>Ga0228535_1003162_pt1 | contig 12746 bp, 11 predicted proteins | sample SJ1metagenome_FD_168457 | JGI IMG/M metagenome (GOLD analysis project Ga0228535, IMG submission 168457) | Enriched culture of PCE-dechlorinating microbial communities from Ithaca, New York, USA - SJ1 | ecosystem: Engineered > Modeled > Simulated communities (microbial... > Unclassified | place... | reverse complement strand
ATGGAGTGTTTGGCCTCAATGGAGCTTGCCGGCAAGGTTTCCTACCTCAGTGACGGGAAATGGCACCTTAGTGGAGGGCTCTGACCGAATGCCCAGACGCAAGAGAAATGTAGAGCCGCATACCCTCCAGCACGTAATCCAGCGGGGAAACAACCGTAATTACATCTATGAGGACAACCGTGACAAGAAGGAGTTTCTCACCCTCCTTGAGACAGCCGTCTCCACCTATGAGGCGACACTGCTTCAGTATGTGCTCATGGATAATCACTACCACCTGCTGCTGAAGGTGGGGGAGAAACCCCTCTCTTATCTTGTGTGGTTCCTGAATCGGAGCTACACCCTCTACTACAACCAGCGCTATCACCGCATCGGGACCATCTACGGCGGACGGTACAAGAACTACCTGATCACCGAAGACCAGAAGTTCTACAGCATCGTCCGTTACATCGTGCAGAATCCGGTAAAGGCGGGCTTGGTCGGCTCTCCGGCCGAGTACCGCTACAGCGGCCATGCCGCCGTTCTGAAGCACGAAGACGGTCTTGTTGATCGAGCAATGCTGCTGGGGTATTTTTCCCCTGATGCAAAGGTGGCGTTGGCTCGGTACCGACAGTGCACCGAACACGAGAACTGGTCGCCCCAGGTCGGCTTTGCCACCATCATCGACCGCAAGGTCGAGACCGAGGAGAGGTTGGCCTTCCTTTTGGACAGGCTGCTTGGTGAGAAGCATCAGACCGATAAGAGAACCATGCTGGTAGCAGGTTCTGCTTCTCCTATCATCCGCGACCTTCGCACTGAGTTTGTTCAGCTCGCCATTGCAGACGGCCATGCCTTGAAGGACATAGCGTCCTTTCTGCATGTCAGCCATGAGACGGTCAGGAGGATGAGCAAGCTATCTTGAAATAGCGGCAATAAAATATTCTGCGTATTTCAAGATAGCTTGCAAACAACATCGGCATTCTCTCAGAGTATCTGCTTAGGACTCATATCCCTGCCTGTCCACCCTTGGCTTCGTGCCCATGTACGCATTTGTATGGCTTCCTCTTTGTCTTCTTCGTGGATGGTATGGAGCATATCTATGTATCCCCAAACATTCCCGCAGTCGTCAAGAACATTCAGGCCGTCTTTTGCTATGCATACAGGTTTACGGGTGGCTATAACGTTGGCAGCAGTTTCATCATCCACCCTCTGATTATCCCTGCCGAATTCTTCGACCAAGGTAATGTCCACCTGCCAGCCATCGCCAAAGTCGTATGTATAGAGAAGCTCGGTGGTGATCGGCTTGACTGTCCTGGGTTCAGTTTCCTTCTGAAGACTCTCTATTTGCCTGAATGCTCGGGAGTATGCAGCATCGTTATGAGAACTATCTTCGCGTTGGGCCTCAGTAACGAAAATATCGCGGTACTGCTTGTACAGCGAAACAGAGCTGGTGTCGGTTTCCAAGGCAGCCGCCTTCGCAGATTCGATGCTTATCGGATCCAAGGAAAGAATCTCGCTGAGCCTGCGACTCTCCTTCAGGCCATCAGGCATGCCACTGTCAAAGACGATTGCAGTTAAAAGATCCTGCAATGTTGCATCCTCGAATTTGACTTTCTTGGGTATTGCCTGCTTGGGCTGTGAGAGGGGATCGACGTCCAGAATGGGCAGGTGTTTCGCCATATCAAGAATCTCGGCCTGATTTTCAATCCAATACTCGCTGAGACCCTCATACCGATACTGCTTGAGATACTTCGAACGCATCCATGTCCTGGGGCTCTTGTTCTCATCGTAGTCGTCATCCCAGAATGCGTCATTGAATGTGGTGTTCGGAAACTGGAGGTAATACCCGTACACCGGAGCAATTTCCACGAACTTCCCACTGGTCAAGGTATCGAACATCGGCTGGGGCAGCTGGAAATTGTGCAAATGACTGTTCGTCCAACCGAATGCCACGTTGATCAGGTAGTGCAGCTGATGCAAGGCCAAGGAAGAGGGGACGATGACATCACGGGAAATGGATTTTTTTACAGCTCCATATTTTGCCAGGATTTTTGCTTCATCGGGATTCATTGCATCGAGCCGGCTGTCATGCAGCTCCAAATGCAGGTGCATTGCAAACAGAGGTTGCTTCTTCTCACTGGATGGTGCATGTTCCTCTCCTGTACCCAAGCCCTCAAGCTTCTGCTGTTCCCTCCCTTGTGTCTTCTGGGCATACGCCCGGTTCCTCTCCCGGTACTTCTCGCTGCGAATTGCCGTGTCAGTCTTGTCGGGCTCATCATACAAGCCCTTTTCATAGGGCAGGTAGTTCTGGACCATCACGGTAGTAATCCCCAGCATCTCTGCAATCTCCGACGGGGTCTTGCCCTGGTCCACCAGATCTCGTATCTGCTCTGACCGAGGGCTTGACCACAATCCTTCAGTGATGAGGATCTTCCGTACTTTCGTTGTTGAAAGCTCTGTTTGCCTGGCAGTCTCACTGATGGATTCTGTCTTCTTGTACACACTTGCTACCCGTTCGATGCTCTCCGGTTTGGGCTCTATTGTACTGTTTGCCATTTGCTAGCCTCTCCTTTGTCTACTCAAGGTATACAACGAGAATAATGACGTGTCAATAAAAACAATAACGTTTCAATAAAAATAATCTACCGGGAAAGGTCAGTAGTGAAAGATAGATAAAGAAACCTGGTCGAGGAAGCGTTCTTATGGTGAAGAAAGGTTTTGAAAATGAATTGCCATCTCCGTTTTGGAAATCTGACCCAGCGTTAGGCTTTCCTGTAACCTTTTCTGCCCCGGAAGTCACCCCGGAAGTTGTGAGGTTGTTGAGGTGTCTTTTTAGTGAAATGAGTCGTGAGAACTTGTAAAAAGCAATGGAACTCAAAGATGCAGAGCACTTCAGAAAAGCCTTTATAAACCCGGTACTTACACTCAATGCCATTGAAATGACGATACCTGATAAACCAACGAGCAGTAACCAGAAGTGCCGGATCAGTGCAGTAGGCAGACAGATATTGGAAAGTCATATCGGCATCAGGTAGGATTCATGCTTCACAATAATCGCTGAATGAAGGGCCCAGATACCTATTCTTATTCGTATGGTTGCAATTTTGTGAAAGTATGCCGGTAATTAGGTTTGTCTTCTGTTCCAGCAGCATTCACCAAAAGTTGCTAGAGTTCCCCTGCACGGTTGCAGTCAATCCGTTCTATGGCAAACAGAACATGCATGCACGTTTTTCTGGTTCATCGCACCCAGCAGGGACTGGACCATGCATGGTCGCCATTGCAGGCGATAACTCTTGCATAGAAGAAGTCACCCGATTGCACCTCGACTTCGGTATGCACTTCACCAATGCACTGCTGCATAGGGTGAAATTGTGAGACGGATACGGCGGGGCTGACAAAGCCGCTCAAGTAGGCAACCTGAGAGGCGCAAAACAGAGAGGAGAGAGGATATGATTCATCAAGATAGTGATGCTTCTCATGCCAAAACCCTTTGGCCTGAATATGAATCATCGTCTCTTCCGAGCCCTCGATTTCAAGTGAAAATCCTTGGGTCGTATCTGTTGAAGCGGTAGGATTTCCCCTCGTAACACAGTGCAAAGATGCAGTATCGGCCAATCTGGTGAAGCGGGGTACTACCCTGATACTTTCTGATTCATCCAATGGGTCAACGATATCCTCACCCCGCAAACGTGCTGACGCGCTGTGGATGACCCCTTTCTCAATCGTGATGGTCGCTTCCCACCGGCAACTGCTGTGTTTTTCACCCCAGCCAAAAGCAAAATCCAGAAATCCACGTCCCCCATGATCGGCTTGTCCCTGGTCGGAAGGATGGACCCTCGAGATGACCCTATTGTTTTTCAGAATCTCGATCCGATCAATTGCTGTATATCCGGCAACATAGGCATCAAGTGATACAAGCCTTTGGCCTGGGAAATCAAACCCGGATCCCAGGGGATGGTCATTGAGGAACACCATCAACTCGATAGGATCACCGGTCAGGGCAAGTGTCTGCCTGTTGCACAGTCCCGCCCAGATTGCTTCCCTGGTCTTTTCGGTGGCCCAGAGTCCGGTTTTCCCGCAGCCATAACTGCCCGGGGAAGCGTTGTGATGGTCGCTCGAACCAGCCACACCGAATCTGAACCCCTGTGCCAAGCCTCCCTGCATGGTATTCATGCCACTGCGGGGGCCCATCGTGTGCAGGTATTTCGGAGAGGCTTCAAGACTCTCTGCACTCCCGTGCATCGATACAATCTCAATGATCGGGGAAGCATCAGGATGGTAGGATTCCCACCCGATACCCCTGTATCCTTGCTTATAGCCGATATGGTGCGGCATGCAGAACATGTCGTCCTTGCTAGCCTGAGTAGAGGCAAGCAAGGATGAGAGCCTCTCGTCTTTTCCTTGTGATATCGGTGGGTCGGGAAGCTTGATTCCCAGATGCTTGTGAACGATGGTGTAGTCACCGGCCTGGAAGCTATGGTATTCATAACTGGGGAAGGGGATGCAATGGCTTGGAGCTTCTGCAAGTAATTGCAGGTAGTGATCCCATTGCTCCCGGAGCCGTGCAAACCCAGCTTTGTGGTAGTCTTTCACCTCGACAGGGATTGTTTTTTCTTCCATGTCGGGCCATGCAAAATGCCCCGTCACACTGAAGAAGTCGAGTTGTTCGGAAGCAAACGCTATCGCGTCTTCCAAGTCTCCGTGGCCATAACTGATATTACAGTGATTATGGAGATCCCCAACAAGGAATCGATGGGTTTCGAACCACTCTTTTTGCCTGATGCGAAGGGAAAGAGACTTTGAAAAATAGTGTAGTATTCGATTCATCCTTTCACCGCTCCTTCTGCAATTCCTTTAATCATGAATCGCTGCAAGCTCAAGAAAAACAGGATGATCGGAAGGATCCCAAGAACCAGAATAGGCAGAGCCTTATCCCATTGGTTCTTGTATTGGCCGAAAAACCTGTTGATGCTCAAAGGTATCGTCTGCAAATCCTTGGCAAGGAACTTATTGATAATATTGTAAGAATTTATCTACTTCTTCCAGGCATGATTGTCCCTCCGTTTCCATCAAGTATTGGAAGAGTGGTGATCGTGAAACAGTGAAATCCGTACCATTCAATTTCCACATGAATAAGTGTATAGGGTTGCAATAGTGTTGCATACGTATACATTTCCTTATGTCTAGGAGTTCGCTTTGTAGACACTTTCTCACCGAATAAAACCCTTCCTTGGATATTAGATCAGGATGCATCAGATTTTCCCTCAATCCTGATGCATCCTGTTTGTGTATACCTGAATTGTCATTCCAACAAGATTCCAGGCCCGTATGGAGCAAGACCAACCATAATATAGGGGCATGTACAATTGTCATCGTGCTCTTTTGCGAAAGCCCAGAGTTTCTTGCACATCTCCTTGATAATCGGCTGCATCTCAGGTTGCTTGGCGAGATTGTGCAACTCATCCGGATCATTTTGAAGATCATATAGCTCATCATAATCGAAGGTGTTGAGCACATACTTCCAGGATGTATTCCAGATAGATCTTTGGATTCCATACACTTCATTCCCATTGGTTTGGGAAAAGAGTTCAGTTCTCCAAGGGACTTCCTTGTTTTCCAAAAGAGGAAGCAGAGAATCGCCCCCCTGGGCAAAGGGTTCCAAACCGACGATGTCGAGAATTGTAGGGGCAACATCAGTAATTGACACCAAGCTATCTATCCTGCCTCCACCCCGTACGCCCGGAATCTTCATCAAAAGGGGAATCTGGTAAGCTTCCCGGAAACAGGGAAGCCCCTTGGCCCAGAGGCCGTGAGCAGCTACATAATCACCATGATCGGAAAGGAACATGATGATTGAATCCTCATAAAGCCCCTTTTCCTTGAGTTTTCTTACAAGCTCACCAAACAGAGCATCCTCAAACGAAGCAAACGCAAGATATCTTCGTATCCCCTCGATATGCTCTGCTTCCGTAAGGGTGAACTGCTCACGGGTCCGGCGATACAGTGCAGGCTTGTCCATCATCGAATCAGAGAAATTATCCGGCAAGGTGATGGTGACATCCTTGTACATATCTAGGTATGCCTGCGGCGGAGCGTAGGGGTCATGAGGACCCGTTGTGCCGACATACATGAAAAACGGGTTGTCTTGGGGCAAGCCATCGAGAAAAGTGCAAGCTTCCTTGACCGTCTTCGTATCGCCGAAGGGATCATTATCGATTCCGAAATGATAGTATTTAGGATAGCCTTTCCGTACAATCTCCCCAAACTCTTTCGTATCATCCAGCTTTATCGTGTCGCGGACGGCATACACCTGTTTCCAGTCATTCATCCGCGGACGATTCTCAGGTTTGAATCTCCCATAGTTGGAAATATATTCGTGCAGGTTGTAGTCAAACCCACGGTCGGTGGGTCCCTCGTATGCACTCACATGCCATTTGCCCGAGAATGCCGTGGTGTATCCTGCCTCCTTCAATTTTTCCGGTAACAGAGTGACTCCGTCATAGAGACCTCGTGATAAGGCGTTATCGACTTCAACATTGTTCCAAACACCACTTTGTGAGGGGTATAGGCTGGAGAAGAATGCGACACGGGAAGGACAACAATGTGGAGCGACGGTATATGCCTGATCGAATTGTGTAGCATCGCACCTGAAAGCATCCAGATTCGGGGTGATTGCCTTTCTCCCTGGTTTGGTCACCGTATCGGCATTCAGCTGGTCTGCCATGAAAACTATGATATTCTTCTTATTCATTTCCCCTCTACCACCATTTGATGAGGTCGGTGACCTCATTCCTGATTACTACAAACTGATCGGATGCGACATCACGTGGCCTTGGCAGTTCGCATGGGATGATCTTTTTTACTTTCGTCGGTTTGTTCGTGAGGACCATGATTCGCTGACCCAGATAGACGGCCTCCTCAACGTTATGCGTAATGAAAATAACCGTTGTCTTTGTCTTTTGCCAAAGCTTGACCAACTCGTCTTCCAGCTTGAATCGAAGCTCAAGATCCAATTGTCCATACGGCTCATCCATCAAGAGAAGCTCGGGGTAGGTTGCAAAGGCTCTTGCAATTACCGTTCTTTGGAGCATGCTCACTGAAAGTTGGCGGGGATAGTAATCCTGGTATTCCTGCAACCCGACAATTGCGAGCATTTCCTCAACCCTTTGCTGAATCACCGATTCAGGAAACTTCTTTATCTCCAATCCAAAGCGGATGTTTTTCTCAACCGTGAGCCACTCCATAATTGAATTTTCCTGTAAAATATAGGAGATGTTGTTTCTCCTGCAGTCAATAGGTTTTCCATCAACCAGGATCTCTCCGGCAGTTATATCAAAAAGCTTTGTGAGGCAGTTTAAAAACGTTGTCTTTCCACATCCGGTCGGCCCTACAATACACAAGAATTCCCCCTTCATGACGTCAAAGGAAATATCATCCAGTACTTTCAAATCCCCAAAACACTTGGTTAAGTGTATTGCTTGCACTTTTACATCATTAGCCATCTTATCGTTTCCTATTTACCAAGCCGCTGATCTCTTTCCTCAATGTGAGGAATTCCTTGCTTACCAGGCTTCTTGGTCGGGGCAGATTAATCACGATTTCCTCAAGAACAGTTGAAGGACATGCCGTCATCACCACGATCCTATCCGCCAGATAGAGTGCTTCCTCGATATTGTTGGTGACAAAAACAACCGGTCTCTTTTCTGCATTGCTTATGCGAATCACCTCTTCCTGCATCAAATATCGTGTCTGTGCATCAAGAGCTCCGAACGGTTCATCCATCAGCATGACATCAGGCTTCGCACAATACGCTCGGGCAATCCCGACCCGCTGTTTCATTCCACCCGACAACTTTACTGGATACGCATGCTCAAATCCTTTCAAGCCGACCAGATCGATATAATGCAGTGCTTCTTTCCTGCTTTGCTCTTTGTTGAAGTTCCTGATCCGCAGACTGTATTCAACATTCGCTAAAGCTGTCATCCAAGGGAAAAGCATAATATTCTGAAATACCATCGCCCTATCCGGTCCTGGGGCCGAAATCCGCTTGTCTTTGATCATAGCTTCACCCGATGAAGGTTTCTCAAGCCCTGCAATGATGTTCAGCAAGGTTGTCTTTCCACACTGCCCCGGGCCGAAAACTACGACGAATTCCCTCTCTTTCACCGAAAAGCTGACATCCAGGAGAACATGGTTGACCCTTCCTGTCTTCTCATCATGAAAGGTCTTGCTGAGGTGAGAAACCTTAAGAAAATCTTGTGTATCCATCCCTATTTCCCCCGTATGTTCCACGCACAGAGTTTTGATTCCATCCAGCGCATAATGAGTGCCAGAACCAAGCCGATCACCCCGATCACAATGATTCCAGCGAAAACTTGGGTCATATTCATCGAAGTCTGTCCCATCAGGATCAACCAGCCAACGCCTTCCGATGAACGCACCATTTCAGCAGCAAGGACAGTTGCCCAGGCAGCGCCCAATCCCACTTGCAGCCCATTGAAAATCTGCGGTACTGAAGAAGGAAAGACGATATGGAGAAATATCTGCTTTTCCTTGGTCCCGAACATTCGTGCCACCTTGATAATCTCAGAATCCACATCCTTTACCCCATCGATGGCATTCGTCATGATGATAAGCATTGTTGAGATGAAGATTATGAAATACTTGCTCTGCTCTCCAATCCCAAACCAGAGAATCGCCAAGGGAATCCATGCGATGGATGGAATTGAACGTAGTACAGAGTAGAAGGGCTTAATGATGGCTTCACCAAGTTTGAACCAACCTACGAGAAATCCCAGTATGACCCCTACAATGGAAGCCGAGACATATCCGATCATCACCCGCGATAGGCTCCATCCAATATGCTGGAATATAGTTTCCCTTCCGATATCATTCATAAAACCGTTCCCAATGAATTCAAGAACCCGAATGGGGTTTGGCAAGAGTCGTTGCATGGAAGGTAGGAGAGAGGCAAGATACCAAACAAGGAAGACCGATGACAAACTGAGCAATCCCCATCTATGTTTTCCAAAGGGCTTATTTTTTTTCATTTTTTCTGCCTTTCACAAACTTGTGTTCCAAAATTTCCAGACCTTTTGTTAACAGAGCTCCGAGCAAGCCTATGGTGAGCATGCCCACGATAACGAGATCTGCACGACCAAAATTCCTTGCCACCTGAATCATGTAGCCAAGTCCGCTTTGCGCTGCAAGCAACTCTGCAGCAATGATTCCCAGCCAAGCCATTCCCAGCGCTACGCGCATTCCCGTGAAGATGTAGGGGAGTGCAGAGGGCAGTGCCACACGCTTGAGAACTTCCCAGTGGCTCGCCCCGAAAATCTGTGCTACCCAGATATGAACTTCATTGGTTTGTTTAATACCAGAATAGACGTTTACCACAATACCCACAAATACATTTACAAATATAATCGCTGCCTTTGCCCGTAAATCGATGCCCAGCCAGACGGTCACAATAGGAATCCAGGCAATGCCGGGTATATTCCTGAGGAAATCGAACACAGGACGGACAATATAATCGATCGGCTTATACCAAGCCATCAGGATTCCTGTTGGAATTCCTATAGTCACCCCAATAGCATAGCCCGATAGAACAACGATGAGAGAAGCCATGATATGGCCACCCAGGGTATTTCCATCCGGAACCTTTGAAGTCAGTTTGTTGATGAATGTTGTAAGGATTTTCTGGGGGCCTGGGAGCATCCCATTTCGGAAAACCTGAAATACATCAGAGAGCAGGTACCAAGCCAAAAGGAATAGCATGACCGCCAATACTGAAACCAGTCGGTACTTTGTGATAGTCTTTGTTTTCATCGTTTTATCCAACTGGTTTCCCCCGAAGGAGAAACCAGTATAATCGAGTGCTCAACTACTTGCTCAGGGCAGCAATAGCATCATTGGAAACATCAAGCCTGATATTGTTTTTCAGTGCGTCTATGACAGACTTCTCCATCGTACCAGCCTCTACGTAAGTCTGGATAAGGTTGCTCATCCATGTGCCAACAGGTTTCTGGTTGTTGATATTGTGCAGATCTACATAGGTATTCCAAGAACATTCTTCCCGTACAGCGCTATCACTGACATCGGTTCTCCCGCTTGTGGTATAGAATTTCTTAGCCATGGCCACTTCATATTCACTGTCTGCGTTCAGCTTCGTGGTAGCGGTATACCAAGCTTTCATGAAAGTCACACAGAGGTCATAGTGGTTTGTGTAGAAATCATCACTAACCAGGATTGCATCCTGCTGTGAGTTCCCTTGCTGCTTCAACCCGCCAATAAGGACATTCCCCTCAGCCAGTAGCTTTTGCCCGGCTGCAGGTGAACCAATACAAGCGATATCTCCGTTACCTGCAGTAAATGCGGTATACACTTGAGCTGTTTCCATGTGGATGAAATTGACATCACTCATTGCCAATCCGAATTTCGATACATAGTCGATCGCCATATAGTGGGAAATATTTCCAACCGTACCAAGCAACGTCTGTCCTTTCAAAGCTTCTGCCGAACCAATGATATCGGGATACTTTGCAAGCGTCTTTCCGGCTTTGACAATTTTGCTGTCAGGGCGTGCGATAATCCAAGCCCCATCCATTTCCGATTCTACGTCTGCAATGAGCTTTGCATTATAGTTCGGAATTGCAATCATTCCACCTGCACCAATCGGACCGATGTCCCATTGCCCGGCTCCCAATGCCTCTGCCATGGGTCCTCCTGACGGGAAATCAATAATCTGCAGCTCAAATCCGTACTTCTCGTCCAGTTTCTCATCCATAATCACTTGGAGAGGAACGCTCAGATAATACGCCATCGATCCAACCCTGATGACTGGTCTTCCACTTTTTCCTGTTACTCCGGTCTCCTTTTGTCCTGCAGCAAATGCTACGCCAAGAACCATGCACAAGATTACGAGAACGACGATAATCTTTTTGTTAGCCATGTGATACCTCCGTATTTACACGTGTCAATACAACACGTTTTAACCCCATCCATCCGACTCATCACGCTCGGTTGCTTGAACCTCTTACGAGCAGTTTTGGCTCAATGGTATAATCCTCTACATTGATCCCCTGTAATTTTTTTGTTAACAAAGAAATGGCAATAGTCCCAATCCTATCTGCTTCAATATCCACTGTAGTGATGCCAGGAACAGTGAATTTTGAGTCAATGGTGTTGTCAAATCCGATTACAGCCACATCATTCGGGACAGAATACTCCAAGGTATCGAGTGCTTTCCGAACGCCGAAGGCTACTGCATCATTGGTACAAATGAACGCATCATCGACACGGATTTCATCCTTGATGTTGATAACCTGATCAAACCCTCTTTGAGGATCGGAAATCTGGTAAAATACCGTTTGTGTTTTTCCTTTGGTGGCCTCAAGGAATTTGAGGGTTTTCTCATCGGCAAAACCAGGGTTCCTTGAACTTGAAAAGTAGAAATAACGGCGAAATCCGTTTTCTTCGAGATGACTGACGATTCTCTTGAGAATCTTCTGGTAATCCACTTTAATCAAGGTAATATTGGGGTTTAGTTTTTTCCATTCGATATCACGAAGAATAACAATGGGAATGCCTTGACTGGCGAGATCGTTGATGGATTTTTCATCCAATCGGTTATTCGAGGCAAAGACACCGCTTATCTGGTACCCGAAAATCTTTTCAATATATGCTGGGTCATCTACAACAGTTGAAAACAGGATCACATAACCTTGGTTGATTGCTTCTTGTGTTGCCTGATGAACCAATTGGGAGAAAAATGGGTTTCGAATCTCATTGCATAAGAACACGAATTGTTTTGAGTCTTTACAACGAAGGCTTCTTGCAATCTGGTTGGGACGATACCCCAGTGTATCAATGGCTTTCTGGATGCGCTCTGCAGCTTCCGCACTGACATATCCACTTTTATTAATATAATAGGAGACACTTGCTTGGGAAACTTTTGCCAGCTCTGCGACATCTTTTCTGGAAGCCATTGATAGATCCTTTTAAAAGAATGTTGATTCGTGTCAACATGGTCTTGATAGTATTCTTGCACTGATAGTGATTCGTGTCAACAAATTTTTCTTATATTGCTTATGACCCATAATGGCAGAGGGAATCCTTTTTCATGCACTGTATTGTTTGAGGGAATACGCATCAGGAGTAACAAAGCTGGTTGAATCGTACCAGAAGCTGCTAACAGAGAATCAAGCTTGAAGTAAGGAGGATGAGAGACTTGGAAATACAATCAGCTTGAGACACCTGCTCTCACTATTGAAGCTTGCAAAATTGCCGATGCAGTCATGATCACCTGGAATTCACTACTATCATCAACTCAGTCATCCTGTATACTTCTGTACTTGGAGAGAATCCATATCCAGGGAGATGTTGAACGATGGCTTTGAACACTTCCTCTGATGAAGCAAAGTTCTTTGGCACCGATGTAAAGTGACCTATGAACCAGAGTTCAAATCATGGGTTTGAGCACATGGCCCTCTGTTGCAATGAAGACCGTTGAACGCTTTCTCTTCGAGGCGTTGCCTCTTGTCTTGCTTGAATCACCTCAGCCGATATTCGGAACTGCACCGAATTTTCCGTTTAGATAGGACTTTCTCACATCCTCACGGGTTCTTACTGAGTATTCATCCAATGAATAGAGCTCTGAGACAGCCGTATCGTTGTCCTTGTCTATGAAGTATATCTGGTCGCGGCGCATGTAGTGGGTGGACAGCAGTTCAGTGGTGTGAGTCGTTATGATCAGCTGTGCATTTCTTGAG
>Ga0228535_1003160_pt1 | contig 12766 bp, 10 predicted proteins | sample SJ1metagenome_FD_168457 | JGI IMG/M metagenome (GOLD analysis project Ga0228535, IMG submission 168457) | Enriched culture of PCE-dechlorinating microbial communities from Ithaca, New York, USA - SJ1 | ecosystem: Engineered > Modeled > Simulated communities (microbial... > Unclassified | place... | reverse complement strand
CATGCTGCCGCAGCGGATGTATGCCTCGACGACGGGCTTCACGCTTCTGGCGATCCCCTTTTTCATTCTGGCCGCAAACCTGATGAACACCGGAGGCGTGACGAGCCGGATCTTCCGATTCGCCAAAGCGATGGTCGGGCATATCGCCGGAGGCCTGGGGCAGGTCTGCGTCATCGCCAACGTCATCTTTTCGGGCATGTCCGGATCGGCCATCGCGGACGCGGCTGGCCTGGGACAGGTCCTCCACAAGGCGATGGTGGACAACGGCTTTCAACCCAGGTTCGCCGCGGCACTCGTAGCCGCGGCGGCCACCATCGGCCCCGTGATCCCGCCCAGCATCCCCTTCGTCCTCTATGGGGCCCTGACCGGGGTGTCCGTAGGCAAACTCTTCCTGGCCGGTTTCATCCCCGGGGTACTGATGGCCACGGCGATCATGGCGGCCATCGCGGTCCTGGCCAAACCCTACGGCCTGCCGAAGGAGAAACGGGCGAGCCTTCGCGAAGTCCTGGCCAGCACGAAGGCTGCGTTCCTTCCGTTACTCACCCCCGTCATCATCATCGGCGGGATCCTGACCGGCATCTTCACGCCGACAGAGGCGGCGGTCGTCGCCTCGCTCTACGCCCTGTTCCTAGGCTTTTATTACGGGGACCTGAAACTCGAAGACCTCCCCGGGATCTTCTGGATCTCCATCCGCCAGACCGTGAGCCTCCTTTTCATCATTGCTGCGGCCGGCTTCTTCGGCTGGCTGACGATCCATCAGAAGATTCCCGACCAGATCATCCACTCCCTGACGACCATGAGCGCGACGCCGGGGATCATCATGGCCATGGTCGTCGTCATCGTCATGACCCTCGGGTGTTTCCTGGAGGGGAACGCGATTTTCATCATCACGATCCCCATCTTCATACCGATCGCCCAGCAGTTTGGGATCGACCTCATCAACTTCGGTGTCGTGATGACGCTTCTGATCATGGTGGGGAACCTCACGCCCCCGGTGGGGATGTGCCTGTTCGCCGTCTCCAGCTTCAGCAACGTCAATATCGGAGCCCTTTCCAGGGAGATCTGGCCTTTCCTGCTGGGGATCTTCATCGTAACGGTCGTGATCGCCTATGTCCCGCAGATCTCGACGTTCCTCCCCGATCTGCTCATGGGACGCTAGGAGGTGCGCCATGGATAGAATGATGAATGCCCTGAAGGAAGTCGACCGGTGGATCCTGGGGGTCTTGAAGGTCGTCACGATCGTCGTCTTCATCCTCTTGACGATCCTGATCACGGCCAACGTGCTCGTCCGCTTCTTTCCCGTGGTGTCCCTGCATTGGTTCGACGAGATCATCGAGCTGCTCTACGCCTATCTGGTCTTCTACGGAGCGGCCGCCCTGTGGATCATCCGCGGTCACATCTCGGTGGGGGACTGGATCGAGAAGACGATCCCCGACGGCCATGGGAGATATCTCTATCGCATGGCGATCGAGGTCCTCGTCTTGGCCTTCGCGGTTACCTTCCTCTACTACTCCTTCCGGCTGACGGTTCTGGCCCAGGATGTGACGAACGTCTTCGCGATTCCCAAGAGGGTCCTCTATTCCTGCATGCCCATTTCAGGCGTCGTCATGGTCGTCTATTCGCTCCGTAACATCTTCCTGGAGATTATCGGTCTCCTCAAACCTCAGGGAACATGAGGCCGCCGATTCGATGAATCGTCAGGGTCCGGTAAGAATCCGAAGAACATAAGCAAGAAAGGAGTCACAGATGGAGATCCGGCATGGCATTCACCCCGAACACGCAAAGACCTTGGATACGGAGGAGTTGCGGAGGGAGTTTCTCATTGAGGGGCTCTTCCAGAAGGACGCCCTGAAGATGGTCTACAGCCATATTGATCGGATCATCACCGGGGGTGTCTGCCCGGTCGATCAGCGATTGGAATTGACCGTGACCAAGGAACTGGGCGTGGATTATTTTTTCCAGAGACGGGAGATGGGGATCATCAACATCGGGGCGACGGGGAGCGTCTGGGTGGACGGCAAGGAATACCCCCTGGGCAACCGGGAGTGTCTCTACGTCGGGATGGGGCCTCAGAAGGTGGCCTTCACCAGCGCCGAGAAGAGTCGTCCGGCCAAGTTCTATTTCAACAGCACCCCCGCCCATACCGCCTATCCGGTTGTCAAACTCACCATGAATGATGCCCAGCACCTCCACCTCGGTACTCAGGAAAGGGTCAATGTCCGGGACATCTACCAGTTCATCCATCCTAAGGTTCTCAGGAGTTGCCAGCTCGTGATGGGCATGACGGTTCTCGCCCCTGGGAGCAGTTGGAATTCGATGCCCTGCCACACCCACGACCGGCGCATGGAGGTCTACTTCTATTTTGATCTGCCGGCCGACTCGGTCGTCTTTCACTTCATGGGCGAGCCGAGCCAGACGCGCCACCTCGTCGTCCGCAACGAACAGGCGGTTATCTCGCCAAGCTGGTCGATTCATTCGGGGGTGGGGACCAGCCATTATACCTTCATCTGGGGGATGGCCGGCGAGAACCAGACCTTTACCGACATGGACGAAGTCCCCATGGCGGAACTCCGGTAGCACAAGCCCTCCGGGGCAGGCCTTGATCCTTTCGGAACGGCACCCCTGACTGTTCGCGGCAGGTACCGGCAGAAAGATCAGGGGATTGAGGATAAGGGGAGGTTTCATCATGATCTTGGATGCTTTTAAGCTGACGGGCAAGGTGGCGATCGTCACCGGCTGCCGGACGGGCCTCGGGCAGGGGATGGCCCTGGGGCTGGCGGAAGCGGGGGCGGATATCGTGGGGATCGACCTGAACAACCTGGGCGAGACGAAACAGGGGGTTGAAAAAGCGGGACGTCGGTTCCTGGGCGTGGAGGCGGACCTGTCGGATATCGGGGTGATCGACGGGATCATCGGCCAGGCCGTCAAGGCGTTCGGACGGATCGATATCCTGGTCAACAACGCCGGGATCATCCGCCGGGCCGACGCCCTGGAATTCTCCGAGAAGGACTGGGACGATGTGATGAACATCAACATCAAGGCGGTCTTCTTCTTTGCCCAGGCGGCGGGCAGGCAGTTTGTCCGACAAGGAACGGGGGGGAAGATCATCAATGTCGCCTCGATGCTGTCTTTCCAGGGAGGGATCCGGGTCCCCTCCTATACGGCGAGCAAGAGTGCCGTGATGGGGGTGACGAGGCTCCTGGCGAACGAGTGGGCCAAGCACAAGATCAACGTCAACGCGATCGCTCCGGGGTACATGGCTACCGACAACACGGCGCCGCTGCGCCAGGATTCCAAACGGAGCGATGAGATCCTCCAGAGGATTCCCGCCGGCCGTTGGGGCCTGCCGGCCGACCTCCAGGGAGTCGCCGTTTTCCTGGCCTCGGAGGCCTCTGCCTACGTCAACGGCTACACGATCGCCGTGGACGGAGGCTGGCTGGCGCGCTGATCAAAGTCTTGTGGCTCCCCTGCGCGGGGATACCCGTGTCCGCAAGCCCTTGATAGTAGGGAGCTCCAGGGTAAGACCATAACGCAACAGGGCCGTTCGGAAGACACCGCCTTGGGCGGGTCTCAGGCCCGACGGCCGTTTGAGGAAGAATCACCGAAAGGAGGCTAAAATGAAAAGGAGTCGATGGATTGTTGGTGGCCTGGTTATGGCGGCTGTTCTCATGGCCTTTTCCGTGACGGGGTTTGCGGCGACGGCCAAGTACAACTGGAAACTCGCCTCGGTTCTTCCCGATTCCCACCCGGTCCATAAGGCCCTCGTCTACTTTGCCGACCAGGTGGGTGAGGGGACCAAGGGAGAGGTGAAGGTCACGGTCTATCCGGCAGGCCAACTGGGGCAGGAGAAAGATTATATCGAAGGGGTCAAGGTCGGGGCCATCGAGATCACCAAGGTCTCTTCGGCGCCATTGGGCCAGTTCGCCCCGAGCCTCCAGGTGGTCAGCCTGCCCTTCATCTGGCGAAACGACGCCCATCAGCATGCCGTCCTCGACGGGCCCATCGGCGCCCGCCTGATGAAGGACCTGGAGAAGAGTGGCTTCAAGGGGTTGGCCTTCTTCGACGCCGGGTTCCGCAACGTAACCAGCCGGATCGGGCCGGTGAAGGTTCCGGCGGACCTGAAAGGCCAGAAGATCCGCGTCATGCAGAGCAAGCCACTCATCGACACGATCAATGCCTTCGGCGCCACGGCGGTCCCGATGGGCCAATCGGATGTGTATGTCGCCCTTCAGCAGAAGGTGATCGACGGCTGGGAGAACAACGAGCCGACCGTCCTGACCTTCAACATGCAGGAGGTCTGCAAGTACTTCTCCTACACCCGCCACACCTCCATCCCAGACATCCTGGTGATGAGCAAGCAGGTCTTCGATTCGGTCCCGAAGAACCTCCAGCAGGCGATCCTGGCTGCGGCCGCAAAGGCGGTTCCCTACCAGAGAAAGGTCTGGGCGGATTACATCGACGACGCGGTCCGGCAGCTCAAGGCCAAGGGAATGCTTTTCAACGAGGTGAGCAACATCGGGGATTTCCAGACCCTCGCCAAGCCGATCTACAAAGAGTTTGAAAAGGTCGTGGGGGCCGATCTGATCGACGCGATCGTCAAGCAAAAGTAGCCCTCGGGGCTGCGATCCAGCCGATTCGCAGAATGGGGTCGCGGGCTCCAGGGCCCGCGACCCCGACTTTCCATGGAGGAGGTGGGTGTGTCCGGAGAACTGGTCTTTCGCTGGCTCGACCGCGTCGAGAGGTTCATTACGGCGCTCACAGCGGTCATCATGATTGTCCTGTCAGCCCTGATCTGCTGGCAGGTCTTCTCGAGATACATCCTCAATTCCAGCCCCTTCTGGATCGAGGAGATCTCTGTCATCTCCTTGATGTGGGTTGGCCTCCTGGGGGCCGCGGGCTGCGTCTGGACGGAGTCCCATATGAGCCTGGAGCTGGTCGTCTCGAAACTGCCCGGGACCTTCCGCGTCTGGCTCAAGGCCTTGACGGACTTGGCGATAGCGGGGTTCGCCCTGCTTCTGTGCGATCAGGGCTACTTCCTGGTCCAAAGGACGATGGGCGGGACCCTGGCGACGATGCCCCTGGCGGTGGGGTACACCTACCTGGTCCTTCCCCTGGCCGGGGGATTGATGGCCCTCTTTGCCCTTGTCAGGGCCGTCGGCGGTGTGGCCCGCCACTATGCTGCGGGCCAGGGAGGGCCGGGCCATGATTGAGACCACCCTCCTACTCGCTTCGTTCCTGGTTCTGATTCTCCTGGGGGTTCCGATCGCCTTCGCCCTGGGGATTTCGGCTCTGCTCACCGCGAGCTACACCGGCCTCGGCCCCGCGATGATCGTCCAGCGGGTCGGGGCCGGGATGCAGTCCTTCCCGCTCCTGGCGATCCCCTTGTTCATCCTGGCCGGCGCTATCATGGCCAAGGGGGGCGTGGCCCGGCGGATCGTTGATTTCGCCTACATCATCGTCGGCCCCTTTCCCGGCGGGCTGGCGATGGTCAACTGCATCGACTCCATGTTCTTCGGGGGGGTCTCCGGTTCGGCTGTGGCCGACATCTCTTCGACCGGCCCCATCATGATTCCCATGATGGTCCAGAAGGGCTACGACCGGGAGTTCGCCACGGCCCTCACCGTCGCCTCCTCCACCCAGGGGATCATCATCCCGCCGAGCCACAACATGGTGATCTACGCCATGGTTGCCGGCGGGGTCTCCATCGGGAAACTTTTCCTGGCCGGCTACCTCCCGGGGTTCCTGATGGGGGGGCTCCTGGCCGTTACCTGCTATTTCATGGCCCTCAAGCGGGGCTACCCCCGGGAGAAGCGGCCGCCCCTCAGGGAATCCCTGGTCATCGTCCGGGACGGGCTTTTGAGCATCTTCGCGGCGGTCATCATCGTCGGGGGGATCGCCCTCGGGATCTTCACTGCCACCGAGGCCTCCGCGGTCGCGGTCTTCTACGCCGCTTTCCTGGGCCTGGTCGTCTACCGGGAGATGCGGATTCGGGACCTCTGGCCGATCTTCGTCGATTCGGTCAAGACCACGGCCATCGTGATGCTCCTGATCGGCTGCGCCTCCGGCTTCGCCTGGATGATGACCTTCCTGCATGTCCCGACCCTGGTCACACAGTTCTTCCTGTCGATCAGCGACAAGCCGGTCGTCATCCTGTTTTTGATCAATATCCTGCTTATCTTTCTGGGGGCGATCATGGACGTGGCGCCGCTGATCGTCATCGTGACGCCGGTCCTGCTGCCCGTGGTTCAAACGGCGGGGATGAACCCGGTGACCTTCGGGATCGTCCTGATGGTGAACATGGCGGTCGGCCTCACCACCCCGCCGGTGGGTGCCGGACTCTTCGTCGGCTGCACGGTGGGAAGGACCACGATGGAGAAGTGCACCCGCTCGATGCTCTACCTCTGGCCGGCGATGCTGATCGTCCTTATCCTGACGACCTACATCCCCTGGATGACAACGTTCCTGCCGGACTGGATCATGCCCTGATGAGGGGGAGACGGGGCGACTGGGCATTGGCGCCCCGGTGCGTCTAGGGTGGGTCCTTTTGCACCGGCGATCCCTGATAGCGCGCGATGCCCTCGTTCATAAGCTCCAGGACGCCTCGGACCTTGATGCGCAGTTCTTCTTCGTCCCCGTGGCTTCCCAGGATCTGATAAAAGACATCCTCCTGAAGAACCGTGGCCTCAGCCAAGGTCTTCCCTTTCACGAGGGAGCACAGGATCTCGACGGCAACATTGGCCGAAGGCTCGCAGGAGCAGAGATACTTGATGTCCGAGATCCGTGGGCCGTCTACCTGGAGATAGAGCTGCATGTAGTTCCCCGTATTGCCGCAGTTGATCATCTTTTCGCCGATGACCTCCACGAAGATCGAGGGTTCCTCGATCGCGCCGGCATGGGGAAAATCCTCTTTCAGCAATCGGCGATAGTAATGGATGACCGCCTCGTCCATGTAATCCTGAGCCTCAGAACCCTTTTCTGCTAGAGATAACTTCGCTCCCGGAAAATCTCATCCAGGGTTTCCAGAAGCCGCTCGCACTCCTCGATCGTGTTGTAGAGATAGGAGGAGACTCGATAGATCATCCGATGGTCGCGGTGCGACCGGGGGTGGGTCCAGTCCGGGCCGAACTGGCCGTTGAAATAGGAATGGACGCAGAAGACACCGTCCCGGATCATGATGTTGCCCCTGGCGTTCAGTTCCTTGGCAATCCCCACGGCGTTGGGTCTTCTTACCTCGAAGGTCACGATCCCCCCCCGCCTGCCTGCCTCCGGGGGGCCCAGGATCCGGAACCATCCCGCATCGCCGTAGCGGTTCAGCAGGGCCCGGCTCAAAAAGGCGTTCAGCCGTTCCTCGTGGGCGGCGATCCGGTCCATCCCGATCTGCCGGAGATATTGGACCGCAACCCCTGAGGCGATCTGCCCGGCGTAATTGGGGATTCCCGCCTCGAACCGCTCCGGCGCCTCCAAAAGGCTGTACGAACCGTAGGTCGTATCGCTGACCGTTCCCCCGCCCAGTATCGCCGGTTCAATGACGTCCACTCCCCTTTCCCATTCCGCGCTCCCCCGCCCGAGGAGTTCCTTTTTCCCATAGAGGACGCCTACCCCCCGCGGTCCGCACATCTTGTGAAGGGAAAAGGCCAGGAAATCCACATCCAGCGCCCGGACATCGACGGCCTGGTGGGGAACGGTCTGCGCGCCGTCGAGGAGCACCCGGGCGCCGTAGCGATGGGCGAGGGTGATGATCTCCCGGGCGGGGAGGGTGGCGCCGGTGACGTTCGACGAATAGGCGAGACTCGCCAGCCGGACCCGCCCTTGTTTCAGTTTCCCCTCAAAGGCCGTCAGGTCGAATGCATCTATCCCCTTTGCAGGGACGGTATCGACCCTGATCCGTCCTCGCTTCTGCAGCCTCAGCCAGGGAAGCAGGTTGGAGTTGTGTTCCCTGTCGGTCAAAAGAACCACATCTCCCGGTTTGAATTTGAATCCCAGGGCCACCGTGTTGATGGCATGGGTCGTATTGACCGTGAAGAGGATCTCCCTTTCCGAATCCGCGTTGATGAATTCGGCAATCAGCCGACGGGAGCCCTTGAGGCCCTTCTCGGTATTCCCTTCGATACGGTCCGTCACCTCTTGGGCAAACCAGTGGTGACTTCTTCGACCGCCGCAGGCGGGGTAATCCGTATAATACTCGTTGATGGCGGAGATGACCGGCTGCGGCACGAGCGTCGTACAGGCATTGTCCAGATAGACGGCAGGCCGTCCGTTCCGCTGTCTGGCCAGTGACGGAAAATGATCCCTGCATGACCCTGCCAGGTCTTTGCTGTTCACAAGATCCATTTGATTCATCCCGAGCGATGACCGATGTCCAACGATCGCGGATGGATTATACCATGGAATGCTGCTTGATGCCTGGAAGCTTCGTTGGAACCGCCATAAGCAAGAGGTCGGCAGGCCTCCGCGCCGCTCTCGAAGGCCTGCCGACCTGTTCCCTTTCTATTGCCTGGCCAGTGCTGCCTTCACCTTTTCCGGTGTGGCGGGCAGGTGGCACACCCTGGCCCCGCAGGCATTGTAGATGGCATTGGTGACCGCCGGAGCGGTGGAGACCATCGTCATCTCCCCGACGCCGGTCGCCCCCAACGGACCGTTCGACCGGGGCGTCTGCAGCGTGATCGTTTCGATGTCAAAACCGTCGCGGATGGTCGGGAACTTGAAGGAGAAGTAATCCTTGGTTTTTCCAATGACGTACTCTTCCCGGAGGGCAAAGCCGACGCCCTGGTCCATGCCCCCTTCCAACTGCCCTTCGAAGGCCTGCGGGTTGATGATGGTCCCTGCGTCCACGGCGACCGTCATCTTCAGGACCCGCGTCTCGCCGGTCTCGGTGTTCACCTCCACCTCGGCCATTTGGATGTTGTGGCATTCCGAGACCTGGGCGTTGCCCTGCCCGGTCTTCTTGTCGAGACCGGCGGGGATGTCGTTCTTGTGGGCTCCCTCGTAGCGCGTGGGCTTTCCGGCTTTGACCAGCCCTGCGTAGCTCCTTGTCCCGGCCTCGTCCATGGCCTTCTCCAGATTGGCAATGGCGTTCAACAGGGAATGTCCGGCCATGAACGTCATCCGACTGCCCGCCGCAGGCCCCATCAGGACCGTCTTGTCCGTATCCCGGGTATAGAGCCTCACCTTTTCCAGGGGAAGACCCAATCGGTGGGCCGCGATCTGGGTCAGCAGGGAATCGTTGCCCTCGCCCGGATCGGCCACGGCGGCGTAAATGGTGATCCCGTCATCGGGGTCGATTTCGATCGACATCTTGGCCGAATCGCCGGCGCCGCCGATTCCGAAGGAGTGGGCGGCAATCCCAACGCCGCGTTTGATCTTTCCGCCCTTGGCGTTGAATGCCTGAGCCTCTTCCTTAGCCCGCTCGTAGACCGGCTTGATGGCGTCGCAGACCTCTACAAAGGGCCATTCCTGAACCACCATCCCCGTCGCCTTCGATTGCCCTGGCTTCAGCGAGTTCATCCGTCGGAATTCAAGCGGGTCGATCCCTACCTTTTCGGCCATCATATCGACGGCCGACTCCAGGGCAAAGGCGGTCTGGGGAGGCCCGGCGCCGCGCGCCGAACCGCCGAAGGAGTTGTTGGTATAGACCGACTTGCCCAAGGCCTTGATGTTGGGGAAATTGTACGATCCCGAGAGCATCAGGACGGATCGGCCCAGAATGACCGGACCGTTGACCGTATAGGCCCCCTTGTCCATGATGAAGTCGCAGAAAAAGGCTGTCATGCAGCCATTGGCATCGGCCGCGATCTTCACCTTCATGCTGGGATAGGCGTGCCGTTTCGTGGTGATGAGCATCGACTCTTCCATGGTGGGCGCATAACGGACGGCACGCTGGAACTGGAGTGCCGCCGCACCGGCGATGGCCTCGGTGATGATCCACACCTTGATGCCGAACTGGCCGCCCGAGAAAGCCTCCTTGTAACGCATGTTGGCGAATCCCAGCGACTCCTTCAACTGGTTGAGGTGAAAATGGATGTTGATGCTCCTGCCGACGACGATCAGTTGGCGATTTTCACCTTCCCCCTCGAAGTAGGCCGAGGAAATCTCCGGCTCCAGCGGCGCCTGGTGGTTGGTCTGGGTGCCGTATTCCCCCTCATAAACCGTTTCCGCCTCTTTCAGGGCTGCTTCGGCGTCACCCTTGATCACGGGTTGTGTGGCGCAGATGTTGTCCGACGCATGGGCATGAATCGGATAGGCCCCGGGCGCCATGGCTTCGGCCGGGGTCATCATGACCGGCAGGGGTTCGTAGACCACCTTTACCGCCGCCGCGGCCGCCCGCGCCTGTTCCCTCGTTTCGGCAGCCACTGCGATGATCGGATCTCCCAGGATCCTCACCTTGTCTTCGCACAGGACCGGCTGGTCCGGGTGAACCTGGCGGAGGCGGTTCGTCCCCTTGATGTCGGAGGCTTTCACGAAGCCGACCACACCGGGCATCTTCTCCGCAACCGACGTATCGATCGATTTGATCACGGCGTGACTCTCGGTACTGCGGACGACGGCCAGTTCAAGGGCATCCGGCGGGAGCGGGACGTCGTCGTTGAATTGTGCCACGCCACAGGCCTTGATCATTGCTGTCGGCCTGATGTGGGAAACCCCCAGCATCGCCTTGTCGATTTTGCTGCGGAGGGCCGCCGGGGTCGTCTCCTTGCGGATAAACCGGCCGGCGAGTTGGACGGCCTCGATAATTTTCTTGTAGCCCGTGCAGCGGCAGAGATTGTGCGCCAGGGCCTTCTTGATAGCCTCCACGTCGGGATTCGGATCCTTGTCCAACAGGGTCTTGGCCGCCATGATCATGCCCGGCGTACAGAAACCGCACTGGATCGCGCCTGCCAGGACAAAGGCCTCCTGGATCAAGTGGGGATTTTCAGGTGTGCCCAGTCCCTCGATGGTAATGACCTCCGCCCCTTCCAGTTTCTCCACCTTGGTGAGGCAGGAGCGGACCGCCTTTTTGTTGACGATGACCGTGCAGGCGCCGCATTGCCCCTTCCGGTCACAGGACTGCTTGGTCCCCGTCAGATGCAGGTCCTTTCGCAAGAGATCGATCAGAACCATCTCGGGGCTTGCGGTCACCTGTCTTTGAACGCCGTTGACTGTCAACGTGATCTTTTGCATAGTACCCCCTTTATTTTATGTTATGTTTAATTAAGCATAACACTATGTTATATCAATTATGGCACAACATATCTCCGCCAATATGGGAATGTAAAATATGAATTGCCTATGATGTGATAGCCAAGGACTATGAATCGATGTCCAACTACGCGGCAAGCCGACAAATTTCCAGTTGACATTCAAAAATCTCTTGACCTATAGTCGCCTGGTCAAAAAAGGCGCCTATCTCCACTGTTCTAACGTCCATCGATACATGCAATCGCCCGGAGGCACAGGCCGTTCGGCCTGGGTCGCTGATGCCTTGAGGGGCTTGGTCAACGCCAGGGTGAAAGCGCTCATTCGGATAGCTGAAGGACCCTGGCTGAAATGTAAGTCATGAGGGGGCTTTGGTGATCTCACGATTAATGAAAAACAAGGATTTCTGGGCCGGCATGATGTTCGCATGCTTCGGCGTTGCGGCTATGTTTATTGCCAGGGATTACCGGTTCGGAAGTGCGACGCGTATGGGGCCGGGATTCTTTCCGACCGTTCTGGGCGGGATTCTCGTTGCATTCGGCGTCTGCCTCATGGCCATCGGGTTGCGTAGCGGCGAGAAGATCCAAGGACGCGTGTCCCTGCGGACCCTGGGTCTGTTGACCCTCTCTCTCATCCTGTTCGGCCTGCTTATGCAATGGGCTGGCTTTATACCGGCACTCGTGGCCCTGGTCTTCCTTTCGGCGGCATCCGGCAGGGATTTTCGTTTCCTGGAGATCCTGATGCTGACCGTGGTCCTGGTGGCGGCATCAGCGGCCCTCTTCATCTGGGGACTTGAACTGCCTTACCCCCTATTCAAGGGATTCTGACAAGGAGGGCATCCTTGGACATCCTGCACAACCTTTTCTACGGCCTCGGTGTCGCGCTTTCACTCCAGAATCTGCTCTACTGTTTCATCGGCGTGCTTGTCGGCACCCTGATCGGTGTCTTGCCGGGCATCGGCCCGATGGCGACCATCGCGATGCTGCTGCCGATCACCTATAATGTTCCCCCGGTCGCGGCGCTGATCATGCTGGCGGGCATTTACTACGGGGCCCAGTACGGCGGATCGACGACGTCGATTCTGGTCAACCTTCCAGGCGAGACTTCCTCGGTCGTCACCTGCATCGACGGCTATCAAATGGCCCGTCAGGGACGGGCAGGTGTGGCGCTGGCGATTGCGGCGATCGGGTCGTTCGTTGCCGGCACCCTCTGCACGGTGCTGATCTCCCTGCTTGGTCCATGGGTCGCCGATGTTGCCCTGAAGTTTGGTTCACCGGAATATTTTTCGCTGATGCTCATGGGGTTGGTCACCGCGGCCGTGCTGGCCCAGGGCGACATGCTCAAGTCGCTGGCCATGGTGTTTTTGGGGCTTCTGCTCAGCATGGTGGGTTCCGACGTCGACACCGGCATAAAACGCTTCACCTTCGGCTTTTTCGAACTGGCGGACGGCATCGGTTTCGTCATCATCGCGATCGGGGTCTTTGCCATCGGCGAGATCATCTTCAACGTCAGTGACCCCGAGGAGCGACAGGTCTTCACCTCCAGGGTGGGAAGTCTCTACCCGACATGGCAGGACATGAAGCAGGCCACTGCC
>Ga0228535_1003159_pt1:7500-12769 | contig 12769 bp, 9 predicted proteins | sample SJ1metagenome_FD_168457 | JGI IMG/M metagenome (GOLD analysis project Ga0228535, IMG submission 168457) | Enriched culture of PCE-dechlorinating microbial communities from Ithaca, New York, USA - SJ1 | ecosystem: Engineered > Modeled > Simulated communities (microbial... > Unclassified... | reverse complement strand
GTGATGAAACAGAGGTCGGCTGAGCCCGGGGTCGGGCGATATGCCTTCGGATCATACTCCCTGCCGTGTTTGTGCAGATTGATCTTCTGCGCGCCGAACATAAGGGCTTTTCTTCCTCCCGCAAAGCGGCCGACACGCATGCCGAGCACTTTTTCATAAAATGCACAGGTTGCATTGATGTCGCTTACCGTGAGAACCAGATGATCCAGTCTGTCAATATTCATAATCGTTCCCGGGGGAAAGTCTGGAATATGCTCCCTTCCTGTTCCTCAGCCCTATAAGAGCAAAGATACCACATCCGCCGCATCCCCGCATAACTTCCATCAACCCATTTCAGCATTTCTTGGTATCATATCCGGAGAACTGGAGGGAACCATGAGCTACAAGGAGCACTGGCAGCACCTTGCAGATGCTGACAAAAACTACATCTGGCATCCGTTTACGCAAATGCAGGATTGGGTGAAAGAGGATCCTGTCATCATCACGGAAGGCCGCGACTGTTTCCTGAAGGCCTCGGATGGACGCTGGTATCTGGATGGAGTATCTTCGCTCTGGGTTAATATTCACGGACACCGGCGAACCGAAATTGACGATGCTGTCAAGGCCCAGCTCGACAAAATCGCTCACACGACTTTGCTCGGCCTTGCCAATGAGCCGTCTATTATCCTCGCTGAGAAACTGATAGCGCAGACCGACACGAGTTTTACGGGTCTGAAACCCCGACTGTCCAAAGTTTTCTATTCGGACAACGGATCGACCGCTGTAGAAGTCGCTCTCAAAATGGCGTTTCAGTACTGGATTCACAAAGGCCAGCCGAAAAAGCAGCGTTTCATCGGCATCAGGAACGGCTATCATGGAGATACCGTTGGAGCAATGAGCGTTGGAAGCGTTGATATATTCCATGCCACATTCGGACCGCTCTTTTTCGCTGCCTTGAAATCGCCCTCCCCTTTCTGCTATCGGTGCGAATTGAATCTTGAAACAGCCACATGCGGCATGCAATGCCTTTCGTCGCTCGAATCAATTTTGCATGAACACGCATACGAAGTTGCCGCCATTATTCTTGAGCCGCTCGTGCAGGCCGCAGGAGGCATGATTGTCTGGCCTGACGGATACCTTCGGGGGGTGCGGGATCTCTGCAATAAGTACAACGTGCTGCTTATCGCTGATGAGGTTGCGACCGGCTTCGGCCGGACCGGCACGATGTTCGCCTGCGAGCATGAACAGATCGCGCCGGATATCATGTGCCTGTCCAAGGGGATCACGAACGGGTATATGCCGCTCGCTGTTACACTTGCAACTGATGATATTTATCAGGCCTTTCTTGGGGAATTCAAGGACCTGAAGACATTTTTCCATGGTCACTCATACACCGGCAATCCCCTGGCGTGCGCCGCGGCTCTGGCAAGCATGGAACTCTTCTCGACAGACAGAACTCTGGCCTCGATGCAGGAGAAGATCAGGCTTGTTGAGCACTGTCTTGCGGAACTGGCGACACTTGATCATGTCGGCAATGTCCGCAACAAAGGACTCATGATCGGCATTGAGCTGGTGCGGAGCAAGGCGACAAAGGAGCCGTTTGCCTGGGACGAAAAAATCGGCTGGCGGGTTGCGTATGCCGCGCGCAGGGAATCGGTCATCATCCGTCCACTCGGCAATGTCGTTGTGGTCATGCCTCCCCTCGCGATCAGTCTTGCAAACCTCGCCCACTTGATGAATGTGATAAAAAAATCTATAATTGCTGTAACGTTAGAACTGAAGGAGGGCGTATGGTAATGCGCCGTTGCATGAATACCGGGATGAAAGGAATCCTTATTGCGGTGTTTGTTCTTGTTCCTGCGCTGTTGATGGCTGCCAGCGCAGAGCAGCCGAATTACACGATCAGGAAAGGTGATACCCTCTGGACTATTGCCGAGTCCAAGTTCAAAAACCCCCTGCTCTGGCAACGTATCTGGAAGGCGAATCCTTACATTCGCAATCCCCACTGGATTTATCCGGGCAATACGCTCGTTCTGCCTGACGGCATGGGGAGCGCTGACGCTGGGTTCGGAAGGGGGGACGGATCCATTTTGAAAATAACGCCGAAGCCGATCGAAACACAGCCGGTCGGAATCCAGAAGGCATACCCGCTTCTGAGCAGGCAGGATACGCTGATGACCGGATACATAACACCTGATCCGGCTGTTGTCGTTGGAAGCATTATTGGAGCATCAAAAGATAAAACCATCCTTGGCGTTCACGATCATTTTTACTTCACAACGGAAAGGCAGGCTCCGGAGGGGACGAAATTCTTTATCCTTGCAAAACCGGAAGAGATCAAGCATCCGGTCAACAACGCCAGCTTGGGAAAGCTTCATCGTGTCATCGGTGTTGCTCAAGTAGTAAAGCCTGACAATGACAGTCTCCGTGCTGTGGTGCTCGAGGCGTTTCAGGAGATCAAAACTGATGATGTTCTCGGCCGGTTTGCCCCCGTTGAACCTCCGGTATTTCTCGGGCCGGCGCGCACTCCTGCCATCGATGGCGTAATCGTCAGGATCATGCCGATGGCTGTACTGGGCGGCAATGCTGATGTCGTATATCTCGATAAGGGGACCGTTGATGGGCTCAGATTCGGCGATGAGCTGAAATTCTTTTCGGCAAATCCGCCTTATGCATTTAAAGGAACCATTCAGGTCGTCGGGGTAATGGAAAATACGGCGTCGGCTGTTGTCAGAAAGTCAAACAGTGAAGTCCTTGTCGGCGATACGGTAAAGAACTGAGTACTCAAAAAAAGCGGCGGATTTCCCTTAATAGGGAAGCCGCCGCTTTTTACACATGCAGGCACGTCTAGCTTGAGAGTATCTTCAGATATTTCAGTCGGCTCGGATGTTTCAGTTTCCGCAGGGCCTTTGCCTCTATCTGCCGCACCCGTTCACGAGTAATCGACAGATACCGCCCGACCTCTTCCAGAGTATGATCGCGATCCACGCCGATACCGAAACGCATTTTGATAACCGTCTCTTCCTTCGGGGTCAAGGTTTCGAGAACTTTCTGGATCTGCTCGGAGGTCTCGACCCGTTCCGCTTCATTGTAAGGAGAAGGACTTGTCTTGTCGCCGATAAAGTCTTCCAGCTCGGTATCCTCATCCCCTATCGGGGTCTGGAGCGCTATCGGATCCTGAATGGCGCGAAATACCTCTTCCACCTTGCGCACGGGCACTGCGAGCTTTTTTGCGATCTCTTCATTCACCGGTTCCCGCCCAAGCTGCTGGGTAAGCTCACGTGATGCTTTGGTAACACGGTTATAAAATTCCATCATGTGAACCGGAACGCGAATGGTTTTGGTCTGGTCAATCAGCGCTCGTGTGATCGCCTGCCGAATCCACCACGTCGCATATGTGCTGAATTTGAATCCCTTCTCATACTTGAACTTGTCCACAGCCTTCATCAGGCCGATATTCCCTTCCTGAATCAGGTCAAGAAGCGGCAGTCCGCGACCGACATAATTCTTTGCGATGTTGACAACAAGACGAAGATTGCGGGTAATAAGTTCATTCTTCGTCTCGGTGACAAGATATCGGGCCTTTGAGACTTTGCTCCATTTCTCTTTCAGGTCGTCAGCTTTGATCCCGACTTCCTGCTCTATCTTTTTGTATTCAGCCTGAACCTCTTTCAGAAGGATTTCAAGTTTTTTTGAATTCGTTCCCTTTTTCTTCTTATCGTTGACGGCAGCACGAAGCTCCTTGAGCGTACCGTACTTCTTGATTTTACGGTCGGTTTCCGCAATCAGCTCCATGAGCTCTTCAAGGCGCTTCATCGTCTTGAGCAGGGCTTCATCCACCCGCTCCTCTTCCGTCATGACCTCTTCTTCATCTTCCTCAGCCGCAATGGAATCCTTGGTGGTTGAAAACAGCGGGAGGTTCATGATGGTTGCATTGATGATCTCGCGACCTTCCTCGAGTTTCTTGGCAAGCTCTATTTCCTCATATTTCGTGAGGATCGAGATGTCACCCATGGAGTTGAAATACGCCTGAACAAGATCTTCTGATCGTTCATGCTCTTCAGGCTCCTCTTCAGCCTCTTCATCGGGAGTGTAGCCTTCTTCGTCGACAACCTTGACGCCCATGTCGTTCAGCACATCCATGAGGTCTTCGAGTTCATCCGGCGAAAAATATTCAGACGGGAGCGCCTCGTTGATTTCTTCATACGTTATCACGCCGCGGCGCTTGCCAAGGTTTACAATCTCTTCAAATAAATCTTTTTCTTTCATGGTGACCGGTCCCCGCACAACAGCACAAAAACAATTAAAGAAAGGGTGGTCCTTTCTTTAATTACAATTATAGTCGTAATGTTTGGAATTGCAAGAGGAAAAAATGACAATGAGAGGAGGGAGAAATGGAGGAAGAAGGGGTCAAGACGCACGGGCTATTAGTACTGGTAAGCTGAATGGATTACTCCACTTACACCGCCAGCCTATCGACGTGGTAGTCTACCACGGCCCTTCAGGGGGATTGCTCCCCGGGAGATCTCATCTTGGGGTGGGCTTCCCGCTTAGATGCCTTCAGCGGTTATCCCGACCAGACATAACTACCCGGCATTGCCACTGGCGTGACAACCGGCACATTAGCGGTCTGTCTATCCCGGTCCTCTCGTACTAAGGACAGCCTCCCTCAAATCTCCTACGCCTACAGCAGATAGGGACCGAACTGTCTCACGACGTTCTGAACCCAACTCACGTACCGCTTTAATCGGCGAACAGCCGAACCCTTGGGACCTACTTCAGCCCCAGGATGCGATGAGTCGACATCGAGGTGCCAAACCGCGTCGTCGATGTGAACTCTTGGACGCGATCAGCCTGTTATCCCCGGCGTACCTTTTATCCGTTGAGCGATGGCCCTTCCACTCAGTGCCACCGGATCACTAAGCCCTACTTTCGTACCTGTTCGACCCGTCAGTCTCACAGTCAAGCCACCTTATGCCTTTGCACTCGCCGGCTGGTTTCCGTCCAGCCTGAGGTGACCTTTGGACGCCTCCGTTACTCTTTAGGAGGCGACCGCCCCAGTCAAACTACCCATCAGACAGTGTCCCCCTCCCCGATCAGGGGAGCAGGTTAGAGTCCCAGCAACACAAGGGTGGTATTTCAACGTCGGCTCCACAAAGACTAGCGTCCCTGCTTCATAGCCTCCCACCTATCCTACACATGCCTTGCCAAAACTCACTGCCAAACTATAGTAAAGGTGCACGGGGTCTTTCCGTCTAGCTGCAGGTAACCGGCGTCTTCACCGGTATCT
>Ga0228535_1003159_pt1:0-2500 | contig 12769 bp, 9 predicted proteins | sample SJ1metagenome_FD_168457 | JGI IMG/M metagenome (GOLD analysis project Ga0228535, IMG submission 168457) | Enriched culture of PCE-dechlorinating microbial communities from Ithaca, New York, USA - SJ1 | ecosystem: Engineered > Modeled > Simulated communities (microbial... > Unclassified... | reverse complement strand
AGCCGATGTTCGCGATGGGATACATCCTTGAGTTTCACCGGAGACTTTCGATGCCTGCCGTCTGCCTCATCGTGATTTTTCTGGGTACGTCACTTGCCCTCATTGCGGGAAAATCCGGAAGACTGGGCGGACTCACCATAGGTCTTCTGATCTTTGCCGTGTACTACACACTGTTGCTCTATGGGGAAAAGCTTGCTCAGGCCGGCACGGTGCCCCATGTTGTCGGGGCGTGGTTATCCTTTGCCATCCTCAGCGTCGTTTCGCTGGTTGTCTTTGAGCGGGTGAACCGACGATGATTCTCGTCCAGAAAATGTATATCCGCGACTTTCTCAAAACGCTCTGCATTTTGACGCTCGGCCTTGCGCTCATATTCAGCATTATCGGACTCACAGACAAGGCGGAAGAGTTCATTCCACACAAACCCCCGGCGCAGATGCTCGCTCTGTATGCTCTCTATTCGCTTCCAAAGTTTGTGCAGTACATGCTTCCCATGGCGGTTCTGCTCAGCAGTCTGTTCGTCTTCTCCCAGGCAATACGCCGTCGCGAGATAATCGTGATCAAGGCTGCTGGAGGCAAAATGCAATCCCTGCTCCGGCCCTTCGTCGTGCTGGGCGTCTTGCTGACCATGGCCGGATTTCTGCTGGGCGAGGTGCTCGTGCCCTACAGTGCAAAAAACATGCGTTCGATCGCAAACCAGATCACCAAAAAAGAAAAAAACATCACCTTCAAGGAAGGTACGCTGTATATGCGCTCCCGGGACGGTTCCGTTGTCCGGGTCGGACTCTATATGCCCGACAGCGACTCCTATCGTTCCATAACCATATTCCGCTTTGCTCAGGACGGGCTTCTGGAGCGCATTGACGCCGCTGCTGCAACATGGAAAGAGGACCACTGGAAACTCAACAACGTAAGCAGGCTTTCCATCGCTACGGGCAAAACGACGTTTGTCCCGGAAATGACCTATGAAGGCATCGAATCGCCCGCAACGTTCCAGGACGGTGTCTGGAAGGTCGAGGAAATGTCGCTCATGGAACTCCTCTCGTTCAAAAACCGGCTTCAGGAGGCCGGCTATAAGAACATACGGCTCCTCACTGATATCAGTTCACGCGCGGCGTACCCTGTTATCAACCTGTTCATGCTCCTGCTCGGCATATCGCTCTCGGTCGGTGGAGACCAACGCCTTCTCCAGCTCCGCATTCTTCAGGGCGTTCAGTCGCACGCAGGCATTGTTTCCGCCGGAATCGGCCTGATCATCAGCCTTGCATACTGGCTCGGCTATTCGTTTTTTCTCTCTCTGGGATATGCCGGAACGTTGCCGCCGATGCTTGCGCCATGGATCATCCCGGTCATTTTTTCGGGCATTTCCGCGTATCTTTTCATCAATATTCCCGAGTAGATCAAATCAAAAGGCGCCTTCAATATGTTCTATCAGCATCTCGCCGGTTCCGGCGTTGATGCTGATGACGTCGAAGCGCACCGGCAATTCCTGCCCGATTTTCTTGAGATACAAAAGCGCGATGCGCCGCAATCGCTCCTGTTTGCGCCCGTCAACCGCCTCAAACGGCTGGCCAAAGGTCCGTGAGACTCGCGCTTTCACCTCAACAAACACCAGCGTTCCCCGGTCCTGCGCGATAATATCAACTTCTCCACATGCCGCCTTGTAGTTCCGGGCAACGATCCGATAGTGCTTGCCCTGGAGAAAACGCGCTGCCGCGTCTTCCGCCTGCATGCCGAACTCGCGGGTACTCATGCAGAACCGCCTTCTTCCCTGTTTGTACCGACAATCACCCGAGTTCCTGTCAAACGCTGTAACAGGGCAGGAATGCCCTGCACATCACGAATATCTTTTTGGCAAAGGTTTTTCAGCGCCTCGCGCATTGGTGCATACCCCTCCCAGAGTCCGTTCAGCAATGCCCCGATCTGGGACTGGAGCATCTCTCCTTTTTCGTCCCAATCAAGCAGTAGAACAACAGAGTCATGCACAGCGTGTATCCCCTCAGCAAACTCATAGAAACCGCCTCGCCCGTGAAGCGTCAGTATTTCGCCATCCAGCCCCAGATCACGCAATGCCTCGCGATCCCGTCGCCCTTCGACCAGAATAGGAACTCCGCCGGCGTTGATTGCAAATAGGCGCTCCAGCACCATGCGGAGCTTGTCCGCACGTACAACGTCATGGCTCAATTCACCGCATCCGTACAGCGTTTCGGCATGCTCAAACTGAAGCTGTCTGACAGTCACATCCCTTTTTCGCTGACTCCGATTCCCCATATTCAAAAAAAGAGCCGCCTGAAAAACCAGGCGACTCTTCATCAGCTCCTCAGACTAGAGAATATGCGCAAACCGCTCGCGAAACTCTTCCGGCTTCAATCCCACCGTCTTTGCCAGATGCGCAAGCGCCTTACCTTCAAAATCCTCCTTTTCCAGGCGTATCATGTACTTTCTGGCCACTTCATAATTGATGGACTGTATGTCGACCGTACGGACTCTGACCCGGCCTGTC
>Ga0228535_1003158_pt1 | contig 12773 bp, 12 predicted proteins | sample SJ1metagenome_FD_168457 | JGI IMG/M metagenome (GOLD analysis project Ga0228535, IMG submission 168457) | Enriched culture of PCE-dechlorinating microbial communities from Ithaca, New York, USA - SJ1 | ecosystem: Engineered > Modeled > Simulated communities (microbial... > Unclassified | place... | reverse complement strand
ACCATGGCGGCGACTCCGCTCTTCATGTCGGAGGCCCCCCTCCCGAAGACCTTGCCGTACTCCACGACCCCGGCCAGCGGATCGCGAATCCAGAGTGATTTATCGAAGGGAACGGTGTCCAGATGACCGGAGAAGCACAGTGGCAACTTATCGCCCTTCCCCTTCAGGACGGCAATCAGGTTGGGTCTCCCCGGCGCCACCGGCAGGAGTTGGACCTCGAAACCACCCGTCTGCAGGATGCCGGCGAGGAATTTGGCCTCTTCCTCTTCCCGTCCAGGCGGATTGGACGTATCCATGGAAAGCAACCGCTGGGTCATGCGTAAGGGGTCCCAGTCCTCCCTCTGTCGTTTTTTCATCTTGTTCATCACGCAGCTCCTCGGAAAACCCGGGCAAACCCGGAAGATCAATATGAAGATCAACAAACGAAGGGAAGGCCGGTCAGGCCTCCTTGCCGCTCCAGTGCCGATGCTCCTCCTGGAGGTGTTCGATCAACTGGTTGAGGGGCCAGTGCTGGTTTTGGGCGGTAAGGGTGCAGAAGATAGGCCTCTTGAGGCTCCCGTCCCGGGGGAAACCCTCCAGGACCATATGGGTCTGGACCTCAGAAAAACCGAGGAACATAAGGATCTTGGTTTCCTCATCGGCAAAGGTCTCGTCCGCTCTCTTGCGGAGGATGTCGATGATCTTCATATCCGCCTTCTGCGAGGCGCTGACCAAGAGCACATAGGCATCGAGCGTTCTGTCGAGAAACGACTTGATGGCCCGGGCATCCTCTTCATGATATCCGCTGATCAGTACACCTACCGATTGCATGGCATCTCATTCACAAATGGTTGATAATCATCACATTTCTTAAAATGTGACCCTTAAAAATTTTACTTTAGACTGGATAGCTTCAGATTTCAAGCAGAATCATCACTCCCCGACCCCGGGGCAGCCCGCACCTCCCTTTTGCTTCGGAACCAATCGAAGAAACCGGGTCCGGGGGACGCATCTCAAGCGGATGCCGGCTTCTCATTTTGGGCCGTCGTCCGCCGCAACAGGACTTTATCCGGCCATGGCGGAAATTGTCCGGCCGTGGCGGACACAATCCCCTTTTGAAGGGGTCTTTTTCGATCCGCTTCCTCTTATCGAATTTCTTTGAATTTGTTTTATACTTATCCATATTAATCCCTTAGAGTTGCACCGCGGAATGGGTCATCCAAACGGTACAGATATTGCTGTTACTTCTTTAAAGCGCTTGACATCCCCCCTAGGGGTGTTGAAGCAGCCGTTCTTTAAGACGTTCGGGGATCCGCTCGCTCGTCCTCGCCCATAGGGGAAGGACCATGATGTCACATTTTTCTCTTCTCGCCGTCTTTTCAGTCCCTTAAACCCCGGCTTGTGCATCCGATCCCGCATCCAGCGATCCGCATTCAAATCCATGGCCGGCGCTCCGGCGGGATAATGACCAATGACAGAGGTTCCACTCGGGAAAAATAGAGCAAGAGATAATGGGAAAAGGGATCACGGCGGCCGGGATCGGTGAGCCCGAGACGATAAGGAGTCCCCCCCCTCCTGTCGGCCACAGAAGGCAGCCCTCCCGCCGCCTGTCCTTTCCCCTCCCCCTCAAAAAGATAAGGATAAGGAGGCCCCAACTTCGGCGGCGAGTTCAACACCGTCTTCATACAAGATCATCCTCGACATCGACCGTATCTCCCATGAGAAGCACCTCAACATGGGACAGGCCGGATAGCACGAGGAGCTTGAAGAACGACCATCCACGGACGCTGTCTGCCGCACCGAGTCAGGAAGGACCCTTTTCGGTAAACAACAATGCGGATCCGAACGGAACCGCTCACACCGGTCCGCAGAGGCAGGCCGTGGCCTGCCTCTGCGGACCCATATCTCACATCGCCACTGCGATCCTCATATCTCTTGACAAGTTCAGCGGGTTTGCGATAGGGGTTACGAACTCCCCGCACCAGGGATCCGTCCCGGATAACACCGTTTGGACCGATCACCGGTCGAGGGGAAGGCATCTCAACGAGGAGGACGGTAAGGCGCCGGTATGATGTTTCCGGATGAAATGCTCAAAAAATCGTCGGAACTGACAGAAAAATGGGAAGATGAGGTGCGGCGCGCCATTGCGAAGTCCCCGGACCAGAAGGCCCGTTTCTCCACTGTTTCGGATCTCGAGATCAAGCGCCTCTATACCCCCCAGGACCTCGCCCAGATGGATTTCGGTCGGGATATCGGCGTCCCCGGCGAATTCCCCTTTCTGCGCGGCAACCAGGCCACCGGCTACCGAGGCCGCTACTGGACCTTCCGGATGTTTTCCGGCATGGGAAGCGCGCGGGACACGAACGCCCGTTGGCACATGCTCCTCCGGGAAGGGCAGACGGGACTCAGCACGGCCTTCGATTTTCCGACCCTCATGGGCTACGACAGCGACTCGCCCAAGGCCCGCGGCGAATGCGGCCGCTGCGGCGTCGCCATCGACACCCTCGACGACTTCCTGACCCTCATCGACGGGATCCCGCTGGACAAGGTCACCACTTCCATGACGATCAACCCCCCCGCGACGGCCCTCTGGGCCATGTACTGCGCGGCGGCCGATCTCAAGGGGGTGCCCCTGGCGAAGATCGGCGGGACGATCCAGAACGACATGCTCAAGGAGTTCATCGCCCAGAAGACCTTCATGTGCCCGCCGGAACCCTCGGTCAGGTTGATCTCGGACACCGTCGAGTTCGGAACGAAGCACGTCCCGAAATGGAACACGATCAGCATCAGCGGCTACCATATCCGGGAGGCGGGCTCCACCGCCGTCCAGGAATTGGCCTTCACGCTGCGGGACGGAATCGAGTACGTCGACGACGTGATCCAGCGCAAGGGCCTCGACGTGGATGCCTTTGCCCCGCGCCTGTCTTTCTTCTTCAACGCCCACATCGATTTCTTCGAGGAGATCTGCAAAATGCGGGCGGCCCGGAGGATCTGGGCCAAGGTGATGCGGGACCGCTTCGGCGCGAAGAACCCCCGCTCCTGGTGGATGCGCTTCCATACCCAGACCGCCGGATGCTCGTTGACGGCCCAGCAACCTTACAACAACGTCGTCAGGACGGCCATCGAGGCCCTCGCCGCTGTTCTCGGCGGTACCCAGTCCCTCCACACCAACTCCCTGGACGAGGTCCTGTGCCTCCCCTCCGACCATGCCGTAGAGATCGCCCTGCGCACCCAGCAGATCATCGCTGAGGAGACCGGCGCGGCCCACACCATCGATCCCCTGGCCGGCTCCTATTTCGTCGAGTCCCTGACCAACGAGATGGAGGCCGGGGCCTGGGAGTACATCGAGAAGATCGACGCCATGGGGGGGATGCGGGCGGCCATCGACAAGGGATTTCCCCAGTTGGAGATCGCCGATGCCGCTTACCACTTCCAGCAGCAGATCGAGGCGGGTGAAAAGGTGATGGTCGGCGTCAACCGTTACGTGACGAACAACCAGCCGGAGATTCCCGTCGTCGACATCGACGAGCGCGTGGAGCAGGAACAGATTGCCCGGCTCCAGGCGGTGAAGCGAAGCCGCGACGGACGCGCCGTCCGGCGGGACCTGGACGACCTGAAGGCGGCCTGCAAATCTGGAGCGAACGTGATGCCCCTCTGCATCGCCGCGGTCAAAGACAGGGCCACGGTCCAGGAGATCTGCGACGTCTATCGGGAGGTCTTCGGGGAATACCGCGATCCGGGGTTGTATTAACGCAAGAGGTCAAGCGATGACGGAAAGAAAGATTCGGATCATGGTGGCCAAACCGGGCCTGGACGGCCACGACCGGGGTGCCCGGGTCCTGGCCCGCTGCTTCCGAGATGCAGGCTTCGAGGTGATCTACACGGGCTGCCACCAGACCCCCGAACAGATCGCCGCTGCGGCGATCCAGGAGGACGTGGACCTGGTGGGCCTGAGCTGCCTGTCCGGCGCCCACCGGTATCTGTTCCCCAAGGTGGTGGAACTCCTCAGGGAGCAAGGGGCCGGCGACATCGCCGTCATCGGCGGCGGGATCATTCCGGATCAGGACTTCCAGATGCTCACCGATGCCGGCATCCAGGCGATCTTCACCCCCGGCGCCAAGCTCGACGAGATCGTCGAATGGGTCCGCGGACACATCAAGCCGAGGGACATATAGAGGACCATGCCCGAAAATCCAGAAGAGACCGAAAAACTCCGCAGGATCCGGGGGGGGGATGTCCGGATGGCCTCCCGCCTGATCCGAAACCTTGAAGACCGCCTTCCCGAAGCCAAAATGGCCATCAAGAGGATCTTCCCCCACACCGGCGGAGCCCACGTCGTGGGGATCACCGGCTCTCCCGGTGCCGGCAAAAGCACCCTCGTCGACGCCCTGATCGCCGCTTTCCGCAAGCAGTCTAAGACCGTGGGGGTCCTGGCGGTCGATCCGACCTCTCCGTTCACCGGCGGCGCGATCCTGGGCGATCGGATCCGGATGCAGCGCCATGCAGAAGATCCCGGTGTCTTCGTTCGGAGCCTTGCCACGCGCGGGGCCCTGGGCGGCCTGGCCAAGGCGGCCGGCGACGCCGTCCATGTCATGGACGCCATGGGCAAGGCCATCATCATGGTCGAAACGGTGGGGACCGGCCAGCAGGAGGTGGAAATCATCAACCACTCCCACACGGTCGTCGTCGTCCTTGTTCCCGGGATGGGGGACGAGATCCAGGCGATCAAGGCCGGGATCATGGAGATCGCCGACATCTTCGTCGTGAACAAGGCCGACCGGGACGGGGCGGCCCAACTGATCAGCGAGCTGAGCGCCGTGCTGAATATGGCGCCCGAAACGCCAGAGGGCTGGCGCCCGCCGATCATCCGGATCGGAAACGCCTTCGATCCCGTTCCTTTCAGCCAGGGCCTGGACGAACTGGCAGGGGCCATTGCCGGCCACTACCGGCACCTGGTCGATACGGGGAAGCTCGGAGACCGGATGCGGCGAAAGACCATGGTGGAAATCCACGAAGCCCTTCGCGACACGATCCTGGAGCCGATCCTCAGGGACCTGACCGAGAGCGGAGAGATGGACCGGATCGCCGAACGTCTCGTCCGGAAGGAGACGGACCCCTATACGATCGCCGAGGAGATCGCCCGCCGCTTCCTGAAGTAGCCGCCGCGGCCAGGAGAAGGACTCCCCTTGCGGACCGGCCGCCCTTTCCACCATTAAAACGTCCCCCTGCCTTTACGCAGGAAAGCGGCCAGGCCGGCCGCGGGAAATCGTGTAAATGCCGTCCATAGCGGATAGACACCCGGAGGATGGAGATGGATAGAACGGAGGATCCGAGAAAGGCCGTCCTGGACCGGCACCGCCGGGGTTTGGTCCAGCTTTACACGGGAAACGGGAAGGGGAAGACGACCGCCGCCTTCGGCCAGGCTTTGCGCGCCCTGGGACAGGGCTACCGGGTCTGCATCATCCAGTTCATGAAGGGCCGCAAGTACGGCGAGTACCTCGCCGCGGAGAAACATCTCCCGAACCTGACCGTGCACCTGGCAGGACTCGACAGCTTCGTCATGCGGGACAACCCGGCCCCCATCGACATTGAACTGGCCCGCCGGGGGCTGGAGATCGCCCAGGAGGCGATCACCTCCGGCGCATACGACATGATCATCCTCGACGAGATCAACGTGGCCGTTGATTTCAAGCTGCTCCCCCTGGACGACGTCGTCTCACTCATCAAGACCAAACCCCCTGCACTGGACATGGTCCTCACCGGACGTTACGCCCCGCAAGCCTTGATCGATCTGGCCGATACGGTCAGCGAGATGCGCGAGGTCCGTCACCATTACCAGGCCGGCGTCAAGGAGCGCGCCGGGATCGAATACTGAAGACCGAAAACGCCTCCCAAAAGATACCCCCGCGGTTCTGGAGCCATTCACATTAATACTTGGATGACGGCTTCTGCTGGCCTCACACAGCCGGGCTGGATTATGGTTTCCTGATAAAGCTCAAGGACCGCGGACTGGAACCCTTCCAACGAGGAAGCCCCGCTGGTCTTACGCGGGGCGTTCTGTTGGAGGCCATTGTAAGATTCATGAAGCGGCTATCAGATCCCCAGATAGACCTCCTTGATCTTCGGGCTGTCGAGAAGCTCCTTGCCCGTGCCTTCCATGACGATGCTCCCGTGCTCCATCACGTAGCCGCGGTCAGAGAGGCTGAGCGAGTGTCTGACGTCCTGTTCCACCAGCAGAACCGTGGTCCCCTGGTCCGCAATCTTCCTGATGGTGGCGAAGACCTCCTTGATCAGCACTGGGGCAAGGCCCAGCGACGGCTCATCCATCATGAGGATTTTAGGCATCGCCATGATCCCCCGGCCGATGGCCACCATCTGCTGTTCTCCGCCGCTCAGCGTGACGGCAAGCTGTTTTTCCCGTTCCTCGAGCCTGGGCAGGAGCCTGTGGACTTCTTTCAGAGTGCCCTGCCGGTGGCGGTAAGCCCGGGGAGTGTGGGCCCCCACGTCGAGGTTCTCCCGGACGGTCATGAAGCTGAAGAGCCTTCTGCCTTCGGGAACCTGGATGATGCCCAGCTCCACGATCTTTTCGGGCCGCAGGTTGTGGATCGGCTGCTGCGCAAAGAGAACCTCCCCCGATCGCGGCTTCATGAGCCCCGAGATGGTCCGGATCATGGTCGACTTGCCGGCGCCGTTGCCGCCGATCAGGCTTATGACCTCGCCTTCGTTGATGTGCAGGGAGGCGTCATAGATGACCTGGACATCGCCATAGAAGCAATTCAGATTTTTGATTTCAAGCAGCGCCATAGCTTTCCCCCAGGTAGGCCTTGACGACCCGTTCATCGTTTGCGACCTCTTGTGGTGTACCGTCCATGATCTTCCTGCCGAACTGGATCACCGTAATCCTGTCGGAGACGGTCATGATCGCCCGCATGATGTGTTCGATCATGAAGATGGTCACGCCGCTGTCCCTGATTTCCCGGATGACGTCCAGGGTCTCGTCGACCTCGCTGTGGCGCAGCCCTGCCATGCATTCGTCCAGGAGGAGCATGTCGGGAGCGGTCGCCATGGCGCGGGCGACCTCGAGTCGCTTGCGGTCGGCAATGGTCAGGTTCTTGGCCAGCACGTTGCGCTTGTCTGCAAGGTGAAACTTCTTAAGCACCGCCATGGCCATGTCTTCCGCTTCGGAGACGTTCGCCGTCCTGAGGAAGGCGCCCACCAGGGCGTTGGCAAGCACCGTCTTGGTCTGGAAGGGCTTCACGATCTGGAAAGTCCGCGCGATTTTCTTGCGGCAGATGTTCCAGGGTTTCCATCCGGTGATGTCCTCCCCATTGTAGAGGATCCTGCCCGAGGTCGGAGCGTACGAGCCAGCCACGCAGTTGAACAGCGTCGACTTGCCCGCACCGTTGGGGCCGATCAGGCCGTAGATCTGCCCCTTCTCGATGGACAGGTCCACCTGGTCGACCGCCTTGAGCCCTCCGAAGTGCTTGGATAGGTTTTGGACGTTGAGCAATCCCATGTCAGTGCTTCACTCCTTCCTTGTTTCAGCTCCGCTGATCCTGTTGAGAATCCAGTCATAGAATCGGGTGAGCGGCTCCACCAGCCCCCTGGGCTGGAAAAGCATGACCAGGATCAGCACCAGTCCATAGATGACCAGGTGCAGACCGGGCAGCACGGCACTCAGATAGATGCGGGTGAACTCCCCGACGGGCCGCAGGATCAGGGCCCCGATGATCGGCCCGGCAATGGTGCCCCGCCCGCCGATGAGGGCGATGAAGGCGAGCTCGAATGAAAAGTCCAGCCCGAGGATCTGCTTGGGATAGAAGTAGAGGGTAAGCTGCGCCAGGAACGTTCCGCCAAGCGCGGTCAAGAAGCAACTGAGGGCCATGGCCCACACCTTGTACTTGGCCACGTTCACGCCCAGAGCCTGGGCCGCCTCGGGCTCCTCCCCGCCTGCGGCGAGGTAATGGCCCGCCCGAATCCTGGAGACGTACCGGGTGATGAACAGCACCACGATCAGCATGATCAGGATGATGTAGTAGTAGGGGACTTTGCTTACGAACTGGTAGGCCGCCAGGTTGTTGCCGGGAAGCAGGGGGATGTTGATGCCCCTGGGACCGTTGATGATGAACGGGCCGACGGTCATGGTGTTTTCGACCAGCACCCGGATGCCTTCGCCGAAGGCCATGGTCGAGAGGGCGAAGTAGGCACCCCGCAGCTTCAGTGTAGGAATGCCGATGATGGTGCCCACGACGGCCGCGATCAGCGCCCCGACCCACATGCCCACCCAGGGGCTAATGCCCCAGGTGATGAAAAGGACCGTGGAGGTGTAGGCACCGATGCCGACATAGGCCGAATGGCCCAGCGGAAGGACGCCGGCGAATCCCCCTACAAGATTCCAGGCCGTGGTGAGGTAGGCGAACAGGAAGAGGAAGATCAGGATCTGCAGATAGGTGGGGCTCGTCAGCCAGAGCGGCAATGTAAAAACCACAAGGGCCAGCACGATTTTCAGGACCATGTCGATGGTTTTTTTCTTCGATGCGGGATTCATTGCGCGTCTCCTTTTCTCACCAATCCCTCTTCTCTCCGAAGAGGCCGGCCGGCCTGATGAAGAGAACCGCCATGAACACCGCATAGACGATCAGCTCCGTCCATGTGGAGGTCATGAACATCGGGAAAATCGATTCGATGAGGCCCACAATGACCCCTCCGATCAGAGCCCCCGGGATGCTCCCGAGCCCTCCGAGCACCACGATGATGAAGCATTTCACGTCGAAGATGACCCCCACCGAGGGGTAGACATAGTAAAACGGGATCAGGACGCATCCGACGATGCCCGCGATGGCGGCACCGATCCCGAAGGCGATGTTGTAGACGCGGTACTGGTTGATCCCCATGAGGCTTGCCGCATCCCGGTCGAGTGAGGCGGCCCGGATCGATCTCCCTATCCGGGTGTGCTTCAGGAACCAGAGCAGAAAGGCCGAGGTGGCGATCGTGATGATCACCCCGTAGAACTGGGGCTTCGGGAGGAAGTAATCCCCGATGAAAAAGACCTGTCCCGTCAGGCTCGTCTTGGCCGTGCGAAACTCCGCGCCGAAGAGCATGAGCGCCAGGTTGTCCAGGATGTACCATACGCCGGTCGTCACGATGATGACCTCCGTGGGCTCCCTGACCTCGCGCTGCGCCTCCAGGACCGGCTTAATTACAATCCCCTGGAGGGCGTACCCGAATGCGAAAAGCAGCGGGATGACCAAGACGAGGGCGGCATAAGGATGCCATCCTGTCAGTTGAATGATCCAGTAGGCCGTGAACATGCCCACCATCAGCAGGGAGCCGTGGGCGAAGTTGATGACCTTGATGACTCCGAAGATGAGCGTCAGTCCGAGTGCCGCCAGGCCATAGTAAGCGCCGGTCATGCTCCCATTGATGATTGCCTGAATAATCGCTTCCAAGGTAACCTCGTTCAGACCGCGGCAGGACCGGGCCCCTTGGGGCGGGACCCGGTCCTGCCGCAATCGCTTCTAAGTATCGACAATGGTGTTGGGTGGACTCCTCAATCCTTCGGCCGAATCCTCACGGCATCGGGAACACCGGCTTGATTCCCTTCCGGGCGACCGGCCACACGGTCGCGCGCTCCATGACGCCGTTGATCTCGCGGAACTGTACCAGGACGATCCCGGCGTACTTGTTCTGGCCGTGTTCGTCGAAGGCGATGCAGTCATAGGACAGGATATCGATTCCCAGTTTCCCCTTGCCGCCGCACAGATTGGTTGCGGCCAGCGCGTCCCGAAGCTTCTTGGGGTCCGTCGATTTTGCCCGCTCCAGTGCATCGGCTATCACATAGACCGATGCAAAGGCGTCCACGGACTCGCCCGCCAGATCGAACTTATGCAGGTCCTTGAATTCCTTGTTCAGTGCGGGAATCTGGGGCCTGTCCAAGTCTGTCTCCCATTCGACGACGTCGAACATGTTCTCGCAGTTCTTTCCCGTTGTTTTTCTGAAGGAGGGGTCGGCATGGCCGCCGCCGGTACCGATGATGGCCTTGGCCTTAACCTTGTAGGTGGCCATGGTGTTGGTCAGCAGGATGGCGTCAGCCGCATTGCTGGTCAGCAGAAGAACGTCGGGCTTGGCGGCCTTGATCTTCATAACCACCGGCGTCAGGTCGCTTGCCGTGCTGGGATAGGGTTCATCCAAGACGATCTTGTAGCCGAACTGCGCGGCCAACTTTGTCCACTGCTCCTTCATCCCGGAGCCCCAATCGCCGTTCTCGTAAACGAAGGCGATGGTCTTGAGATCCGTCTTTGTGGCCTTCTTCATGTCTTCCAGGAACCTGAACTGATCGCGGGCCCACCAACTGTCCTTGGCGGCAATGCGGAACGTGTACTTGAAGCCGCGCTCCGTGATGGCGTCGTTCACCGAAACCGGCACAACGTACGGGATGCCGTAGCGTTCCGCGACCTGGGTGGAGGGCTTTGTCACCGCGGAGTTCCATGCGCCGGAGATGAGGACCACTTTGTCGGTGTTGATGAGCTGCTCGGCGGCCGTGCTTCCCACATTCGGATCGCCCTTGCTGTCCGTGAAGACGTTGACGAGTTTTGCCCCTCCCAGGGCCTTGATGCCGCCGGCCTTGTTGATTTTTTCAGTGGCCAGCTCGATGGCCCACTGATTCTGCAGACCCACCGATGCCGAAGGACCGGACAGGGGCAGAATGTTCCCGATCTTAATCTGCTTTACATCCGCCGCCACCGCCGATGTTCCCGGAAGGAACGCCAGCGTGCAGGCAATGGCGAGAGCCCAGAGATTCATTTTGACGAGTTGGAAGGATCTCCTCTTCATACATCACCTCCATTGGTTTTGTTTGTCCTTTTTCCCGGGATGGGAACGCGTTCCTTGGTTCATGTCAACTTCACCCCGCATCCGAAAGACCCGACATGCCCCTATCGTCTCTTTTTCAGGGCGGTAAAGGCGTCGTCGAGGATGGAGACGCCCCTTTCCAACTGCTCGTCGGTGATAACGAGCGGCATCATGGTGCGCAGCACATTGCTGTACTGGCCGCAGGAGAGGATGCTCAACCCCTTCTCGAGGGCGTACTTCGTGACGGCAGCCGTCTCATCGGGCGCCGGCTCTTTGGTCTTGCGGTCCTTGACCAATTCCATGGCCAGCATGGGGCCCACGCCTCTCACATCCCCGATGATCTCATGTCTTTTTTTCAGGTCCCGGAAGTATTTCCCGAGCTTCTTCCCCAGCCTCTCGCTTTTCTCGACGATCTTCTCCTCCTCGTAGACCTCCAGGACCGCGAGGGCCGCCGCGCAGCACACGGGATTTCCGCCATAGGTGCCGCCGATCCCTCCGGGGTGCACCGAGTCCATGATCTCCTGCTTGCCCACCACGGCGGAGATCGGCAGGCCAGCGGCAAGACTCTTGGCGACCGTCATTAGATCAGCCTCCACCCCCCAGTGTTCCATGGCGAACATCGGGCCGGTCCGCGCCATTCCGGACTGAATCTCGTCTGCGACGAAGAGGATGCCGTTGTCTCTGCAGATCTTGGCCAGTTTCGGGAAATATTCCCGGGGCGGCGCGATGAATCCGCCCTCGCCCTGTACGGGTTCGACCACAACGGCCGCCAGCATGTCCGCGGGGATCTTCCCGAAGAAGTCCTTCAGATAGTCGGCGCAGGCGCAATCGCACTTGGGGTAGGCAAGCCCGAAGGGGCAGCGGTAGCAATAGGCGTTTGGGATGCGGTAGACTTCCGGGGCAAAGGGGCCGAATCCCCACTTGTAGGGCTTCCCCTTGCTGGTCATGGTCATGCACAAAAGCGTCCTGCCGTGGAAGGCATGGTCCAGAACGACGATGCCCTGCCTTTTCGTATGGTAGCGGGCGATCTTCACCACGTTTTCCACCGCTTCGGCGCCGCTGTTGGCGAACATCGCGCGTTTGGGACCCTTGCCCGGTGCTATTTTGCAGAGCTTTACGCCCAGATGCACAGCGACGTCATAGGGGGCGACCATAAAGCACGTATGGGTGAATTTCGCCGCCTGGTCCTGGATGGCCTTCACCACCCTGGGATTGGAATGCCCCACGTTCATGACGGCGATGCCTCCGCCGAAATCGATATATTCTTTCCCCTCTACGTCATACATCAGCGCCCCTTTGGCGGAGGCTATGTATATGGGCTTGCCGCTGGCAAAGCCCTTCGCCATGACGGTGCCCCTCAGTTCAGCGATGGATTTGTTATTGACCTTCATCTTTTCATCTCCTCCTTGTTCGTATCGCCCGTTTGCCTCCGCAAAGGATTACAGTGCCGCTCTGTAGATCCGTTTGGCGTCTTCGAGCGTGAGGGTGCGCGGGTTGTTGGCCAGCAGCCTGGTCACCTTCATGACCCCATCGGCCAGTATGGGAATGTGCTCCTCTTTCACGCCAAAATCGGCAAGCCGGTTCGGCAACCTGACGTCTTCGGCCAGACGGTCGATGGCAGCGATCACCTTGTCCACGATGGCCAGCTTTTCCAGCCCCTGGACGGAGATCTCGAACGGCCCTGCAAGACTGGCGAACTTCGCCACGTTTCCAAGAGTATTGAACCGGATCACGTGCGGAAGCATGAGTGAGTTCGCGATGCCATGAGGGATGTGGAATTCGGCACCGATAGGGTATGCGAAGGCGTGCACCGCAGTGACGCCAGCGTTGGCAAAGGCGATGCCGGCGAGCATGGCGCCTTCCATCATGGCCGTGCGTGCAGCCAGGTTGTCCCCCTTGGCATAGGCCGTCCGGATATTTCCGTAGAGAAGTTCGATCGCCTT
>Ga0228535_1003157_pt1 | contig 12782 bp, 10 predicted proteins | sample SJ1metagenome_FD_168457 | JGI IMG/M metagenome (GOLD analysis project Ga0228535, IMG submission 168457) | Enriched culture of PCE-dechlorinating microbial communities from Ithaca, New York, USA - SJ1 | ecosystem: Engineered > Modeled > Simulated communities (microbial... > Unclassified | place... | reverse complement strand
AAGGCGTGAACGGGAAGCCGCAGTTGCCCCCGGTGGCTATCCTTCCAGCGTAAGGATAGTGCAGTATCTCCGTACGGGCTTTGTTGCAAATAGCCGTAGCTTTCTGTTGCGTTTCTGCCGTAACTTCAATGATAACACAGAGTTCCTTCGGCACAGTCTCTTTATCTGGTTCGCATTCGCCCATGACGCCATCTTTGCCATATACATGATAGATAAGCTCGAAACTGGTTTTGTCTCCAACGAATTCCTCAACTCGTTCCCTGATACGCTCTAGATAATCATCTATCTGGCCAATCAGTATCGGGTCTCTGATGCCCCCAATCGTGATGGTCCTGAAGCCCACACGCTTGGAGCCTTCGAGTTTGACAGTATACGGTTTGGAAATAAATTTGCTGCCATAGACCTTGACCGCCGAATCCGTCAATTGTTTGAATTCACAACCGGATAAATCCAGGACACCGCCCGGGCCGGGCAGGAGATAAGGATGGGCTTTTTCATAGAGCGTATGGGCCGCTACGGAATAAGTCGTGCATTTCTCCGCAGGATTCGGGGGTTCGAGAATAAATCCGTCCTCCTGCATAATTCCGAAAATGTTGCGTCCGGCTGGCTCGGCGCACAATGCGCCGCATTCCATGATTTTCCCCATGTGCCAGGACAGTCCCCGGTCAAAGCCATGATAAATTGCGTAGGCCGCAGTCGGCGCGGGATCATAGGCCCGGCCAGAAATAATGATATCCACGTCCGGACATTCCGTCATAGCCTTGATAAAAGGCTCGGCGCCCATTTGTGCGACAATATTGGATGCCAGATCCACTTCCTCTTCAGTCAGATCCTCAAGCGGCCCGCACGGCGCCACCTTGCCTTCGCGTATTTTCTTTTTCACGTATTCCTTGTCCATGTCGGCATATATGGCGGCGATCTTGAAATGATAGCCTCTCTTGGCGGATATCTCCTTGATGATATCCAGAAAGGTGTCAACATGCGCATTCGTACCGTCACCGCCGGCGGAGCTGATGAAGACAGGGATCTTCTTGTTGTGGCAAGTACCGAGCAACAGCTCAAATTCCTTATAATAGGCCTCCCGCGAGCAAGTCATAGCCCCGAGACCTAACTTTTGGGGTCCCGAATCGGTGGAACCGGCGTCGATAGTAATTACGTCCGGCTTCCACTGTATCCCTTTGTGATACCATTTTTCCGGTATGCCGTAACCCATCATACCCAGCGGCGTTAAAACCCTTACTTCTCTTTTCTTCAAGGCACGATCATTCCCTTCATAAATATAATCTACACACTTGCCCGTTACAACACATAAATAGTGCCCGTCATCAGCTTCCTGCAGGTCCGGTAGACACCGCAGCTTACAGCGTTGTACGCTCCGTTTTCGCTTCTCACATCCACCGTCACAGGCAACACGCCGGAGGGGTGCCCGATGCGCAAGTCACTGGAAGCATTGGCTTGCGGGCTTAAGAGCTGCTGTGGTATGCTCCCCTTAATCTTGGAAGCGACGCCGAGGCAAATGGCTCCTGTCAGCGCCATGATTGAACCGGGTCTTCCCATGGAAAGCATGCGGGCAAGGATGTCGATGTCTTCCGTGTTAATATAACCTTCGGTGGCTGAATTGTAGGGTTTGGGACTGGCCAGATAACAGAACTTCGGTGTTGCTTTGCAGTTTTCATATGCATCGGCGATGTCTTTGGCGTCACCCAGATATACGGCCGTAGCGGCCCTTATTTCCAGCATCTTTTTGAGCTCCGCCGGTCTGGCCAGGATTTCACTGGCCATTTCTGTACCCATCATACCTACATCTTCGGCGCGAATAAAAACAAAGGGATTGGCCGCGTCGACGATGGAAACCTCAAATTCTCCGTAGTTGTCAGTCTTGATAATGTCTGTCACGCTGCCGGTAGGCAGCAGTTTTCCAGTGGTGGCTCCCCCCGGATCCAGAAAATCGAGTCGTATTTTGCTGCCCGGCGCCGCTACACCGGCAATCATAAAATCGCCCTCGTAATTAACCTTGCCGTCCTTGACCGGCACGTACTCGAGGATATATTTTTTGGTGTTGGTATTGTAGACCATAACCTTGGTGATGGGCTCTTCAATTAAATCAACAAGACCGTTCTCGATGGCATATGCTCCTACCGCAGATGAGATATTGCCGCAGTTAGCCTTTTGGTCAATGGTCCAGCTGAAGATGTCAATCTGCCCAAACTCATAATTAACCGTATTGGGTTCGCCCTCGCGACGGCTGATGATGGCCAGTTTATTCATATTGGCCTCAGTGCCGCCCAGGCCGTTTATCTGCATACCGGTTGGATCAGGGCTCCCGAAGGCTTTGGAAATCAGCTTGAAACGAACGGCCTTATCCTTAGGAAGATCTGCCTCTAGGAAAAACAAGCCGCGGCTGGTTCCGCCCCTCATAACAGTACAGGGTATACCAATCATGATTTCCCGCTCCTTTGCTGCAATAGATTTCAATTCACTGTGTATTTAAGCAGACCCCCTGCTTTGATAACTTCAATCTGTCTGTCGCTTAAATAGTGACGTACCCGAAAAGTTCCATTAGTTGTAAGGTTCGTTACCTTCATGTCATTTTTATCAATTGCCTTCAGTAAATCTTTGATTTCCAGAATATCCTCGCGGTTTATTCTGCCGTAATCCTCCCCATTCTCGAAAACCAGCGGTAAAATTCCGAAGTTGACAAGGTTTTGATAGTGTATCCTGGCAAAGGATTTTGTTATCACCGCCTTGATGCCCAGATATTTCGGAGCCAAAGCCGCATGCTCGCGGCTTGAACCCTGCCCATAGTTCTGTCCGCCAATCACTATACCGGAACCGGCTTTCAGCGCGCGCTCTGAGAAGAGGGGATCGATTCCACTAAAAACGTATTTGGAAATGGCCGGTATATTTGAACGCAGAGCTACGATACTGGAATGGGCCGGAATGATATGGTCTGTGGTGATGTTGTCCGGCACCTTGATGACCACAGGGCTGGCAATCTGGTCGTCAAGGGGTGTGAATTCCGGCAGAGATTTTATGTTAGGCCCTTTAATAACCCGGATGTCTTTACCGTCCGCCGGAGGCTCGATAATCATACTGTCGTCGAGATGAAATTTTTCAGGCATCTTCACATCGAGCAGTTCAGCCATACTGGCGGCATCGCTGACATAACCCTTTAGGGCCGACATGGCGGCAGTCTCGGGGCTTACGAGATAGACCTGCCCATCCTTCGTGCCCGAGCGTCCTTCGAAATTGCGGTTATTGGTACGCAGAGATATACCGCCGCTTGACGGGGCTTGTCCCGACCCGCCGCATGGGCCGCAGGCGCACTCCAAAATCCGGGCCCCCGCAGCGATGATGTCGGCCAGATATCCTTCGTTGGCCAGCATATAGAAGACCTGCCTGGAGCCGGCCGACACCGAGAGGCTTACATCAGGATGAACCGTTTTGCCTTTGAGTATCTTGGCCACCTTAGCCAGATCGCGATAAGAGGCATTCGTGCAGGAACCGATGAAAACCTGATCTATCTTTAAATCAGCGAGTTCTTTGACACTGACGACTTGGTCAGGCATGTGCGGCTTGGCAATGAGAGGCTCCAATTCGGACAGATTGATTTCTATGACACCGTCGTATTCATAATTTCCGCCGGTTGTCAGTTCCACAAAAGCCTCTCCGCGGCTCTGGGCTTTAAGGAACGCCTTTGTCTGGGCATCACTGGGGAACACCGAGGTGGTAGCGCCCAGTTCGGCGCCCATATTGGCTATGGTGGCGCGTTCCGGTACAGTAAGAGTCGCCACGCCCTCGCCGCTGTATTCGAATACCTTGCCCACTCCGCCTTTTACGGTCAGACGTCTGAGCAGTTCGAGGATAATGTCTTTGGCCGCCACCCAAGGTCTGAGGGTGCCTGTAAGCTTAACATTCACTACCTCCGGCATATTTATATAAAAAGGCTGTCCGGCCATGGCCATGGCAATATCCAGCCCACCGGCTCCAATAGCAAGCATCCCTATTCCTCCGCCGGTGGGTGTATGGCTGTCCGAGCCCAAAATGGTCTTGCCCGGCACGCCAAAGCGCTCGAGGTGCACCTGATGGCAAATGCCATTGCCTGCCCTGGAGTAATGTATTCCATATTTCGCCGCCACGGTCTGCAGAAATTTATGATCATCGGCATTTTCAAAACCTACCTGCAGCATGTTGTGGTCAACGTAACTCACCGACAATTCCGTTTTGATACGCGGAATTCCTATGGCTTCAAACTCCAGATAGGCCATGGTTCCGGTAGCATCCTGCGTCAGAGTCTGGTCGATTTTCACCGCGATCTCAGCTCCCGCTTTCATCTCGCCAGAAACCAGGTGTTCCTCAATCAATCGGTATGTAAGGTTTCGAGCCACCCAATCATCTCCTTTTGTTTGCGTACCTCTGCTCGCGCTCTCCTTCGCGCTCTGCCTGCGCTTAGTCTTACATTTGTTCGAGTTTTCTTGTATAATTATATTCAAACATCAATTGACTCATTAGTCTAATACCTTTAAATTATATAAACTATAGTCAGACACTATAAGCTGTAACGTCAGGGGTGGGCCTATGTATCTGCGACCGTTTGAGTACATTGTTACACTCGCCGAAACAAAAAGTTTCTCTAAGGCAGCCGGCGCCCTCTATATTTCACAGCCATCCTTAAGCCAATACATTGCTAACCTGGAGGAAAAACTCGGCGTACTGCTAATTGAGAGAACAACAAACCATTTTGCACTCACCTATGCCGGCCAAATTTTCGTAGAAGCCGCCATGCGCATACTCGAAATGGAAGACGGACTGATGAGACAGATTGACGATATCAAGGGACTAAAAAAAGGCCGTGTTTGTCTCGGTATACCCAGACATAGGGGGGCTTTGATTCTGCCCAGTATCCTGCCTGCCTTTTATGAAAGGTACCCCGGAATCGAAGTTGCCCTCACCGAGGGATCTTCAGCCGAACTCGAGGAACTGACCGTCCAAGGAAAAACCGATGTCACTATCCTCAACCTCCCGGTTTCCTCGGACCAATTGGCCTGTGAGCATCTGGCCAACGAGGAAGTTTACGTGATAGTACCGCCGAGCCACCCCCTGAAAGAGCGTATAAACAAGTTCCCGCAGGATTTTTCGAGGCTGCCGGTCGTTGAATTGTCTGAACTCAAGAACGATTACTTTATTTTGAGGAGAAAAGGTACGCGCCTGCGGCAGGTAACTGATGAGCTCTTCTGCGAGGGCGATTTCAAGCCGAAGGTCCGTTTTGAATCCAGCAGCATTCCAACCATCAAAAACTTAGTAGCGGCAGGATTAGGCGTTTCCTTTGTTGTTGATAACTGGACTGAAGGTTCACCCTTGCCGCTCTATTTCTCGCTGGGCAATCCCCAGGCCCAATTACAATTGGTCGCAATATATCGTGAAGGAAAATATCTTTCTCGGGCAACCCGCGCTTTCATCGATGTAGCCAAAGAGGTCCTGAATAAGCCGGAAAAGTAGTGCATCTAGGATCAAAGTATCTAAAACCTTATTGGGGCAAAATAAAAACCAGCTATCGATAAAATTCATTTTTATCGATAGCTGGTTTTTCACGCCTCAACACCATTGCATTCATCGCAAAAACAATACTGCAATGTAAAAGTAGATCAGGAGCGACAGAAGGTCCTGGATAACCGTTGCCAAAGGACCGCTGCCAAAGGCCGGGTCCCTCCCCAGGGCATGAAATATCCATGGAAGAGCCATGGCTATTATAGTTGAAATAGCACAAGCAGCAAAAAGGGAAAGTGCAACAATAAGCACTACATCGATATCCCCCCATCGCCACCAGATAAAAAGACTGGAGATCGCCGCCAGAACAACGCCCATTGCCAGACCAGTCAGCAGTTCGCGCCCTAACATCCTTCGCAGGGTAACGCCTACGGAAAGGCCGCGTATCACAATGGTTTCCGTCTGGGTACCAACCGCATCAGCCATGTAAACGATCCCCGGCATGAAAAATGCGAGGGCAATTTTTTTGCTGAGCTCGACCTCAAACCAGCCCACAAGGTCTGCTGATAAAAGCGCTCCCGCCAAACCTAGGAACAACCAGGGCAGGCGATGCAAAAATCGACGTTTTACTGTCTCTTCACTGCTAACTCTGGCATCAAGCGTACTTTTCAAGAGGCCGCTCAGCCTGGATAAATCTTCTTCATGCTCCGATACCAGAACATCCAAAAGCTGTTCAGATGTGATTAGTCCCCTGAATCGACCCTCCTTGTCGACTACCGGGACGGCGGTTCGCTTTTCTCGAATTGCTTGCCAGGCGGCCTTTTCCTGATCCATGCCTGGTCGGACGTGAGGATGTTCGCTATCTATGATGTCTTTTATTACAATATCATCCGACGCCACAAGCAGATCCTCAATGCTTATGATCCCGTGGTATTTATCGCCCTCGCAGACGACAACATGACTGGCGCTTTCAAAGCGCTGCCCGGCTAAAATCTGACGAACATCCTTGACCAAATCTGTGGGCCCTGCGATAGGAATTTGCATGGAAACACGTGCTGCAGCTGTTCCAAATTTTATGGCCTTATCGGAGTTATGCTTATTCAACAATTAATTCACACTCCTTTAACTGGCGCTTTAACCTGAACGCACATTACATTATACTCCGAATATCGCCCGAAAACTATCCCCGCTTCAACACGAAGCGGATCCCTTTGTAACGGCGTTCATTAGCATAATTCATTAGGCTGCCTTTGATTCAAATGATTTTAGCAATCAACTGAACGAGATTAAAATACTTTCCGCCCTCCGCTTTCATCATTTTAATGTCGTCCGCGACGACAGGATGATAGCCGGTCAGCCATTCTTCCCACGCCTGTCCGCAACAGGCCATTTCACGACTGTCCACCATCTCAATGCCCTCGGTCCTCTTCCATAAATTTTTCCACCAATCAAGACAGTGCAAGGTTCTTTCCATCTCGCTGTTCCAAAACGGCTGCATTTCAACGGGAACATTTTTCCCAAATTCGTATTTTAAGCCGGGAATAGCCACGGCGATATAGCCGCCCCTTTTTACAAAAGGAACGAGCGACGGGAGCATATCCGACGTATCACCGAAGTAATGGTAAGCGTCCACGGTGAACAACATGTCGAAATATCCGTTTGCGAAAGGCAGCCCTTTGGTCGCGTCTACGAAAATCGGAACGGTCTTATCATCAATCCCGATAGATTGGAATCGTTCATAGTTTTCAGTTGGCGGAATCCAAAGATCAGCGGCGAAAACGTATACACCATATTTTTTCGCTAACAAAAGCGTGGAAAGACCGCACCCGCAACCGAGGTCAAGTATGCGCATACTCTTATTGATGTTTAGGTGTGACGCTAATTCCTCCGCTACGCGCATGGCGTTTGGCCCCATCATTGTGGTTTTTAGAAACTCCACATTTTTATCATTAGAAATAAACCGGTTTGTAAATGTATACATGATATCCTTCCTTTCTAATTATCATCTTACAGAAAGTGCTCCGGCTTAAACTCTCCAACCTTAAGTTCAATAGCCACAAGACAAGAGAGTTCACGGTTATAGAAAAGCAGGTCAATAAAGAAATCTTTAGTCCCAACCTGAACGCGGTATTCCTCGCCGACGAAAGAAAAATCCTTGCCGAATTCCAGGATAAAGTCCTTCAGGTGGGCAACGATGGATTTACGCAGCACATTTTCCTTGTGCTTATGCGGCAGGTCAAGAAATTCAAGAACATAACTGTCGCGAAGTGCAGTTAAACCTTGACTTTTAGCGATAAACAATTTGTTCTTTTCATCAGAAAGCATGGTGCGCTCAAAAAGCATACTGTCAATTTGGCGTTCCAGTTCTCTCTTAGAATAACGGTTTTTAACCGCAAGCGTCAGGTAAAATTCCCGTGCTTCAACCGTCTTTGCCCGCGACATGATAATCAGATTATTCGTCCAGCTAATTTCTCGCACCAGTGGTGCGAGTTTTTCATTGTCAAAGTAAATCTCATAAAATTGCCTCATACGCCAGATGTTTGAGGCAAAAAAGCCTTGAATACCTATATATTGATTTTGAATGAAGTCTGCAAAATCGCTAACGACCGACTTCCCCCAACCATTTATTTTGACCTTATCGCTTATATATTTGCCGATATCCCAATACATCGAAATGAGTTCACGGTTTACAGCACGGAACGCATTCTCCCGTGCTTTTTCAATTATGGAGAGGATTTTGCCGAAATTTTCGGTATTATTTTTTGATATTTCTTTGCTCACCAAGTCACCTCCGTTGCAAGTCTGATGTTTTCATGGCTATTTTAGCCCTAAAAAGCTGCCGAGAAAAGAAAGAAGCCTGCAAATACGCATGGCTTCTGACTTCGCTAATGGTAAGTTAGGTGAATATAGATGCCATTAATAATTTCTTGAAATACTAAAATAAATATGGCTAAATATCACAAACCATTAAATAAATTCCATCTGTATGATTAATACTTACAGAATTTTTCAGTTTGATTTCTTTTACTGTCCTAAAGCCATTAGATTGATAAACTTTTTGAGCGTTTAAATTATCTGCTAAAACAAGCAGGCTTAGGTTATCAAAACCAAGGGATTTGGCTTTTTCTTTAGCATGAGATATGAACTTTGTACCAATACCTTTGCATCGATAATCTTTATGAACAAACATTGCATTTATCAGAAGACTGTTATCTATTCTTGATTCATAAAACTCTTTAAACTGTTCCAATTTTTCTTCCGGAAAAAATGATCTCATTTCCTCATCTATTTTATGATATACGGAAGAGTAAGATTGAATCATACCAATAATATCTAGATTGTCTTCAGCAACGATAACACTTTTATAAGAATCATATCCATTTTCATTCTCAAGGTTATAGGTTAATATTTGTGCCACTGTCATACCTGGAACAGTATCTTTAAAAAGGTAATCAAGTACTCCATCAGATGCAGAATTGATATAGTCAGCAACTTTTGAACAATCCTCTTTTTTAGCGTCACGATATTTAATGTCCATAAAAAACCTCCTTCAAAATATAATTATTATTAATTATATTACCATATAAGATACTATCATTGCACAAATTTAAATTTGGTACATTTCAGCTACTTATTATTAACATTCACTGCTACTTCACCATTACCCACTCTTATTTTTTAACGGCTATTCCGTCTCAAAACGTATCACATTGATAGGTTATTGAAGTAACGTTAATTGTTTACTCCTGCAAATGAAGATGACTTACCATTTCTACATGTCCCGTATGAGAAAACACATCAATATTTTCATAATTGAAATCAATTAAGGATAAAAAATAAGGGTAAAAACCCCCGAAAAGGCAGATGCCATGCGGGTTTGACCGCATGGCATCTATATTCACCTAAATTGATGGTGGAGACGAAGGGACTCGAACCCTCGACCTCTTGAATGCGAGCCAAGCGCTCTCCCAAAAAGAGTAAGTTTTCTGCCCAGCTGAAACCCCGCGGTCATATGGTTTGATACACAAGCCCCCGGCGATGCTTTTTGTCGCTGGTTGCCGTTTGATGCCATTAATCGGCTCATCATTTTACAATCTCCCAATAACCTGCCCTGTCAGAGCCAACACGCCATATGACCCCAGTATCGCGGAGTTCCCTTATTTCTCTCGAAACCGTGCGTGTCGATAAGCCAGTCTTTATTGCAATATTCTTTTGTGTAATTTTCGGGTTTTCGGAAATGGCATTCAAAATCAAATTTACATTGTTTTCATCGCCAATATCATCGCCAATATCATCGCCATTATCTACGCCAACTTCATCGCCACGTGGCGTAGCTAGTTTGGCATAGTTCAAATTTTTCAAAGTCACGACAAACGATTGCTCCGTAGAACGGAACGAAGGCGTAGCGTCTTCAGGGTACTGGTCAATGATTTTACGCAGACCGCTGCCACGGCGCTCCATCAATTTCAAGCGGCTGAAAAGGTCACAGATGATGGGGTTTCTGCGGATTGAAGGAATGTCGTCAATGTTCAAGTCTTGAATTCGTTTGCCGTCAGGCATACCGCCTGGGGAAACTATCTCAAGGCGGTCGTCGTACATATCGACGTGGATTTCGCTACCCTGAATCATGTAGTCGCGATGAACGAGCGCTTTAACCAGGGCCTCGTGAACAGCCTCGGACGGATAGTCGGGCATCTCAATTCTACCGGTACCGGTCTTTTTCCATTTGACGGACGAGTTGTGGCGCACGAATTTAAAGGCGTCTGTGAGCAGGGAGATAGCGTTACTCTGGAATTCATCATTGTCGAGAGCGTCAACATAAAGCCCTCCTTTTTTCAGTCCGTTCCAGCGGGTGCAGAATACCCGTGACTGGTAAATCGGGCATTGGTCGGCAAAAAGCGCACCAACATAAGTCAGTGTGTCATCGCCCATCAGCATTCCGAAAGAGCGGTAGTCCCTCGGTTTATCAATGGCAAATCCGGTCTTTTGCTTATATGTCGCCTCGAACAGCGTATAGCTGTAGTCCGAAAACCGATACTTCGTTTCAAGTGCATCAGCAACCCTTTCAGGAGCAATTCATTTAGGACAGCCGCAGGCGCTTGTGCGGACTCGTTCCCAATGCGATAATAGGCAATCTTTGTACCGTCGCCCGTATAGTAATATGGCGTGTTCGCTCCGCCGGAAATCTGAACACGGAGAATATCTTTCCCGTTAGCGTTAGGCTCAAGCACGACAACTGAGCAGTTTTGCCAAAGCCTTTGCGCTGGCCACTCTGTCGAGAAGCCAGAACGTATGCTTCAACTCCTTTCGCAGGACAGGAGTCGAGAATGGATACTTTTCATTTTTCGTCAGTCTCTCCAACCACTTCTTTACGTCCTTCTCGTGTTTGAAAGTTGTCTTGCCTTCTTCGGCAGAAAAAAACTCATTGAGATCAAAGGCAAAATCATAAGTGGTATCCCCTATGGTCTGCCCTTCAAGAAGCTTCTCCTCAATCATTGCGGAGAGCTGATATGTAAACATGTTGAGCTGAGGCAGTGGCTCATACGGATTGTTGCCCTTATCGTAGTCCCAGTTTTTCTTTTTTTCTTGCTCGTCGGCATACGACCAGTTGTATATTTGCTCCGCACTGAATTTGCTATTCGCAATAGCCCTAAAGGGAGTCCCGGACATATGTAGCGTGAAGTTCCTAATTATTCTTGAAAACGCCCATTCAGTCTCGGATGTATCCACCCCTTCATGTGCCTCATCAACGACGAGTAAATCCCACTTGGTTCCGGCTACCCACTCGAGCTTTTCAATACCGCCGCCAAAAGAGGTGGATCCCTTCAAATCTTGGAGACTCACAAAAGCTATTTGCTTGATGCAATCCATATTATCAGAACTCGATAGAACCTTTAGATACCCCTCCCGTGATAACGCGCCTGATTTTTTGAGGGAATCGGTTTCGGATATAAAGATCATAAAGGGCTCTTGCCATTTGATGAATTTTACAAAATCGTCATACCAGGAATTTGCTATCGCCGGACGATTGGTGACTATCAGGACATGCCCGAAACCGCCCTTACGGACAAAATCATAAGTCGCAAGGGTCTTTCCAAAACGCGGCTTTGCATTCCAGAGAAAGCCCGAAGGCTTCTTCCATAAATCTATGGTAAATAGGCGGCGTATGTGTCCCTTCGCCCACCGCTTCTTCCTGATAAGGAGGATTGCCGATCACGACATCAAATCTAAATTTGCCGGATTTCTTTTTTGACATACCCTTCTCTTCTTTCCATACCAGCTCAATATCGGTGATTGCAAAGCATTCTTGCCGGCCGTTTGCTGCATCTTCTTCCGCATTCAGTTCATCAAACAGACTTGATTGAACACCACTTTTTGATATGTCATCATCCCCAAAAAGTGACGAGTAAGAAAACGTGATACGCCTTACCTGCTCCGGAGGTCCCGCGATAGGCTTCCACCGGCTGAAGACGGTCTCCTCACCGGAATTATTCTTGTGCGTAAGAGTATTTCCCTGCACAACATTCGCCCAGATAATCGTCCGGGCTGATTTATATAAATCCGACTGTTCAGATGTCTGAGCATTGTGTACGATTTCGTAGTAATTTAAGAATAGTTCGAGCATGTTTTGTCTGGCTACTGCCAAATTGTCTTCCAAAAACTCGATACCGTAGATACTTGATAATCCCCAAAGCGCATATTGATCCCATGTATCTTTGCTGTAGTTATCTGTGACAAATCGCAGTTTCATGTCTTCGATAGCGAGCAAAAAGGCTCCCTCGCCAGCACTCGGTTCAAGAAAAGTCGCAAATACATCTTGGGCTAAAAGTCTCGTAAACAGCTGCCGAGAAAAGAAAGAAGCCTGCAAATACGCATGGCTTCTGACTTCGCGAATGGTGGAGACGAAGGGACTCGAACCCTCGACCTCTTGAATGCGAGCCAAGCGCTCTCCCAGCTGAGCTACGCCCCCAATATGCCTGAACACATACTACATTATACTCCAAATATCTTCCGGAAACTATCCCCGATTTAATTTTTCGTGGTTATTTTGACCGTGCCGTCGAAGCCAACCTCACAGCCGAGGGATTCGGCGACAAACCGTACCGGCACCATGGTTCTGCCGGACAGAATCTGCGCCGGGACATCCAGCACAATGGCCGTCCCGTTTTTTATAGCCGTGGTTTTCCCGACCAGCAGGATGATCGTGATGGCATCCTTCGTCCCGGTTACCGTCTGCGCGGCAGCATCCCAAGCGACGGCAGCCCCGAGGCGTTCAAAAATGGCCCGCATCGGCA
>Ga0228535_1003156_pt1 | contig 12786 bp, 13 predicted proteins | sample SJ1metagenome_FD_168457 | JGI IMG/M metagenome (GOLD analysis project Ga0228535, IMG submission 168457) | Enriched culture of PCE-dechlorinating microbial communities from Ithaca, New York, USA - SJ1 | ecosystem: Engineered > Modeled > Simulated communities (microbial... > Unclassified | place... | reverse complement strand
TGGCCTCTCTCGGCGCCGACATGATCACCATCAAGGACATGGCCGGGCTCATCGATCCTTCCACCGCCGCCGAACTCATCAAGGCGCTCAAAAACGAACTCGACGTACCTGTCGACCTGCACACGCACTGCACTCCGGGATTCGGAGTGGCGAGTCTCCTTGCCGCCATGGTCAACGGCGTCGACATAGTCGATACCGCGGAGCTCTCGTTCTCGGGCGGGCCGGCGGCTCCTGCCTACGAGATAATACGCGTTTTTGCCGACAGACTGGGCCTCTCCACCGATGTGGACAACGCTGCAGTCGCGAGAATAGACAAGCGCCTGCGCCAGATTCGCGGCGAGCTCTCCTCATACGACCAATATAAAAAACTACCCCCCGAGCTCGACCTCTCCAAAGACAGCCTTCCTCCCCATCTTTCAAAGCTCTTCGATGACGCGCTCGAAGCGGCTGTGGGCGGAAAGTACCAGAAATCGCTCGCCATCTGCCAGGAAATCGAAAAGGCATTCTCGTATCCCGATCCCGACGAAATCGTGCGGCATGCACAGATTCCCGGCGGCATGTACACCAATATGATGGCCCAGCTCAAGGAGGCCAAGCTCCAGCAGTACCTGGGCGAAGTGCTCCGCCTTGTGCCCCGCGTGCGCCTCGATTCCGGCCTGCCGCCGCTCGTGACGCCCACGAGCCAGATTGTGGGCGTGCAGGCGGTCAACTGCATCATCAGTCTGCACGAGGGCAAGGACATGTATGAGAATGTCTCGAAGAACTTCGCCGAGCTCATTCTGGGCTCGTACGGGAAAACGCCGTGGCCGGTCGCCCCCGAATTCCGGAATAAGATCTGCGGCACACGCGAAGAAAAGCCCTACGATACGAGCAAATACAAGCCTCAGGACAATCCGGCCGTAGCTGAGGCGGGGGGGACACTCCTGGCCCTCAACGAAAAAGAACAGCTCCTTCTGGAACTCTTCCCCTCGGTCGCGACAAAATTCCTCAGGAACAAAAGAATCGAAGAATGGAAGAAGGCGCACCCCGAAGAGGAGGCAGCGCAGGCTGCCGTACAGTCTGTCGCCGCATCCTCGCCGTACGAAGCGCCCGATTACGAGCCTTCAGACGGCGAGCCGCCCTCTTTCTGGGAAGCTGCTCCCGGCTGGGCGGGCTGGACGGATACCCTCGCCACTACCGCAAAATAACGCGACCTGAAAGGATTGCCGCCGCCCCAGGCGCGGCGTTGCGACGCGACTAAGCCTCAAGGCGGCGTATGCTCCGGGCTTCGGGAATGCGAAGCCTTCTCATGATCGGGCGATACGACTCGGGAGTCCCCGAGGTGAAGATATCGAGCGACGGTGTATCGGCGCACGCCGCGTCGGGCGCCACCCGCTCATCCCGGAACAGAAGCCGCATCACCGCATCAGCCTGCAGATCCGCCGGATCGATGAATTCGATATCCGGCGCAAGCGACTTGAATATCTCCATCACGATCGGATAATGCGTACAGCCCAACAGCACCGTCTTGACCGGATGAAGCGAAGCGAGTCTTTCCAGCATCGAGGCAATTTCATCGCGAATCACCTCTTCGTCGCCGATCGACCCATCGATGAGGGCCGCAAGCCTCGGACTCGAGACTCCATGCACCTTGACCGCGGGATTGAGCTCCCTCACACGCTCCGCATGCAGACCCGACTTTACCGTAAATTCAGTGGCAAAAAGGCCGACATCGGACTCGCCGCGCCTGGCCAGCGCCTCTGCCGCCGGGCTTATGATATCGACAAGCGGCACTTTGGAAAGCGGCCTCAACTGCCCGACCGTCGCCGAAATCGTATTGCAGGCGATCGCCACGGCCTCGACTCTGTGTTCCGAGAGCAGGTCCAGCATGCGCATGGTGAGTGAAACGATCTCAGCGGCAGGCCGGTTGCCGTAGGGCATGTTCGCGTTATCGCCCACATAGACTATATCGAGGGGCGCGCTCCTTGAAACGAGGCTCCGCACCACTGTAAGCCCGCCCATGCCGCTGTCGATGATGCCGATTTTGTGTCGCATGGCTATCATAGAGACACGATTGCGCCGCTCTGTCAATCGAGAGGAAAATTTCAGACGTCGGCCGGCTACTCCATACGGAGATCGAATTCAATGGAGACCGAGACGCTGACATCGAGCTCGCCGGGGCTCAAAAAATCCGGGCTCGCCGCCGCCTTCATCATCATCACATTCGCCGTCTGCCGGGCCGCGAAAGAATCCTGTATGTCCACGGAGACCGGGGCGCCGACCCGGACACCGAGCGCCGCTGCCGCCGCATCCGCCTTCATCTTCGCATCCGCGCAAGCCGCCTGGATGAGCTGGGCCTTGAAGGCTTGCATGTCTTTGCGCTCATACGAGACCGAGCGGACCGCATTTGCCCCGGCATTCATCGCGGCGTCCACCAGAGCCGCAACCGACAGCAAATCCGCAATTTCCACATTGACTGTCGTTTCAGCCCTATATCCGATGATGACATTCTGTTTGTCCTGGCGCGTGCTGTATACCGGCGACACGCGATACGAGCTCGTCTTCATCTTGGCCCTGTCGATGCCCGCCTGGGATAGAGCCGCAAGCACTTTTGAGGCCCGTTCCGCGAGCAGCCCCTGCGCCTTGGCCGCCGTATCGCCCTGCGTCTCCACACCGAGGAGCAGATACGCGACATCGGGCTCAACCGACATCGTCGCCTGTCCCTGCACCTGAATACTGCGCTTTTGCATCTGCGTCCCCGCCCCGGGGACACCCATCCCCTGGGCCGCGGCTCCGCCCGCAGCGACAAAAAGCGCCAGCACCACTATTCCAACGCCCAGGAATCCCACTCTTTTTGCCGGTCGTAATCCGCTCATCGTTCAGCCTCCCTGCGAGAACTCCAGCACCGCACCGACATCGACGCACTGCGCCTGTGTTGCCAAAATTCCCGTTATCTGCGCCACCGCATGTCCCGATTCTCGAATTGGCAAAAGCATCCAGACATGCAGCATCTGTTCATATTCATAATAATCGAGATGGGCGTCAGTTACGGCGCAGAGGCCCCTGAATTTCCGGCAATCGGCCAACAGAAGGTCCTTAGTCCCGATAAAAAGGCTCAGAGGAGGAAGATCCTCAAAGTGTCCGTATATGGGGCTTATTTCCATGCGACGCGGATTTGAGCGGCCGGCCCAGGCTTTTCCCGCAACCCGCAGAGCCTCGACGTTGAGAAATGGATCGACTGGCGAAAGCGTTCCGATCTGCGGATTTTCAAGCGTCACATCGAGCCAGGGGCTCAGCATGATCACCGATGCGGGCATTGCGAGACGGGCATCCCTCAGCGCCTGCACAAAACCGAGGGCAAGTCCGCCGCCCGCCGAATCCCCCATCAGTACAGTGGACGTGTATGGCAGGAACTCCCCCATTCGCTTCCAGAGCGCAAAGAGCATCCGATAGGCCTCCGGCCATCGATGCCCGGGCGCAAGCGGATAGTCCGGGGCGATGATCACGCTCTTTGTCTTTTCCGCGATTTTTGCAAGAAAATTCCAGTGCTGCCGCGTAAACGTCGCCACATACGAGCCCCCGTGCAGATACAGAATGCAGCGCCCGCAACCCTCAATGCGGGGAATAAGCACGTGCACCCGGGATTGTGCGACGCTGAAACTTCTCACATCGAGTCTGGCGCGTATGCCGCGCGGAGGTTCCGGCGCCAGAAGGCTCTGTGTGTACTGACGCACAATGAACCTGGGCGGCGGAGAATCAGGTCCAAGGCTGACCCGCGCACGCCGGAACACATGCTCGACGAGCATGCTGCGGGTGCTCTGTGGCTCACGGTGGATAAAAATCATTGAGTGTCCGGACAGGCCGCAAAATACCTCTCGAAAGGTTTCAAGAGCCTTTCATACGAGAGCAAAAGGTTGCTCTCAAAAGCATCATCGTCCGTGGAGTTCCCTCCGGTATAGATATTGCGCACCAACGCCGCGGCCAGGACCTGAAAAAGATAGATATGCTGATGGAGCTCCTTTTCGACATCCCTGTCGACAAGCCGCTCCAGCACTCTTTGGGAAGTATAGTTGTAACACTCCACGATGGACGACTGTTCACAGTAGGGCGCAAACCCCATCACAAACACGAGGGAGTACATCTGCGGATACTGCTTGGAAAACGCAAGCAGCTTTCTCCCCATCTCCACAAAGCCCAGAAGGGGACAGGCGGACTCCCTCTCGAAATAGTCTCTTAAATCATTCTGAATCGCCTCGAACGCCTTTTTGTATGCCGTGCTGACTGAGACCTGTACAATTTCCTCTTTGTTGGAAAAATAATTATAGAGCGTCATAGGCGAAACACCGAGCCGGGCGGCGAGCCGTCTCGTCGAGAACTTGTCGTAGCCGATTTCGCAGATAAGGGAGATCGCTGCATCGACGATCCGGTGTTCATCCTCAAAAAAACGTTCTCTACTCATAACATTGTCCATATATTGGAGGAAGCATAAAACTATGTCAATATAAGGACAGATTATGTATTGTGTAAGAATTCATTACAGGGGAAACAAATAGTTGAGCAAATGCATATAGAATTGTCGCGGCGGCCATCTTTTTAAGATTTGCACAGCCATAAAAAATATACTACTATAATAGTATGAAATCTAGAATTTATGCGGCTATATCCGTAGCATTGAGTTTTTTCCTGCTCTCGTGCACATCCAGAGGGTCCACTGCAATTCAATCCATGAACACTGCACTGACCGCATCGAAGAATGCGAAGCCTCTTTTTCTTGCGTCGCGGGATACGCCGGCCCAGGGCAAAGGCGGCCGCCGCATCGAAGAGCAGTTTGGCAGGCCCGTCACCCTCGGGCGCACTGACAGACTTCAGTATGCGATCCTCGCAGGCGGTTGTTTCTGGTGCCTCGAAGGCGTCTACGAACTTCTCCCCGGTGTCGAAGATGTCGTAAGCGGCTACGAAGGAGGGCCTGCGGCTTCGCCGACCTACGAAGAAGTATCGACGGGGGCCACGGGGTACGCCGAATCCGTGCTCATCCTTTTTGACCCTGCACAGGTGAACTACAGCGAACTCCTCGACATCTTCTGGCACATCCACGATCCCACCACGAAAGACCGCCAGGGCTATGACATCGGCCCGCAGTACCGCTCCGCCATCTTCTATCTCAATGAGACACAGAAAGCCGAAGCAAATGCCTCAATCCAGGCGCAGGGAGAACTGTGGCCTGCCCCCATTGTCACCGAGGTTCGGCCTGCCGGCCTTTTCTGGCCCGCCGAGGACTACCACCAGGACTTCTACAGCAAAAACCCCGATTATGGTTACTGCCAGGCGATCATCACTCCAAAGGTCGAAAAGGTGTTTCAGGTCAAATAAAAGGCCGCCCAAGCACCCTTGAGCGGCCTATGAAGCTTAGGCGATCGGATCGCCGGCCTTTTGTTCCCTGTACCACATACCACCTCAATGCAGCCTATGTAAATCTTCTCCACCGGAATTCAGCAATACCTGCGAAAATTTGATGAGCGGCACCGATTGAGGCAGCCCCAGCCGCCTCTTCATGCCCTCAGCCGAACCGCCCTCAGCGCCTCCATATCCCTGAAGGTTGTCCGCATACACGGCGACAAGCCTCTCATACTGCAGACGCTGTGCCCTGATCTCCTGCGCACAGGCCCTGTAGCACTTATAAAACTGAATGCCATGCTTTATGCACGCATAGTCGAACAGAAAATCGAGCTCTGCGGGGCCCAGCAGCAGGACACTTTTATAGCCCCGATGTCCAATACTCTCGATAAAAACATCGATCTTTTTTCGATACAGCGATGCATTCTGTGCAGCCCGTGCGAAATAGTCTACCGTGCGCACGGCAATCTCCTCCATGCCGGAAGGCGTCAGCGCATACTTGATTTTGCGTCCGTTGACATGGAGAAGCTTGACCCAGCCCCGTTCGATAAAGCGCTTTAAAAGCGTGTTGGTCAGACCGAGCGACAGCCCGGACGTAGTTGCAAGCTCGCGCTGCGAGACGAGCGCGGGGCTGTTCCCCTCTTCCGTCGCACTATAGATCGACTCGAGGAGCTGCAATTCCGGATTGTTGGGACTCATCTGTAAGCAAGTATAATATAGTGGACCACGGAGACGGAACGAGACCTGAATATTGGGCACATATGGCGGAGAAAGCGCTTGAAAACACGGCAAATGCGCTCCAAAACCTCAGGATAATTGCCAAATCTCCGGCAAGATGCAATAATAACAAGCCTGCACGCGATACAATTATTTCGGGAGGACAGAAAAATAAAAAACCAAAAGGAACGATGTGGAGCTGTCATGCATACATCAGGGCTCTTCCTTGGAATTCTGCTGATCATCTGCGCACCATTCGCCGCATTCGGAGAAGGCAGTGTGGTCTATACGATACGCAGTGTATCCTTCAAGAGAACGGGTTTCACGATGGAGCGTGTTTTGCGTCAAAAGGCCAAAATCGCTCCCGGTACCGAATTTGCCACTCTGGAAGCATTCGAAAGCTATCTCGAAGAGCGCAGACAGACCTTGCTGAACGAGCGCGTGCTCGCGGAAGTCAAGGCTGAGTATACGCTTGAAAAGGGCGACAATGGACGCATCTTCATCGATATCACTTTTATTACCAAAGATTCCTGGAATATCATCGCCCTGCCCTACTTCAAATACGATTCAAACAACGGTCTAGTGCTCAGCGCGAGGGGCAGGGACTACAATTTCCTTGGTTCGATGCAGGCGCTGGTCCTGAATATCGATTACTCGATCGACCAAAGCGAAAGGCATTCGTACGGCGGGCTCGCCAGCATGAATCTGCCATTCCAGCTCGCAGGCCACGATGCGAGCGTCAGCATTTACGAGGACCTCGCCGTTCACGCCGACGGCAGACCCACATCTTCGATTTCCAATCTCGGGTTTTCGGTCGCGTTGCCGACCCGCGCCTACCCGATCAACCTGAGCGCAAATCAGGGATTTCAGTCCAACCCCGACGAAGTGGACAACGATATAGATCCGTACTTTCTGGTATCGTCACTGACAGCCTCTCAGTGGATACCGGCCGGATTTTCAGCGGGCCACTACGGCCAAGTCTCGTATGCACCCGCCCTCACCGCTTCCTTGAACTGGCGGCCCGGGGAAATGGTTCGGGACGACAGAAAGGGCTTTGAGCTCACCTTTTCCCATGGGCTCCATTTCGGGCGCGTCGATTGGGTCAACAACATGCGCAGGGGGATGGAAGGCCATCTGACGAACACCGACGTCTATAATCTGATGACGGGGGTCCCGACCTTGGATTTTGATGGCATCTATATTTATCATGCCACAGAAGGCGGCAAAATCGGCTTTGAGGGGCGCTTTGTGGGCTTTTACAGCTTCACCGACACCACGCGGACCGATTTGGGTGTCTTTATGCGGGGCATAATCGATGAACGCCTGTGGGGCGGGGCGGCGGCCTTCCTGAATCTGCAGATGCCGGTCAAACTCTTCGATTTCCCCACGCACGTCATTCTTGGCAAGAATTGGTTCGATTTCGAGCTTCAGGCGACGCCTTTTGTCGATCTTGGGTATTGTCGCAAGAACCTCGGCGACTCATTTCTGGACAGCGCCTGGTACACGGCAGGGCTCGAATTCTCCGTTTATCCCTTGCGGATGCGGACATTCATTGTCAGGGCGAGCGCCGCCCTGGACCTGGATGCGGTAATAAGGAACAAATCTCTGACGGCGCCCAACCCTCGCGACAATCCTCCAGGATACTCTCCATATGAGATATTCTTTGGGCTGGGACTTTTTTTCTGAGGAGTTACAGTGAAATCTGCCCGAAATATGCTGTTTTCTGTCCTGCTGCTGACGGCGATTTTTTCTGCCCGGGCGGCAGATACGGGTTTCTCGTATGCAGGAGTATTTCAAGGGCTCTCAAACGCCGAAACAGATGCGCTCGAGCGCGGAGAGTTGATTGTTCGTCCTCTTGAGGATTCAGGCAAGCTCAGCCTGGCGCGCGACGACAACGCGACCAAGGAAATTTTGCGGCGGATTCAGGCCATTCGTCCCAACTATACGGCGGAATTCATGGCTTTTGTCCCCGTCAAGGATACGGCGAAGGCTGAAAGCATGCTGAACCGGATCGCCGAGGCGCTCTCCGATGTCAAAGGCTACGTGAACATTCCCTATTGGTCGAAACAACAGAAGACGACCTATGCGTTGTTCGATAAGATGGAAGTATTGGATAGAAAAGCTCTTGGATCCGGCAAGGGAGAGACGATCGAGGTTCGTCAGCATATGGAGCCATTCGATGAGTTCCGGGCGCAATATGACTACAGTCTAGAGGCAGGGACACTGCGGTTCTCCGCAGTCAATCTGGATCACATCGTCTACACATACCAGCATTTCCGGGCCGTGGCCCCCGACAACATGGTGTGGGAGCTGTATGTCTTCCGCCAGGACGATGGACTCTATGTCTATGGAATCGGGGCGGTCAAGGCTTTCGACCTGTTTGGACTCTTCCGGGACCGGCTGGAACCTTCACTCATGGGCCGGGTCGAGGCCTTCTTTACCTACATCACAAAAAAAATTTTACCAGCGGAGGGAAATAAATAATGGAAAGGACAAAGACAGCGCTTATTACGGGCGTGACCGGTCAGGACGGTTCCTACCTTGTGCAGCTTTTGCTTGAAAAGGGATATGCAGTCCATGGAATAAAGCGCAGGAGTTCGAGTTTCAATACCCAGCGTATCGACCACCTCTATAAGGACCCCCACGATCCGGACAACCGCTTCAGGCTGCATTACGGAGACCTCACCGACAGCACGAACCTTATCCGGCTGGTCGAAGAGATCGAACCGGACGAGATATACAACCTGGCGGCGCAGAGCCATGTCAAGGTTTCCTTCGATACGCCCGAATATACGGCAAATACGGATGGCCTCGGAACGTTGCGGCTGCTGGAAGCCGTCCGGCTGCTCGGCCTGGAAAAGAAGACGCGGTTCTACCAGGCGTCCACATCGGAGCTCTTCGGCATGGTCCGGGAGACTCCCCAGAAAGAGACGACACCATTCTATCCGCGCAGCCCCTATGCGGTGGCCAAACTATACGCCTACTGGATTACGGTCAACTACCGCGAGGCCTACGGCATGCACGCCAGCAACGGCATTCTTTTCAACCACGAATCGCCGGTCCGCGGGGAAACTTTCGTGACGAGAAAGATCACCAGGGCGGCAGCGAGGCTCAAGTACGGACTCGAACAGAAGCTCTATCTTGGAAACCTCGACGCAAAGCGCGACTGGGGCCACGCGAAGGATTATGTGGAAGGCATGTGGCGGATACTCCAACAGTCTGAGCCGGACGACTATGTGCTTGCGACGGGGAAGACGACGTCGATACGCGATTTCGTGACCATGGCGTTCCGCTACGCGGGATTCGAAATAGCATGGCGCGGAGTTGGCGTGGAAGAAAAGGGGTTCGATACGGTGACCGGCGCGTCCCTCGTAGAAGTCGATCCGGCATATTTCCGCCCAACCGAGGTGGACCTTCTGCTCGGCGATGCGAGCAAAGCCAGGGAGAAGCTCGGCTGGACGCCTCGTTACGGCCTGGAAGAGCTTGTGCGCGAGATGATGGAACACGACTTGGCGGAAGCCCGGAAAGAACGATATTTGAGAGACGGCGGCTATAAAATATTTGAACCCAGGGAATAAAAGTGATTAGCGTCGTCATACCAGCCTGGAATGCTGCCGCGACGCTGGGCAGGGCTGTCGAATCGGTACTGATCCAGGAACTGTGCGGCGGAACCGGGGGCACGGCGGGGAATGGTGCCGTCCGCCCGGCGGCTGGTGGCCCCGATGCACCCATGCTGGAGATCATCATCGTGGACGACGGTTCCACCGATTCCACCGCCTGCGTTGCCGAATCGCTGGCGGACCGTAATCCCGGTCTCATCCGCATCATTCATCAGGAAAATTCAGGCCCGGCAGCTGCGCGCAACACGGGAATCCGCGCCGCAAGAGGCGAGAATGTTGCCTTTCTCGACGCAGATGACCAGTGGCTCCCCGGCAAACTTGGAATGCAGCTTGGAATTCTGGAAGCAGACCCCGAACTCGATCTCGTCTGCACCGCCATGAACGGCAAACGGTTCCTGCTGCGGCCAGAGCAATTCACCCTCAGCTTCAGAGACTTACTGCCGAATAATATTGTATACACATCGAGTGTCGTCGTCAGGAAAAGTACTCTGGCGGCCGCGGGAGGTTTTAACGAAGCGCGGATATGCTCCGAAGATTTCGAACTCTGGCTTCGGATAGCGCGTCGCGGCAAAATCATGGTGCTGAACAGGCCCCTGATACGTTACATGAAAGGTAGGGGAATCTCTGCCAGGCTCTGGCCCATGGAAAAGGGTGAACTGGAGACGTATGCTATAATGCGCAGAGAAGGCTGGATTTCCGCCCAACGGCAGACCACCCTGCGGTGGTGGTCGCTGTCTAAATATCTGATCAGGAGAATCCGATGGTCAATCTGATTGTGACAAACCACGCAAAATGAGAAAATTTACCATCTATAATGAGAAAAAACGTGCTTTTTCATGTCTTTTCACGGCATTTCCGTGCCAATTACTATCGGTTCGATCGGTTTAAATTTGCTCCAATCTTCACCGGTCGGCATGGTAGCAACATCGGGGAATCCTGGGGTCTGCGTCCAGTCCCGTAAAGCCTGCCGATAGGTCTTCACCACAAGGCGACCGGCCGGGGTGATGGGGTAATCAGGAAGCATGTATTTGTCCGTGTCGAGCAGGGCCCGATCCCTTGCTGCTCTTGCTTCGATTTCATCCATAATTGGCTCCTTTGAGAACGATTTTATCTAACACAGATTCAATTGATCTATTTGCGTTGCAGTGTTTATAGTGCCCAAGAAAAGACTCTAATGAGTCTCTAAAATTACTCAGCGGGATCTTCCCTTCATTGTAGAGCCTTGCCTTCTTTTTTAGCCGGCGAACTGATCGCCTAAAAGCAGGTTTCAACGGCTTAATGTGCGAGGGCCATACCCTAAATCCGCAAAAATTTACCCCAGTAGATCCCTTGACAACACAAGATTTTGGATTGATCTGGAGGCCAAGAATATTCGACACAAAACATGCAGCCATATCCCCTAATTCACTCGCTTCAGACGATGTCTTAGTTAGAACTGCAAAATTGTCCATATATCGAACGTAGTATTGGTACCTACATTCGTCTTTGATGTAATGGTCCAGAATGTCCATAATGAGGTTAGCCAATAACTGCGAAAGCAGGGCGCCGATTACAACACCGATCTCTCCTCCGTAGTCCAAGAACAGATCGATGAGCCGTAACACCTTTTTATCGTAAATAACTTTCCTGACAACAAGCTTAAGGATATGCACAGGAATGGTTGGGAAAAACGATTTAATATCCCCGTTGAAACAATAGAACGATCCGTATTTTATGACTGCTTTTCGCTCGAATTCTTGCAGCCTTTTTACGACGGCAATGTTCCCTTTCCCGGTTCTACACGCATAGCTGTCGTAAATGAAACGCTTATCGATAAGCGGGCCAATTACAGAACAGAGGGCATGCTGCACTACCCTGTCCTTAAAAGCAGGTGCCGTAATAAGCCTTTTTTTGGGTTCATAAACATAGAACTGCCTCATGGGCGATGGGTAGTATTCATCCCATATAAGTTCATTTTGAATAGTAATTAAATTCTCTTCGAGATTCTCTGAAAATATAAGGACCTCAGGAAGATAGTATTTCTGTTTTGCTGCTTTTCTGTATGCCAAGAGGATATTTTCGAAAGAAATTATTTCATTCCAGATATTGTTGTATGTTTTCATTATAAAGGTGGTGCAGTACGGCGGTCGAGCGAACCCTACTAGTCGTACGCACCTGGTGTTATTTGCCTCAGGGGAGGCAGGGGTAGGACTCTTTTTATCGAGTGCTCTGGCATGATCCCCGTAAAGATCATGCAACTGGCTATCGATGAAAACGAAGCCGAAGGCGTTCGCATTCGAGCGCCGATTGTTCGCGTTGCAGTACTTGGGCCCGGCGTTCGACGTGTTGTTGTAGTTGCCGGCCCGTTGCGCGAAACGCTTCATTATGCAGCCCTATCCCTTTATTGCGGATGACTTGATCCACCCGCCGATCATCTTTCCGGCCTCAACAACGAGTCCGGCTATTACCCCATATCTGCCATTCGAGATGTACTTCAGCCTATTCCCGAGCCTGATCATTATCTTTAGAGTCGCAAGCTCAAGATCTGCGCTGTCGATACATGCCCGCTTATCGCGGTAGCCGTTAATTTTATTCGCCCTAGCCACCATCGCAGCAGCTCGAATTACACACAGGTCAGTCTCTTTCGCGAGACCATATTTCTCGCTCTTCGGATACGACTGCGTTGTCTGGTGGACTTCCACCGCGAGATCTTCGAGCTTTTGCGACAGGGCAAACGGTTCCATGACGCCTCCTTCAGATTACAGATTCCAGGGATCAGATTACCCGGAAAAAACGAAGCCGAAGGCGTACGCATTCGAGCGCCGATAGTTCGCGTAGCAGCACTTGGGCCCGGCGTACGACGTGTGGTGGTAGTAGCCGGCCCGCTGCGCGAAACGCTCGCCGTTATTTCGGATCCATAAGCGCCCTTCCTGCGTAGAAAGTGGGCTTGCGCCTCCTGAGCGCACCTTCGGGAGAATGCCCATTTTAAACGCCGTTATCCGCTTGACTGCATCGATGGCGTCAATGCTGGCTGCAACCGCAATTGATGACCAGGCCTGTGAGGCATAGTCCAGGTCTCGCGTGTCGGCCTGAATTG
>Ga0228535_1003154_pt1 | contig 12791 bp, 11 predicted proteins | sample SJ1metagenome_FD_168457 | JGI IMG/M metagenome (GOLD analysis project Ga0228535, IMG submission 168457) | Enriched culture of PCE-dechlorinating microbial communities from Ithaca, New York, USA - SJ1 | ecosystem: Engineered > Modeled > Simulated communities (microbial... > Unclassified | place... | reverse complement strand
AGACGGTCCCCTTCCCGAAGCGCCTTGGCAGGCCGGCGGAATACGCCGCCCTGGTCCGGCATATTCTCGAAAACCCGATGCTCAACGGCGAGTGCATCCGCCTCGACGGCTCGATCCGGATGACGGCCCGGTAGGGACTGGTTCCGACCATGCCCGGGGGCCTGCGCCCCCGGGTTATCTCCCGGATTCGGGAGGACCAGGGCCGTCCTCCCCAGCCCTGGAAAGTCCGATGGCCCGGGGATCGGCCGCTTCAGCGATTTCCAACGACCGGCAGCCGACGCTCTTCAGATCTCTTCTCTCCATTCATCCAAAAGATCTCCAAGGAGGTCCATCATGGGCAGGGTATTCAACATGGTCGTCGATGAAAGGGGGCTCGGTGTCATCACCGTGGACGACGTCGACGAAGCGATGAACACTTGGACGAAAGCGGCCTTTATCGGATTCGACCAGGTCATGCGGGAGTTGGAAATCGCCAAGGGAATCCGCGGGATCCTCTTTATCTCCGGGAAGCCCGAGAATTTCCTCGCCGGCGCCAACCTGAAATGGATCGCCCGGATCGAGAGCGCCGAGGAAGTCGAAAGAACCCTGGAGCTCTTCCACGGCTCCTTCAACCGTCTGGCTACACTCGGATTTCCGTCCGTCGCGGCGATCCACGGCCACTGCCTCGGCGGTGGCCTGGAGTTTGCCCTGGCCTGCACGGGACGGATTGCCAAGGAGGGGAGAACCACGCTGATCGGGCTGCCGGAGTGTAATGTCGGCCTCTTCCCCGGCGGCGGCGGAACGCAGCGCCTCCCCCGCCTGATCGGCTATCCGGCCGTGGAACTGATCCTTAAGGGGTCGATGCTTCCGGCTGCCAAGGCCTGCGAGATGGGGATCGTGGACCGGTGCATCCCTCTGGAGGGGGACCTGCTCGGGGCTGCCAAGGCCTTCTTGGAGGAGATCATCGCCGGGACGGCGAACCTCAAGAGGCCCGTCCAGGACTTCTCCCGGATCGACGTTGTCGCCGAGGTGGCCAGGGCAGGGATCCTCGAGGCCACCCGGGGGCGCGAGATCCCTGGACCCATGCTGGCGCTCCGCTCGATGCAGGAGGGGTTCAAGGTCTCCCTGGCCGAGGGGCTGGAGATCGAGAAACGGAACTTCACGGAGGCCGTCCTGTCCAAGGAGGCCAAAGGGAGTATCAACACCTTCTTCCTCAAGGGGATGACGGACAAACCCAAGGCGATGATGACCCCGGGGTTCGTCCCCAGAGAGATCAGGGGCGTGGCCGTCCTCGGCTTCGGGACGATGGGCCGGGGGATCGTCATCGACATCCTCCGCAACACGTTCCTCCCGGTCCTGGTCAAGGACGTTCCCGAGGCCCTGGGGCCGGGGAAAGCCTTCGTCCGGAAGATCCTCGACGGGATGGCCGAGAAAGGGCGGCTCAGGGAGCCTGTCGACGGGATTCTGGCCCGCCTGACGACAACCTCTGACTACACGGAGGCCTTCGGGAAGGCGGACCTGGTGATCGAGGCGGTCTTCGAGGAGATCGGCGTCAAGAGGCAGGTCTACGGGGATCTCTGCGGCGTCGTCCGGGAGGACTGCCTCCTGGCCAGCAACACCTCGTCGATCCCCATCACCTCGATGGCTCCCCATGTCACCCACCCGGAGCGGTTCGGGGGGCTCCATTTTTTCTCGCCCGTCTGGCTGATGCAGCTCGTGGAAGTGATCCGGGGCGAGAAGACCAGCCAGGAGACGATCGACAACCTCCTCAACTTCTCCAGCCTGATCCGGAAACGGCCGATCGCCTGCCGAGACAACCCGGGGTTCATCGTCAACGCGATGCTCGCCCCGAACCTCGCCCTGGCCCTTGGATATGTTGAGCAGGGCAATCCCATTGAGAAGGTGGACCGGGCCATGACCCGTTTCGGGATGCCCGTAGGGCCGATCCGCCTCATCGACGAGGTGGGGATCGATATCCCCTGCAAGGCCCTGGCCGGGATGGGGGTCCGCCAGGAAACCCTGAAGAATGTCGTCGAGGCGGGGCGGATGGGTCTCAAGAAATCGGGAAAGGGCTTCTTCCTCAAGGACGGGACCGTCGATCCCGAGGTCCTGCCGCTCATCGCCAAACGCGAGCCGCGGGAGTACAGCGAGGATGAGATCCAGATGGGGATTCTGGCCGCCATGGTCGAGGTGGGTAAGGACCTCCTGGACCGCGGGGTCGTCGGGGATGTCCGGATGATCGATGCGGGGATGATCTGGGGGATCGGCTTTCCCCCGGACAAGGGCGGCCCCATGAAGTGGGGGGACCTGATTGGACTGAGCCGGAGGCTGTACGGGAAGGATTTCTATTCGACTTGATCGAGGTCGGGGCGTTCTCCCCTTGGAGCATCGTGAATGAAAGGGGGGTGCAGCATGAAGAGGATCTTTCTGGCGGTCGTGCTTTCGCTTTTTCTGGTCGTTCTCAACCTCAAAGGGAACGCCAAACCTTTTGCATATCAGGGCGCAAACGGCGTCGCGATCCTTTCGAAGGAAGACGGCAGCGTGAAGGTCGTTATTTGCAAGGACGGCAAACCGATCGAGGTTGTCCCACTGGAAATGATCGATGCCCTGACCGTCGAATGCAACAAAGAGGCCCTCTGACGGGCCTGCGCAGGGATTTCAGACCCTGTCCGGTTCGACGACCACTTTGATCGCCGCGGGATCGTTGGCTGCCGCCGCGAAGGCCTCGGCGATCCGGGAGATCGGGAAACGGTGGGTGATGAGCGGCTCGATCGCGAGTTGGCCCTGCAGGACGGGCCGCAAGGCCATGGGGGTCCAGAGCGTCCGCTGCTTGATCCCGTGATGGACGAGCCCGGTGTTGATTACCTCGAGGCTGTTGTTGTGCCAGCGCGAGATGTTCACAGTGATGTCCTGGGTGATCCAGCTGTAGAAGACCATGATCCCGTTGTGCTTGACCGCAGCGCTGCAGAGGTTCACCGAATCGGCGGACCCGGCCATGTCGACGACAACGTCTGCCCCCCGGCCGCCGGTGATCTCCAGCACCGCCTTGAGCGGGTCCGTCTTCGCGCCGTTGACGGCATAATCCAGGCCGAGCTTCTGGGCCAGGGCGAGCTTCCCGTCCACGACGTCCACGCCGATCACCCGGTAGGCTCCCTTGGCCTTGGCGACCTGGGCCATGATCTGGCCCGCAAAGCCCATCCCGAAGACGGCGACGACGTCGCCGAGCTGGATCCGGGACATCAGGCCCGAGAAGACCGCGCATCCGATCGGCTCGCCCAGAGAGGCCAGATCCATCGCCATCCCCTCCGGGACCTTTTCGAGGTCCTCCTCCTTCCCCTTGAAGTACTCCGAGAGAGTCTCGATCCAGCCGAAGGAGATCACCTGGTCGCCGACGGCAAAATCGCGGACCCTCTCTCCGACGGCGACAACGGTGCCGCCCCCCTCGTGCCCGAGGAAGTAGGGATAAGCGAATGCCTTGCGCATCTCCGTGTTCAGGCCGCCCGTGGGGGGGATGATCCCGTGGTAGAGGTTCTTGTCCTGGCCGCAGATCCCGGCCAGGTGGGTCTTCACGAGGACCTCGTCGGGTCCAATCAGGAGGTCCCTTCCACGGGTTTCGATCCGGTCGACGCCGATCAGACAGGCACTTTTGGTCTTCATGTCGTTTCCTTCCTCTCCAGTCTGTGATGTAGGAATCTCTGCGGAACCTTCTTACACTCTGGCAGCGGCCCTTTTTCCCCCGGGCTGCGCCACGTGATGGAAATGCTATCGGAGGGTCCGGCAAATGTCAAGGCAGGGATGGAGAGTAACTCGGTTTTCTCTCAGGGATAGAGGGTCCTGATGGCCGTCAGGAACATCTCCACGGCGACCGTCGTCAGGATCATGCCCATCAGCCGTTCCGTCGCAACCAGGACCCGCTCCCCGAGAAGGCGGATCAGGCCGCTGGAGAAGAAAAGGATGACCCCCGACAGGAGGCAGGCAACGGCGAGGGCGACAAGCCATTCCGGCCAGCGGGCCGGCTCGCGGGCCATGAGCAGGAGGACCGTGGCCATCGCCGAGGGGCCGGCGACGGAGGGGATCGCCAGAGGGACGATGAAGGGTTCCCCCTTCATGATATCGTCGAAGACCCGGTCCGAGCCGTAGAAGATCATCCGGATCGCGATGATGAACAGGATGATTCCGCCGGCGATGCTCAGGGAGGGTTCGGAGATCTGCAGGAAAAACAGCAGATAGTGGCCGCAGAAGAGGAACAGGACCAGGACGCCGAAGGCGATCCCCATCTCCCGGAGGATGATCATTTTCCGGCGGCCCTCTTCCACCCTGTTCAGGACACAGAGGAAGAAGGGGATGTTCCCCAGGGGATCCAGGACCAGGAAGATGAGGACGATGGCGGACAAAAGAGACATAATAGGCCTCCTATTATGGACAGTTTATTCATCCTTTCGCCTAGGTAGGCGCCTAGGTAGCGGAATCTGCACGGATCTTTCCCCAGTGACCTTCCCCTGCCTTGCATTTTCCTCCACTGTCCGTGGCGTCGGTAATCTGCCCGGGACTTCAGTTTGGGAGGGCTTTCCCCATGGATCGTATGGGGGGCGGGCAGACAGCCGCATGTTTTACGTCAATTCCATTGTCAGGGCGGGAATATCGATCCCCATCACCTCCGCCTTCCAGATCTGGCCCGGACGGACAAAGGGGGCTGCGGTCAAGGTGCCGGTGGTGACAACTTCACCGGGGGCCAGAGGTTCTGCAGCCTGCTGTCCGATCTCCCGGGCGAGGTAGTCCAAGGCCCGCAGAGGGCTTCCCAAGACATCCGATCCCGATCCTTCCTCTTGGGGCCGACCGTCGCACAGGAGCTTTGCCCGGAACGTCCTGAGTTGCTCCGCAAGGTTCACCGGAACCAAGTCTCTGACGGGGATTCGTTCTCCCACGATCAGGGTCGCGTGGAGGCCGAAGTCGACGACGCCATCGGCCGGTGTGAACCGCCAGTCGGGATAGTGACAGTCGACCAGTTCGAAGCCCAAGGCCAACCAGTCGACCGAATCGAGCCAGGAACACTCGTCGCTGCCTGCCGCGGGAGCCCGAAGGCCGAACACGATCTCCGGCTCGATCCGGGGAAGGGCTGTTCCTTTAAGGGGATGAGAGATGTCGCCATTCTGGGAGAACCGAACGGTGTCTCCATAGACGTACGCCCAGATCGGCTGGTTCAGGCCGTATTGCGTCCACGTGGCCTGGTTGGTGAAACCGATCTTCCGTCCGATGGTCCTTTCGCCCCTCTCCCGGCGCAGGCGGACGATTTGCGCGGCGACTCCGTAGGCATGTTTCAGGCTGAAACCCGAGATGCGGGTAGAGGGGGGATCTGCCAGACCGGCCTGGTCCAGAAGTTGGAGTTGTTTCAGGGCCAAGTTTTCGATGTCTGATCGTGTCATTGGGTTCCTTTCTGAGCCAATATTCTGACCCTTGTAGAGTGGGTTGACAGCCGGAGGGCCGGTTCAGGTCGAGCGTCCTGATCGTTTTGCCGCCAGGAGTTCCTGCCAGGTGGGGCGCTCCAGGAAAGAGCCAGCCACGTTCGACTCCATCTCATCGAAGAGGGCCATGGGTATCGCGAAACTCATCAGATGGTCCCCGAGTTGTTTGCGGATGAAGACTCGCGCCGAAAGGTCCGTCAGCCCGACTACGGCCCGCGGCCGCTCGGAGCGGGCCTCCCGGTAGGAGTAGATCCCGATCGTCTGGCAACCGGCGGCGTAGGGGATGATCACGTTCTGGCCGTCTCCCCAACCGTAGTTGGCCAGGACCACCAGGGCCGAGAGTTCATCCGGATCGGCGAAAAAGACCACCGCCTGGGGACGCTCCCGGTCCGGATCCACGTCGGTTAGGGGCTTGAAGACCACAAAGCGTTTCGGGATCTGGGTGATGGGGATGCTCTCGACGAACCGCCTGACCAAGGCCGGCGTCTTGACGTACCGCTCTCCCTGGACAAAATTGTCGTAGGCTTCCCCACGCAGGAAGGGCTTGACCATCTGGGCCACTGCGGTCCCTTCCGCCCATCCCTCGATCCCGGATGAGAGGAAGTGGCAGAATCCCTCCTCGCTTCCGGGAAAGATCTTGTAGCAATTGCCGAAGCCCATTCCAACCCCACCGCCAGGGCAGCCATAGGTCTTCGCGTCACAGGCAGCCGGCCGTCCCTTGGCGGCCGAGGCGACCAGCCACATGACGCAGCCCCATTTCCCCTCCTGGAACTGCATGGCCCCCTCGGGCTTCTCGTCCGCCCAGATCAGGGCAACTGGGGGATACTGCGTCTTGATGGCTTCGGCAATCCGGCTCTTCATGAAGGTGCCCTCCCGCGGAATCATGCAAGGCCCCAGGTCCCTGGGGATATTAGGAATGTGAATCTTTGCCGGAAATGTAGGCAAGAAGTCGGGAGAAGTCAAGCGGAGAGAGATCTGGACGATCTGATCGTCGAACGGCCCTGCCTGGAGATCATCCAGAACAGCGAGGTGATCGACCAGATCCAGGTCATCAACGGCCTCAAAAAGGGGAACATCACGAGGGTCCTCCGGGGCGAGCACGTCGGGACGATCATCCGCAAATAAAAGCCTTGACCCCGAAGCGGGGTTGCCCGGCTGATGTTTCTGGGGGATCCTTCAGAAACCTCCCTGATAAGATTTTCTTGTTTTTCCTGAAAAAACAGTTATAATAAAAGTAACATCTGATATTTCCCTTCTCCTTTTTTCCTCTCTGGACTTCGAAGCGTTTGTTCCCAAGGATATCCCTTAAACGAGAGCGCCCAACATATTGGATTTATAATTCTTTCATTAAAAAATCCAGAAATGATCTTCTGCTATGGAAGTCAGGGTAAAGGGCTGCAGGATGCCGGTGCTGGTCATTGCACCGGAGACGGGACGGCTGCCGGACGACATGGGTCCGCTGGCCCGCTATATCTTTGGAAAGAGCGGCGGGATGGGGGACGTCATTGCCACTCTCTGCGAGGGCCTGACGAAGCGGGGCGTCGAATGCCACGTGGCGACCCTGAATCTTCGCAAACGATTCCAATGGGAATCCCATATGAGCGAGGAGCAATGGTCGGAGATACAGTTCCGCATCGACCCAGCGAGGATCCACCTGGTCAGTTCCGCCGTTTTCGCCGATCTGCCGAGCGCCTACGCGGGTGATCCCCTGCTGAATGCCGCGGAGCTTCAGAAGCAGATCATCAACCACGTCATCATCGACATCCGATCGAAAAACTCCGGGAATCTCCTGGTCCACAGTCATGACTGGATGGCGGGCGGCGCCATCACCGCCTATGCGAAGTCCACCGGCTGTCCGGTCCTGCATACGGTGCACAATGTCCATACCGGTCATCTGCCCATGGAGATGCTGCTGGGAGTCGATGTGAACGGACTCAACAATCATCTCTACTTCTCCAAGGACCGCGGCAGACGCTGCATCGACTGCCAGGCCTCGGCCATCAAGAGCGCCTCGCTGGTCAGTTTCGTCGGCTTGAGGTTTCTGCGGGAGATCGTCGAGGACCAATTCTCCGACCAGTCGTTCATCCCCTTCGCTGTCCGGAACGAGGTGAAGGTCAAATACCATTATGGATCAACCCGGACGATCCCCAATGCGCCCTCGCTGGGCATGTATCCCGAGCATTGCGATCACCTGGCGGTACGGTACGGTCCCGACGACGACGTCCTGGCCGCCAAGAGGGCCAACCGGATCGAGCTTCAGAGGAGGACGGGTCTCATCGTCAATCCCGACGCGATTCTCCTGTACTGGCCTTCGAGGCTGGACCCTTCGCAGAAGGGCATCGATCTCCTGGAGCAGATCGCCCAGTCCTTCGTGATGGAGCACCCCGATGTGCAGATCGCCATCGTCGGAGACGGGGTCGGTTCCGACCGCACCCACGAGGACATATGCGGCCGGATCGCCTGGACATCGGGCGGGAAGATCACCTATCAGCATTTCAGCGAATCCCTCTCCATGCTCGGCTTCGGTGCAGCCAGCGATGTCTTCGGCGTCTCCCTCTATGAACCCTGCGGCCAGATCGATCAGGTGGGAAATCTCTTCGGCGCCACGGCGACCAATCGTGACACAGGCGGTTATCATGACAAGATCCTAGAACTGCGGCTCGCCGGGGAAGGCGTCTCCGAGGATGAGGGAAACGGCTTTCTCTTCCTGAACTACGACACCGGTGGCCTGTGGTACGGTTTGCACAAAAGTGTCGAATTCCACAGGAGGCCTGCCGAGGTCAGGGACCGGCAGGTCCGGAGGATCATGCGGGAGACCCGGCAGCACTACGATGTGGGCAAGATGATCGACGCCTATATCGATGCCTACGAGACGATCAACGGGGGGCGTCCCCTGGTGTAGATAAGCCCCCGGGGTGTTCTCCTGACCCCCGGGAGGCATGGGTTCGGGAAGCAATCCCTGCACCCAATCTTGGAAAGGAGGATCATATTATGATAAATCAACCATCGGAGCTTTTCAGCACCGTGGCCAGTGCGGCGAACGATGCAGTATGCACCATGCTCAACAATCCGGCCCTCTGGTCCGAGGCGATGGTCACCAGGACACTTCAGCGCCTGGGCGGATCGGCCTACAACATTCAGGATGTCCAGCTCATCATCAAGGACTACCTGAGTGTCCTGTCGGAGGCGATCCGCAAGGGTGAAGCCTTCTGAGCGTCGTTACAAGGTGAAAAACAACAGGTCAATCACAACCGTCAAAACCGCAGGGATTGCTGCTTAGCTTCCAAGGGGGGCAGGATATGGCCGAACAGCCAGCGGAGATCATCCGCTCGAAGGTTTCCGTATACGAGATCGAACTGGACCTGTCCGATTGGAGTGCGAAGCTCTCCAACGAGGTACCGAAATTTGCCTCGATGATCCTGAACCTGCTGCCCTCGTTGAAGGAGCATAACTGCATGGCTGGCAAACCTGGAGGATTCTGCCAGGAACTTCAGAACGGGACGAATTTTGCGCACGTCATCGAACACATCATCCTGGAGATGATCCACCTGGCCGATACCGGGAAGGAATACTATACGGGGTGGACCCGACAACTGGACAAGCGGGACGTTTACATTGTTCATTACGGCGCACCGGATTTCCTGACCGGCAGGCTTGCGGCCATCCTGAGCATTGATCTGGTCAAGCGGGTGATGAAGGGGGAATCCCTATCCATCGATCACTACATCCAGCTTCTGAAACAGCCCCATTCCTATTTCACCGAAGGCGGTGCCGCGACCGGCCGGGTCAGGGCGGATGAGCCCGTCAGCGTCATCCAGGAGCTCAAGGAGGACGCCGTGGAGATGGCCCCCCGCCCGCCCGCGAAGCGACGGCTCTCCGGCGAACAGATGGACAATATCAAGTCGACTCTCTGGGACATCCGCAACAGCATGGACGCCATTGCCGGCGCCTGGCGCGACGCCTTTCTGGCTTACGGGGGGAACTACAGCGCGGCGATCATGGACAAGATGGAGCTGATCAATATCGACAACTTCTTCACCGCGATCATGGCCCTAAACTTCCAGGCGGTTCTGGCCGGCATCCGGAAGGCCGTTCAGATGATCGCCTCCTACCATATCCCGCTGGATTTCATCGTCCATTCCCTGTGGCTTTACAAAAACAAGCTCCTGTCCAGCGTCATGGAGAAACACAAGTATCACGATGAGGCGATGATCGATCGTTTCATAAAGGACTTCGAGGATTTCTACCAGATCATCCTGCAGAATGTCATCGAGGAACTGGCCGAACAAGGTGTCCCGGAGGCGAATGTTCCCTCCGGCGAGTTCAGAAAATTCACGGAACTGAAATCCCGCAAGGGCGTCGTCCTGGTGGTCGACGACGACGAGATGATCCGCAGTGTGGTCCACGACATCCTGGCGCTCAACGGATACGGAACCATCCTGGCCCAGAACAGCACCGAGGCCTTCGATCTCCTTTCCGAGAGCGGGGAAGAGGTCACCCTGGCGATCCTGGATATCTTCCGACCCGATGATTCTGGCCTCGAAGAGATCTACAGTCGGATCCGGGCCCTCTATCCCAACGTGAAGATCCTGGTCACCTCTGGTTTTTCCGTGAACCGGGAACTGGATAGGTTCCTCAAGAGGGACTCCGTCAACTTCCTCAAGAAGCCCTTTACCGCCAGCTATCTCCTGTACAAGGTCAAGTCGATGCTGAGCTAGGCCGCCTTCCGGAACTGCCAGGAGCCGTCGTCCCTGAGCGTCAGATGCAGTCTGTGCCAGGCCAGGATCGTGCTGCGGTGGCCCACGCTGATCAGGACCGACTCCGGGAGCCGTTCCTTCAGCGTCCCGTAGAGACGGGACTCCGTGGCCTCGTCGAGGGAGGCCGTGGCCTCGTCCAGAAAGACATGGGTCGGCTTCAGGAGAAAGACCCGGGCGAAGGCGATCCGCTGCTGCTCACCCGGTGAGAGCAACTGGGACCAGTTGCCCTCCTCGTCCAAGTGATCCCAGAGATGCGAGAGACCGCAGAGGTCCAGGATCTCGCGAAGCTCCGTGCCGTTGTCGCGGACACTGGCCGGATAAAAGATGGCCTCCCGCAGGCTGCCCAGGGGCAGGTAGGGTTTCTGGGAGAGGAACATCATTCCATCGGTGCCGGGGATGCTGACGTTGCCCTCCCCGTAGGGCCAGATGTTCGCCAGGACTCGGAGCAGGGTGCTCTTCCCGCAACCCGAGGGGCCGGTCACGACCATCGAATCGCCCCGGCCGAGGCAGAAATTGAGATCCCGGGAAAGGACCTTGCCGTCAGGCAACTGCACGTTCAGGTGCTCCAGGCAGACCTTCCCCTCCTGCGAGGGGGCCACCCGGATCTTCTCCAGGGACCGCAGGGAATCCACGTGTCGCATGGTTTCCGTAAAGCCGGTAAGCCGCTCCACGACGGCCTTCCACTGGGCGATCCCCACGAAGCTGTCCACGATGAAGGAAAGGGATCGGTGGACCTCTCCAAAGGCATTGGAGATCTGCATCAGGCCGCCGAGTTGGATCTGCTTGGCGAAGAAGCGCGGCGCGGCGACCAGAAGCGGAAACACGACGGAGAGTTGGTTGTAGCTACTCGTCAGCCAGGTCAGCCTTTTCTGCCGGAGCATGATCTGGCGGAAGTTCCCCACGAGGCCCATGAAGCGCTGCATGAAGCCCGCCTTTTCCCGGCCTTCCCCCCCGTAGATCGCCACGCTTTCGCTGTTCTCCCGGAGCCGCACGAGGCTGTAGCGGAAATCCGCCTCCATCCGCTGCTGGTTGAAGTTCAGGAAGATCAGCGGGTTTCCGACGCGCATGGTGAGCCATGTCCCGCCGACGGCGTAGATAAGCGCGGCCCAGACCATGTATCCCGGGACGACCCACTCGCCGAGCCCGCCCAGGGGGATCGTGAGGGGCCCCGAAATCCCCCAGAGGATGACGACGAAAGAGGCCAGGCTTACCAAGGCCCGCATCAGTCCCAGCCCCAGACTCAGGGTCAGGTCGACCAAGGCGTTGATGTCCTCGCTGATACGCTGGTCCGGGTTGTCCGTCGTCCGTTCGAAGACCTGGATGCGGTAGTAGGTCTGGCGGGTCAGCCAGCGGTCCAGGTAGCGCTCCGTCAGCCAGGTCCGCCAGCGGATCTGGAGCAACTGGTTGAGGTAGAGCATGTAGACGGCCACGGCGATGAAGATGCCCGCGATCAAGGTGAAGTAGCCAAGGGATCTGGCGAACTTGTCCTTGTCGAAGGCCTGGATGGCGTCGTAAAAACCGATCAGCCAGTTGTTGAATACGACGTTTATCCCCACCAGGCCCAGATTCAGGGCGACGACAACGCCGAGGAGCCCCCAGGCCACCCATTTCTCATCGGACTTCCAGTAGGGAGTGACCAGGGCCCAAAAACTGCGGAAGAACTCCCTGTCGAATTTTTTCATCCTCGGTTCCCTCCTGTTCATTCGGCCGTCTGCCGCTTTCCGCCGGCGTTGCCCTGCCTGCGGGATTGGCCGGACCATCCGCCTTTTGCTTAGGTCCGCCTCAACCTGCGAGGTTCTAGGCCCTGTCGCCCGATCCCCGAGGGGGCCCATAAATAACAGGTAAAGGGTGAAATGGCAATGCCCAGGCGGAGAGGCGTTGCGATAGCGGCACGGTCTCGGGGACGGGCCCTGCGTTCATGGGACGGCAAGGGGGGCTAGCTCCGGGAGCCGTCGAGGCGGAGTCGGCCCATCGTCTCCCTGCCCTGTGGTTGCGATCCCGAAAATAGAACCGCCGACGGAACGCCCCGGGGCGTTCCGTCGGCGGCCGGTCGGTGGAACCGAGCGTGGGCGCCAGTCCGGGCGGCTACCGTCCGGACTGGTAGGGATCCCAGTCGAAGCCCCAGATTTCGCTGTGAAGGGGCAACTTGTATTTCCGTCGTTCCTCGTAGCTGGGGTATCTTCGGCCGCCGCCCTCCTCGGGGTGCATGGAGACGGGGAATTTCGGCGCGATCAGCCCGTGCTTGCGCGCCTCCTCGGTGAGCCAGGCGCGGTCGTCGGGATGGGCGATGGAGATCAGGGCCGAGGCCCGTTCGTAGCCGGTGAGTCCCCGGAGGTTCACGATCCCGTACTCGGTGCAGACGTACTGGGCGAACTGGGCGGGGACATCGACCGTGGAGCCCGCGGGGAGGAAGGGGACGATCCGTGAGGTCCCCTTCTTGCTGCGCGAGGTGATCGCCGCCACACCGCGTCCCCCCCGGGAGTGTCCCGCAAAGATCACGAAGTGGAGGAATCCTCCCGTGCCGGAGATCGGCCTCATCTCGTAGAAGCCGCAGCACTGCTGGCCCAGCAGGTCGATGGCCACGCAGTTGTCG
>Ga0228535_1003153_pt1 | contig 12809 bp, 13 predicted proteins | sample SJ1metagenome_FD_168457 | JGI IMG/M metagenome (GOLD analysis project Ga0228535, IMG submission 168457) | Enriched culture of PCE-dechlorinating microbial communities from Ithaca, New York, USA - SJ1 | ecosystem: Engineered > Modeled > Simulated communities (microbial... > Unclassified | place... | reverse complement strand
TTTCTTTTGCGCGCTCTTTCCAGTCTAAAAATCCCTTCACCATTTTATCCCTAAATAAATTGATAACATTGCTTTTCTATTATTTACAAAGAATTCAAACGCTCGAAACTACAATAAAAACTACTGAAAAACTACTGCCACCTCGGAACAAAAGTTGCCCGTTCCTATCGTATGAAAGTCGGGTTCGCTTCACTCTTATGCAACGGCAGGCTCGAGGCTTTACCGCCGATCCACTACCACCTGCTTGGAGAAGATTTCACCGTTCAGGTTCACCGCTTCGATGGTGATCGTATTTACGCCCAAAGCCAAAGGCACGCGCGGCACATACCATTTGCCGTTTAAATTGGCTTCGCCGAGCTTGCCCACGTAAAGCCGCGCGTCTCCGTTCCCACCGCGGTCGTTCCTCCATCGGAGCGAAGCAATGCCAGTTTTTGATGTCACAGCTCCTTCGATGTAAATAGCATTCACATAAACCACGTTGTCTTCTACAATCTTACCATCTACGAAAAGCGGCGCAATGGATATGCGCGTGTCAACCGGCTCCTCCTGCGCTACACCAGCCGAAGCGACGAGTGCCACAAAGGCCAACGCCACAACCAGCACCATCGCCTTAAGAATACACCTCACGGTCAACCCCTCCTCATGCTGTGCCGTTTTCGTTCATTATAACATGGCGAGTTCGCCCTTGTGGCTTTCGTTCCGAGGAGGCAAGTGATGCAATTCCACCCATGGCTCGCACATTTTGCTCGCCTTGTGGCACTTGTGGCAAAGGTCAGAATGGCGGTTCAATTTCTATGAAATTCGGACTGTGTCAAGGAAGGGATAAAAGCGCTTAAGCCAAAAATTCTATGGAGGCATCCTGCCGCGCAGCGCTGTAGAACGCTTCGGCCCGGGGGGCTGTGGCCGTAACGGTCTTGCCGCCGGAGACATACACTCTGCCGCACTCCGGACATATGCTCGTTTGAAGCTGCACGTATTGGTATACGACGCGGCGATCTTCTCCCTCGGCACGCACTTGCTCGCGGCGCACATGTTCGCCCTCGTGGGCGCGCACCAAAGCCGGAGCCGCCTGGGGAGAAACGACGGTGGGACTTTTAAACGACACGCCTGGATCGTTTGAGACATCTTGATAACGGCGGCTCTGACAGGTCTTACACGGCTCCAATCCGAGCCGCTTTTTGACCCTTTCTGGGAGGGATCCGGCTTCGTCCTTTCTTTCCTTTGGGTCTGCCGAAGCTTTTTCGCCTCGCGGGTCGCGCTCTAAGGCCGCAGAAGGCTTTGCCTCCTGTGGCACGAAGGGGGTAACCTTCTGCGGGGGAACCATCCATCCTTCTGATGAACCATGGAAAAGCTCTATCTTCACGCTCTCCATCTCCCTCAAGGCCGATCATACCCAAACAATATAATAGACACTTCAGACAAAGATTGTCAACGGCGGCGGAGAACCAACCTAAGGCGGAAAGGCTTGTCCGCAATATCTGCTGTTATACAAAATTCGAGGTAAGCAACGACGCGGCAGAAGGCTTTTACGCGGTATCCTGCTGAGAGAGCATCGCCACAAGGCCTGCCGGTATTGGTTCGGAAAAGGGAGGATAGGTCACCTTGTAGCGAGCGTAAGGTATGCAAAGCGAGGGTTTCTCCATGTCATGCCAATACAATACCTCCAACCTGCCATCTTCGTGTTCAACCACGGCCGAGCAGCTCTCAACCCAGTCGCCACAATTCACGTAAAGGATCTCCCCTATCTTTCGGATGGCCGGCTTATGGATATGACCACATATAACCCCGTCGCAATGGCGCTTCCACGCCTCATGTTGAAGGACGCTTTCAAATGCCGAAAGTATCTGTATAAAATCTTTGACTTTATGTTTCAAAAACTGCGAAAGCGGCCAATAACCCATGCCCAACCAGGAACGAAGCCCGTTCAACCACAAGTTCAGCCATAGTGCCCCGTCATAAGCCAAGTCCCCCAAGACGGTGACCCACGGGCTCAACTCCACCACTTTGTCAAACTGGTCGCCGTGCAAAACGAGCATGCGCACACCGTCGGCGGTCTCATGGATGGCGTAAGGTGCCACCTCTATATTGCCGAACTGCTGCCCTATAAAATCTTTCATGCAGTGGTCATGGTTCCCGGGAAGGTAGACGACCCGCCCCTCGGCAGATTTTAAGCGTATCTGATTGAATACCTCTATCTGCGCGCGAGGCCACGAAGATGTCCGTGTGACCTTGGCGCCTTCGAGAATATCGCCAACTAAATACAGGTTCTCACACTCGGTGTAGGCCAAAAATGAGGCCAAATTCTGCGCCCGACACCACCTACTCCCCAAATGAGCATCGGAGATAAAGATGGAACGGAAGAAAGACCTCATGCCATAACCTCCTTCTGGCGTGCACAACACCGAGCGGCATTTGCATTATATACTAAATCTAATCCGTAACAGAAAAACGACAATTGCGTTACAAATTAGTCACGAAAGATCAGAACCAATAAAGGGCGGCCCGTGCGTCAGGCCGCCCGACCCTCAGGCGATAGCGATGACTTTACCGCAATGCGTAGAGCGTGCCCTTCAGCGTGCCGAAGAGCACGCGCCCTTCCGCAACGACTGGATCTGAGACGATTTCATCGTCGGCTTCAAAGCTCCACAGCGCCGCTTTCGATTTAGCATCCACGGCGTAAAAGTGATGATCGGAACTGCCGAAGAACACTACTCCGTTAGCATGCGCCGGCGACGACGAAACGGGCCCTCCTGTGGGGAAAGCCCACAATATTTGACCGGTGGCAGCGTTCAAAGCATACAACTTACCGTCCAACCCTCCGAGATACATCTCCCCACGCGCATAAGCCGGGGAAGACCCTACAGGTGCGTTCACCCTGGTATGCCATAGCGGCACGACGCCCTTCAAGCGGATCGCATGGGCGTATCCGTTGTCAGTGGCGTAATGAACCCGCCCGTCGCCATAGGCAGGTGCACCTCTGATGGAACCTTCCGCGTTGCCTCCCCAGAGTTCCACCCCGCTCTTGGGGTCTAAAGCGTGAAATCGGCCATCTACACCGCCTACCAGGAGCACCCCCTCGGCCATAGCCGGAGCGCAGTCAAAGCCCCTCGGGCTCTGAACGTTCCACAACAGGGCACCGCTGCGCACGTTCAAGGCATAGATGCTGCCGTCGTAGGCCCCAACGTAAACCCTTTCCCCCAAAGCGAGAGGCGGGGCGAGGATTGGACCGTCCGCCTTAAATGTCCAAAGAGGCGTGCCGCTCCCCCTGTCTAAGGCATATAGCGTGCCTTCAAAGGTGCCGAAGAAAATTATATTGTCCAACGCCGACGGAGCGGCCATGATGGAACCGTCTGCCTGATATGTCCAGCGCACGCCTCCCGTATTGACGTCTACGGCGAAGACGCGGCCATCCATATTCCCCACATATGCTGTGCTGCCCACCACGAGCGGTGCACCCATGATCTTGCTCCCCGTCTCGAGCTTCCATGCCAGCGTTCCACGAGGAAGCAACTTGACGTTGAAGTTACCGCTGTTGTACTGATCACCCCTGGAGTACCACGCGGCTCCTTCCGCATAAGAGGTGCCCAAAGCTATAAGCAGGGCGCATAACGACGCCGCAAAAGCTCTCCTCATGATCGTTCACCCCCTATGAAATATCTATACGTTTAATCTTGCTACGTTACCATTATAATATATACGGTATTTGTGCATATTTTAACACCCGTTAAAATGCTTAAAAAAAATGAGGAGGCAAGGCTATGGAACTGAGGCGTTCGCTGGCTTTATACGTTATCCCTGACAGAAAGATGGGAAAGGGGCGCGATCTAATGACACAGGCGCGCTCGGCGCTCGCCGGCGGCGCGACGGCGATACAACTCCGCGATAAAGAGCTACCTGGAAGAGATCTCTACGAACTCGCCGTCAGGATGAAGGCCTTGTGCAGCGAATATGGCGCACTTTTCATCGTAAACGACAGGCTGGATGTGGCGTTGGCCGCCGATTGCGACGGCGTTCACTTGGGTCAGGAGGACCTGCCGGTATCGGCAGCCAGACGGATCGTCCCCCCGGGCTTCATCATAGGCGCCTCAGCCCACACACCAGAAGAGGCGCTCAGGGCCGAAAGGGACGGGGCCGATTACCTCGGCGCGGGCGCGGTTTACCCCACAGGAAGCAAAGGTGATGCACATACCATAGGCATCGAAGGATTCAGGCGAGTCGTGAAATCGACGAAGCTCCCCGTCGTCGCTATAGGCGGCATAACCACCGAAAACGCAAGGGAGGTCATCGCCGAAGGGGCTTGCGGTATATCTGTCATTTCTGCCGTAGTTTCGCAAGAGGATATCGAAGCCTCAGCGAGATCGTTGAGGCGCACGGTGGATTCTGCCCTTTCCGAGAGGGAAATGCATAAGGGGTGAGGCAAAATGGCATTTAGCGGAGAAAGCGCCCATCATCTCCTGGAGCGCGATTTGGATTTCTTGGTAAAGGCTGTGGCGGACAAAAGAAACGATCACGAGGAAGTCAAAAGGATCGTTTGTGACAAAGAGGATCTCATCGAACTCATGCTGGACGATCCCAAGCTTCTATCTAAGTTAGAGGAACAACAAGATGAGATCCTCCTCATCTCGCCTTATCTTTTGTTCAGCATACTCTTGCGGCATGTGAGGCGAGAGCTAAAAGGGCGCACTCACACCCTCGAGCTCGTAGGAAGAGAACGAGTGGCCGTTTTCGATGTGAGCCGCCTGAACGATTTACTGGACGACTCGAAGATCATAAACTATCTCGCCGAACTGCTCGCATCCTTTACAAGGGTTGAAAGGGGGTTCCTGGTCTTCCGGATGGGAGGCAAGATAAAGGCCATACCCTTCAACGCGCTCGACTTGGAGAGCCTGCTTTTCATCGTCGAGCTTCTGCCAAAAGGAGAGTGCTATCCCCTTTATCATCGCATAGGCGATCTCTGCCTCTTCACGGTCGGCATCCTGCCCGATCACGTGAGGAAAGAAAAAACGGGGCGGCAAGCCAGGGAAGGCTTAGGTGTGGAGGAATATACAAGGTTAGGCATACACTACTACAAAAAAGCAGCCCAACATCCGGCAGCCAAACGGTTCAACGAGGAAGGATTCTTAGAAAGGGTAGCCAACAACTTCCAGCTTTTAATCAAACCCTTAAACATTTTGTCTGAAAAGCATATAGGACTTAAACGCTCTCAGTGGTTTGGAGTCTAACGGTAGATCAATAGGGCTATGCCAAAAGTCGTAGCGCAAGATATCTTTTGGAGTTATATTGGATAGAGTAAGTAGTATATAATATCATTAAAAACAAGCAGCTTTGACGCAATAAATCCAAGAAAGGGGGGGATATAACTAAAAAGCAGCAATCGAGCCAAAGGTAAAATAGAAGTCAGAGAGGAGGACTGAGGTAGAGATGGAAATGGTGAATTGGAAAGAAATTGCAAATGGCTTATGGATATGGATATGCGGTGGTATTACATCGGGTCTCGGCTTATATATGGCATATTACTTTTACAAAAGGGCGGTTTCGTTCATGCACAATAGCGGCGTTCCCAAAGATGTAACGCGCTCTATGGTGCGCGGTGCCGTAATCACTGCTATAGGGCCAGTGCTATCAAACGTCTTCATTATGATAGCCTTGGCGGTGGCTATAAGCCCAGGCTTGGCTTTTCAGCGCGAAGGCGTTGGTGTAGGCTCGGTCTTTACGGAATTAGTGCAGGCCTCAAACGCGGCCATCGCGGCAGGAGAAAAGTTTGGCGATCCGAGCTTTACAATAAAAGGTTTTGCCGCGGCGATTTTCATAATGAATATAGCAGGGTGGGGATGGTCAGTCGAGGCGATATGCACCCGATATTTAGGCAAAATCAGGGAGAAGCTCACCGGCGGCGATCCTAAGCTTTTAGCTGCTATAGCGGCAAGTAGCATGGTAGCCGTCTTCAGCTACTATTCAGTCAGCAACGCCATTAAAGGAGATGGCTTCCTCGTGGCTGTTATCGTATCACTACTATTCTCCATGTTCCTCTTTAAGCTCGCAGACTGGATGAAACGGCCGCACTTCAAAGAGTGGGCTTTAGGCATAGCCATGTTCGTAGGCATGATCGCGGGCAAGCTATACGCCGGATAGGAGGAGACGATTATGGCAAATTTTGAAGAATGGCATGTTGATCCAGCAGCATTTGAGAGAGACTACCTTAAGCCCATTCACAGGGTCGGTACCATTACTTCTATCCTCATCTTTGTGGCGCTCTTTCTGCCAAGTATCTGGCTTTACTTCATCACTGGCGTATTTCCCGATTGGCAGACAATCTTAACCGGTTTCGGTTTAGCGATGACATATGCAATTCCTTTTTATATCAGCGAGCCTATAGCGTACTATCCTATTGTTGGAAACGCCGGTTGGTACCTGTGCGGCACTATAGGTAACGGCTCAAATCTTCGTGTCCCCTGCGCCGCAGTCGCCCAGGAAGTGGCAGGCGTCAAGGAAGGAACCCTGGAGGGAGAACTCGTCGCAGCTGTAGGCGTATCTGTGTCTGTCTTTGTAAGCGTGCCGGCCATATTCTTCGGGGCACTGCTCATAAACCAGATTCAGCAATACTTCCCCGCCTGGCTTATGGACGCTTTTAACCGTTTCCTGTTGCCCGCTGTGTTTGGCTCCGTATGGGGGCAGTTTATCCTGCGCGGCTGGAAGTATGCTCCCTTTGCCTTCGTTTTGGCCTTGGTGCCGATACTCTATAAGGTTCACTCTGCATGGGCATTGGTCATTTGCGTTTTGGGGACGATGTTCGTGAGCTGGGCAATGCTTCATTTCCTTAAAATAGAGGCATAAACCTATATAGGCAAGTAGCTCTGCTACTTGCCTATATTTATCAATAGAACCAAAGGAGGCTTTTACCATGTCATATGAAGCGCTTTTTTCTAAAATTTCAGAGGACGAACTTGCAAAAACATGCACAGAATTGGTGCGCTTAGACACAACAAATCCGCCTGGAAACGAGCGCGCCGCTGCTGAATGGACGGCTCGTTATCTCGAGGGACTAGGCTTCGAAGGGGAGTTTGTGCTGCACGGCGAAAGCAGGGCCACGCTCGTGGCGCACCTTAAAGGAAGCGGTGAGGCCCAGCCGCTTGCCTTCAACGGTCATCTGGACGTAGTCCCCGCAGGGACTCAAGAGTGGAAGCATCCACCTTTTAGCGGCGAAATATCGGAGGGTAAAGTCTGGGGCAGGGGGAGCTCCGACATGAAGGGCGGGCTCGCCGCCATGTTGGTTGCGGCTAAAGCTATTGCCACATCTGGCTTAGCCTTAAAAGGTGACCTAATCTTTTTAGCCACGGCCGGTGAAGAAATGGACATGATGGGGGCAAAAAGCCTGACGGGCAGGAAGGATCTGGCGAAGGCCCAAGCCATAATCATAGCCGAACCCACAGATAACGAAGTGGTGTTAACGGAGCGAGGGGTCTTCTGGCCAGAGTTCACCACCTACGGGAAAACCGCCCACGGCTCTACGCCCGAGCTCGGACATAACGCCATCAAAGACATGATGGCCCTCCTCCTTGAGCTGGAGAAAACCGAGATTTCATATGAGCCGCACCCTGTAGCAGGGCGATTCTCCATGAGCATAAACACCATAAACGGTGGTGTGAAGACCAACGTAGTTCCCGACAAGTGCGTGGCCACAGTCGACATGCGCACCGTTCCGGGACAGGACCACAAGGCGCTTTTGTCTCAACTTGAGGGAATCGTCAAGAAGCTGGAGGCAAAACTTCCCGGTTTTAAGGCCTCTATAAAGATAAACAACGATCTGCCGCCAGCCGACACCTCACCCGAAGAACCGGTGGTAAAGCGCTTCTTGGAGGTCGCCCAAAGCGTGGCTCCTGGCGTGAAGGTCGGCAAGGCGCCATTCGCCACGGAAGCAGCCGTCTTTGTCCCATCCATGGGCGTGCCCACTATCATATTCGGCCCCGGCGATCCAAAGTTGGCGCATCAACCCGACGAATACGTGGAGATCTCCAAGATGACGACATCCGCCCGCGTCTTTGCAGCTGTGGCTGCGGCGCTCCTCGCGTAGTTTTCTTTATTTAATAGGAAGATTTTGTGATTTCTTTTAGGGGTGATGTAGTGGACGAAGGAAAATTGCAAGAAAGCGTGGAGGAGTACCTGCGCTCCCTGCAGGAAAGGGGGTTTCGCATAACCAGCCAAAGGCGGCTCATAGTGGAAACTATCCTCCGAAACTGGGACAAACACCCAAACGTCAGAGAGCTCTTGGACCTCATTCAGAAAAAAGATCCCTCCATAGGACTTGCCACAATCTATCGGACCGTAGAGCTTTTGGTGGAGATGGGGCTCCTTCACGAGGTGAATTTGGACGAGGGATTCAGTCGATTTGAGGTTCCTCGAGGGGAGATCCATTTCCACATCGTATGCCGCAACTGCGGCAAGATGCTGCACTTTAAAGATGAAAATGAAAAGGGGGAAGTGGCGGAGAAATGGGTCGAAGAGATGGGATTTGCCATCATCCCCCAGAGCATCGAGATCTTCGGCATATGCCCTGACTGCCTCGAGCGCGGTTTCTCCCCTACAAGGTTGCCTCAAAGGGAGTGTCGCTGCCGTCGCAGGAGACGTATGCGCCATGGCTTTATGTGATGCATTGCCGCAGCGCTTTCGTCATTCGTCCGACTGAAGAAAGGGGTAACTCCAATGAGAAGGCGGCAGCAAGTTTTCTTTTATAGTTCTCGGACTCACCCAGCGCATGAGGTTAAAGTGGGTTCCGGCCTTGTCGTTGGTGCCCGAGGCCCTGGCGCCCCCAAAGGGCTGTTGCCCCACCACGGCCCCAGTGGGCTTGTCGTTGATGTAGAAGTTGCCCGCCGCATAACGCAGGGTATCATACGCTCTCGCTATGACATCTCGATCTTTGGCGAACACGGCGCCAGTGAGGGCATAGGGCGAGGTCTCGTCGCATAGCCTGAGGACATCTTCGTACGCGCTATCTTCGTAAACATAGACGCTCAAAACAGGACCGAAGATCTCCTCTTCCATAGTCACAAAATGCGGATCCTTCACTTCAATTACGGTGGGACGCACAAAATAGCCCTTGCTCTTGTCGCCGAAGCCGCCGGCGAGGATCTTCACATCGGCGGAATTCTTAGCTATCTCTATATAACCCATAATCTTGTCGAAAGAGCTCTCGTCGATAACGGCGTTGACGAAGTTCCCGAAGTCCCTGACATCGCCCATTGACAACCCCTCTGTCCATTCCACCAATAGCTCTCTCGCTCTTCCCCAGATCGACTGCGGGACGTAAGCACGCGATGCTGCAGAGCATTTCTGCCCCTGATATTCGAAGGCCCCGCGGACCAAAGCGGTCACCAGCTCCTCGATGTCGGCCGAAGGATGGGCCAGAACAAAGTCTTTGCCCCCGGTTTCGCCCACGATCCTGGGGTAATTGCGATAAGCCGTGAGGTTCTGTCCTATCTTGCCCCAAAGTCCGGTGAACGTATCCGTCGAGCCGGTGAAGTGCAAACCGGCTAAATTCGGATGCTTGAGCACCACGTCGCCTATCTCCGACCCTTGGCCGGGCAGGAAGTTTATAACCCCGTCGGGAACGCCCGCCTCCTTAAAAACCTTCATGAGATAGTAATTGGATAATAAGGATGTCGTGGCAGGCTTCCAAACCACTGTATTCCCCATGAGCACGACCGAGGCGACCAAGTTTAGGGCAGTGGATGTAAAGTTGAAGGGCGAAACCGCAAATACAAACCCCTCCAGAGGGCGATATTCCACCCTGTTGACGCAATCGCCTCCGGAAGACGGCTGCCACTCGTAGATATAAGAAGCAGTGTATGCCCCGAAACGCAGGAAATCCGCGCTTTCGCAAGCTGCATCTATCTCGGCTTGATATGCATTTTTACTCTGGCCCAACATAGTTGCGGCATTGACAAGATGGCGATACTTCTTGCTGATGAGCTCAGCCGCCTTGAGCATGACGGAAGCCCTGTCGACCCAAGAGAGCTTGGACCACTCAGCTTTGGCCTTGAGGGCAGACTCTATAGCCATCGTGACTTCCTGCTGGCCCGATTTGTGATAGTTGGCCAACACATGGCCATGATCATGCGGCATAACTACCTTCCCTAAACGTCCAGTACGGACCTCCCTGCCACCTATTATTGCAGGTATCTCTACCTCCTGACTGCTCTGGCGATCCAACTCTGCCTTGATCTCGATGCGCTCGACAGATCCCGGAGCATAAGAAAGGGTCTCTTCGTTACGAGGAACCGCAAAGCGGAACACAGCATTGTTCATTATGCGCGACCTCCTTCTTGCCGAGGTCAAGGACGGCACGCTCAAGCGTTTGATCTGCAAACGGAGCCGTTGCTACCCAAAACCGGCATTATCTTTTAGTAGCGGGGCACTTCCCAAGTCCGAAATAGCCCGCATTATTTATAGTATACCAAAAATCATTTTAAAATACCCTTCAAGACATATGTTTTTACCTGCGTCATCTCTTCTATAGTGCACGGTATGCCCTCGCGGCCGATGCCGCTCATTTTATAACCGCCGAAGCGATGGTCGATATGCCTGTAACGGCTGTTTCCGTTAATTACGACCGTGCCCGCCTCTACTTTCGACATGAACCTGACACCCTTGTTGATATCCGAGGTAACCACTCCCGCGCAGAGGCCGTATTTGGTATTATTAGCGATCGCTAAGGCCTCTTCTTCTGTTTTAAAGGTGATTATCGGAAAGACCGGTCCGAAGATCTCCATATCTTTCGCTACGTCCATGTCTGGGGTGACATCGACCAGGATGGTCGGCTCAAAGAACGCCCCGTTTCTCTTACCCCCATAAACGCACTTGGCGCCTTGTTGTATCGTTAGTTTGACCTGCTCCTCGACCCTTTTAGCGGCGTTTTCGTTGATTAGACAACCTAATTCGGTGCGGGGATCCAAGATATCGCCCTTGACAATTTTTTCAAACTTGGCTTTAAGCTTGTCTACAAAGTCCTTCGCTATGGGTTCCTGAACGATAAACCTCTTTGGAGAACAACAGATTTGACCGGCATTTGCTATCCTCCCGCTGTAAGCTTCGCTAACGGCTAACTCCAAGTCTCCATCGGCGAAAATAACCATCGGGTCATTCCCGCCGAGCTCGAGTGTTACTCTATGCAGGGCATCCGCGGAATCCCTCATCACAGTGATGCCCGCTTCCGTGCTGCCGGTCAGCGTAATAGCGTTAACTTTCGTGCTGCTGCATAAAATCTTCCCCACCATCGACCCACTGCCCGTTATCACCTGGGCCACACTCCCCGGAATGCCGGCTTCTAACAATAGCTCCGTCAAGCGTATAACTACGAGAGGGTTGTCCGACGAGGGCTTTATGACGACCGCGTTGCCCGAGACTAAGGCCGGTGCAACTTTATGGGCAAAGAGAGTTGTAGGGAAGTTAAAGGGGAGAATGCAGGCAATGACGCCCAAGGGTTCCCTTCTAGTAAAAAGTATGTCTTTTTCTGCGCCAGGTTGAGACTCAGGCACAGTCTCTCCATATAGGTGCTTCGCCCTTTCCACAAAACCTTCGAACAACATAATGGCCGTATTGACTTCACCGACACACTGCGAGAACGGCTTCCCCATATCCTTACTTTGCAACGTCGCCAATTCTTTTTTATGACTTTCAAGCATGCCCACATACTTAAGGAGAATTTTAGAACGCTCGACCAAGGGCGTATCGGCCCACAATTTTTTACCCTCTTGAGCGATGTCCAAACAATGCTCGATGTCTTCTTTGGTAGCAACAGGAACGGTATCGAGCAGCTCCTGCGTGGCTGGATTAAAAACATTGTTCGTCCTGCCATCGCTCGAATTAACTTTCTTGCCCCCTATAACCATTTGCATAATTCGCCATTCCCCCTACTTCTTATTGTTTTAACCTGGAAATACAGTCAGCATCTTGCTTATAAGAATACGCCAGGGGGAATGTGATCGAAAGTTTTTGGATGTTTATGCTCGCTTTAGCTCTTATTGTTCATATCTTTAATCGATAAAGTTTGACGGGGCGACCTACCCTACGGAAGGCATACTCCACCTCCACCACCCCTGCATCGACGAGGTGTTCCAGATACCTGCGAGCCGTGGGACGGGATATCTTAAGTTTGTTTCCCATATCTGCCGCTGAAACCGGTTTGTCGAGGGTGCGCAACAGCGACATGACATCATTTAACAGTTTAACTTGTACTCCCTTGGGCGGGACGAGCACGGGACAAACCATGCGGGCCCTCATTGAGGACATCACCAGACAGTCCAGCTCCTCCTGTTGCCACGCTGCCTTGCGCTGCGTCAGGCCCAAGTTGTAAATTAGGTAAGCTTCGAGGGCAGCCTTGAACCTCTGAAACGTAAAGGGTTTTATAAGGTAGTCAAAAGCCCCTTGGCATAGGGCGCCGCGCACCACATCCGGATCCATCCCCTCGGAAAGGACGATCAGGTCGACTCTGGGATAAAGGGCCCTCGTCCGGCGAAGCCCCTCGACCTGGCCGAACCCTTTCAGGAAGATGTCCAACAATACAAGATCTATGGCCTGCGCTCTCAGGACACTGTCAAGCGCCATTCCAGAATCGGCCTCCGCAGTTAACATATAACCTGGGATGCCCTTAAGGTAATCCGCATAAAGGGCTCTCAACATCGGATCTTCGTCCGCGATGAGGACCGCGAGAGAAGGCATATTATTCCCTCCTTTCCAAACACGGGAGGACATCTCCGTTTCCAAAGACGCCCTATCGGCCTGACGCCATAGGCAAGTCGCCCTTAGGCAAAATA
>Ga0228535_1003152_pt1 | contig 12818 bp, 12 predicted proteins | sample SJ1metagenome_FD_168457 | JGI IMG/M metagenome (GOLD analysis project Ga0228535, IMG submission 168457) | Enriched culture of PCE-dechlorinating microbial communities from Ithaca, New York, USA - SJ1 | ecosystem: Engineered > Modeled > Simulated communities (microbial... > Unclassified | place... | reverse complement strand
CTTCTTCGGAAAAGGCGGTCAAACTGTAAGTGCCGGGCAGATCGACCAGGCGGATCAGCAGATCGCCCGCCCGGTGTTCCCCCTCTTTTTTCTCCACGGTTTTGCCCGGCCAGTTGCCCACATGCTGGGAAAGCCCCGTCAGAATGTTGAACAGGGTTGATTTGCCGACGTTGGGCTGGCCGACCAGCGCGACGGAGATCTCCCTTGCGATCGGCTCGCGGCAGACCGCGTCCTCCGGATCGATTTTAAACACGGTGATTTTGGACGCCTCGCCGCGGCCCAGCGCGATGCGCGTTCCGGACACCTGCACCACGATCGACCCGCCGCTGACCTGCGCGATCCGGAATCTGGCGCCGGTGACGATGCCCATGCCGGCCAGGCGGCTGGTCAGAGCCGCGCCGCCGTCGATAGCGGCGATGATTCCCTGATCCCCTTCTTGCAGGTTGGTGATGGTGTCCGCAGGCGTCATACGTTGCATGCTCCGGCGTCGGTCCCGGCCAGACGAACGCGGTATTTTTTCAAAATCCGTTCCGGCCCGTAGGAGACTTTGGTCCGCCGCAGGTTGCCGTTGCCCATATCTTCCTCCAGGTTCAGATAGGTGTAGCGTGACTGCAGGCGCCGGGCCGTATCGTTGAACATGAATTCGTAAATGCCGTGGTACTTTTTCGAAGCTTTGGCAAAATGCAGGCAAAACATGTCGTCGTCGAGCGGTTCGCCCACAATAAAGCCGGCCGGTTCGTTTTCTATGTAATAGATTGTGCCCCAGAGTGCAAGCTCCCGGAAGTTTGCAAGCGCTTCGGCGCACTGGGGATAGTCGGTCTTTTCGCAGGCGGTCCGCGACTCGTCCTGCCAGGTGTCGAGCACGGCCATGGCCGAAGCGAGTTTGTCCGCTTCCAGCGGGAGGCCTTCCGGCCGGAAAAGGCCGAAAAACTGGTTGAGATGGTTGCGGTGCCGCTGATAGGTTCTTCCCGCAAAGGAGGCCATTTTTTCGGTCAGATAAACATAGTCCGACTCGCCGTCGTCATATGTGACGCGGAAGTCGTCAGAGGGAAAGAAAGGCAGCCATTCTTCGGGAATGGGGAAAAGAAAATGGTTGCCGCCAAGCAGTTGTTTGATCATGTCCAGGCTGCATACGCGCAAATCGGTGAGCGGCATGACGTAGTTCTGCCCCTGGCGGTTGCGGGCGGAAATGAAAATGCCGCAGTCCTTCCGTACGATCTCATAGCTGCTGATCTTGCGGAAAAGATAAAGATTGGCGAAGGTGTAGTCGGACAGCTTCAGATGCAGGTTGCGGAAATGCTCCGACAGGAGCGGCTGGTGGTCAAGCTCGATGGTTTCTTTAATGTCCATAAGAATAACAGGTTGCGATCCTTTCTGCAGCGCTAAAATTCGAAAAGGAGCTGGTGGTCGCGAAGCCAGCGCCGGTGCGCTTGATAATCCGGAATCACTCCTATCACCAAGTTCCAGAATTGAGAAGAATGATTTTTCTGGCGGACATGCATCATTTCATGCACCACCACGTAGTCGATGACCGGCGGCGGCGCCATGATCAGGCGGAAGCTGAAGGACAGGCGATTGTCGTGCGAACAGGAGCCCCAGCGCCGCCCGGCGGAGGTGATCCGGACGTCTTTGACCGGTAATTTAAGCAGGCGGCTGTAAAAATCAACCCGCTCGCTCAAATAGGGCTGCGCTTTTTTTCTGTACCAGGCCGCCAGATGGCGCCTCCGGTCTTCCCGGCCGCCTGCGCAGTTCAAATAAAAGCGGTTGTTCCAGAACACCAGACCCGCGTTTTCCAGCGGCTCGAAAAAGACTTCCAGGGGATGGCTCTCACCCAGATAATAAAACCGTTCACCCGTGGCGATTTGCTTTTCCTCGGGCGGCGCGGGAAGCGCGGCCTGCCGCGTAAGCGTTCTCGCGATCCAGTCCTTTTTTTGTTCGACAAAGCGGTCGATTTCGGCGATCGGCGTAAACGACGGCGCGTAAACCGTGATTTCCGAATTCTTTCCGATTTGCAGGGAAAGGGTTTTCTTTCTTTTGCGGCTGCGTTTGAGGGAATAGCGGATCGTCATAAGCGTCTCTTTTGCTTATAGAATGGATGGCTCTCTCAGTCAAGAAAAAGGGTTTTGCTTTCCGTTTTCCGGGAAACAATGCTACAATCCGCGCCAAAAAAGGAAGAAGCAGATGAAAATCACATTCACATGGATTCCGGTTTTGATGATGTTGCTGCTCGGCGCTTTTCCGGGACATGCCGCCGGCTGGCAGATGAAGGACATGGGCGTGGGGATTTTCGACGACGCGGCTTACGACAGGGAATTGCGGATCGTGGAGAAGCGGGCATCGAACACCTGGTCGATAAAAGAGCTCTACGAGCGGGGCGCGTTTCGGGGAAACGGCAAGATTTTCGGCGTCTGGCTGGTCGGCCCGCCGGTGAGCGCGTACCTGGACAAGAACGGTCTGGCGCAATACGACTACAAGGTGCGTCTGACCGATCCGAAAGGAAACTCCGTGGTTTACGGTCCCTACGGTTTCTATCCGCCGGGCCACGCGACCAGCTTCATCAACGCCGGGATTCCGGGAAAGTGGCGGGCCGATTTTATGATCCGGCAGCGCGACACAAAAGGTGATGCGCCGATCGGCGCCATCGAATTCACCATAACGGATTAGGGAGGAAGACCATGGACGCAAACGGCAAAAGACCCTGGGGATATTTCGAAGTTCTCTCGGATGCGGCGGACCACAAGGTGAAGCGCATCGTCGTTTCGCCCGGGGAGTGTTTGAGTCTCCAGCGCCACAGGAAGCGGGCGGAACACTGGTATGCCGTTTCCGGCGAGGGGGCGGCCACCGTGGACGGAAAGGTCGTTCCGCTTGCCCGGGGCCGGGCGGTCGATATTCCGCAGGGGGCGTCCCACCGCCTGGAAAACACGTCTTCGGCCGATCTGGTGATCATCGAAGTGCAGACCGGAACCTACTTCGGCGAAGACGATATCGAGCGGCTGGAAGACCGCTACGGAAGGGTATAACGTCCGGTCCGCGGGGCCGCGGCCACGCGGTTCAGAATGGCATTGACAGGCTTACCCGGATGATTTAAAGCTCTTTTCAGCCTAATCCTGAAATGTGTGTTTCAGGAGCGGAGGAACCGATTTTCTGGGGCGCATCGCTTTTATGCGTAGGGTAACCTCTTCGACCCGAGCCCTTCAGCTAACTTCGCCGGCTTCGATGAGGAGAACCCGCCGGAGCAATCCGGGAGAAGGATTCTCCCCGATAACGCCTTCGGAGGTCTTTTTATGTCGTCATCATCTGATGAGCCGGACGGTTCACCGACAGCCGGCGGAAACGTATCCGCCGGGCGTCTCGACAAGAAAATCCTTTTGCTTGCCTCGGGCTCGATCGGCGTCGTATTCGGCGACATCGGAACAAGCCCCCTTTACGCTCTCAAGGAATGCTTCCACGGTCCACACGCCATCGCCGCCGGCATGATGAATGTTCTGGGCGTTTTGTCTCTCATCTTCTGGTCGATGATCATGGTGGTGGGGATCAAATATGTGACCTTCATCCTGCGCGCCGACAACCGCGGCGAGGGCGGCATCTTTGCGCTCCTGGGCCTGCTGTACGGCTCCGATAAAAGCGTTTCCCCGCGCTTTGCCCCCGTGCTTTTGTTTGCCGGAGTTCTGGGAGCGGGACTTCTCTACGGCGACGGCGTGATTACGCCCGCCATCTCCGTGCTTTCCGCCATCGAAGGCCTCGAAGTCGCCACCCGCGCGGCGGCGCCTTTTGTCCTGCCCGTAACCTGTATCGTGCTGGTCGCGCTGTTTTCGCTGCAGCGCCGGGGCACCGCCCGCATCGGCCGGCTGTTTGCCCCGGTCATGATGCTCTGGTTCGTGTCGATCGGCGTCTTCGGCGTCTGGCAGATTCTCCGCGAACCGGATGTGCTGCGCGCGGTAAATCCGCTGTACGCCCTGGAGTTTTTCCTGATCAACAAGATGCACGGCATCGTAGTGCTCGGTTCGGTGGTTTTGTGCATCACCGGCTGCGAGGCGCTTTACGCCGATCTGGGGCATTTCGGCCGGTCGGCTATTCGTCTGTCCTGGTTTGGATTTGTGCTGCCTGCGCTGCTTTGCAACTATTTCGGGCAGGGGGCTCTCCTTCTGGCGCATCCGGAGATGAACGTCAATCCGTTTTACAACATCGTTCCGCCGCCGCTCCTCTATCCCATGATCGGGCTGTCCACGCTCGCCACGGTCATCGCCTCCCAGGCGCTCATCTCGGGCGCGTTTTCCCTGACCCAGCAGGCCGTGCAGCTCGGGTTTTGTCCCCGGCTGCGGATTATTCACACCTCGGGCGAAATGCAGGGGCAGATTTACATTCCGTTTGTGAATTACGCGCTCATGATCGCGTGTCTGGCCGTGGTCGCGGGCTTTCAGCGGTCCGGCGCGCTGGCCGGCGCCTACGGCATTGCGGTAACCGGAACGATGATCATCACGTCGTTTCTCTACGGCCTGGTGCTGATCCGCCGCCGGCATTGGTCCTGGGGAAAAGTGGTTTTACTGATCGGCCTGTTCCTGGCGTTCGATTTTGCCTTTTTCGCCGGCAATCTCTTCAAAATTGCCGACGGCGGCTGGCTTCCCCTCCTGATCGCGGCGGTCATCGCACTGGCCATGACCACGTGGAAAAAGGGGAGAAGCGAACTTGCCCGCAAGCTCACGGGGTCGCGGCTGCCGGTCGACCTCTTTCTGGCCAACGTGGCGAAACGACGGCTGCCGCGCGTGCCCGGAACGGCCGTTTTCATGACGCTCGCGCCCGTGGGAACGCCGCCGTCGCTTTTGCACCATATCAAGCACAACCATATTCTGCATGAAGAAGTCGTGCTGCTTTCCGTGGCGACGACGGACACTCCGACGGTGCCTGTGCACGAGCGCGTCCGTCTGACCGATCTGGGGCAGGGCTTTTACCGGATTGAGGCGTTTTACGGCTTCATGCAGAAGCCCAACGTGCCGCAGGTCATGAAAATCGCCGCCCAGGCGGGCCTGGTCACGGATCCGCTGAACACGACGTTTTATCTGGGGAAGGAAACGCTGCTCACGACCGGCACGGCGAAAATGTCGCGGTGGCGCAAGGCCCTTTTTGCTTTCCTGTCGCGAAACGCGGGAAATCCTACGTCCTATTTCGGAATTCCCGCCAACCGGGTCGTCGAACTCGGCACGCAGATTGAATTGTAGCAAAAACAATCCCCGCGCCGGACATTGATGCCGTCGGGGGCATGATTCCCGGAAACAAAGGCCGTCGGAACGATCACACCACAAACGCCGTCTGGCCGTCATCGCGTGTCCCCGTCATTTCGGCTGGCGCACCGGTATGCTGTACTGCGATGACGTTTTGCTGAAAGTGGATACACCCCCGTTTTTCAGGTTGACAATGTAGGCGGACGTTCCGTAGGCCGTCGTGGAGCTCCAGTGATAGTCCTTCCACACAGTGCCCAATTCGCCGACATGCGAATAGACGGCCACCAGTTCGTCTTTTGTCGGAAGGCGCCAGTCGCCCGCCTGGGAATTGTCCTTGAGACCGGGACAGGATCCGCTTTTGAAATACGGGACGCCGGACATGGCCGAGTCCCACGTCATGCTTCCCAGGCAGCTGCCGGAATTTTTCAGCCAGACGAGCCCGTTGATGGTCACGGTTCCGTCGCCGTTGTCCTTGGCCGACGCTGCGCCGGACGCCAGCAGCAAAAAGCAGAAAAAGACCGTTAGAAGAATTGCCGTGCTTTTTCGTTTCATCTTTTCCTCCACGAATTTTGTGCTTTTTTATACACCCGGTAAAACGATCTGTAAACGCAAAACTGCCTTTGCATCCCGTCTTCCGGAGGACTGGTCAACGCTGTGCGCGCGGTTTTCTCTCCCCGGTCCGCGGTGTTTTCGCCGGGCGCCGGTTTTTATGTTTTTCTTGCGGCCCCGGCCGTTTCCCGTCCGCGGTGAGAATGTCTTTTTGCCTCTGTCTTTTGCCGGGGTCCTTTTCCACGAAAATTTTCCGGCCGGTGGCCGGATCGGTTTGCGTCCTGTAGAGGACGGACGACCAGGTGGACGGCAGCGGCGTGAAGATCTGCACCTGCTCCGGAACGATGTGCAGCTTTTGCACGGCGAAGGTTTTTAAAAGGCGCATGTCCTCTTGCGTGCATCCCGGATGCGCCGCGATGAAATAGTAGGTCAGAAACTGCCTGCGGCCTTCCTCGGCGTTCATCCTGGCAAAGAGCGTCTGAAATGTGGTAAGCGCCTGCGCCGGCGGTTTCCCCATCTGCGCCAAAACGCCGGGAACGGTGTGTTCGGGAGCGATTTTCAACTGGCCGGATACATGGTGCTTCACCAGTTCTCGCAGGTAGGCCGCACCGTGCTTTTTGTCCGCCAGCACCAGATCGTGGCGGAGGCCGGAGGCGACAAAAACTTTCTTGACGCCGGAAATGCTGCGCAGATCCGCCAGGAGGCGCATCTGCCGCGAGTGATCGATGCACAGCGACGGGCAGGGCTCGGGATAAAGACACTGCCTGTCCGCGCAGGCGCCCCGGCGGGACTGGCGCGCGCAGGCGATGCCGTACATGTTGGCCGTTGCTCCGCCCACATCCGCCAGATAGCCCTTGAAGTCCGGCTTCCCGGCGATTTTCCGCGCCTCTTCCCGGATGGAGGCTTCCGACCGGTTGAGAACGGTCCGGCCTTCGTGCAGCGCGATGGAGCAAAACCGGCATCCGCCAAAGCAGCCGCGGTGCGTCGTGATGGAAGACGCGATGGTGTCCATCGCCCGCACGCCGCCCTGATGCGCGTAAAACGGGTGAACGCGTCTTGTAAAAGGCAGCGCGTAAACGGCGTCCAGCTCCTGTTCGGTGAGATGCGGCTGGGGCGGATGGTGCACGAGAAAACGGTCGGCGTGCCTCTGTACGAGGCCCTGCGCCGTAACCGGATCCTGGTTGGCGGCGAAACCATCGAACATTCGGAGAAATGCTTTGTTGCCGGCCGCCGCGTCTTCGAAAGAAGGCAGTTCCAGATAGCCGGGGGGTGGTTCGTGCGCAATGACGCACGTGCCGCGGATGCTGCGGAGGTCTTCACCGGCGGCCAGGCGCCGGGCGATTTCCCGAACGGCCCGCTCCGCCATACCGTAAGCCAGGATGTCCAGCCGTGCGTCAAACAGAAGCGACCGGCGCACGGAATCCGACCAGAAGTCGTAGTGCGCAATGCGCCGCAGACTGGCCTCGACGCCGCCGGCGACAATCGGCCTCGTTTGTTTGAAAGTGCGGCGGATCAGGTTGGCGTAGGCGATGACGGCCCGGTCGGGACGGCGGTTGTTGACGGAGCCGGGCGTGAGATCGTCGCTGCGTCTTCTTTTTTTGCCGGCCGTGTAATTGGCGACCAGCGAATCCATCGAGCCGCCGGTGACGCCCCAGAAGAGCCGCGGTTCGCCCAGACGGCGGATATCCGCGTCATCTGCGGTATCGGGCTGCGCGATGACGCCCACGCGAAAACCGGCCGCTTCGAGCACCCGGCCGATCACAGCCGCGCCGATATGCGGACTGTCGATATACGTGTCGCCGGTGACGAGGATGACGTCAACGGCCTCCCAGCCCCTTTTGTGCATTTCTTCGGCGGTGGTCGGGAGAAACATTTACAGGATACCGATCATGGAGAGCCCCAGCGCGATCGTTCCGAGGATGGCGATGAGCGCGAGCCGGCCCGACCAGCGGTGGACCGCGCGCACGGCCTGCTTGTTGGCGGCCCGAAGCGAATAATACCCGAGGAAAATGGTCAGGGCGGCAAGCGCCGCGGCGGCTGCGCCGAACCAGGAGTGGAGGCCCGCCAAATGATCTCCTCCGGATACCGCCACGTTGGCAAACGCCATCGCGCCGCCTGCGGCCAGCAGGCCGAAGCCCGCGGTGTTGAGATTTTTATGCATTTTGAGCCAGGTTCTTTTTTTTCTTCCGAACATCGCGATGCCCACGCCCGCAAGCAGGCACAGGGCGGCGATCATCATCAGCGACAGGTGAAAAAGAATCAGCATGGTTTATCCTCCGGGTGATAACCGACAAGAAGCGGTTTTGGGTTACAGCGCCAGATCCATTCCCTGACGGACGGCGAAACAGGCAAGCGCGCTCTGCCGCGCGCGGATGATCCGTTCGCACGCGGCAACGAGTTCGTCCACCTCGTCGTCCACGCGGTCCTGGTTGTGATGAAAAAGACCGAGACGCCGGACGCCGGAATCAAGCGCGAGGCCGACCGCCTGTTCGATGGTGGAATGCCCCCAGCCGCGCCTTTTCGGATATTCCTCGTCGCGGTATTCCGCGTCATGAATAAGCAGGTCGGCGCCGCGGCAGAATTCGCGGTAGTCGTCATACGCCAGCCCGCCGTCGTGGCGCATGCCCAGTTCGTTATCGGTCAGAAAAACGAAGCTCACTCCGTTTTCCGAAAACTTGAAACCGGTTCCCTGGTTCGGGTGCGAAAGCGCAATAGGGGTAATGGTCATATTGCCGAGGGTGTAGGTGTCCGCGCAGATGTCCTGGTAGTCGATTTGGGCATGAACGTCGTCGTATTTGATCGGAAAGTAAGGAGCGGTCATGACGCGCGCCAGCATGTCGCGGATGGATTCCCGGGCAAAGGCGCAGCCCCAGACGGTGATGCGGGTATCGTGGCGGTAAAGGGGCTTGAAAAACGGGAAACCCATGATGTGGTCCCAGTGGGCATGTGTGAGCAGCAGCGTGAAATCGCGCCGGCCTTCGGCCAGGAAGGCGTTGCCGGCCTCGCGGATACCCGATCCGGCGTCCACCAGCAAAATATTGTTCCGGTCGTTGCGGATCTCCAGACAGGTCGTGTTGCCGCCGTAACGCAGATATTTTTCTCCCGAGGTCGGTATGGAGCCTCTGGCTCCCCAGCAGCGTATGATCATGGCTCACCCTTTATGGCTGTAATCATACAGAATATTTATTTTATTTCAAGCGGGATAAGAAACCCCGTTTTTTTAATTGCTTTCTCCTTGTTCATTCATTATAAATTTATTCACGGCTCTCGGACGATACTTATCTGAATTTGTCGAAATCGTTAATAGATTAATTTATGCCGTTGTGTTTTGCGCGTGATTTTGAAATTGAGCAGCGAAAATGGCCAAAGGGACGAAACGAAAAACGACGGAAATCAGGCAGCAGCAGATTCTGGAAGCGGCGCAGAAAATCATTTTTAAATACGGCAGCGAACATCTAACGGTCAAAAGGATTGCTGAGATCGTTGGCATTTCCGAAGCGGCCATTTATTGCCACTTCAAAAGCAAAAAAAGTATCTTGTCCTTTCTTCTGGCCCATATCGAAAAATCTTTGATTCGGGACATTACGGAGGGGATGGCCGGTGTTACTATCGTGTCGCTCGACACCATCGACAGGATTATCCGAACCCATTTTTCCATGATCGACCTCCACAGGGGAATTTCATTTCAGGTCATTGCTGAAATCGTCAGCCTGGGCGATCGTAAATTGAACCGGCAAGCGGCGCAAACCATCAGCAATTATATTTCCCACCTGATCCAACTGCTGGCCGCCGGCGTTCGGGACGGTGCCATCCGCCGGGATATCAACCTCGAATCGGGAGCGACGCTGCTGTTTGCCCTGATTCAGGGATTGGTGAACATGTGGGCCCTCAATGAGGGAAGCTTCAAGCTGATTTCCAAGTACGACAGCCTGTGGCTGATTTACCGGGAAGCCATCGCTGCACGCTGACATTGCAGGGCACCTTCCGCCTGCCGATCACAGGAGGTGGCCGAATCGGACTGCACGTCGGTTCGGTCGGATGGATCCGCGCTATCGAAAACCGGATTTTGCTTTCCTCAACGAATGACGACCGAAAAAAAGATTTGCCTGTCTCAGCCGAACCACGCATGAATCTGGTTCGTGACGGAGTTTCCCCGACTGCAAAAGGCAAGAAATGAGTCTGCAACGAACCGGCGGCAGCGCCGTTCGATGATGCAAGACCCCATTAAGGCTTCGGGATGCAGTTGTCTTTTGATTGGCCAACACCGGGGTGCGAAACGAAGCGAACTTTAGTGCTTATCGGATGACGCCACTTGCTTTTCACCGGATGATTCGGCCCGGGAGATAAACGCCGGAAGCGCATAAATAAAAAGTGCCAGGGCCGCAAGAACCAGCAGGACGCTGATCAGTGCCGGAACCTCGAGAGCCTTGGCGCACGCAATCAGCACAATACTTACAACGATAAAAATGATCCCTTTAATTTTCTTCTGCATTTTTTTTGCCTCTTCCTCGGTTATTCTGCAGCAGCCCGCCCGGAGCAGATTTTCTTTTTCCGGAATTTTTATGAGGACATCCGTTAACTGACTTCGGCAAGGCTGCATGCGCTCTCAGTATATAAGTTAGCGCTCATTAAGTTGATACTAGTAAATGCTAATTTATTTTGTCAAGAAAAATTCTTTACGGGAGATAAAATTAAGAAGCTTTCGCCTTGCTATTCTTTTAAAAAACGTTATCTTAACAATTAAGCTATTTCTTTAAGGAGGCTGCTGATGAAAACAATCAAGATTAAAGGGATGAGCTGCCAGCACTGTGTGATGGCGGTGACCAAAGCGCTTTCCGCCATCGACGGGATCCGGAACGTTTCCGTGGATCTGGCCAGGGCGCAGGCGACGTACGACGAAGCCAAACCGGTCGACGCGGCCGTGATTGCCCGAGCGGTCAAAAAGGCGGGGTACGAAGTTGTCGGATAAGGTCCAGCTGCATATTGCGGGGATGACGTGCGCCGCCTGCGTGCGGCGCGTCGAGGAAGGCCTTCGCGCCATGCCCGGCGTGCGCGCCGCGGCGGTGAATTTTGCCACCGAAAAAGCGCAGGTGGAGTACGACGGGACGCAGGTGGACGTTGCCGCGCTGCAGGACAAGGTGCGCGATTTGGGGTATGAATCCTTTGTCGATGCTTCCGCGGCCGGCCGGAGGAAAACGACGATTTCGGTGGGCGGCATGACCTGCGCGGCCTGTGTGCGGCGGGTGGAAAACGCGCTTGCGGAAGTTGACGGCGTGGTGGAGGCGAACGTCAATCTGGCCACCGGCCGCGCGACCGTGATCCATCAGGACCGCTGGGCGGGCGTTTCCGCGCTGGCTTCCGCCGTCGCCGACCAGGGCTACGACTTTCTGGGCGAGATCACCGAGGCGGGCGCCGATCCGATTGAGGCCGCGCGCGCCCGGGAGCTTGGCGACCTGAAGCTGAAAGTCGCGGCCGGCGCCGTGCTGAGCGTCATCATTTTTTTCGGATCGATGCAGCACTGGTTCGGTTTCCTGCAGGCCGTTCCCCGCCAGGCGATGCTGGCGGCGATGTTTTTTTTAACGGCGCCCGCGGTGTTCTGGGTGGGCAGCCGTTTTTTTGTCGGGGCCTGGAAGGCCGCAAAACAAAAAACGTCGGACATGAACACGCTGGTCGCAGTGGGCGCTTTTTGCGCCTATGCCTATTCGGCGGCGGCGACGTTCTTTCCGCAGTTCTTTGAAAAGGCGGGCGTGGCCCCCCACGTTTACTACGACGGCGCGGCGATGATCATCACGCTGATCCTTCTGGGCCGCCTGCTGGAAGCGACGGCCAAGGGAAAAACCTCCCAGGCGATCAGGAAACTGATCGGGCTTGCCCCCCGGACGGCCCGCGTCATCCGCGACGGCACGGAGGTGGACGTTCCCGTGGAGGCGCTGCAAATCGGCGATGAGGTGGTGGTGCGGCCGGGAGAAAAAGTACCGGTGGACGGCGAAATTCTGACCGGCCGGTCCACGCTCGATGAATCGATGCTGACCGGCGAGAGCATGCCTGTGTCCCGGGAGCCGGGACAGAAGGTTTTTGCGGCCACGATCAACCGGACGGGCAGCTTCACGCTGCGCGCGACCGGCGTGGGCGCCGACACCATGCTGGCCCACATCATTCAGATGGTGGAAGAGGCGCAGGGCTCCAAGGCGCCGATCCAGCGTCTGGCGGACAGAGTGGCTTCCGTGTTCGTGCCGACGGTTTTCGTCATGGCCTTCATTACATTTTTGGTCTGGTACATTGTTCCCGCCGATGCCGGTTTCAGCCGGGCGCTTATCAATTTCGTCTCCGTGCTGGTCATCGCGTGTCCCTGCGCGCTCGGTCTGGCCACGCCCACGGCGATCATGGTGGGCACCGGCCTGGGTGCGCACAGCGGCATCCTGATCCGGGGCGGTGAAGCGCTGGAAAAAATCCATAAACTGACCGTGGTCGTATTCGACAAAACCGGCACGCTGACCCGGGGTGAACCGGAAGTGACGGATGTTGCGGCCGTGGAAGGTGTTGAGGAAAGCCGTGTGCTGGCCATAGCCGCGGCGCTGGAAAAATCCTCGGAGCATCCGCTGGCCCGGGCCATCCTGAAACGCGCGCAGGAGCGCGGAATCGCCTGGCCCGCTGCGGAAAATTTTGAGGCTCTGTCCGGCCTGGGCGCGCGGGCGGTTGTGGCGGGAAGCCCCTGCCTGATCGGCAACCGGGCGCTTGTAAACCAGGAGGGGATCGATGTTTCCCGGCTGCAGAAGAACGCGGCGGCGCTCGCCGCTGCGGGCAAAACAGCGGTTTATGTGGCCGCGGGCGGAAAGGCGATCGGCTTGATCGCGCTCGCGGACGTTCCGAAGGAATCGGCCGCCCCGGCGGTCGCTGGCCTGAAACAAAGGGGACTGAAGGTGGCGATGGTGACCGGCGACAATTCGGGAACGGCCAGAAGCATCGCCCTTCAGCTGGGCATTGATTACGTGATGGCCGAAGTTCTTCCCGCAAACAAGGTGGATGAGATCCGGGCGCTCCAATCCCAGG
>Ga0228535_1003151_pt1 | contig 12820 bp, 10 predicted proteins | sample SJ1metagenome_FD_168457 | JGI IMG/M metagenome (GOLD analysis project Ga0228535, IMG submission 168457) | Enriched culture of PCE-dechlorinating microbial communities from Ithaca, New York, USA - SJ1 | ecosystem: Engineered > Modeled > Simulated communities (microbial... > Unclassified | place... | reverse complement strand
CTGTTTTTTCATCAAACGGATTGCCCCTTCTCGCCTTAAAGACGCCGACGATATCATGTATTACGCTGGAGCCGGCCGACATCAGAAGGGTGTCAAGCGTTGTGAAGATAGCGGCAAGCAGACACAGGATCATGAGCATGCCGACTACCGGCGGCATAAGCTCGGTTGCATAGAAAGCAAATGCGGAATCAGACTTTTCAAGCACATGTCCGAGCGCGCGCGGGATGAGTCCGATCAATACCGCGGCGACGGTCCAATAGATGGACACGACAACGCCGATCGGGAAAGCCTTGCGCGCGGTGTTGCCGTCCTTCATTCCGTAATATGTTGGAACAATATGCGGTCCGCTGCAAAGCCCGAACAGATATACGAAGGCTAAATTGAACCATGTTGCCGAGGGCATCTCACCGAAGAAGCTTGTGAGGTTTGCACTCTGCGCCGCGAGCTTGAGATCAAGATTGGCGAAACCGCCGACCGCGGACAAACCGAAAAAGATAGCTGCGGTAACGCCTATGATCATTATAAAACCCTGTATTGTGCTGAGGTAAGATATCGCGGCACGGCCCCCAAAAGCGGAAAAGGCAATCAGGAAGAACCCAAAAATCACGAGGGCAATCGTGTATGGGACGCCGAGATAAGTCTGCATGGTAAGCGCGGCGGATCTCAGCTGCACGATGAGGATAGGGATGGAAAACAAAACGATCCAGAAAGCTGTGAGGGGATAAAAAGTGCGTGACCCAAACCGCTTTGCAAGAAGCTCAGGAGTTGTCAATGATTTGATTCTGCGCGACACCTGGCGCACCTTGGGCGCGACGATGAACCATGCGAAGAACACGCCGGCCATTCCGCCGAGCTGCCAGGTCGCGCCGCCCCAGCCGTAGAGGTATGCCATACTGGCGCCTCCGACAAACAAGCCGGCGCTTGTGGATGCTGCCGCGGCCGTCAGAGCGGATGTCCAGGGACCGAGCGTGCGGCCTCCGAAAACGAAGCCCTCAAGATTCTTCGATTTGTTGCGGGAATAGTACAGTGCCCAAGCAGGCATAAGCGCAAAGAAGATGAAGAGAAGTACTATTTGACTCCAACCCATGATAATGACCCTCCTTCTTTATTGTCTCATATTGTACGGCACCCTTATAATCAGAGCTTGAACGGCGGGCAAAGCAGGGAAAAGCAACAGAGCCACAACTATTAGAAAATTGCCGTCTAATCAAATTTTGAAAAGAATGACTTGCCGAATACTGAAATCAGGACGGAGATGATGCTCAAAATAGCTGACGCGCCTAAGAAAATAGAGCTGGCAGTCATGGATTCACCTCCTTTATTAAGGTACTATGACACTAAATAGGATTTTGCCTGCCGCCTTCGCCTGTATTACATTATTTCTTGCCTTATGCTATCGCTGCGTTTCGCTTATACGGTGCAGATTGTTTATAAGGTGTCTGGACATCGCCTGCATGGCGGCGTTTCCATCGCGGCGCTCGATACATTCGAACAGATCGTCGTGTTCGTGGATGTCCGCGGAATACAGGGAAGGGTCGTTTGCGTCCTGGTTCCATACGACGGTGATGAGAAACAGCAGCCGTTCTGCGGCCTCAGCCAAAAACTCATTGCCGGAAAGTTCGGCTATTTTCATATGAAAGTCAAAGTTGGCAAGTACGTATTTCCGCATGTCTCCGGCTCCAAGAAGCTTTTTTGACATCAGGAGTATGCCCCAAAGCTCGGCAAGCTGTTTATCTGTACATCTTTCCGCCGCAAATTGCGCGGTGCGCGATTCTATGAGACTGCGCGCTTCGTAAAGGGTGGATAGTCTTTCACCGCTAATGCCTCGTACCCTGCTGCCGCGCCCGTCTTTTATTTCCATGATGCCCATTGCCTCAAGCCGGCACATCGCTTCTCTTACCGGCATGCGGCTGACGTCGAGAAGGGCTGCGGCTTTGTCGGCGGTGAGTATTTCACCCGCCTTGATAGCGCCTGTCAGTATGGCTGTTTTGAGTTCTTCCGTGACGTAATCGGAGAGATTTTTAGGCTTGTTGTCCGCGCGAAAACCGGATGCTGCGAGTTCATTCATTTAAGTTTCCTCCATTGTGATATCCTGGATCCAGGATATCACAAACAATGTAAAATGTATATAATTTTTCTCACGTTTTATAAGCTTTTTTATTCATATTCCATATGAAATATGCTCATTTTAATGCGTTACCGCTTGTTGAAGGGGCAATAAATAAAAGTGCATTACCTGTTTTCGCGCCACATAATTCCATAGTGGACGACCGTGCGATTTAAAAATACCTTTGCCGCTTTCTTCCCATGAAAACATAGATCTTCGGTTGCAGCTAAAGAGCCATACAAACGGCGAAGATTCAGCGGTATTTGTTGGGGTATGTACACTTGATGTGCACATACCCCTTTTTTTATTTATATTTTAGTGTAAAAGAAAATCCTCAGGTGCTTGGCCATCGGATCGGCTGTATTCTGCAAAGAGCCGTTTAATTTTGCGGCTATTGCGCTGCCGATGAAACGGGGCATTGCCTGCCAGCGTGGTCCATTTCGAAATTTTCCCTATAAATCAGCTGAGAAACCGGGGCGAAGCTGTAGCCCTTTTGGATCAGGCTTTCGATCACATTAGGCAAAGCTTCGGGCGTATTCTTCGCCGCGTTGTGAAATAAAACAATGGAGCCGGGGTTCACTTTGCTGACTACCCGCTGGGTGATGTCGGCGGCCGACAGGTCTTTCCAGTCCAGGCTGTCGACGTCCCACTGGATCGTGTAGCAGCCCAGCTCTCTCAGGGTCGAAACCAGCCGGTCGTTGTAATCCCCGTACGGCGCGCGGAACAGGGTGGGGCGCACTCCGGTGACGGCCTCGATTTTGTCGTTGCAGGCATTGATATCGGCAACGATCTCCTGCTGGTTCATTTTGGACATATGCGCGTGTTTATTGGAATGGTTCATCACCTCATGTCCGGCGTTGTGCAGGGCCAATACCGATTCGGGGTATTTATCCACCCAGTCGCCCACCACGAAGAACGTGGCCTTCACCTTGTATTTCCCTAAAATGGCGATCAGATTTTCCGTATCCTCATTGCCCCATGGGAACAGTATCATGAGCCAATCATAGATATAAAAAATAGGGCGTATTGATGTGGTCCGGCTCGTATAATGAATATGGAAGCGAAGCAATATAAATGGGGAGGTCGATCGTCCGCGGCATATTGACAAAAATCAAGATTGGGATATAATATATAAAATAACTGAATTATATGCAAAGACTATGATGGGAAGAGTAATTCAAAATGGTAGTCGCAGAGAGCCGGCGCAGGTGCGAGGCCGGTACGGATTTTTGAATGAAGAACATCCCGGAGTCGCCAACCGAAAGCAGAAAGCGAGTAGACTTGGCCGCTAAGGAGCGTTATGGCCAAAGGACATAGAAACTGTGTCCGAGAGAGTCGAAAGACGAAAATTGGGTGGTACCACGTAAAGCAGGCGCTTTTCGTCCCATACAGGGATGAAAGGCGCTTTTTGTATTGCCGGAGCTGTCCGGCGGAAAGGACGACTATGGAGCGGAGCATTTACTGCGGGGCGCTGCGGGATGCGCATATCGGAAAGACGGTCACGGCCATGGGCTGGGTCCAGACCAAGCGGGATATGGGCGGCGTCATCTTTATCGATCTGCGGGACAGGGAAGGCGTTCTGCAGGTGGTGTTCGACCAGCGGAATTTATCCCGCAGGGATTTTAATACGGCGGAGGGGCTGAAAAACGAATATGTGATCGCCGTCACGGGGGTGATCGGGAAGCGCGACGAAGAGACGTATAATCCCAGGATAGCGACGGGCACCGTGGAGCTTCGCGCAAAAGAGATCAAAGTCCTTTCGGAAGCGCAGCCCCTGCCGTTCCCCATAGAGGACGATATGGAGGTGAGAGAGGACCTGCGCTTGAAATACCGGTATCTCGATATCCGCCGACCGCGCATGTTCCGCGCCCTGAAATTCCGGAACGATACGGTTATGGCTTTTCGCGAATACCTGGATCAAAACGGGTTTATCGAAGTGGAGACGCCGATACTGACCAAGAGCACGCCCGAAGGCGCGAGGGATTATCTGGTGCCGAGCCGCGTGCATCCGGGGGCGTTTTATGCCCTGCCCCAGTCTCCGCAGCAATTCAAGCAGCTTCTGATGGTGGGCGGCGTGGACCGGTATTATCAGATCGCGAGGTGCTTCCGCGACGAAGACCTGCGCGCCGACCGCCAGCCTGAGTTTACGCAGCTCGATATCGAACTGTCGTTCACCCCGCAGGAAGGGATCCTGCAGCTGATGGAAGGCATCGTCCGCTGCGCTTTTGATAAAATGCTGGGCATCACTTTTCCGGGGCCGTTTCCGAGGCTGACCTGGCAGGAAGCGATGGACCGGTACGGAAGCGACAAGCCGGATCTGCGCTTCGGGCTGCCGATCGTCGATTTGTCGGAGCTTGTTTCGAAATGCAGCTTCGCGGTGTTCCGGCGCGTCGTCGATCAAGGCGGAGCGGTCCGGGCGATCAGTGTTCCCGGAGGCGCGGATTTCACCAGAACGGCCATAGAAGAATTGACGAGAAAGGCCGCAGGCTACGGCGCAAAGGGAATGGCCTGGATCGCGGTCCGGGAGGACGGCGGGCTGTACTCCATCCTGACGAAATATTTCAAACCGGAGGAACTCGATTCCATTGTAAAGGCGATGGACGCGGGGCCCGGCGATTTTATCCTGTTCTGCGCCGACAAAATACCGGTGATCTGCAAAGTGCTCGGGTCGCTCCGGCTGGATGTCGGGGAAATGCTGGGACTCCGGAAAAAGGACGATTTTAAATGCTTGATTGTGACGGATTTCCCGCAGTTTGAATATTCGGAAGAAGAAAAACGGTATGTCGCGATGCACCATCCGTTTACCATGCCCTACGAAGAGGATATCCCGTATCTGCTGACCGATCCGGCCCGAGTGCGAGCGCAGGCGTACGACATCGTTTTAAACGGTACGGAACTGGGCGGCGGGAGCATCCGCATCCACCGCAAAGACGTGCAGAAGCTGATGTTCAAGGCTCTCGGCTTTTCCGACGAGGAAACGGAGCGCCGGTTCGGTTTCATGATCAACGCGTTCAGTTACGGAGCGCCGCCGCACGGAGGGTTCGCGATCGGGCTCGACCGTTTTGTCATGCTGATGCTGGGGGCAAACAGCCTTCGGGATATTATCGCGTTCCCGAAGACAAAGGACGCCTCCTGCCTGATGACCAACGCGCCCGATTTAGTGGACGCCGCGCAGCTCGAGACGCTCCGCCTGCATCAGACCAGTGAGGTCGCTTTTTCCGGCCGGAAGAAGACGCGTGCGCTGGCGGCCGCGGACGTGGACAACGTCGCGGAGCTGGCAAAGCTCCGGCTGACCCCGGAGGAGAAGGCGACCATGTCGGAGGAGATGGGCGCGATCATCGCGTTTGCCGACCGGCTCGGCGGCATCGATACGAAGGACGTTCCGATCACGGCGCATGTCATCCCCGTCTCGAACGTATTCCGCGAGGATATCGCAGCCCGCTCCCCCGACAGGGATCTGCTGCTCGTAAACGCGCCCTCCAGGGAAGAAGGGTATGTGTATATTCCGAAGGTCGTGGAATAAAAGCCCCGCCGCGTCCGTTTGCCCGGCAAAGGGAAACGCGGAAAGGCAGAGAAGGCCGGGAAGAAAGGCAGGGAATAAACGATGGATGATCTGACGCGTCTCTCCGTTTCCGAATTGTCCGCAAACCTCGCCCGGCGCGAGTTCTCGGCAGCGGAGGCGGCACAGAGCTATCTGGATAAAATAAGCTCGTCCGACAAAGCACTCGGCGCGTATCTGACGGTGAGTGAACTTAAGGCGATGGAACAGGCGCGGGAAGTGGATGAAATGCGCCTTAGAGGGGAGGAGCTTCCGAGCCTCGCGGGCGTGCCGGCGGGCATTAAGGACAACATCTGCACCAAAGGGGTAAAAACCACGTGCGCGTCCAGAATCCTCGGGAACTTTATCCCTCCCTATGACGCGCACGTGATGGAATGCCTCCATCGGCAGAAAGTCGTAATGCTCGGGAAACTGAACATGGATGAGTTCGCCATGGGCTCGAGCACGGAGAACTCGCACTATCAGGTCACGCATAATCCGCACAGCCCGGACCGGGTCCCGGGCGGAAGCTCCGGCGGTTCCGCGGCGGCGGTGGCGGCCGGCGAAGCCGCGTTTGCATTGGGCTCCGATACGGGCGGATCGATCCGGCAGCCGGCCTCGTTCTGCGGAGTGGTGGGGGTCAAACCGACCTACGGCGCGGTTTCCAGGTACGGTCTGGTGGCTTTCGCGTCTTCGCTCGACCAGATCGGGCCTCTTTCAAGGACCGTCCGCGACGCGGCGCTGGTTTTGAACGCGATTATGGGATACGACCGCCGGGATTCCACATCGGTCGACCGAGAATACGGGGACCTGACGCGGCGGATCGATCAGGGCGTTCGGGGAATGCGCGTCGCTTTGCCGCGCGAATATTTTGCAGAGGGGCTGTCCGAAGAAATCAGGGACGCGGTCTATGCCGCCGCAAAAGCGTATGAAAAGCTGGGAGCCGAGGTTACGGAAGTGTCCCTTCCCACGCTGGATTCCGCGCTGCCCGCCTATTACGTCATTTCCAGCGCGGAGGCCTCCTCGAACCTTGCCCGGTTTGACGGCGTGAAATACGGCTTCTGCGCGCAGAAAGCCGCGGATATCGACGACCTGTATCTGGCGACGCGCAGCGAAGGCTTCGGAGCGGAGGTCAAGCGCCGCATTATGCTGGGGACCTACGCGCTGAGTTCCGGTTATTACGACGCCTATTACAAAAAAGCCCTGCAGGTCCGCACCCTTGTGATGCGGGACTTCGAGCGGGTTTTTCAAGATCACGACTGCATCCTGTCCCCCGTCGCGCCGACGACGGCTTATAAAATCGGGGAAAAAACCACGAATCCCCTCGAGATGTATATGGGGGATATTTATACGGTGCCCGTCAACATTGCCGGCCTTCCCGCACTGTCCATGCCCTGCGGCGTGGACAGCGAGGGTCTGCCGATCGGCATGCAGCTGATCGGGCGCGCGTTTGGCGAGGCGGAGCTTCTGCGGGCGGCTTATGCTTACGAGCAGTGCGGCGCTTTGCGGGGACCGGGCAAAGAAGGGGGCGGCTTTTAATGGATCAGGCTTACGAGATGGTGATCGGCCTCGAAGTGCATGTCGAGCTGAAAACAAAGTCCAAGATATTCTGCTCGTGCCCGACGGCCTTTGGGGCGGAGCCGAATACGCAGTGCTGTCCCGTCTGCATGGGCATGCCGGGCACCCTCCCGGTGCTCAACGGCCAGGTGGTGCGCCATGCGGTCAAGGCCGGGCTCGCGACAAATTGCGGGATCACGCGGTATGGGAAACAGGACCGGAAGAATTATTTCTATCCGGATCTGCCGAAAGCGTATCAGATATCGCAGTACGACCTGCCGCTCTGCAAGGGCGGGTATCTGGATATCGAGGCGGACGAAGGGCAAAAACGGATCGGCATCACGAGGATTCACATCGAAGAGGATGCGGGAAAGCTGGTCCATCGGGAGGGCGGCGGAACGCTGATCGATTTCAACCGCTGCGGCGTGCCGCTGATCGAGATCGTATCGGAGCCGGATATCCGATCGGCGCAGGAAGCCCGCGCGTATCTTCAGAAGCTGCGCGCCATTCTCCTTTATATCGGCGTTTCCGACTGTAAAATGAACGAAGGCTCTTTCCGGGCCGACGTCAACCTTTCCGTCCGGAAACGCGGGGATATGGCGCTCGGGACGCGCACGGAAATGAAAAACTTAAACTCGTTCCAGTTTGTCGTCAAGGCGATCGAATACGAGGCCAACCGGCAGGTGGAGGAGATCAAGGCGGGGAAGGAAATCGCGCAGGAAACGCGCCGGTTTGACCAGAACAGCGGCAAAACGCTGACCATGCGCAGAAAAGAGAACGCGCAGGATTACCGGTATTTCCCCGACCCGGATCTGATGCCGATCACGATTGACGACGCCTATCTTGCCGCGCTTGAGTCCGAGATCCCCGAGCTTCCCGATGAGCGGAAGCGGAAGTATATGGAACAATACGGGCTGAAGGCGTACGACGCGGAGCAGCTTGTGACTGAAAAAGAGATCGCGGATTATTTTGAAGCCGCGGCATCCTGCGGCGGAGATCCAAAGATCCTTTCAAACCTGATTTTGTCCGAGATTTACCGTTTGCTGCCGCAGGAAAAGACGGCCGTTCCGATTACGCCGCAAAATCTGGCAAAGCTCGCCGGCCTGATCGCGGAGGGAAAAATCAATTCCAGCGTCAGTAAAAAGCTGGTTTCGGAAATGTGGGAAAACGACCGGGACCCCGAAAAGCTTGTGGCCGAACAGGGGCTTGAGCAGGTGAGCGACGGCGGCCTGCTCAGGAGCCTTGCGCGCAAAGTCATCGCGGGAGACCCGAAATCGGCGTCCGACTATAGAGGCGGAAAGGAAAAAGCGCTGCAGTCCCTGATCGGGAAAATGATGGCCGAGACAAAAGGGAAAGGCAATCCGGTCCTGATCCGGGAGCTTTTATTGGAAGAACTCAAATAGCGCGAAGGTTATAAAAAATAAGGTCCGGGGGATGATTTTCTCCCGGACCTGGTTATGTAGCCCCAAGGTATTTACACAGGCGCTAAATCGCGTTCGGTCAGCGCCTTGATTTCGGCCTTCAATGTTTCGACAAAATGTTCCTTGGCCCTCTGCCTCGCGTTATTTTCAAGGTAATCCGCCCAGAGCGGATCGCTTTCAGGGTCCATTTCGAACGGTACGTTTTGTGAGAAAAACGCGGCGTCAAGCTCCTTTCCGCACTCTTTGGCGGTGGAGGCGATCCGCCTTGCGGCGTCGCGGCCGGCATCCTCAAGCCCCGCTTCGACGGCTCTTGCGCCCTCGTCCCCGAAGGCTTTTACCGCCTCGTCCAGCAGGTAATAGTAAAGCTTGATCGAAAGATGGTCAAAGCCTGTTTTGCCGTCCGCCGCTTTGCGCTCATACTTTACCTCATGATAATCCGGATCGTACTCCGCAAAGCATTGGGGCTTCAGTTCGTCCGGCAGGTTTTCCGGCCGGAGAACAATATTGAACGCGCAGTATTCGTCGCCGTCCTGCGTCAGCGTCTTGGCAAGGTAGACTTTCGTATATCCGAACGCATACGTGCCGTAGCAGGAATTATGGAATTCTTCGCAGTATATCCGGCCGATGGCCTGCTCGCCGTATTGTTTCCACATATCCGCCATCGGGCAGATCAGCGTGTGCGACACGCGTTCCTGCGGGTTGAGCTCCTGCAGCTCCCTGCGGAAACGGGGATCGGGCGGGAGATCGCCGCCGATCGAAAACAGGCTCTTCATGTTGATTTTAGCGCCGAGCTTTTCATGCCTGGCGCGGGTAGTGAGGGCGCGGTCGCGCCCGAACCGGCGGGTCGCCTCGCGCGCCGCGCGCTCGCCCTCAAGCCCGAACGAATCGAGCATACGGCGGATGATGAAAGAGTACAGCAGCGTATAGCCGTCTCCGAGATTGATCGTGCATTGTTCTTCATACGTGTACATATCGGTTCTCCTTTTCGTCCAATTCAAGCAGGCCGCTCAGACGGTCCAAAAGGTTGATCTTCGTCTGTTCGCGCGCCTGCTCACTTCCCCACATTTGCCAGAGCGTCTCGTCGGCGGAGAGCGAAAGGGGGAAATTGGCTTTCAGAAACTCTGCGTCGCAGGGACGAAGCGTATGCGAAGCCTGGACGCGGAGAAGCGGCGCAATGTCGTTTGAGGCCGCCCGAAGGCCGTTGGCAAACGCGCAGATCCCTTCGTTTCCGAAGCGCTCTCCGAGCGCTTCGAACAGATAGCGCAGGGTGGAGATCGTCAGCATGGCGGTGCGCTCATTGCGGCTGCCGTCGCTTTCGTCCATCGGAAGGGCGGCGCTTCCCTCTCCGAACGACAACGCCGCCTGCTCTTTCGGCATGTTGGCGGGGCGGCAGTACATCGAAAAGCGGCAGTGATTGTCCCTCTCGCACGTGATGCGCTTCGAGAGGTTGGCCTGGCCCTTTCCCTCGGTGTACGCGAGCATGGCGTATGCCGGATATTCTTCGCAGAAGAACGCGCCGAGCGAGCCCTCCCCGGCTTTATTCCAAAGGTCGGCATTCGCGCAGGTGTGCACTTCCCAAAGCTGGACCTGCTGCGTGTCGCTGAGAATCAAAAGGCGCATCCGCGGATCGTCGACACAGCGCGGAAAAGACCGGTAAAAGTTCTGCAGGTTTGTAAGCACGCCTTCTTTGCGGTGCCTCTTTAAGAGCGCCTCGCCGTGCGCGGCGCCCATGCGCTGCATGGCGGCTCTTATGGCGCCCTCGGCGCCCCGGCCGCAACCCTCCATGGCGGCCTGCGCCAGATGAAGGTAGAGGAGTGACCAGTAATCATGCTTGTTCTGGACTTTAATATCAGTATAGTTATACATGGATATGCTCCTTATTTATGAATTACTAGGGCACAGAAAGCATGAGACAAAGTGGCTCGGTTCCACCTCGACAAGCTCCGGCTCGTTATTCAGGCATTGCGCCGATGCGTACATGCAGCGTCCGGAAAAACGGCACTCATTTTGGGGGTTGATCGGGGAGCCGATCTCGCCTTTCATGATGATGCGCTGGCTTCGGTTGTGCAGGCTGGGGATCGGAATCGCAGACAGCAGGGCTTTTGTGTAGGGATGGAGCGGATTTGCAAACAGCTCGTCTGCCGGAGCTTTCTCAACCATACGGCCCAGATACATGACGGCGATGTCGTCGGAAAAATGATAGACGACCGAAAGGTCGTGCGTGATAAACATATATGTGAGCTTGAACTGCTCCTGCAGCTCTTTCATCAGGTTGAGGATCTGCGCCTGGATGGAGACATCCAGCGCGGAGACAGGCTCGTCGCAGACGATGAACTTCGGATCGAGCGCAAGAGCGCGGGCAATTCCGATCCGCTGGCGGCGGCCGCCGTCCAGTTCGTGCGGATACGTGTTGTACAGGCGCCTGGCAAGCCCGACGGTGTCCATCAGCTCGGCGACGCGGTTTCTCCGCTCCCCTTTGGTGGCATAGGCCTTGTGGCGCTTGAGCGGCTCCTCGATCGTCTGACTGATCGTCATGCGCGGATTGAGCGAGGAAAACGGGTCCTGGAAAATGATTTGCATTTCGCGCCGCATCAGGCGCATTTCATTGTCGGACAGAGCGTTCAGGTTCTTTCCTTCAAACGTCACTTCTCCGCCGGTCGGTTGGAGAAGGCGAAGGATGGTCCGGCCGAGCGTCGATTTTCCGCAGCCCGATTCGCCGACGATCCCCAGCGTCTTGCCGCGGCCGATCGTGAAGGAAACATTGTCCACCGCGTGCAGCGGACCGCGCTTGGTGCTGAAATACTTCTTCAGGTTTTTTACCTCCAGAATCTGCTCAGCGCTCATGCGTCACACTCCCTTCCTGCTCGATACTGGCCTCGCTGTACAAATGACAGGCGACGAAATGCTCCCCGTTGCAATAAAGCTCTCTCGGCTGCTCTTTTCGGCAGATGTCCATGGCATGGTCGCATCTGTCCGCGAAAGCGCATCCCGGAGGCAGGTTGCTCGGATCCGGCATCAGCCCTTTGATGGGCCTCAGCTTTGCGGTGCGGTTTTCCATGTTCGGCAGCGAATTGAAAAGGCCCTTGGTATACGGATGAAGCGTGTGGTCGAACACATCGGCCAGCGTTCCGTGCTCAACGATACGGCCTGCATAAATCACCGACACCTCGTCGCATACTTCGGCGACAATGCCGAGGTCATGCGTGATCATCAGCATCGCGGTATTGTATTTTTCTTTCAGGGCTTTCATCATTTCGAGGATCTGAGCCTGAATCGTGACATCGAGAGCGGTCGTCGGCTCGTCTGCGATCAGCATATCCGGATTGCAGGCAAGCGCGATCGCGATGACGACGCGCTGCCTCATGCCGCCTGAGAATTGATGCGGATATTCGGTGCTGCGTTCCCCGGGGATCCCGACGAGCTCAAGCATGTCACGGGCTTTTTTTCGCGCGTCGGGGCTCGAAACGGCTTCGTGCGCCATGATGACTTCGGCGATTTGCTGCTCCACCGTGAGGACAGGGTTGAGGCTTGTCATCGGGTCCTGAAAAATCATCGATACGGCCTTGCCGCGGATCTTCTGCATCTGGTGCTGCGATTTTTCCAGTACGCTCTCGCCGTCGAGCAGGATCGTGCCCCGGGTGATGACGCCCGGAGGGTCGGGTACCAGCTTTAGGATCGAGAGCCCGGTCGTCGTCTTTCCGGCGCCGGTTTCCCCGACGAGGCCGAGGGTATGCCCCTTCAGGATCTTGAGGTTCAGGCCGTTGAGCGCCTTGACGACGTTTTTTCGCGTGCGGAACTCGACCGCAAGGTCGGAGATTTCAAGCGCATACGGGCTGTTCGCTTTGTTGTTCCCGTCCATCGTATCCTCCTTTACTTGAGCCTTGGGTCAAGCGCGTCCCGCAGGCCGTCGCCCAACAAGTTGAGCGCCAATATGGTCAGCATGATGACCAGCCCGGGGATCGTGGCGAGATAGCTGTAATCCCGGATCCACTGCCGGCCGCTCGAAAGCAGTCCGCCCCATTCCGGCTGGGGCGGCTGGACACCGAGCCCCAAAAAGCTGAGGGCGGCGGTGTTCGAGATCGTCGCCGCGACGCGCAGGGTCGTTTGAACGATGATCGGGCCCATGCAGTTCGGAAGGATATGGCGGAAGACAATGGTGCCGCCCTTGTCGCCGATGGCGCGCGCCGCTTCGACATA
>Ga0228535_1003150_pt1 | contig 12835 bp, 11 predicted proteins | sample SJ1metagenome_FD_168457 | JGI IMG/M metagenome (GOLD analysis project Ga0228535, IMG submission 168457) | Enriched culture of PCE-dechlorinating microbial communities from Ithaca, New York, USA - SJ1 | ecosystem: Engineered > Modeled > Simulated communities (microbial... > Unclassified | place... | reverse complement strand
GTTCATCAGCGTCCGCGGGAACCAGAAAAACCCCTCGAGCGTCGCCCAGACAACCGCTTCGCCTTCCGCCTGGCGCGCCGCCCACGGACCCATATTTTCGATGGCCGGGCCATGGTCGGGAAAAAGGAGAGGCCGGATCCGCCGGTAATCATCCATGGCGGCCACGGTGCCCTCGGTGTGGTGCTGGGTCGCCTCGATGGTTGCCTGGGTCGTGCTGAACCAGAATTGCCGATAGGGGTCAAGACCGAAAAAGCGGGCGATATCGAAAACCCGGTCGAAGGAGAGCTCCCGAGGAAGGCCCTCGGCATGCCAGCGGGCGATGGTCTCGTCCCACCACATGGCCCACTCCCAGCGAGGCAGCCGGTCCACCGGTTGAAAGTTCATGACGGCCCGGAACCGCTCGACGTGATTCATCCCGGCTTCCCCCGGATTCCCTCCAGCCTAGCGCCCCATCGGGAAGGCCGCCAGATAATTGCCGTACCCGACGATCAAGGTGGAACCGATGAGCGTCCCCAGCCCGATAGCCAGGAGCGTCTTGGTGAATCCGCTGCAGCCTTTCCATTCCCTGAGCGCGATGCCCCAGAGCGAACTGAAGATGATGATGCTCGCCATGTGCACCGTCCAGCTCGAGAATTTATAATGGCCCATTTGCGTCTCGCCCATCGTGTAGAAGAAAAACTGCATGTACCAGGTGACACCGGCCAAGGCGCAGAAGATATAGTTGGAGAGCATGGGAACCCGATTCCCGGCGTCCGGTTTCGGCGCAGGCGTGTTACCGGCGCCGCCTGCGGCCGGGGGATCCGCGGCGGCCTCGAGAGCGGCCGCACCCGCCGGGACGGCGGGCGCCGCCCGCGGCCGGGCGCGGAAATACTGGTAGCCCGTGCGATTCTTGCGGTTGAGGTAAAAACACCAGAGGACGTTCGAGGTGAACCCCCCGAGAAGAACGACGCACAGTTTCGGCAGGCCGGTCCAGATGAATGTCGTTCCGTGTCCGGCGGAAAGCCGGGCGATGGGCTCCGCCGCATCGAGGCCTAGGGCGAAGCAGGCGCTGAATATCCCGGAAACGCTGGCCACGAGGATTCCCTTGAAAAAATTGAATTCCTTGATCGAGGATTTTTTCTGCTCCTCGGTCATCTCCTTTTCCTTGGACAAGCCCGCCATGCCGGCGATGACGATGCCCAGGAGGCAGACCAGGATGCCGATCAGGATGACAACGCCCGAGTTCGTTCCGAGCACCTTGCTGCCGAATTCGCCGTGGAGGATCGGAGGCGCCAGCGTGCCGATAATCGCGCAGTAACCGAGGGACACGCCCATGCCCAGCGACAGGCCGAGGTAGCGCATGGTCAGGCCGAACGTCAATCCGCCGATGCCCCACAGCAGGCCGAAGAAATAAGCTTTCGCCATGGCTCCCGCCGGCGCGGCGCGGAGAACGGCCCCGAGGTCCCTGGTCATAAAGGCGGCCATCGCCCAGGGCGCGATGATCCACGAGAAGACGCCGCCGACGAGCCAATAAACTTCCCAGGCCCATTTTTTGACACCCCGATACGGGACATAGAAACTGCCGGCCGCGAGGCCGCCCAGCCAGTGGAAGACGATGCCGCGGAAAGGGTTGACCGTCATCAGCGTTTTGGCTCCCTTATTCTAGGCCTCCGGCGCCTTCGGAGCTGCGGGTTTCTTTTTAGCTTTGGCCTTCTTTCCCGCGCCTTCCTCGGCCGCCTTCGCGGATGCCGCGCCCTTGCCGACCGCCGGCTTTGTCTTGGGCGCCGCGGCCTTTTCCGCCTTCGCCTTCGCTATGCCCTCGATTCTTTTTTCGTCCTCGGCGATCAGCCTCATCCGCTTGTTCATGGCCTTGATTTTCGCTTTCAGGCCTTTGACGAGCGTGTCCTTCTCGGCCCGGGGGCCTTCAATCCCCTTTCCAGACAGGAAAGACAGCCGGCTTTGCAGTTCCCTTTCATAATCGTCTTTTCGCCGAATCAACAGCTGTTTCTGTTTCGATCCCATTTCTTCATCCTCTCCGGCCGATCGATTATTCCCGGCCAAAAATTGCCAAAGCTATGTATATCAGGGTTTTCGCCAAAAAGCCATCGCATTTTCGGGGGGGCGGGAAGAAGCGGAAAGCCGGTAAAACCGCTTTCCGGGCTTTTGAACCGGGACGCGGAGAAAACTCAGGGCCGGCCGGAAACGCCTGATCTTTTTGGATTATCCCGAAGGAAAAGCCCGGCGCGCGGTCGTCGATGATCTCGGCACGGTTTTGCGGCCCAGACCCGTTGCCTCAAAAAAGCGCCTCCCTGGTTAACCCCTTGATTTATAAAGAGATAAAGAACGCGCCTGGAGAGACTCGAACTCCCGACCCGCTGCTTAGAAGGCAGCTGCTCTATCCACCTGAGCTACAGGCGCGCGGATGCTTGCTTGAGAGCAGATCGGGGAGATCGGATTTGAACCGACGACCTCCTGCTCCCAAGGCAGGCGCGCTAACCAGGCTGCGCCACTCCCCGTCTCGCGAAAACAAGACACTTGCCAGCGCTGTGATTTGGGAAATCCACCCTGGCCTCAGAGCCTGATCATCTTAGCAAAAGAGGTCCGGGGTGTCAATTTGACGGCCGGCGGAGGCCCTTGTCGATCTGGGATTTCTCGATCCGGACGACGATCGGCCGACCGTGGGGGCAGAGAGAAGACCGGGGCGTCTTGAAAAGCTCGTCCACGAGGAATTCCATTTTCTCATACGGCAGCGGCTCCCCGGCTTTGACGGCCGTTTTGCAGGCCAGCGTCGCAAGGAATTTTTCCCGCCGGCCGGCTGAGGGATCTTCACCGCTTCCCGCCTCCTCGAGCAGGGCGAGAAAAATATTCTCGGCTTCCTTGTCCTTGAAGATATCCGGATATTCCTTGAGGGCATAGCTCCGTCCGCCCATGGGCTCCACGCGGAATCCCATTTCCTCGAGCGCCTCGCGGCTCGACTCGAAACTCAACACCTGGGAGGGTGAAAGCTCGAGCAGCGCCGGGATGAGGAGCATTTTTCTCGGCCAGTTTCTCTCGCCGTCGATCTGCAGGTACTTCTCGAAAAGGACACGCTCATGGGCGTTGTGCTGGTCGATGATCAGGAGCCCCTCCCCGGAGGCGGCGACGATGTACATGTTTTCGTACTGGCCGAGGACGGCGGGCCCGGAGCGTCCGGGCGGACCGGGAGCCGCGGCGGCCGCCGGACGGGCGGCCGGCCTCGTTCGGTCCCCCGTATCCGGAAAAGAGCTTCCGAAAATGGAGGCCTCGGTTTCTTCCTCGACCCGGGAACCCGGCCCGCTGGATTCCTTTTCGGGCTGGGGATAGATCTCCTTGATCCTCGAAATCCGGAGCATAGCTTTCTCGATGCCCCGCAGCACCAGCCGGAACACGGCCTGGGAATCGCGGAAGCGGACCTCGGCTTTGGCCGGATGGACGTTCACGTCCACTTCGGCAAACGGCACGGTCAGGAAAAGGAAGGCCTCAGCCGACTTGTCTTTTTCGAGGAAGCTCCTGTAGGCCTGGTTCAAGGCGGCCTGAAGCATGCGATCCTTGACCGGCCGCCGGTTCACATAAAAAAGCTGCCGGGAGCGGCCCGCGCGCCCGGTGACGGGCGTCGAGGAAAACCCTTCGATCCGGAAGCCGTCCTCGGCATAGTCGACGTCCATCAGGTTATCGAGGATCGACTTGCCGTAGAGCTGAAATATCCTTTCCCTGAGGCCGGCCACCGGCGGGCAATTCATTATTTCCCGCGAGCCGTGGACGAGGACGAAACGGACTTCCGGATAGGCCAGGGCGGCGTGCGTCAGATAGGTGCTGATAAAACTGAGTTCCGACCTCTCGGAACGGAGAAACTTGAGCCGGGCCGGAAGATTGAAGAACAGGCTTCTGACCTCGATCGTCGTCCCCCGCGGAAAAGCGATATCCGAGATCCCGAGCAGCCGGTCCGCCTCCCGTTCGACCTGCGTGCCCCTGTCGCCGCCGTCGCTCGTCTTAAGGGTCAGCCGCGACACGGCCGAAATGCTGGCCAGGGCCTCGCCCCGGAACCCAAGGGTTGAGACGCGGTCGAGGTCGGCGTCGGTCGCGATCTTGCTCGTCGAATGCCTGCGGAAACAGAGGACGGCGTCCTCCTGGCTCATGCCCTCGCCGTTGTCCTGGACCTTGATGAGTTTTTTCCCGCCGTCTAGGAGTTCAACCCGGATATCCGCCGCGCCCGCGTCCAGGGAATTCTCGACGAGCTCTTTGACCGCGGACGCCGGCCGCTCGATGACTTCGCCGGCCGCGATTTTCTGCGCGGTCTCAGGAGAAAGAACGGTGATCTTTTTCATGGATATTTCCCGTTTCCAGATTTTTCACAACGGTCCCCGCGATGTCAAGTCTCCGCCCGCCGGCGGTCTCCGCAGACGGGCATCGGAAGCGCAAACCCGCGCGGGGCCTCCTCTCCCTTATCCTCCCCCTCCGGCAGGGAAGGCGGAGAGCGAAGGTCCGGGAGAGCCGTCGATGATCGTCCCCTCCGTGCGTCCAGGCTCCGCCTCGGAGATTCGGAGCCGGACGGCCTCCCGCTCTTGGGGGCCGCAGCGGGGAACCCTGACATCGATATAATTCGAAGTCAGAATCCGGGCTACCCCGTCGCTTTTCTGGATGACGATCCCGTCGAGGTCCTTCCCTACGAGGCTCCGGCGGAACCGAAGGTTCTTTTCCCGCGAAAGCTTCCGCAGGGCCGCGGAGCGCGCCTTTTTCGTTTTCTCGCCAACCGGCTCCATGTCCGCGGCGGCCGTTCCCGTCCGCGGCGAAAAGGAAAAGACATGAAAATACGTCAGAGGAGATCCGGCCAAAAAGTCGTAAGTCGACGCGAACTCCGCGTCCGACTCTCCCGGGAACCCGACGATGATGTCCGCCCCGAGCCCCGCCTCGGGAGAGCCCGACCTCAAGCCGGCGAGGATCCTTTGGAATCGCGCGCGGTTGGCCGGCCGGCCCATGGCCCTTAAAACCCGGTCCGACCCGCTTTGCAGCGACAGGTGGAAATGCGGGCAAATCGTCCGTCCGGCCGTGAGGAACGCGATGAAGGCGTCATCCAGGAACCTCGGGTCGAGCGAACTGAGGCGGATCCGCGGCCCGCCGTTGATTTCCTCCAGATCCCGGAGGAGTCCCGTCAGGGACTGCGGAGGTTCGAAATCCAATCCGTAGGAACACAGATGGATCCCGGCGAGAACGATCTCATGAAATCCCCGCCTGGCGTATTCCCGCGCCTCGCTCAAAACCGCCGCGCGGGGCCGGCTCGCGCTTTTCCCGCGGACGCTGGGGATGATGCAAAAAGCGCAACGGAAATCGCAGCCGTCCTGGACCTTGATGATGGCGCGCGAACGGAAATGTTCGGTCCCGGACCCGGCGGCCCGGGGAAAACGCGGAACCGGCCCGCCGGGCGGATGCCCGCCCGCGGAAGCCGCAGAGGTCCCTGTCCGCGCGCTCCCCGCCGGACCGGAAGCCGGCGCCGGCCCGTCCGCACCCCGCCCGCCGAGGGCGCGTAAAATATTCCCGGCGAGATCCTTTTTTTCGCTGTTTTTCAAAACCATCCAGACCTGGGGCATCATCCTGAACTCCTCGTACGCGCGCTCCGCGTAGCAGCCGGTCACGACGAGCTTGGCCCCCGGGTTTTCCCGGGCGATCCTGCGGACGAATTTCCGGACATCCCGGTCCGCCCGGCCGGTGAGCGTGCAGGAGTTGACGATGACGAGATCGCTTCGCGCCGGATCGACCTCGAAGCGCAGTCCTCCTTTTTGAAAATCATCAGACCAGGAAAAGGCTTCGGCTTGATTGACCCGGCAGCCGAAGTTATGGATGGAAAAAGAGGTCATAACCGTTCTTGGATCTTTTGGGAGCTCGCCGCGACCCGGGCCGCCATTTTCTCGCGGTAGGCGGAAAGCTTCGCCCTGAGTTTCGCGTCCCGGAGCGCGAGGATCTCGACGGCCAGCACCGCGGCATTGACGCCGCCCATTTTTCCAAGCCCCATGGTCGCCACGGGCACTCCCTTCGGCATCTGGACGGTGGAGAGCAAGGCGTCGAGCCCGCCCAGGGCCTGGCTGTCCACGGGGACTCCGATAACCGGCTTCATCGTGTGCGCGGCCACGAAGCCGGCCAGATGCGCGGCCTTTCCGGCCACGGCGATGAATATCTCCGCCCCCTTCGTCTCCGCTTCCCGGACGAGCGCCAGGCTTCGCTCCGGACTGCGGTGGGCGGAGGTCACTTCGACTCCGCACGAAACGCCGAATTCCTTCAGCAGTTCCAGGGCGTCCTTGATGACTTCAAAGTCCGACTCGCTGCCGATAAAAATCTGGACTTTCATCCGTCCTCCTTCATGGCGCCGATGTCACGCCTGTAATGCATGCCTTCGAAGTAGATCGTCTGGATGGTCTCGTAGATGACTTTCAGCGTGTCTCCCAAAGTCGGCTCCGAGGCACAGACGCCCAACACGCGGCCCCCGTTGGTGTAGTACACGCCGTGTTCCTGCCTGGTCCCGGCGTGGAAGATCGTGATCCCCTGCGTCTTCATGGCTTCCGGGAGGCCGGAGATCATCTTGCCCTTCTCGTATTTGAAGGGATAGCCGCCCGAGGCGACGACGACGCAAGCCGAAGGCTGCCGGTTCCAGACGACTTCCGCCCGGAGGATGTCCTCGTTGCAGGCGGCGAGAATGAGTTCCAGGAGGTCGCTTTCAAGCCTCAGCATCTGGGGCTGCGTCTCCGGATCGCCGAAGCGGCAGTTGTATTCGAGGACCTTGGGACCGTCCGCGGTCAGCATCAGGCCTGCGTAGAGGACTCCCTTGAGCTTGCGCCCCTCCTCGAGCATGCGGGTCACGGTCGGATAAATGATCGTCTCCATGATTTCGTCGAGGAGGCTTTCATTGACGAAAGGCGAGGGCGAGATGGCGCCCATCCCCCCGGTGTTCGGTCCCAGGTCGCCGTTATAGGCGGCCTTGTGATCCATGGTCGTCACCAGCGGCTGGACGCGCGTGCCGTCCGAAATGACGATGAAGGAAAGCTCGCGGCCGCGCAGGAATTCCTCGATGACGATCCGGGCCCCCGCGTCCCCGTATTTCCTGTCGACCATCATTTCGCGCGCCGTGTCCTCGGCCTTCTTCGGCGAATTGCAGACGACGGCCCCTTTGCCGGCGGCCAATCCGTCCGCCTTGATGACCAGGGGGCAGGAGAATTCGCCGGATTTGAGTATTTTCGCGGCCTGCGCATGGGACTCCGCCACCTTGAAACGGGCGGTGGGGATCCGGTGCCTGTCCATGAAATTCTTGGCGAAGACCTTGCTGCTCTCGAGCTCGGCCGCCCTGCGGGACGGTCCGAAAATGCGCAGTCCCCGCTTCTCGAACTCGTCCACGATGCCCGCGCTCAACGGGAGCTCGGGACCGACGATCGTCAGGTCGATTTTTTCCATGACGGCGAACTCCAGCAGCCCGGCGATATCCTTCTCCGGGATGGGAAGGTTTTCCGCCACGGCCAGAGTCCCGCCGTTGCCCGGCGCGCAGCAAAGCCTGGTCACGAGAGGGCTCTGCGCGATCTTCCAGGCCAGGGCATGCTCGCGTCCGCCAGAACCGACGATCAGCACTTTCATGGTCATACCTCTCGCGGATTACCCGGAAATCCGTTCTAGATTTTTTATCCATAAATTCCCGAATCCGGGAACGGGGAAAACGCTCGAAAAAATCCGGGCGGCGAGCGGAACGGCATCCCCGGCGGGCAGGCAGTAGCGCATCTCCAGGAAACGGCGGCGGTCCTTCATCACTTCGTCCTTCATGTTTTTCCCGCGGATGACGACGTCGGCGATGAGCCCGGCGAGCTTTTCGAAATCGCCCTCCGTCATCCCGAAGCGGGTCATCTCCTGGACGCCCATCCGGATGCCGCTCGAGTCCAGAAACGTCTCGTCGTCCGGCAGGGCCTGATAGTTGGTCAGGATATTGTTATTCTCGAGACGGCGGGCGATCTCCATCCCCGGCGCGAATTCCTTCACGCGGATGATCACCTGGTGGGTCTCCGTGAAGCCGTCCGCCTCGTCGCCCTCGACCGGAATCCCGTTGTTTTTCAGATGTCGGGCGAAGGCCTTGGCGTTCCGGAGGACCTGTTCCTGGTAGGAATCCTTGAACTCGTTCATTTCGTAGGCCGACAGGAGGAGCGCCAGCAGAGTCCCCAGGTGATGGTTGCTCGTCGATCCGGGGAAGGCGCGGCCCTTGATATCGCGCCAGAGATCCCGGAGCGGCGTGCCGGACGGGAAATTCCCGGCGATCAAGCCCCTCTGCGGACCGAAAAACGTCTTGTGCGTGCTTCCCGTGAGGAGATGGGCTCCTTCCGCCAGCGGGGCCTGGAACGCGCCGTAGAGCCCGAGGACGTGCGACATGTCGTACATGAGGACGGGCTTCTCCTTCCAGTCCTTGACGAGGCCGGCCGTGAAAGCCACGGGCTCCCGGTAGATGAACATGCTTTTGCCGAAGACCACGAGATCCGGCCGCTGCCCATCGAGGATCTCGGCCAGCTTCGCCGTGTCGGGCTTGTAGGGATTTTCCTTGAGAACCGGGAGGTGGATGACGTTTTCCTTTCCCGTCTTCGGATCCGCCTCCACGTAGTTGAACAGCGCGCCCATGGGCTGGGAACTCAAATGCCCGCCCTTCGTCAAATCGTTGTTCATGACGAGGCGCATCCGGCGGCCGGGCCGGCCTTCCAGCCGGCCGCGGTCGAGGAACTTGATCATGCCCTTGAAGACGACCTCATTGGCCATCTGGCCGCTCACGGGCCGCAGCTCGACGTCCTCGCAGCCGAAGAACTCGCCGAGTTCCTTCCGGGCTTCGATCTCCACGTCGCGGATAAAATCGATGCCCTGATAAAAATAGACATCCTCCCCTTTCATGGTCCGGTGCTCCGCGTAGCGGCCCGCCGGGTCGGAGATCTCGCACATCTTGACCAGCAGGGAAGGCGTTGTTTCCGAAGGGATGAGGTTGAACGATTCCGCCTGCCTCCAGACGTTATTCTCCGTAATTCTTCCGGACAGGCGGTTGATTTTTTCCTGGAAAGTCGGCATGTGCGCTCCTTAAAATCGCGGATGATTCTCGTTCGGGGATGGCTCCAAAAAATCCGTCGCGTTCACTTGTCTTCCGGCCGTGGCTTGAAATTTCTGTCTTCGATATCCCTGATCTTTTCGGTGCGGCCGGCGTGCCGGCCGCCCTCAAACGGCGTATCCAGCCAGACGCGGACGATCGTCCTCGCGTTGTCCGGCGAGAGCGTCCGGCCTCCGAGGGCCAGGCAGTTGGAATCGTTATGCGCGCGGCTCATCTCCGCGGTGTACGCGTCGCAGCACGGGGTCGCGCGGATGCCTCTGAACTTGTTGGCCACGATGGCCATGCCCATGCCCGTCCCGCAGACGAGGATGGCCCGGTCGCATCCGCCGCCGGCGACCTTTTGCGCCGCCTTGGCGCCGAAATCGACATAATCGACTTTTTCCCCCGGCCCACAGCCGAGATCAATGGCCTCGATGCCCCGCTCGGCCAGATATGCGAGAACGCCCGTCTTGAGATCGTACCCGGCGTGATCCGACGCCACCGCGATTTTCATCCGAACCTCCTCAGAGCATTATGGTCAAGAAAAAGGGGCGGCTCTCTTTTTTTGATTTTTCGGCATGGCGTTTGACCACATTAAAAAAAGGGTTCGGTCCCCATTTTTCACTCGACCATTTTCGCGGCTTCGGGCATGACTGCGAGGGCCTTGGCCACGACGGGGTCCGATTCCCGGTAGATCTTGACTCCGGCGTCAATTCCCCACAGCGAGCCGTAGATTTCCCGTTCCAGCTCCCGCCGGACATCTTCCCTGGCCTCCTCGAATTTCTGAAGATCGACATCCATCTGGAGCGTCTTCAGATAGGCCTTGAAATCGGCGATCACTTCAGCGTTCACGACAAAGGAGTCGCCGATGAGGATTTTGCCCGAGGCGGCCGTCACGGCCGGGAGGGGCTCCTCGGGAAAGATGAATTTTTGGCCGAGCTCGGTCTGGTGCCGGGTGAATTTCCGGGCATAGCCGAAAAAAGCGCCCCGTATCAATATCTCGGCGACGACCGGTTTCAAAACCGTTTCGACGGCATAATCCGGAGAAATACCGCCCTGGCCGAGGACTTTACGGCCTTTGTCCGTGTATTTGATTTCGCGGTTCTCTTCCGGGACCTGTTTGTTCAGGTAATAATCGTCGATATGACTGTAGTCCCTTTGGATGGAGCGGCCGCTCGGCGTCAGATACTTGGCCGTGGTGATCGCGACGGCCGTGTTCTGGCCGAGGGGGAAAAGGTTCTGGACAAGGCCCTTCCCCCACGAATCCTCACCGACGACAAGGCCCCTGTCGTGGTCCATGACGGCGCCGCTGACGATCTCCGAGGCGCTCGCCGTCCCCTGGTTGATCAGGATGACGAGCGGAAGCTTTTCGTATTGGCCGTCCTTAAACGCCGAAAAATCCCTGTCATAGCCTTTATTCCGGCCGCGGATGGAGACGACCCGCGCGCCCTTGGGAAGAAACATGTCCGAGATCTCAATCGACTGGACAAGCGGGCCCCCGGTATTCCCCCTCAGGTCCAGGATGAGACTCCTCATGCCCTGTTTCGCCAGGCCGACGATCTTTTCCTCGAATTCCTCGGTCGTGGTCTCGGCGAAATTGCGGATGTAAATATAGCCCGTGGCCTCGTTGAGCATGAACGAGTAAGGAACGCTGTGGAGGGGAATCTCCTCCCGGGTGATCGTCAGCTCCAGGGGCTTTTCCAATCCGTCACGGAGGATGGTGATGGTGACCTTCGTCCCCTTCTCGCCCCGCAGTCTTTGCAGCGCCTCGAAGCTCGTCAGCGGCTTGGTGCTCTCGCCGTTGATGGTGGCGATGATATCGCCGGGCTGGATGCCCAAGCGCCAAGCCGGCGTGCTCTCGATGGCCGAGATGACGACCAGGCGGTCCTCCTGCTTCTGGATCTGAATGCCCAGACCGTAGAATTTCCCGGAATAATCTTCCCTCACACGGGGAAAATTCTCCGGATCGAGGAAATAGGAGTGGGGGTCGAGAGTGTCCAGCATGCCGCGGATCGAGGCGTAGGCCAGCTTCTCCGAGTCCAAATTTTTGTAATAATTGCTTTTCAGAATGGTGACGATATCGGACACTTTTTCGAGGGAAGCCGCCCAAATATCCTCGTCGCGGGCCGGGATGCGCGTGACGGCCAGCAGGAGGAAAAATATCAGGACAAGTCTTTTTTTCATACAGTTTCTCAGGATAGATCATATTAGCAAAGCCCTTCCCCAATGTAAAGATCCCGCGGTTGAGCGAGTGACAGCCCGGCGATAACGTCCCCCTCCGGGAAAAGCGGCGCGAGAACGGCGTGAAAAGCCCGGCCGGTGAGCGGGGCCATGCTTCCCGGCCGGGCTCTCTTGACTAAATCAGGGGGACAGGCTATAGTTTCGGAGGTATCCTGGTTAAGAGCAAATTCCATGTTTGGAAGTATCGGTTTTCCGGAACTCGTCATCATCTTCATCATCGCCCTGCTCGTGTTCGGCCCGAAGAAACTCCCCGAAGTCGGCCGCTCCGTAGGCAAGGCGATCCGGGAGTTCCGCCGGACCTCGGACGAGATCAAGGGGCGAATCGAAAACGAAATCCAGGCCAGCGAATTCAAGTCCATCTCCGAGGACATCAAGGACATTCAGAAGGACTTGCAGAAAGACATTCAGGAAGAAATCACGAAGGATATCACCACCGATGACAGCCGGGAAGGCCAAAAAATCTCCTGACGAGATGACCTTCCTGGAGCATCTCGAGGATCTCCGGAAGAGGGTCTTTTATTCGGCGGTGGCCATCGTCGTCGCGGTCATCCCCGCCTGGTTTTTCAGCAAGGACATCTACAAGATCCTGGCCCGCCCCGTGACCCAATTTCTGCCGGAGGGAACCAAGCTCGCCTTCACCACGCTGACGGCGCCCTTCATGCTCTACCTCAAGGTTTCCTTCCTGGCCGCCGCCTTCGTCACGTCGCCGTTCATCTTCCTGCAGCTCTGGTATTTCGTCGCGCCGGGGCTATACAACAAGGAAAAAAAATACGTCGTGCCCTTCGTCCTTTTCACGACGGTCTTTTTCACGCTGGGAGCGCTGTTCGGATATTTCATCGTGTTTCCCTGGGCCTGCCGGTTTTTCATCACTCTGGGCCAGGATTTTCAGCCGGTGATCACGGTCGATCAGTACTTCGGATTCGCCCTCCGCGTGCTTCTCGGGATATCGCTGGTTTTCGAGCTGCCCACCCTCGTCTATTTCCTGTCCAAGATCGGCGTCATCACCGCCAAGTGGATGATCAAGAACTTTCAGTACGCGGTCCTCGGCGTCTTCGTCATCGCCGCCGTGATCACGCCCACGCCGGACATGATCACCCAGAGCATCGTCGCCGTTCCCATGTTGCTCCTCTACGGATTCAGCATCCTGATCGCGCTCGTCGTCGGCAGGAACCGAAAAAAGAAAATGGAAAATCCCCAAGAGGACTCTCCCGCTGGCTAGGATGAATCCCAAGAATCCGCTCGATCTTCAGGACGTTCCCCGGCGGGGTGAAGACGTGAGAGCGCCGATGCGGCTCCTGAGAGGGAAACCCTGATGCCGGGCGGGATAACGGGGGGAAAGCCGAGGCTCATCGGCCTGACCGGGACGAACGGCTCCGGCAAGGGAGAGGTCGCCGCCCATTTCGTCGGCAAGGGTTTCGCCTACTTTTCGCTGTCCGACGTCCTTCGCGAGGAACTGGCGCGGCGCGGAGAAAAGCCGACGCGCGACAATCTCATCCGGACGGGGAACGA
>Ga0228535_1003146_pt1 | contig 12858 bp, 12 predicted proteins | sample SJ1metagenome_FD_168457 | JGI IMG/M metagenome (GOLD analysis project Ga0228535, IMG submission 168457) | Enriched culture of PCE-dechlorinating microbial communities from Ithaca, New York, USA - SJ1 | ecosystem: Engineered > Modeled > Simulated communities (microbial... > Unclassified | place... | reverse complement strand
TTAATCAAAAAAGTTTAGTATTTTTGCTGTTTTTGAAAATCGTGGCACATTCGTTGTTGTTTTTCATAAATATAGATTTACTTCTAATTGAAAAATTTTTTTTGGGAGGAATTGACTAAAAAAATTTTTTTAATTCATCGAATTAATTCTGTTTTTTTGAAAGGTGGATATGAAAATCAAATTTATTTTACATATATTTTTCTGTTCTTGTTTGTTTACAACAATTGAAATAAGTGCTCAGGAAATAGGGAACTTACCAGAGAAAACGCCTGAACAGGAAGCCATGCAGCAAACCAGTAAACTACAACAGGAATTGGATTTAAACGCAGAGCAGGTTAAAAAGATTTACGAAATCAACCTTCGGTATGCCAAACAGCGTCAGTCGGTTACAAAACGTTCGGAAGTCATGGAACTGCTGAAAAGGAAAGATGGTGAAATAGAAAATGCGCTGGGCAAAGAAAAATATCAGCAGCTCCAGAACAAACGCAACGAACGAATTTCCATTGATGTCCCAACTACATCGGGTATGCAAAATATTACGCCTTCCTATCGTTCCACCAAAAGAACCGGAAATACGAATTTGAGTTTTCCCGAAAGAAATTTGCAAAACGACAGCAAAACTTCAGATGGTAATACGGAACAACCCAAACGTTTGACTCCCAATAATTCGAGGCGTACCACTGATGAAGTGGAAAGAAAAAACACTCCGCCTCAACAAAGAAAGTAAAGATACATGTCGCACCCTTTCTTTCAGTTCAAACAATTCACTGTTTTTCATGATCGTTGTGCCATGAAAGTGGGAATTGATGGCGTAACGCTTGGAGCTTGGACACCGGTAGATAATGCAAAAAAAATTCTTGATATCGGGACGGGCACCGGCTTAATAGCTTTGATGCTGGCTCAACGAAGTACAGCTGAAATTGATGCGTTGGACATTGATAAACAAGCTATTGAACAAGCCCGTTTCAACGTGGAAAATTCCGCATGGAAAAATCGCATTCGTTTGTTTGAAACTTCTCTGCAGGAGTATCATTCAGTTTGTACAACGGCTTACGATGTATTGGTATGTAATCCACCCTATTTCATAAATTCCAAAAAAAGTCCTATTGTTGCCAGAAATATGGCTCGTCATGCAGAATCTCTTACACATGAAGAGCTGATTGATCTTTCCTTTGATTTGTTGAAACCGGACGGGACATTGTGTGTTATTCTGCCGGTGGAGGAAGGTTTGCAGGCAATTTCACATGCTTTGGCCAGCAATTGGTATGCTCATCAAATGGTTTTCGTTTTTCCCAAGCCTGCAGCCAAAGCCAAGCGATTGCTTATTCAGTTGGGTAAAAAAGAAAAAATCACCCGTATTTCGCGACTTGCCATCGAAACGGAGCAACGCCACGAATATACGGATGAATACAAAAGTCTGGTGAAAAATTTTTATTTGAAACTGTAGTAGTTAAATCAGAGAAAAAATTAAATCAAAGATTTGATTTTTTCGGCCAAGACTGATTTGGAAGTTGCACCAACTTGTTTATCGACGAGTTGTCCATCTTTAAAAAACAATAAGGTTGGGATATTGCGAATGCCAAATTTTGTTGGAACTTCAGCGTTTTCATCTACGTTTAATTTTCCGACTTGCACTTTTCCGTCATATTCTTCGGCCAGTTCTTCTACAATAGGACCTATCATTCTACAAGGGCCACACCATTCTGCCCAGAAATCAACCAATACAGGTTTTCCACTTTCAATAAATTCGTTAAGATTTTCGTCTGTAAATTCAATGACCATAATTTTTTAAGTTTTGAAGTTTGCAATAATTTTTTATTCAAAAAACAAATATCGGTAACAAAAGTTTTATAATTAAACACTATTTTGCTATAGAAAAAATCAATTAAAAATTACATTGACTTTTCAATTTACATCAAAATCGAGTATTCCTTCACTTTTGGCAGTTTTCAGCATTCGATATACTTTGGGGTTGATATCCACGCGATGCTGTCGGGCAAAAAAGTTGATTTTATTGAAAGAATTTTGATCGTGTACCTGAATATATACATTTACATTTCCCTTATTTCCAAGAATAATTTTACTTAACATTTCAACGGTATCTTCCGTAAGTTGCTGCAGTGGGATATTAATTTTCAGGTTATTGACGAATTTGTCTTTAATATCTGAGAAAAAATCGATTTTTTGTATTTTAAGTTCAAGTTCTTGTTCTCCGCCAATATCTGTATTTTTCCTGTATTTGCTGTCGGCATATTTTTCCTGAACGATGGCCTGAATGAAAACAAACATGTCTTTTATCATGTATTTCTGGAATTCTATATAATTGTTGCCATACAACACAAATTCATAGGAACCATCGTAATCTTCGAGAGTGAATACGCCGTAGGGTTTTCCTGCTTTGGACACGGAATGACGGATATTGGTGACGAGTCCGCCAATTTTCAGTTGTTTTCCTTTTAGCGAAGTCAAATCTTTCAATTGTCCGGTAGAAGTGTTGCAGATGTAATTCATTTCAAATTCAAACTGATCGAGTGGGTGAGCAGAAAGGAACATGCCGATCAATTCTCTTTCCCTGTTTAATCGGTTAAGAGGAGCCCACGCCGGCGCATAGGGAATTTCCGGCTTGTTGATTTCAATGGAATTCATATCGCCAAACAGTGTATTTTGCGACATAAGTCTGTCGGCTTGATATTTGTTCCCGTAACGAATCAAGCTTTCGATCACCGTTTCTCCTTTGCCGTTTTCCACAAAAAACTGTTCGCGTTTGATGTCGTTTAGTCCGTCAAAAGCTCCGGCTATTGCCAGACTTTCAATAGCACGTTTGTTGCAAGCCGTAAGATTGACGCGTTCCACAAAATCGAAAATGTTTTTAAATTTTCCGTGTGCATGTCGTTCGTTGACTATGGCCATGACGGCATTTTCGCCCACACCTTTGATACCGCCCAAACCAAAACGAATATCGTTTTTCTCGTTGACCGAAAAAGTAAAATCACTCTCATTGACATCGGGACCCAGCACATTGATGCCCATATTTCGGCATTCGTCCATAAATTTGCTCACTTCGTCGATGTCATCCTTATTTCTTGAGAGGTTAGCTGCCATGAATTCGGACGGAAAATGAGCTTTCAGGTAAGCGGTACGATAAGCGAGATAAGAGTAGCAGGTGGCATGCGACTTATTGAAAGCATAATTGGAAAATTCCACCCAGTCGCTCCAAATTTGTTCCAATTTTTCGAGTGGCCCATAGCCATTTTTTTGGCAACCTGCAATAAATTTTTCCTTCAAAGCCTGCATTTTGCCGGTGAGTTTTTTCCCCATTGCTTTTCGGAGTTCATCAGCTTCAGCACGTGTAAAGCCAGCCAAATCGACACTCAGCAACATTACCTGTTCCTGATAAATGGTAATACCGTAAGTTTCTTTCAACCTCTTTTCCATGATGGGAAACGTATATTCAATCTTTTCCAATCCATGTTTTCGGTTGATATACTGAGGAATATACTGCATTGGGCCGGGACGGTAAAGCGCATTCATAGCAATTAAATCTTCAATTTGTGTGGGTTGAAGAGCTTGCAAATGTTTTTGCATGCCGGCAGATTCAAATTGAAAAGTACCTACAGTTTGGCCTTTGCTGAAAAGTTGATAGGTTTCAGGATCATCCAATGGTATTTTGTCGAGATCTACTTCGATATTTTTGGATTTTCTGATGTTTTCCAATGTATCTTTGATAATGGAAAGCGTTTTGAGACCTAAAAAGTCCATTTTTATCAATCCGACTTCCTCTATGACCGAACCTTCGTATTGCGTAACCAGAATTTCTTCTTTTGTGTCCTTGTCTTCGGCAGTGGATAATGGAACAAATTTTGTCAGGTCATCGGCACCAATGATTATGCCACAGGCATGAACTCCGGTTTGTCGTACAGTGCCTTCGAGCATTTCGGCATAGCGAAGTGTGCTGGAAAGATTTTCGTCGGAAGAATTTCGGGCAATCTCCAATTCGGGAACAAATTTAAAACAATTGGACAAATTGACTTTCATTTTTTTTCCGTCCGGCGTATCGGGCAATTTGTCGGGAATAAGTTTGGTCAATCTTTCTGCTTCGGAAAGTGGCAATTTTTGAACCCGCGCCACATCTTTTATGGCTGATTTTGCTGCCATAGTGCCGAAAGTGATAATATGGGCAACTCTGTCCTTTCCGTATTTTTCGGTAACCCAGCGTAAAACTTCATTTCGTCCGTCGTCATCGAAATCGACATCAATATCGGGCATGGAAATACGGTCGGGATTCAGAAAACGCTCGAAAAGCAAATCATATTTCAAAGGATCGATATCGGTAATTTTCAGGCAGTAAGCTACAACCGAACCAGCTGCCGAACCACGACCCGGGCCAACGGCAACACCCATATTTCTTGCCGCAGCAATAAAATCCTGAACAATAAGAAAATAACCGGGAAATCCCATAGTTTTGATAACGTTCAACTCAAAATTGATGCGTTCTTCAAGTTCGGGATCCAGATTTTCTCCATAGCGTTCTTTAGCACCTTCAAAAGTAAGGTTTCTCAAATAATCGGCTTCCAGCTTGATTCGGATAACTTTGTCCATGCCACCCAAACGGTCAAATCCATTACCAAATTCTTCACGCAGCATGGCTTCGGTGTAACGTGAGCGGTATTGATTTTCATCGGCAAATTCTTCCGGAATTTTGAAGGTTGGCATCATGGGCGCCGAATCAATATCGTAAAACTCTACTTTTTGAGCTATTTCGAGTGTATTTTCGAGCGCTTCAGGTATGTCCGAAAATATTTCCTGCATTTGTTGAGGCGTTTTCAACCATTCCTGTTTGGTGTAACGCAGGCGTGTGGGATCGTCCATATCTTTTCCCGTACTGAGACAAATCAATCGTTCATGTCCTTCGGCATGTTCTTCTTCCACAAAGTGGACATCGTTGGTGGCAATCAGTTTTGTATTGGTTTTTCTGGCCAGCTTTATCAATTCAACATTTTGAAGGGTTTGTTTTTCGTAGGTAGAAGTGTCGCCTCCGGGTTTGTCGGTTTTATGACGTTGCAGTTCGAGATAGAAATCGTCGCCAAATACTTTTTTGTACCAAAGAACAGCTTTTTCTGCTTCTTCCAAGTTGCCCGATTCAATTTTTTTGTGAATTTCACCTCCCAGACAAGCTGAAGAAGCAATTAAACCTTCACTGTATTTTTCCAGAATTTCATGGTCGATACGCGGTCGATAATACATTCCTTCTATCCAAGCCAGCGAAATGAGTTTGCATAGATTTCTATAACCTGTTTTATTTTTGGCCAACAAAATAAGATGATAACCACTTCGGTCTTCCTGACTTTCTTTCGAGAAACGGCTTCTATGGGCTACATAAGTTTCACATCCGATGATTGGTTTGAAAAGTTTACGTTTTTCTGTTTCAATATTTTTATGAATCTCATCTTTTTGAATGTCAGATAATTCATCTTTATTTAATTGCTTTTGCAAAAGGGAAATATTTTCATAAACAGGAACATTTTTCTTTTTTACGTAGTTGTAAAATTCTTTTATTCCGAACATGCTGCCGTGATCGGTGAGTGCAATAGCCGGCATGCCGGTTTTCATAGCTTTGTCGACCAATTGATCAATGGAAGACATGCCATCAAGAATAGAATAATGTGAGTGAACGTGCAAATGAACAAACGTATTCATGCTAAATAGGTGAAGTATTGAATATTAGAAAAGCTGAAAAACTTTAAATTTAGGTGTTTAAAGTTAGTAAAATTTTTGTTGTGGACAGATTTATATCGAAGGAAAAATTTCAAAAAAAGGAAATAAAATTTATTCTCTTTTGATTTTCAACAGTGTCTGAAAAATAAATCAGGGGCTGTATGTTGATAAGCCCCTGAAAAAGAAATATTAAAGAATTTTCAAGCTCCAAAATCGTCAAACATCAGCATTTCACGCGGGACGCCGAGATCGTCAAGCATTTTTTCGACTGCTTTGGCCATTGGACCCGGCCCGCACATATAATATTCAATTTCTTCTGGTTCTTCGTGGAATTTGAGATATTCATTGAGAATAACGCTATGAATAAACCCTACAGGACCAGTCCAGTTATCTTCGGGAAGAGGTTCACTTAAAGCTATGTGGAACGAGAAATTGGGAAATTCTTTTTCCAGTTCACGGAAATCTTCTTGGTAGAAAATTTCGTTTTTCGAACGTGCGCCATACCAGTAGGAAATTTTTCGGTCGGTTATGCGTAAGGTTTTCAGCAAATGCAAGATATGGGAACGCAAGGGAGCCATTCCGGCGCCTCCACCGATGTAAAGCATCTCGCGTTTTGAATCGATAATTGGGTGAAACTCGCCAAACGGGCCGGAAACATTCACTTTATCGCCCGGTTTAAGACGGAAAATATAAGAAGAAGCAATACCCGGTTTTACATCTAAAAATTTTCCTGTAGCTCGGTCAATGGGAGGGGTGGCAATACGAACATTCAGCATGATGATATCGCCTTCGGCCGGATAATTGGCCATTGAATAGGCACGCATGGTTTCTTCGTCATTGCTGCATGTTAAATCCCAAAGGTGCATTTTATCCCAATCGGGACGGAAACGTTCTTCCACTTCAAATTCACTGAATTTGAGTTCGTATGGTGGAATATCAATTTGAATGTAGCTTCCGGGCAGAAAATTCATATGCTCTCCCTCAGGAAGTTTTACAATCAGTTCTTTGATAAAGGTCGCAACATTTTTATTGGAAATCACTTCACATTCCCATTTTTTAATGCTGAGAATGGATTCGGGAATTTTTATTGAAAGGTCATTTTTTACCTTCACCTGACAACCCAATCGCCAATGTTCTTTGATTTCTTTTCGGGAAAAATGTCCTGTTTCGGTGGGTAAAATTTCGCCTCCGCCTTCGAGTACCTGACAGCGACATTGAGCACAAGTTCCTTTTCCGCCACAGGCAGAGGGTAGATATATCTGCTGATTGACCAGTGTACTCAACAAAGTTCCTCCGGCCGGCACTTCCAGTTTTTTTTCATTATTAATGGTGATAGTAACGTTTCCCGAAGCGACAAGATATTGTTTGGCAACCAATAAAACCACTACCAATAAAAATATAACTACAAAAAATACCAATAAGCTGGCAATCAGTGTTGAAGTTTGAATTGCTAATAACATAATTTAATTGACGTTATCCTTCCCGTTTTTTTTGAAGGAATAATTTATTGATTAATTAATACCTATTGCAAATAAAATGTATAAAATAAAAAAACAGAAGATTTTAAATTAAATTTTCAAGCCCGAGAAACACATAAAGGCAATCCCCATTAAACCTACAGTTATAAAAGTTATTCCTAAACCACGTAACGGTTTCGGAACATTGGAGTATTCCATTTTTTCACGAATGGCTGCCAGTCCGACAATAGCCAGCAACCAGCCGACGCCGGAACCCAAAGCGTAGGATGTAGCTTCGCCAATATTGTGAAAAGCTCTTTGCTGCATAAATAACGATGCTCCCATTATGGAACAATTTACTGCAATAAGTGGCAGAAAAATTCCCAATGAGCTGTAGAGTGAAGGAGAAAATTTTTCAACTGCCATTTCAACAATTTGTGTTATGGCCGCTATGACGGCAATAAACAAAATGAAAGAGAGATAACTCAAATCGAGTGAAGCCAATTGTGGACTAAGCCACTGCAAAGCTCCCTCTTTTAAAACGTAATTTTGGAGTAAATAATTTACGGGAACGGTAATAAAAAGAACAAACGTAACGGCTGTCCCCAGTCCTAAAGATGTTTTTACGTTTTTAGATACTGCCAAATAGGAACACATTCCCAAAAAATAGGCAAATATCATGTTATCGACAAAAATCGATTTAACAAATATATTCAATATACTTTCCATATTTTATTTGTTGTTTTCTTGATAATATGAATAATTATTCAATCGTTTTAGTAGTCATAAAAATTATATGACTATTTTTCTTGCAACTCCTTGTTTTTGGCTCTATGAACCCAAATGATACATGCCACGAGAATCAACGCCATAGGAGGCATCATCATCAGTCCGTTATTCATGTATCCTACGTTAAAAAATGATTGGGGAATAATATTATATCCCAATAGTGTGCCAGAACCAAAAAGTTCACGGAAAAATGAAACAATAATTAAAATAATAGCATATCCAAATCCATTGCCTAAACCATCCAAAAAAGATTCCCAGGGACTGTTGGACATGGCAAAAGCTTCCAGTCGTCCCATTAAAATACAGTTGGTAATAATCAGTCCGACATACACCGACAATTGAACACTAACGTCGTAGGCAAAAGCTTTTAAAATTTCGCTGACTATGGTAACTAATGCAGCAACAACTACCAGTTGAACGATAATACGAATACGATTGGGAATAGTATTACGAACAAGTGAAACAATAATATTTGAAAAAGCAACTATGATGGTAACAGAAATTCCCATTACCAAAGCAGGCTCGAGTTTTGCAGTAACTGCTAATGCCGAGCAAATACCCAATACTTGAATCGTGATGGGATTATTCTTGCTTAATGGTCCCAATAATACTTGTCTTGACTTTTTGGATAATAATGTACTCATTGTTTTATTTCTCCTATGGTTGATAATTGACGAAAAAACGCTTCATATTGTCCTATACAGTTCAGCAGCATGGTTTCTACACCTTTGCTGGTAATTGTTCCACCGGAAATAGCATCTACTTGTTCCCTTCCTTCAGCTTTTTTACCGACTTTCATAACCGCAATCGACACAAATTCATTTTTTTCGTTAAAAATATGTTTACCTTCAAATTGTCTTTGAAAATTCGGCTCCGCAATGTTGGCACCCAAACCCGGTGTTTCACTGGCATGAGAAAAATATGCTCCGTAAATAGTATTCTTATCATCGTTTAGTGACACATATCCCCAAATCGGACCCCAAAGACCTGTTCCACGCAAAGAAATGATATATTTTGTTTCTCCTTCGACTTGTGCTATAAAAATTGGAAGTCGCCTTTCTTCAACTTTTTTTGATAATTCTTTGGCAATGTCAATATCAAAAGCTTCTTTTTTTGAGTAGGATAAAATCTCGCCATTGGTATTGACAATTAAACCTTTAATAACATACTGATCATATAGTTGTGCTATATTGTTCTGTTTAGCATCGATACGCAAAGATTTTAAAATCTGCTTTTTCTTGTCCAATTCTATATTGGAATTTTGCTTTTCCTTCAGCGCTCCCGATACAAATGCCAGCATGAGGGCAACTATTACCACCATTACTGTAGCATAAACCAGTGTGTAAGTATTACTGTTCGTATTCATTTTAATGTATATTATTTTTTTTTGGGTTATTGCTGATCCCATCATTACTTTATTGAATGGATTTTTGTGCTCTACTTATCCGTTTTTTTACATTGGCATCTACAACATAAAAATCGATAAGCGGAGCAAAAATATTCATAAGCAAAATTGCCAGCATCATTCCTTCCGCGTATCCCGGATTGAGTACTCGAATAATGATGGCCAGGCATCCTATTAATAAACCGTATATCCATTTCCCTTTTTCGGTACGGGCTGAAGTAACCGGATCGGTTGCCATAAATACCGCACCAAAGGCAAATCCACCAAAAACCAGATGGTTGTACCAAGGAAAATGTGCAGCAGCAGTATCAGGCCCAAATAGATTGAAAACAATGCCCATCAAAGCACCTCCAAAAAATACAGAAAGCATAGTTTTCCAACTAGCCACTTCGGTTATTAACAAAATAAAAGCTCCCAGCATGATCGCTATTATAGAAGTTTCTCCCACAGAACCGGGAATCAGGCCAACGAACCCATCCCAAAATCCCAATGAGTGACCAAAAGTGTCCGTTATATGGGGAACAGAAGTTGAAGCAGTAGCTATCTGCCCCAAAGGAGTTGCCCCTGAAAAAGCATCTACAACATTTCCTCCTCCAAATCCCAAAGCAGTTCCGGTTCGTATCCAAACGCTGTCTCCGGACATGTGAGTAGGATAGCCGAAAAATAAAAATGCCCTGGCTACCAGTGCTACATTAAAAATATTCATTCCCGTTCCGCCAAATACTTCTTTGGCAAAAATTACGGCAAATGCGGTAGCAACTGCTACCATCCAAAGCGGAGTGTTAATGGGAATAATTAATGGAATAAGAAAACCCGTTACCAAAAAACCTTCCTGTATTTCCTCACCTTTTATTTGTGCTCCAATAAATTCTATTCCCAAGCCCACTGCATAAGAAACTACGATATACGGAAGAACGGCCAAAAAACCGAATAAAAATTCGGTCCAAAAATTTACATCCTGACCTATTGCAAGGTAGTGTTGATAACCAACATTATACATGCCGAACAAAAGAGCAGGCACTAAGGCAACAATGACTGTACTCATGGTTCTCTTGGTGTCAACTGGATCGTGAATGTGGCTGCCGTATTTAGGTGCTGTGGTGGTAGGAACAAATAAAAATGTCTCAAACCCATCATAAACAGAATGAAGTTTTTCTAACTTGCCGCCTTTTTCAAAGTACGGTTTTATTTTATCCATGAAATTTCTTAATGCGTTCATATCCAAAATTATTTCTGCTTTTTTGTTGCCGTTTAAACGGTTGTTTTATGAATTTTTTTATTCCAGTTCTTTTTTCATCATATCCAAAGCTTCACGTACAATTAGCTGCAGAGGCAATTTGGAAGTACAAACAAATTCGCACAAAGCAACATCTTCGGGTGCTATTTCGTAACCGCCTAAAGCCTCCATTTTATCAATGTTTCCGGTAATCATGGCTTTAAATAGATATTCCGGCAAAATATCCATAGGCAGTACCCGGTCATATTCGTTCGACATAATAATGGCTCTTCTTCCGCCCAAAATGCGTGCATCATAAGAAAATTTGATATCTCCAAAGATTTTTTTGAAAAATTTCTTTTGTAACAGGGGAGTAAAAAATAATTTGGTAGCACTGAATTTATTCAAACGGGGCATGGCCCAGCCCAAAAATTCATGAATTTCTGTCCCTTCATCTATAACAAAAATTTGAGAAGCGTAAGGGTCAATAAAGTCATTAATATCAACTTTTATTCCACTTATTACATTTCCCAAAATATATCTCAGAGGAATACCTTTATGTACGTTACCGTTTATAAAAGGAGCTACTGCTGTTCCGGGCAGGGTAGTGTAATATTTTGGTTCAATTACTTCTGGACCAGTTAAAGCTATAATTTTTTTTAAATCAATGATGCCCTTATTAAAAAATCTGCCAATGTAAAGCACATCCTGAACATTGACAGTCCAAACAACCTCACCTTTGTTAATGGGATCGACATGATTGATTTGTATTCCTACATTTCCTATGGGATGAGGTCCTTCATATTCAGTAATTTCAACATTTTTTACTTTCAAAAATTCGTTTGAAGGAACATTGGCTTTTACTCCCAAATGAACTTTTCCCGGTGTCAATTTGGCCAATGCATCAATTCCCGTTTGAAAGTCTGCAAACTGCCCTTTCAAAATAAAATTGTAATCCGGAGCCAGTGGAGCCGTATCGAAAGAGGAAATAAAAATTGACTTTGGCGTTTTATTGGGATTGGCTATTACATCATAGGGGCGTTGTTTGATGTAAGACCAAATTCCAGCTTTCAACAAGGCTGATTTGATTTCCTCTCCACTTAGACTTTCCAATGATGGATGTCCAAAATTTTCATATTCGTTGACAACATCACGCTCTATTGTAATATTTATCAATTTTCTTTTCTCACCTCTGTTTACAGCCAATACTTTGCCGCTAACAGGCGATACGATGTTTAAATTTTCGTGAATTTTATCGTGAAAAACCGGTGTGCCGGCTTTTACACGATCTCCTGCCCGTACTAATACTTTTGGAATTATTCCATGATAATAGTCCGGAACGAGTGCGACAATGTCAGAAATCACGGTACGCTCAATCATCTTTTGAGCAGCACCATCTATAGGGATATCCAAACCCTTGGTAGTCTTAATAACATTAGTCATAAAAAGAAAAATTTGGTTTTAAAATTTTGGATAAAATTATCCCTCAACTTTTTTGCTAAAATATTTGTTTTGAAAAACGGTGCAAAATTACACATTTTTATTGTTATTACGGAGAGTTTATTGGAGAAATTTTTCATTAATTTTTCGTGGCTTCTTTAAAATTGTAAATGTTATATACGATTTTTATTTCAGAAATATTATAATGAATCAATAAATATAGGAAGAACAGTGTTTTGCGGATAAAGTTGGATTAATTTTATTATTTGAGTATAATTTGAAAGGGTTTCAGAATTAATTGGTTTTTAAACGGCATTATAGAATGATTCGGCCAAAAGCATTCTTAGACAAGGCAAATGAAGAAATCCGGTTCCTAATTTGTAGGAGGAAATTTCATAGATTTGGCGTAAACATGCAATGAAGCGTAAGAGAAGAATATTAAATTTTGTGTAAATTAAATTATCATGTAAATTTGCCATCTGTTTTTCATAAAAACTATGGATTGGAAAGAAATTTATTTACAAGCAATAAATTGGCGCGAAAAACACATCAAAGAACGCCAGTTTATCCTGATATTAAGTTTTCTGACAGGAATTTTTGCTGCGTTGGCAGCTTTTGTTCTAAAGATGGCCATTCATTCCGTGCAGTCATTGGTAACAGAAAGTTTTAATCGTGAAAGCCTCAATTATCTTTATTTAATCACACCTGCAGTCGGTATTATTATTACATCTCTATTTGTCAGGCATATAGTAAAAGATGATATTAGTCACGGTGTAACACGTATTCTTTACGCCATCTCTCAACGAAAAAGTATCCTTAAGTTGCACAATGTGTGG
>Ga0228535_1003145_pt1 | contig 12863 bp, 11 predicted proteins | sample SJ1metagenome_FD_168457 | JGI IMG/M metagenome (GOLD analysis project Ga0228535, IMG submission 168457) | Enriched culture of PCE-dechlorinating microbial communities from Ithaca, New York, USA - SJ1 | ecosystem: Engineered > Modeled > Simulated communities (microbial... > Unclassified | place... | reverse complement strand
CCATCGTCCAGCAGGCACTTCTGAGTGTAGATCAGCTCTCCTGGACGGCATAGGAGAGGATCCGCCCCCGGTCCACGACCTTGACGTTGACGACCTGCTTCTGACCCGCATCGTCCAGGTAAACCACCTTTCCGATCCCGGCGTTGAAGATCATCCGCCAGCACATGAAGCAGGGCATGCCGCTACGCGGCTTCTCGTTCTGGATTCCGAAAATATAGAGGGTGGAATCGTTCATCTGGTCGAAACTGGCCCGGATGATCGCATTGGCCTCGGCATGGACGGAATGGCAGATTTCGTAATGTTCCCCGCTGGCGATATTGAGTTTATCCCGGACGCAATCCCCCTTCTCCAGGCAACTCTTGACGCCGGAGGCCGCACCGTTGTAACCGGTGCCGATGACGGTGTGGTTCTTGACCAGGACCGCACCGAACTGGGCACGCAGGCAGGTCGAGCGAAGACAGGCCGTTTCAGCCATCTTGAGGAAGTAGTCGTCCCACGAGAGTCTCATCGATTTCACCTCCGCACTGACAGGGTTGTGGCAGTTCCGTCCGTCTCCAGGGATGCGGGACCGCAGCCAGCGGCACTATGACTCAGGCGGCCCCATTTGTCAATCGCCGCGAGGGGCGGGACGTGACTCAACTTCTGACCAAAATCCACCTTCCGACACAGGGCAAACGGCGGGGGCGCGACCGGGAGGCAGGACCCCGTGGTTGACTTTTCGCTCAAGTATAAGTAACTTGCCCTATCGATCCAGACGGATTTATGAGGCCGGGGCCGAAGATGGTTCATGACGACATCAGGGACAGCAGCGAAGGACAGGAATATGACCTGTCGCGATTGAACTGGCTGATCCTCGCCAGAATCGGCATCGTCACATTCCTCCTGGGTTTGGCCACCTTCATCGAAGTCATGGGCATGGAATCCCTGTCGGCCGTTTCCGCGTCCATCCTCTACAGGATCATCATCCTGACCTACTTCCTGTCGATTCTCTATGTCTTTCTCAAGGATTTTCTCAAGAACCTTTCCCTGAACGTCTATGTTCAGGGCATCGGCGATCTGGCGCTGGTGACGGCCATGATCTATGCAACAGGCGGAATCCACAGCATCTATTCGGTCTTTTATCCCCTGGTCATCATTTACTCGGTTCTCTTCCTCGATCGGAAAGGGGGATTCATCATCGCATCGATCGCCGGGGTATTTTACGGCATCTCTGCAGGCCTGGAGCTGTACGGGATATTGGTTCCCATCTTTCCGATCGTCCTCTATGAGAACCCCATGACGGCCGGGTTCGCCATCACGCGGATCCTGACCCACGTCCTGTCGTTCTATCTGATCGCCTATCTGGCGAGCTTCCTTGTGGCGCAGGAAAAGAAGACCCGGACCCTCCTGGCCGAAAAGCAGAACGCTTTCGAACAGCTCGACCTCCTCCATCAGAGCATCATCGAATCGGTGGATTCGGGGATCCTGACCATCGATCTCAATGGAAAGATCAAGACGATGAACCGGGCTGCAACCGAAATTACCGGTTTCACGCTTCCGGAGGTCGAAAATCGGGATTACGCCTCGATCTTTGGAGGATTCCCATCCATCAATGTGGACAAGAGCAACGGCCAGAACGGGAACGGGGCCAAGACCCGGTTTGAAATGGCCTTCCGCACCAGGGACCACCGGTCCCTGGTCCTTGCCTGTTCCGTATCGCCCCTGCGTGATCATCACGCCAGAAGGATCGGGAGCATCGTCATCTTTCATGACATGACCGAAATCAACGAGATGAAGGAGTCCCTGGAAAAGAGCCGAAGGCTGGCCTTCATCGGCGAGATGGCCGCGGGGCTTGCCCATGAGATCAGGAACCCCCTGGCCTCCATCGGGGGCTCGATCCAACTGCTCCAGCGGGACACCCCCCAAAGCCAGACCCGCGAGCGCCTGATGCAGATCATCCTCCGGGGCAAGGATCAGCTCGAAAATTTTCTGAGGGACTTCCTCATGATGGCCAGGCCCGTTCCAGGGGCCATGGAGTCCTTTGACATCCGCGAGGTCATCCAGGACGTCGTGGAATCCCTCCGGTGCACCGAGGACTGGCCGGAGGCGCTCGTGACGGACATCCTCCTGGGGACCGCTCCGCTGAACCTCGATGCCAATAAAGGCGAGGTCCGTCAGGTCCTATGGAACGTGGTCCTCAACGCCGTTCAGTCCATGCCGCAGGGCGGGACCCTCAGGGTCGAGGCGAAACCCCTTCGCCTCGAAAGCCGGGAGGGGGTGGAAGTCCGGGTTGAAGACACGGGATGCGGGATCGCCTCGAACGACCTGGAAAGGGTCTTTGAACCCTTCTTCACGAAGCGGGGCAAGGGAACGGGGCTGGGACTTGCGGTCGTCAATCGGATCGTCGAAGGATACGGCGGCAGGATCCTCATGGACAGCCAGTCCGGAAAGGGAACGACCTGCAAGGTCTGGTTCCCCGGCCGGGGACCGGATTCCGCTGAATCGGCGAATGCCTGGAAGTGAAAAGGGGAGGGGACATGACGAAGATCCTTGTGGTGGACGATGACCAGGGGATGCGGGAATTCCTGGAGATCATGCTGACCCAGGAAGGGTACGGGGTTACCACCGCCGCCGACGCGGAAAAGGCCCTGGGGCGGTTCCGGAAGGAGGCCTTCGATCTGGTCATCACCGATCTCAAGATGCCGAAGATCGACGGAATCGACTTCCTCCGGGAGATCAAGGACCTTTCCCCGGAGACCCTGGTCATCCTCATCACGGCATACGCGTCCGGAGACACGGCGGTGAACGCCATGAAGGAAGGGGCCTTCGATTACCTGGAGAAGGACTTCAAGATCGAGGATCTCAAGGCGGTCATCCGGAACGCCCTGAACAAGAGGACGGAGAAGAGGGACGACGCCCTCTTCCTTAGGGAGGTGGGAGAGGCCGTCCGTTTCGGGCATATGATCGGCAAGAGCCGGGACATGCTCAAGGTCTATGCCACGATCAAGAAGGTGGCCGACACGCCGGCAAACGTCCTCATCCTGGGGGAAAGCGGCACCGGCAAGGAATTGGTGGCCGAGGCGATCCATGAAAACAGTTCCAGAAGGGCGATGCCCTTCCAGGTCATCAACTGCGGCGGTATCCCCGAGAACCTGTTGGAGAGCGAGCTCTTCGGTTACGTCAAGGGCGCCTTCACGGGGGCCTACGCGGACAAGGCGGGATTGATCGAAATCGCCCGGGGAGGGACCATCTTCCTGGACGAGATCGCCGAGCTCCCCCCTCTCCTGCAGGTCAAACTCCTGAGGATGGTTCAGGAGAAGACGTTTCGCCGTATCGGGGGCGTCTCGGACGAGTGCGTGGATGTCCGCATCATATCGGCCACCAATCGGGATCTGGTGGACCATGTCAAGAAGGGGGTCTTTCGCGAAGACCTCTACTACCGCCTGAACGTCATCCCCATCCATCTGCCGCCGCTGAGGGAGCGAAAGGAAGACATCCCCATGCTGACGGAATTCTTCATTGAAAAATATTCGAAGGCATTCCGCAAGGAGATCAAGACGATCTCCTCCTACGCCCTGGAGCTGCTGATGCAATATCCCTTTCCCGGGAACGTCCGTGAACTGGAGAACATCATCGAGCGGAGCATCGCCCTGGAGACATCCAACATCATCCTCCCGGAGAACCTCAACCTCTCCCAGGACCTGTCCGAGGGGAAGGATGAATTCCCCAAAGGCCTTCCGGACGAGGGGATCAACCTCAACGGAGAACTGGCGAAGGTTGAGAAACTCCTTATCGAAAAGGCCCTTCTCAAGGCCCGCGGGTCCAAGACCAAGGCAGCGGAACTCCTGGGCATCAGCTATGACTCCCTTCATTATCGAAGCGACAAGCTGGGGGTCGGGACAAAGGAAGAAGGTACCTGACCGTATTGACAAACGAGACTCCATCCGTTAAGAAGCCACACGACATGGCATTGGTCCATCGTCAAAAAAATCCACAGGACATGGCATCGGTCCATCGTCCGGAGGTAACATGTTTCTCGATTTCAAAGACAAGACACCCCGCGTGGACCCGTCCGTGTTCATCGCCGACAACGCCGTGGTCATCGGGGATGTGGAGATTGGACCCGGGTCCAACGTCTGGTTTTTCAGTCTGATCCGGGGGGATGTCAATTTCATCCGCATCGGGGCAAGATGCAATATTCAGGATGCCTGCATCCTCCATGTGGACAGGGGCCGATTCCCCCTCATCCTTGAAGACGACGTGGTGTTGGGGCACCGGGTGACGGTGCACGGCTGTCGGGTCGGAAGGGGGGCCATGATCGGGATCGGGGCCACGGTGCTCAGCGGGGCCACCATCGGCGAAGAGGCGATTGTCGGCGCCGGGTCGGTCGTCACCGAAGGCGCCACCATCCCTCCGAGGACACTGGCCCTGGGAACGCCGGCAAAGGTCAAGCGGGAGTTGTCGGAGGAGGATCTTGCCAGGATCCGTCAGACCCGCGAGAGCTATCAGGAACTGATGAAGATCTATGGGACTGGCGCAAAACCCTGAGACGGCGGGGATTCAACGATGAAGGCCATTGTGAACCAATCAACGGGGTCATGGAGGTGTGATGTCGCAGGTACGTCTTTCAAGAGGTGATACGCCCGAGGCGCTGCGCCGCCTCCTGACCGGCCTTGAAAGCCCGTTCAAACCTGGCGACAGGGTGGGAATCAAGATCCACTGGGGGGAGAAGGGGAACAAGGGGTTCCTGCCTCCGCCCTATACTGCCGAGGTCGTCCGCTGGCTCAAGGAAATGGGGATGAAGCCCTTTGTCTTCGATACGACGGTCCTCTACTCCGGAGGGCGCCGCACCGGTGAGGACAGCCTGAAAACGGCCGCCGGGAACGGCTTCACCGAATCCTCCCTGGGCTGTCCCATCCTGATCGGGGACGGGCTGAACGGCCGCGCCGTGGTGGAGATCGAAGCCGGCTACCCCCATTTCCCCAAGGTCCAGGTCGCCGACGTCTTCCGCAACACCGACGGGTTCGTGATCCTGTCGCACTTCAAGGGCCATTTGGAGGCCGGATTCGGCGGCGCGATCAAGAACCTCTCCATGGGGTTCGCCTCCCGGGCGCATAAGCAGAGGATGCACGCCGACGCCCATCCGATCCTGGGCCGTGGAAAATGCAACCGCTGCGGTCTCTGCGCCGAGATATGCCCGGCAGGGGCGATCCAGCCCCCCTCGGAATCCTCCCCCCCGACCTTCGACCTGGAGAAGTGCATCGGCTGCGCCCAATGCATCGCCCTGTGCCCGAAGGCCGCCCTCAAGGTCTTCTGGGACACGGACATGAAGGTCTTTCAGGAGAGGCTGGTGGAGACGGCGGCGGCCGTGTGGCGGTTGATCGGCGGGAAATCCCTGGTCGTCAACGCCCTGCTGAAGATCACTTCGGAGTGCGATTGCATGCCGGGGAGGCACCCGAGCATCGCCGACGATGTGGGATTTCTCGGCGGAACCCATCCTGTGGCGGTCGACGCGGAATCGCTCCGCCTGACCGGGGAGGCCCCCTTCGACCAGGCCCATCCCAATGTCCCCTGGAGACGGCAGTTCGAGTACGCCGGACAGATCGGTTTCACGGAAGGTCAGTGATTGGGCGTTCCGGTCCCGGCCGCGTGGGCTGCACGGGATCGGGAAAGCGGGTCCGGCGGCGGCCGTCCAGACGGCCGCGACGACACGAATGGGACAGAGGGATCAAGACCGATGATCGACTACGAAAGCGAACTCAATCCGGAACAGCTCCGGGTGGTCATGGAGGACGAAGGCCCGCTCCTGGTGATTGCCGGAGCCGGAAGCGGCAAGACGCGGACCCTCACCTACCGGGTGGCCCGCCTCATCGAGAAGGGGCTGCCGCCGGAGCGGATCCTGCTGGCCACCTTCACCAACAAAGCCGCCCGCTCCATGCTCGACCGTGCAGAAACCCTGATCGGAAAGGGGATCGACGGCCTCTGGGGGGGGACTTTTCACCACTGCGCCCATCGCACCCTCCGGGCGCACGGGTCCCTTCTGGGTTATTCCAGGCATTTCACCATCGCCGATCCCGAAGATGTCCGGCAACTGGTCAACGACTGCATCACCCAGGTCGGCGTGGACGACAAGATCGACAAGTTTCCCCGGGGGGAGGTCATCGCCGAGATGATCAGCCTTTCCGTCAATACGGAACGCCCCCTGACGGACGTGATCGCCAACCGGTTCCCGTTCTTCTCCCACCGGGCCGAGGAGATCGCGGCCGTGGCTTCCCTTTACCGCGAACGCAAGCGGTCGCTCGATACCATGGACTTCGACGACCTCCTCTTCAACTGGCGGGAACTCCTGCTCCGGTTCCCGGAAGTCCGGGAGGCCTATGCCGGCCGTTTCCTGCAGATCCTGGTCGATGAGTATCAGGATACGAACCGTCTGCAGGCCGACATCATCGACCTGGTCGCCTCGCAGCACCGGAACCTGATGGTGGTGGGAGACGACTCCCAGAGCATCTACTCCTTTCGCGGCGCCAACTGCGAGAACATCCTGAGGTTTCCGGAACGCTACCCGGACTGCCGGATCTTCAAGCTTGAAACGAATTACCGCAGCACGCCAGAGATCCTCCATCTGGCCAACCTGAGCATCACCAACAACGAGAACCAGTTCCAGAAGACCCTCAGGGCCGTGCGGGGGCAGGGGATAAGGCCCGTTCTCGTGCCGGCCCGCAATGTCCTGCAGCAGGCCGATTTCGTCGCCCAGCGGATCATCGAGCTCCACCGCAGCGGGATTCCCCTCGGGGAAATGGCCGTCCTGTACCGCGCCCACTACCACTCCATGGAGGTCCAGATGGAGATGACCCGGCGGGGCATTCCCTTTGAAATCCGTTCCGGGATCCGCTTCTTCGACCAGGCCCACATCAAGGACGTGACGGCATACCTGCGCATCCTGGCCAATCCCAGGGACGAGCTTGCCTGGAAGAGGGTGCTGGGCCTCTATCCGAAGATCGGGCGGGTGACAGCCGACAAGGTCTGGCGCCGCCTCTCGGGACTTCCAGATCCCCTTGAGGCCGTGCTCGCCGAGGGGTTCAAGGGATGTGCCGGGAAATCGGCGGCTTCAGGACTCGGACGGTTCCAGGAGACTTTTGCCCAGCTCTATCCGGCCGAGGACCCGATCGATCCGTCCGTCATGATCGACCGCGTCCTGCAGGGAGGATACCGCGATCTTCTAAGGGAGCGTTACGGGGATTCAGGAAACCGCGAGGAGGACCTTCTGCAGTTGGCCAGATTCTCGACCCGTTTTGCCTCGCTCGAGGATTTCCTGAGCGAACTGGCCCTGTTGACCGGGATCACGGAAGATGATCCGCGGCAGGAGGATACGCGGGAACGGGTGATCCTCTCGTCCATCCACCAGGCCAAGGGGCTGGAGTGGACCTCGGTTTTCCTGATCTGGTGCAGCGAGGGGATGCTGCCCCTGGCGCGGGCGTTGAAGGAACCGTCCGGAGAAGAGGAGGAGAGGCGGCTCTTCTACGTCGCGGCCACCCGGGCCAAGGATCATCTCTACCTCTGCTATCCCCTGACCGATTACACGCGGGGGATGGGGAACCTTCCCGTGAGCCCGTCCCGGTTCATCCAGGAGCTCTCCCCCTATGCGGCCCGGGCCAAGGACCGTCCCTACGACCAGTGGCTTATCGACGAGGGGGATTAAAAAGGGCGTTGCCCCCTGAAAAAGGTACCAACATTGGAGTCAGAGTACGTCGACGCAATGTCGCCAAGCTTCCGGCGCCAGGGACTGTCTGGTTCGATAAAAAGCGGCGGGATCTCGGCCTCATCGTGGCGACGGTGGCTGGAGCGGTCTTCATGGCCCCTAATGCCCCGTTCGTACCAGTCCGCCGCGCTCCGGACAAGTTGCGACCGCTGAAGTTACGGGATTTCGCCTAAGAAAGAAGGTTTGACATTCCCACGGAAGTCCTGTAGTAATTCGCAGATTATGAGAATTTTCCCTGATCATGCGCTTTTTTTCCGCAGGCCGGTCTGGAGAGGGATTTGGCTCTCCGTGGTTTCCTGTTTGTTGGCCGTGGTCCTTGTCAACTGCTTGGATGAAGACGGCGCCTTCCTGCGGGTGAAAAGCTCCGGCATCAGCAAAGCGCTCTCCTGCCGCGTTGGCACCGTCGCCAAGATCAAGGCCGACCATCCCCTGGCTATGGCTGTCGATCGGCTTTGCCTGGCCGCATTCCATCTGACGGCCCAACGGCTGGACGCCGGCGATCCATCCGACCGCCCCTTCTCCTGCCGGCTCACGCCCTACGCGAACCGGGCGCCGCCGTTCCTTTCCTGATTCCCCTTTAGTTATTGATGACGGGTGATGGCGATCACCGTGGTGTTCTGTATCCATGGGCTGCCCTCCCCCCTTTCGAACCCTTTGAATCGGAAGGGGTTGCTTGAGGGAGGAACGAATAGGTTAAGCAACTTGATCGACAATTTACGGAACGGAACCAGCCAGAATCTTAAAAGATTGGAACATCGTCTCATTCCGGCCCGGCGGTCTGCGCAGCCGCGGTCTGGCTGATGCCGGCGATCTTCCATACCCCAGGCCGGTTCCCGTCGTCCTGGAGACTCGGGGGATCGCGGGCCTCGGGGAGGCGATTGCCGCGTTCCGGCAAAGGCTATAGAAGAACAACTTTATGGAGATATTGCTGAACTTCGTCGATTTTTTCATCCACCTGGACCGCCATCTGAGCGGCCTGCTGGACCATTTCGGCCACTGGACTTACGTCATCCTTTTCCTGGTCATTTTCTGCGAGACCGGGCTGGTGGTGACGCCGATCCTGCCGGGCGACTCCCTGCTGTTCGCCCTGGGAGCCTTTGCGGCCAACCCCTATCTGAAAGGCCCCTTGGAGATCGAATGGCTTATGCCTACCCTGATCGCGGCAGCTATTCTGGGCGACGCGGTCAATTACGCCATCGGGAAATACCTGGGTCCCAAGGTCTTCCATTATGAAGACAGCCGCTTCTTCCGCAAGGAGCACCTCCGGCGGACCCACGACTTCTACGAGAAGTACGGCGGCAAGACCATCGTCATCGCCCGCTTCATGCCGATCATCCGCACCTTTGCCCCTTTTGTCGCGGGGATCGGCCGAATGACCTACCGCCGGTTCGCCTTTTACAACGTCGCGGGAGGGGGCCTCTGGATCGTCTCGCTGCTTTTGGCGGGCTATTATTTCGGCAACGTCACGCTGGTGAAGGAGAACTTCACAATTGTGTTGCTGGCCATCGTCTTCCTCTCGGTCCTGCCGGGCGGGATCGAGCTGGTACGGAAACGGAGCGCTGCCGGCCAGTGAGGGCCGGCGCGCCATTCTCAGACCCATCAAGGGAGGGAAAAAATGAATTCCATCAAGTCGGTATTGCTTCTGGGCGCCCTGACCGGCCAGGCATTCATGAACCTCTTCAGCACCCATCCGCCCATCGCGGAGCGGATCGCCCGGCTCAGGAGCATGAGGCCCGCGTAAGGGCAGACGCCACGCCGCCTGCCCCGCCGGGAAGGCATCCCCCGGACAGACGGCCTCGTTGCCCATGGAGAACGAAAGCATGAAGCGTTTGGCCAAGTACTTTTTTCAGGGCATCTTGTACATCTTGCCCGTGGCACTCACCATCTACATTGTGGTGGCTGTCTTCCGACTGACCGACGGCCTGCTGGGGCGATACTTCATCGCCCTGGGGGTCGACATCCCGGGACTGGGCCTGCTGGCCAGCGTGGTCCTGATCACGGCGGTGGGGCTTCTGGGCCACTGGTTCGTAAGCCGCCGTCTGCTGGAATCCATCGATACCCTGTTCGGCAGGGTGCCGCTGGTGAAGACGATCTACACCGTCATCAAGGACACCATGAACGCCTTGGTGGGCAACCGCAGCTCCTTCACCAAGGCGGTGATGATCGGCCTGCCCGGCGACGAGCGGATCAAGGTCCTGGGATTCATCACCGCCGAGGAGCTTGCCTCCTTCGGGCTCAAGGATTACGTCGCGGTCTACATCCTGCAGAGCATGCAGTGGGCCGGCATCACCATTCTGGTGCCCCGGTCGCGCGTGGAGTTGCTTGACGTCAGCCCCGAAAAGGCGCTCCAGTTCATCGTCTCAGCGGGGATCACGGGAAGGAACCATTTCAACGGCCGGAGTAGCGCCCCAGGCGCCTAGGCCGACCCCCGAACGCGTATCGGCCGGAGGGCGACGACACTGCGGCCCACCCCCCCTGGCAACGGGTGCGGCGCCCCCGGCCGATGCCCTTTTTCCACTATAAACAGTCTCCCCTTCGTATATACTGCCTTCGGCAATATGGGTTGATCCGAAGTAATAAAAAAGGGCGCTGCTCCGGCAGCGCCCTTTCCCCGGACCATTCCCGGCTACAACCAGTGATCCGATTTTGACTTCGCCTCGTATTCTCCCCTCAGGGCGATCTGCGTGGCCTCGGCGATGTCCTCGGCGCGCTTGACCCAGTCCTCGAACTTGATGTCCACGCCGAAGATCCCCACCATCTCGTCCTTGTCGTCCACGATGGGCGAAGAGACGGTGATGCACAGAGCCCCGGTCATCTTGGAGATATAGAATTCGGTCACGTGGATCTTGCCCGACTGGAGGGGCTTGATGAACCATTCGCGGTCCGACTGATCCGTGCCGATCCCGTAGTTCTCGTACTTGGCCCGATCGGCGATGTTGGTGATGTTCCGGGTCATCTTGCGTCCGTTCGTGTCCACCACGTAGGCGAACTGGATGGAAGGGTTCTCCTCGATGAACTGCTGCATCACCGGTTCCTGAACTTCCGGTTTCATCGTCTTCATGTCCGGATGCTCGATGATCTTCTTGACGACCGATACGGCCGCCTGGGCCGCCGTGAACTTGATCTTCTCCAACTCGGACATGAAGAGCTCCGGCAGGTACTTCTTGACCCGTTTTTCGAGCTCCTCGTTCGAGATGCTGGTCATGCGACCGCTCTCGTACTGTTCGGTGATCCACTTGTGGATCTTCGAAACGCCGGGATGGCGTTTGTCCACGGCATTGTCGCCGGTAAGCCCGAGATGGGCGTTGATCCAGAAGGCGATCCCAGCCTTTCCCGATTTGTCCGTGACCATCGGGATGATCGGGCGCTTGAGGATCTTCGTCGTGTCAAAGATGTTGTAGATCTCTTCGCACTTGATCAGCCCGTCCACATGGACGCCCGCCCGGGTCACGTTGAAGTCGGCCCCGATGAAGGGGAAGTTCGGGGGAATCCGGATGCCGATCTCCCGTTCGAAGTAACGGGCGATGTCGGTGATCACCGTTGTGTCGATTCCGTTGGTCAGGCCCCTCAGGCCGATGTACTCGATGATCAGTCCTTCGAGGGGAGGATTTCCGGTCCTCTCCCCGAGGCCCAGCAGGGTCGTGTTGGCGGCGCTGCAGCCGTAAAGCCAGGCGGTCGTGGCGTTGATCATGGCCTTGTGGAAATCGTTGTGGCCGTGCCACTCCAGAAGATGGCCGGGTACCCCCGCATCCTCGATGAAGGCGCGGACCAGTTTGTCGACGCTCCTGGGGAGGGCCGCGCCGGGGTAGGTCACCCCGTAGCCCATCGTGTCGCAAAGCCGGATCTTGATGTCGATCCCGCTTTCCTCCCTGAGCTTCATCAGTTCAATGGCGAAGGGGATGCAGAAGCCGTAGATGTCGCCCCGGGTGATGTCCTCGAAGTGGCAGCGGGGCCTGATCCCCGCGTCCAGGATGGACCGGACGATTCCCAGGTAGTCCTCCAAGGCCTGGCGCCTGGTCTTTCCAAGCTTCAAAAAGATATGGTAATCCGAGACCGACGTGAGGATGCCCGTTTCCTTCAACCCGGCCTCCTTGACCAGGGGGACGTCGTCCACGCTGGCGCGGATCCAGCCGGTGATCTCCGGATAGCGGAAACCGAGGTCCTGGCATCTCTTCACCGCTTCCCGATCCTTGGCGCTGTACAGGAAGAACTCGGACTGGCGGATCACGCCGTTGGGTCCCCCCAGACGGCTCATCAGCGTATAGAGATCGACGATCTGCTCGGCCGTATAGGGCGGCCTGGCCTGCTGTCCGTCCCGGAAGGTGGTGTCGGTGATGAAGATGTCCTCCGCAGGACTGATCGAGATGATCCGATGGTCGAAATCGATCCGGCACACCTCGTCATAGGGAAAGACGTCCTTCTGGAGGTTGGGTTGATCCACATCCTTGAGATCGAATTTCCAGAAATTGGTGTGCTCGTGATCCAATACCTTCCTGTCCTTGTTCCATTTTGCCATTGACCTGTCCCCCTTATAAGGAATGCATTTTCCCAGCAAATAAAAAAAGGGCACTGGAAATAGCCCGTGCCCTCGCTGTCCCTATCCTCCGGATCGATTCACCCGGATGTCGAAAGAGTGCGCGACGGCGGTGCCTCACGGGCGGCCTCACGCTTAAGCTGCCGGACGGTTTGGTCCAGCATTTCAGTCCCGGATACTTCTCTTCCGCAATCCGTCATCATCTTTTTCGTCCGTCTCATTTTTGGACTTGTTTCACAAAACCCGATCACGCGCGGAAGCATAAGGGCATAATCCGGTCTTGTCAATAAAAATGTTCAGGTCACGATCTTGAGCGAAAGTTCCATCAACTGCTCCAGGCTGACCGGAGAGGGGGCGTCCGTGAGCAGGCACGTGGCCTTCTGGGTCTTGGGGAAGGCGATCACGTCCCGGATGGATTCGGCCCCGGTCATCAGCATGACCATCCGATCGAGCCCGAAGGCGATCCCCCCGTGGGGCGGGGTCCCGTATTCCAGGGCGTCCAGGAGGAAGCCGAACTTGGTCCGGGCCTCCTCGTCGCCGAATCCGAGCGCCTTGAAGACCATGGCCTGGACCTCCTGGCGGTGGATCCGA
>Ga0228535_1003142_pt1 | contig 12873 bp, 9 predicted proteins | sample SJ1metagenome_FD_168457 | JGI IMG/M metagenome (GOLD analysis project Ga0228535, IMG submission 168457) | Enriched culture of PCE-dechlorinating microbial communities from Ithaca, New York, USA - SJ1 | ecosystem: Engineered > Modeled > Simulated communities (microbial... > Unclassified | place... | reverse complement strand
TTTTGGCGGAGCAATCGTTGGCTACAACAGGTTGGATGGCATTTGGGCAGTTGATTTAACCCGTAATAAAGTAATTAAGCAACCCATTCCACAGGATATGAATTTCATCACCCTTGGATGGAAAGATGCTCAACACTACTATTCTTATGACAGTGCAGATATTTGCGGGAAACAGAATTTACGACTGGTAGATGTTGAGACGGGGAAATTTGAGAAGGTGATGCAGGAGAGTTTCTATGTGATCTCTGCCTTCCCAACCTCTGGAAACCTATTGTTTTCTGCCTCGGCTGATTGTAAGGACTCACCAGGGCAGGGTATCTATCTGTTCTCGCCTGATGATGGGTCTTATCAGAAACTGGCAGAGGAAAAAGCTTATGAGTTGACCTGGCTTCCAGAAAGCCGCGTATTTTTTGCCTACCCGGTTGGATTATTCGATGAAAACGGAAAATATTACGATCCGCCAATTACAGATAAATCTTATCATCCCACCATATCTACAAAAGGATACCAGGCTTGGGAAGTGATCGAAAACCGACAGGGCAGGGTTATGATCACAACTGATAATCTCAATTGGATAGACCTTCAAACCGGGTTGATAGATGACCTATTATGGGATCCCCTAAATGGGGACACCTTATTTATCGTATTGAATGATGGAACATTTTATACCGCTATGTATCCAGAATTTTCTCTGATACCGGCGGGTAACATTCCGGGTGGTGTCAGGCAAATGGTCTGGCTACCTTGAAATCAATTATCCTGGCAGGGTGGTCTTTGCGTATGATTACCATTCTCCTGTAAATATTTCTGTAAATATTTACCGGTATAACTGCGTTGATTATTACAGATATATTCTGGTGAACCGGTGGCGATGATCTCGCCTCCCATGTTGCCACCCTCAGGACCCAGATCGATGATATGATCTGCGACCTTGATAATGTCAAGATTGTGCTCAATAATCAATACACTGTTTCCAGAATCTACAAGACGCTGCAGCACCTCAATCAGTTTATGTACATCAGCAGCATGCAATCCGACTGATGGTTCATCGAGAACATAAAAAGTACGCCCGGTTGCTCTACGTGAAAGTTCTTTTGCGAGTTTGACGCGCTGCGCTTCTCCACCAGACAGAGTAGTGCCTGATTGCCCAATCTTGATGTACCCCAAACCCACTTCCTGAAGCAGTTTTAGTTTATTGGCAATTGCAGGAAACGCGGCGAAAATCTCCAGACCACTATCCACAGAAGTATCCAATATGTCGGCGATGGAGAGCCCTTTGAATTTCACCTGAAGTGTTTCACGGTTGAAACGGGCACCATGGCAAACATCACAGGGAACGTACACATCAGGAAGGAACTGCATTTCAATTCGCAGTTGACCCTGCCCCTGGCAGGCTTCGCAACGTCCGCCGTGAACGTTGAATGAGAAACGCCCCGCTTTGTATCCACGCATCTTGCTTTCTGGTAATTCAGTAAATAATGACCGGATTTCATCGAACAGACCAGTATATGTGCCTGGATTTGACCGAGGGGTTCTTCCGATGGGCGACTGATCGATATTGATGATCTTATCCAGATGTTCCAATCCTTCAATTTGATCGTACTCTCCAGGTTGGGTGTGGGCGCCATTCAGATCACGGGCAAGGGCAGCGTAAAGAACATCCACCATGAGCGTGGATTTCCCGGAACCCGACACACCTGTTATGCAAACCAGTTTACCCAGTGGAATTTCCACATCCACATTTTTTAGATTGTTTGCCCGCGCTCCTCGTATGGTAAGGTGTTTACCATTGCCGGTGCGGCGAGCCTTGGGCATGGGAACCTGCATCCGTCCAGACAGGTAGGCTCCGGTAAGCGATTTTGGATGTGCCAGAATAGACTGGATATCACCTTCGGCAACGATGTGACCTCCGTTTACCCCTGCGGCTGGACCCAAATCGATGATCCAATCAGCAGAGCGGATGGTTTCATCGTCATGTTCAACTACGAGGACTGTGTTGCCCAGGTCTCGTAATCCTTTAAGTGTGTCAAGCAGACGGCAGTTATCCCGTGGATGTAAACCTATCGAAGGTTCATCTAAAACATAAAGAACTCCCATCAGACGGGAACCGATTTGGGTTGCCAGGCGGATTCGTTGCGCCTCTCCACCGGAGAGGGAACCAGCCGGGCGGCGGAGTGTGAGGTAGTTTAATCCAACATTCACCAGAAAACCCAACCGAGCTTCGATTTCTTTGAGAATCCGTTCTGATATGATTTTTTGCCGAGCAGTCAGGATAGATTCTTTCTGCATCAGACTGTGAATCCAATTTAAAGCCTGACTGATGGACCAGTCGGTAACCTGGAGGATATTCACCTCTCCGATCGTGACTGCCAGAGCTTCTGGGCGTAAGCGGGTACCTTTGCAAACCGGACAGGGTTTATTGCTCATAAATTCAGATATTTTATTGCGAATGTATTCAGATTGCGTATCACGGTACCTGCGCATGAAATTGCCAACAATACCCTCAAAAGCGGTGCGGTAATTGGCAGATCGATCTTCACGCTGGAAGTGCATGTTAATTTCCTGTTCACCTGTGCCATAGAGAATGGCATTGCGTTGTTCAGCAGTGAGCTGGTTGAAGGGTTTGTTCATGTCAATGTGATAATGTCTTGCCACCGCCTCCAGCATCTGCCAGTAATACTTGCCTTCTTCGCGAGCATTGTTCCATTCCATGGCTGCAATAGCGCCTTCATTTAATGACTTTTCACCATCCGGGATTAGGAGGTCAGGATCAATCTCTAATTTACTGCCCAATCCCTGGCATTCAGGGCAGGCGCCGTGCGGAGTATTAAATGAAAAGGTGCGTGGTTCAATTTCAGGGATGGACACGCCATGCTCCGGGCACGCGAGGTGTTCAGAAAATGGATGATCGACAGGGGGGTCCGTCGATACATCCAGAACCGTAACATAACCTTCCCCCACTTTCAGGGCAGTCTCGATGGAATCAGTAAGGCGACTGCGGGAAGCTTTATTATCATCTTCCACGCCGTCCTTATGAATAACCAAGCGATCAACAACTGCTTCAATGGTGTGAATTTTATAACGGTCCAGGTTTATCTCTTCTTCAAGCGAATAAACCGTCCCGTCCACCCGAACACGGGTGAAACCAGCTTTGCGGATTTCTTCGAAGATGTTCTGGTATGTTCCCTTGCGACCACGGACGATAGGTGCCAGAACAAGTAATTTGCTGCCTTCGGGCATACTTTCGACTGTATCAACAATTTCCTGTGCAGATTGTTTTACCACTTCGCGACCACAAACCGGGCAGTGAGGAGTACCTACTCTGGCGAATAACAGGCGCAGGTAATCATAAATCTCAGTCACTGTACCCACTGTGGAGCGGGGATTATGTGATGTTGCTTTTTGATCGATGGAAACTGCAGGAGATAATCCGTCAATGTAATCCACATCCGGTTTATCCATTTGCCCAAGGAATTGCCGTGCGTAAGCCGAGAGTGATTCTACATACCGGCGCTGACCTTCCGCGAAGATGGTATCGAATGCAAGGGATGATTTACCTGAACCTGACAAGCCGGTGATGACCACCAGTTTATCGCGCGGGATTTCTACGGTGATGTTTTTTAGGTTGTGTTCACGTGCGCCAACGACGCGGATAACATTTTGGGTCATATATGCCGCCTAAATGAGGAAAATTCGCAATCGATAATTATAATCCTGACCCAATATTGGTGTTCAAGATATACATAGAACAATTGTACTATTATTTGGGTAATAATCAAGAAAACAAGAATTATTAATTGCCGAATTAGACTGAGTTTACCTGGTAGAGTTAATCAAATCGTAACTAAGTATGTAATTCCAGAAAGCTTTTTGGACCGCGCCAAAATGTTGAAGTTTATGCCGGCAGATGAAGATTTCCTGTATCATCTTCACTCCTTGTATATTTACAACGGTAATTTTTGAGTGCTCCATGTTCTCGTAAACTTTATTGGAGACAAAACCCACCCCCAACCCCTGGGCAACTGCTATGGCAATTGCCTCTGAATTGCCCAGTGTAAGGATAGTTTTCAGATCATGGGTGTCCATGCCGACTGCAATTAAAGCGTTACGAACTACCTTGTATGTCCCAGAATTATCCTCACGCATGATAAATTTTTCATTCAGTAATTCAGCAGGTTTGATTTCTTTCACCTTTGCCCAACGATGGGTGTGAGGAACGATTAATTGCACAGGATCGTTAATAAACCTATGAAATTCTATCGATTCGTCGAGTTCGTCATGGCTGCTTGAAAAAGCAAAATGAACTTTTCCCACTCTTAACATCTCGAGCGCATAAACCCTGGGTGTAACATGACAGGTAGCCCTCACCTGAGGGTATTTTTTCATGAAATCAGATAAGATGACAGGCAGAACATACTTGCCGGGACTGGTACTGCAACCGATCTCCAACTCACCTACCAGATCCAGTTCATCAGCGCTTACGATTGCCTCAACGTGAAATGAAAGCTGAACCAGTTGACGAGCCATGGGAAGCAAAGAATTCCCAGCTTCGGAGATGATTAGTCTTTTACCAATCCGTGTAAAAAGCGGTTTGCCGATACTGGCTTCCAATTGTTGGATGTTTTGAGATACGGACGGTTGGCTCATATGAAGCAGACGGGCGGTCTGTGAAAAATTTAAACATTCCGCTGCGGTGATGAAAACACGTAATTGGTGTAAATCCAGCATGTTACTCCTATATAAGTAAATATTATTATATATCATAAGATAATCAAATATTTGATTATGATTTCTGGCACTATATTAATAAGAGAAAAATAGTATTAAATAGAGTCAATCTCATTCTATTTTGAGAAAAAGGATTGGAATAATTGAAACGACAGATACTCACCACCCTAATGATTGTTGTTGTATTTATCAGTGGATGTGCTGCGCCGAAACCAGCACCTGCAGTTGAGTCGGTTGAACCTGAAGCCCCGATTGCAGCAACAGAGACGTTGGCAGATAATGAAACTGCAAAAGTGGATTACTGTATTACCTGTCACACCGACAAGGATGCGCTGATTGCGAACGCGAAACCTGAAGAGGTAGTGGTTGAAGAGTCAGAAGGTGTTGGCTGAGGGGGCGATGTGGCTCCGTTGGAGCCCTGGGAGAAAGTTCTGATTACTGAGGCTTATTTGAATGATCCTCACAGCGGTACATCCTGTATTACGTGCCATGGTGGGCAACAAGCTAAAGATAAGCTCACCGCGCATACCGGTTTGGTCCGCAATCCGACTGAAGATGCTGAAAAATTCTGTGGCAACTGCCATGAAGAGATCGTAGGTCAGTATGCCACCAGTTTACACAATACTCTCAACGGGTATGATGTTGCTACATTCAGCCGCTCCGTGCCTGAGAATCACCCGGCACTCGAAGAAGCCATGAACAACCACTGCTCATCCTGCCACACCACTTGTGCAGATTGTCATATCAGCCAACCGAACTCAGTTGGCGGTGGGTTTTTGGATGGTCACGCTTACGTGAAGACTCCACCCATGACGCGAACGTGTACAGCCTGCCACGGCAGCCGGGTGGGCAATGAATATCTCGGCAAGAATGGTGAGGAGATTCCGGGTGATGTTCACTTTCGAAATGCCCGTATGAATTGTGTCTCATGCCATAGCGGTGAAAATATTCACGCAACGCCTGAAAATGCGGTATTTAACCGTTATGCAGGAGCTGAAGAACCATCCTGCCAGAAGTGCCATAATGACGTGGGTGCCTCGGGGGATCCTGTGTCTCAGCATACTATTCATGGCGACAAAGTACAGTGCCAAGTATGCCATTCTATAGAATATACCAGCTGTGATAGCTGCCATGTTGCCATCAGCGAAGAAACTGGAAACCCATTCTTTAAAACAGCTGCACATTATTTAGGATTTTTTATTGGGAAAAACCCTCGCCAGGATGAAAACCGTCCATATGAATATGCTGTATTACGCCATGTACCCATCGATCCAGCAAATTATGACTACTATGGTGAGAACCTTCTGCCCAATTTTGATTTGGTAAACACCTGGATGTATTCCACCCCTCACAACATCCAGCGCAAAACCCCCCAAAATCAATCCTGTAACGCCTGTCACGGTAATTCCGATCTCTTCCTGACGGCTGATAAGGTTAAGCCTGAAGAACTTACAGCCAACCAGGGAGTGATCGTGGATCAAGTTCCATCCCAAGTCGGTGGAAATTAATCAAACAATAAAGAAAAGGAACCCATATGCAGAAGAAAGTCTCTTTCGTCCTTGTTTTGTTCATGCTTCTCGGTATTGTGCTTAGCGCCTGCGCTCCAGCCGCTCCCGCTGCTCCGGCAGTTAAACCTGAAGCACCGGTAGTTGAAGAAGCACCCGTAATTGAAGAAGTTGTTGCAGCACCTGATTTTCAAGTCCTCTTTGCTGATATCGTTGCCAGCATTCCAGCTGATAAGGGATATGGCACTATCAAACCAGATGTTTTGAATACTGAACTGGCTGATAAGTCTCCATTCCTTTTGGATGTGCGTGAAGCAGGAGAGCTTGAAGCAGATGGTTACATCGAGGGTGCGGTCAACATCCCTATCCGCGAATTAGCTCAGAATCTTGACAAGTTGCCTGGTTTGGATAAACCAATTGTGATCTACTGCCTCTCAGGTCACCGTGGCGGTTTTGCAATGGCTGCACTCAAGTTAATGGGTTACACCAATGTCCGTAACCTTGCTGGCGGAATCGCTGCCTGGAAGAAGGCTGAATTCCCGGTTGCTACAGGCGCTCCAGTCGCTCCTGCTGCTGGTAATCCAGTGATTATTGAAAATCAGGCTCTCTATGAGGCTGTTGATGGTTTCTTGAGCAACCTGCCTGAAGGTTTCTATTCAACCAAGGCAGATAAACTCAACGCTGATCTGGCAGAAAAAGCACCCTACTTGTTGGATGTTCGAACTGCTGATGAATATGCCAAGAATGGTTATATTGCTGGCGCTGTAAACGTACCCCTCGAGGAATTATTCACCAACCTGGATAAGTTGCCTGCTAAAGACACCAAGATGGTTGTCTATTGTGTATCCGGTCATCGGGCATCCATCGTAACCATGGGGCTTCATATGCTCGGTTATACCAATGTGGTCAACCTGGGTGGCGGAATCAATGCATGGAAAGCTGCAAAATTCCCGGTTGAAGGTGTTGTAGATTGGAGTGCTGTTTGGGGCGAGTATCTCACCAACCTGCCAGAAGGTTTCAATGCGATCTCTGCCACCGCTCTGAACACAGCGTTAGCAGAAACTGCTCCATTCGTGGTGGATGTACGAGAACCTGCCGATTACGCAACCGATCATATTGCCGGTGCCATAAATCTGCCAATCCGCGATTTGCTGAAGAATCTGGATAAACTTCCCGCTCAGGATCAACCCATTGTCATCTATTGCGCATCTGGTCACCGAGGTGGTTATGCTATGGCTGCACTGCAGCTCTTGGGATACACCGATGTGAAGAACCTTGGAGGCGGAATAAATGCCTGGAAAAAAGCTGAACTGCCAGTTGTGACTGAAGTAACCGAACCAGTAGCCGGAACCGCTCCTGCAGTCGATCCTATACGCTTTGAAGCTCTGGACGGTTTCCTATCATCTCTCCCAGAAGGTTTCAGAACCATCTCCGCAGCAAACCTGAATACTCTTCTAGCTGAGCAGACTCCATTTGTTCTGGATGTCCGTACTGCCGATGAAGCTGCTGCTGATGGTATGATCGAAGGTTCTGTCCTTATTCCCATAGTGGAGCTGTGGACGCGCCTGTCTGAATTACCGCAGGATAAGACTGCTCCTATTATCATTTTGTGCAAATCAGGGCATCGTGGAGCAATAGCTCAAATGGCTTTGATGATGAACGGTTATACCGATGTTCTGAATCTGGGTGGTGGTCTAAACGCCTGGATTGCTGCTGAACTACCGGTAGTCAAGTAAATATATATTATTGTTAGTAACAGCATCCGCTGATATTCAGCGGATGCTGTTTTATGGTATACTTCGATCGCCTGATACGTAGTACCCTTCGTGTCAGAGTATCTTCACCGAAAGGGCTTGATGTCATGAAAGTATTACTTCTCAAAGACGTCTACAAATTAGGTCGCGCAGGCGACGTTAAAAAAGTGGCTGATGGTTACGGCCGTAATTACCTGCTACCCAAGAATCTGGCTGTTCTGGCAACTCCTGGTGCATTGAAGCAGGCTGAGTATATCCGCTCACAGGCAACCATTCGCCGAGCAGCACTCAATGAAGAGATGGGTAGTGTAGCAGAAGTCCTCTCCAAGCTAACTCTTGCTTTCCCCTCCAAAGCTGGAGAAACCGGAAAACTGTATGGTTCCATCACCACCCAGATGATAGTGGATGCGATCAAGGAAAAATCTGGTATCAGTGTAGAGAAACATCAGATCGAAGTTGAACCCATCCGTACATTGGGCGAGAAAAAAGCTCTCATCCGCCTGACTGTCGATCTGGTTCCAGAAGTGAAAATTATTGTTCACCGTGAAGGCGAAGCTATTGCAGAGGCATCAGAGGAAAAACCTGCAGTTGTTGGGAAAGCAGCTCCCGTTGTTGAAGAAGCTGTATCCGCAGTTGAGGAAGCTGCCAATACTGTTGACTCTTCTGAAGAGAAGCCTGAGGCTGAAGAAAGCGCTTAAGGTTTTTATAATTGAAATTTACTCCGGTCTGACAGGGGAAGATCCAGGTCAGACCGGAGTTTTTATTATGCACCCGTGATACAATTTTCCCAATATGGAATCCATAGGTAAATTGCTTCAGCAAGCTCGAATCGAGAAAAAGCAATCTCTGGCGAAAGTAGCCCAGATGATTCATATTCGTGAGAATTATCTGGATGCGATGGAAAGGGATGCGATTGAAGAATTACCCTCACCTGTCCAAGCGAGAGGATTTCTCAGGCTGTACTGGACTTTTCTTGGTTTGGATGAAAAAGAGCTAGAAAAGCATTTTCAAAAAGATGAAAAGGCTTTAAAACAAACATTTGAATCGATAGCCCCACCGGAAAATAAATCCCGAACCTTAAAAAATTCCATTATCATCCCAACCGCAACTTCCAGAAAAGTATCTGCAGAAAATGAAGTATCCCCTCCAGTTCCACGATTATCGTCTGCTGAGCCGCTTTTTCTTCAGATAGGGAAAAAACTGAGAGAACAGCGAGATCGTCTGAGTCTAACGGTAGAGAATATTGCTACTTATACCCATATCTCCCCACAATACATCCGGGCAATGGAAGCAGGTCGCATGGATGAACTGCCATCCCCGGTTCAGGCCAGGGGCATGATTCAGAACTATTCGAGTTTTTTGGATATGGATACGGAAGCTCTATTGCTTCAATATGCCGAAGCATTGCAGATACGGCGGGAAGAAACCCAGCGGGAATTAAATGAACAACGTGGAAATCGGACGCCATTCAAGATTTCAAAGATAAACAGTTGGCGAAGTTTTGTTTCACTTGATTCGATCCTGGTGGGGTTGTTGATCATAAGTGCGCTGATTGCGCTGGTCTGGGGCGGCAGCAGCATTATGGTTTATCGGCAAGAGTCGATAAGGACCCAGACTGCAATCCCGATATCCGAAGTGATTATTTTGACGTCGACTGCCACATTATCTGAAGAGGATATCCTCCTTTCTTCAACACCAGAACCATCAGCCACATTGGAGGTGACTGCATTTCTTCCACCTGATTTAACCATCACGCCGGGTATTGTGGGTACGATCCCAACTCAGGGGGTGTATCCAGTACAGGTGTTTATCGTAGCAGTCCAACAAGCTTATCTGCAAGTGACAGTAGATGGAACAGTTGTTTTTAATGGGCGCATCATCCCCGGTAATCCTTATGATTTCAGTGCCAGAAGACAAATCGAAGTAGTCAGCGGAAATGCAGCTGCTTTGCAAATTATTTATAACAACCGCAGTCTGGGATCCATCGGTGCACCCGGCGCAGTGGTACGTCTGGTTTTTGGCGAAAATGATTTTGGCACCCCAACATATACACCCACTGCAACATTTACCAATACCCCTGTTCCCAGCCGGACACCACGTCCGAGCAATACATATCCACCTACAAGAACACCCATAAACACCCGAACACCAACTGCAACCAGGACGATCACACCCCCACCGGGATAATTCGCATATTAAATACATAGTTAAAGGTAGATGAATGAAATCAGATAGTTTTTGTGTTGTATCACTCGGATGTGCCAAGAATACCGTTGATTCCCAATCCATCGCTCAATTGCTCGAGCACCAGGGGTATCAATTTGAAGAAAATCCTTCAAAGGCAACTGTAATAATTGTTAATACCTGTGGATTCATCGGAGATGCGCGTGAGGAGTCTTACCAGGTGCTGGCTGATTTTGCTGGCAAAAAGAAAAAGAATCAGCTTCTGATTGCGGCAGGCTGTCTGACCCAGCGATACCGTGAGGCAGTAGCGCGGGAGATTCCAGGTATCGATGGATTAATTGGCACACGGCATTGGATGGATATTGTGCCTTTTGTAGATGCAATTCGAAAAAGAAAATCGCCGATGCCTATTTATCACATTCCCGATGTTCCATCAATTCACGATGGCGAAGATGTTCTCCGTGTTGCAGACCAGGGCGCAAGCGCTTATGTGAAAATTGCCGATGGATGCAGAAGGCCGTGCGCTTTCTGTGCAATACCGCTGATCAAGGGAACCCAGATGAGCAGACCTATACAGAACATCATGAGAGACATCCAAAGCCTGGCAGACGCCGGCAAGAAGGAAGTAATTCTGATAGCGCAGGATACCACCGATTATGGCAGCGATCTTGGTATGCAGGATGGTTTGAGCCATTTACTGGATGCAATCACCAAAGAGAAATATGATATTCCATGGTTACGGGTGATGTATGCCTACCCGGGGTATGTTACAGATAAGCTGATTGACCTCATGGCTACACGTCCGCAGATACTACACTACCTCGATATCCCGTTACAGCATGCTCACCCTGAAACATTGAAGCGGATGAAACGACCACATAATATGGACTGGGTGCGAAATACCATCGGGAAAATGCGGAATGCCATGCCTGATCTTGCCATACGAACCACATTTATTGTGGGATATCCGGGTGAGACTGAAGATGAATTCAATTTGCTTCTTAAGTTTGTAAAAGAAATGCAATTTGACAGGGCAGGTGCTTTCACATTTTCTTATGAACCTGGAACGGCCAGTGAGATTTTAGGCGATCCAATTCCGCAGGAAGTCAAAGAAGAACGTCTGGGTAGATTGATGATGCTTCAGGAAGAGATTTCTCTACACAAGAACCAGGAAATGGTAGGTACTGTCTTAGAGGTATTGGTGGAAGGCAGCGGAGATGGCATAAGTTTGGGACGAACCTATCGGGATGCCCCGGAAATCGATGGCATGGTGATTTTACAGGGAGAGCATCCGACAGGCGAACTTTTGAAGGTGAAAATTGATGGCGCCATGATCCATGATCTGACCGGAGTGGTTATCTCATAATCAAGTGTCAATAAAATAAACCCCTCGGTAATCGAGGGGTTTTATTATCTTATCCTCCACCGCCACCTTCAGCGGTCGGCATTTCAGTTGGTACTTCTTCAGTGGGCGGGGTTTCCGTTGGGATATTTGGATCTATCGTTGGAGTCGCTGTTGGTAATGATTCGATGCATTTGCGGCTGGCTTTCCCGTATTCAGGGATATCCTTGGGATCAGTTCCCATCGCCAACGATTGGTCATAATATGAAACCGCTTTACACCACTTTTCATCTTTATAGAGCAAATCTCCATAGCGGAACAGGACCTCACGGTAGCGGTCCGCCACGCTGCGACCTGAAGAATCGATCATGGATGGATAAGTCTGGTACATTTCCCCGAGAGTGCCAAGGGCTTTTTCCCAATCCCATCCGAAATACCGGGCAGCGTTGAGATACATTTTCGCAATCGCTTCGGCATCGTTTGCTTCCTTATCAGTGGGACCGAATAATCGTGTCATCGCGAAGTTGTAAATACCTTGCTCAAGCTCACCCTTTTGAATGATGAATGCGATACCACGTCCCCGATAAGCTCGATAATACAAACCGTCTATTTCCAAAGGTTTAAAGGTTGGATTCTGTTTGCGGATTGAATCAAGTGTGGAGATGGTGTTATCGAAATCCTGGGCTGCTAAAAACTGTTTCGCCTGTGCGAGCATTGCTTCTACGCCGCTCAGATCGAGCGTTGGTGCTGGAGTGAAAGTAGGCAGGACGACAGGTGTGGCGGTAGCATTCATGATGATGGTTAATTTAGCCATATTTTCGAGGACACCCGGAAAAGCTGGATCCACCTGGATGACATACTCGAATCGTTGCTTGGCAAATTCATATCTGCCAGCCTGCATATCTGCCATACCTAGTTGAAATTGGGTTGTGGCAGCCAGCGTCCGTTGACCCTGTTCCATGGCTTTTCTGTTAGCTATACCAGCGTAATATCCGGCAAGGGCACCTATCCCGCCAATGATGATCATAACGAGAATGCCGCCAACAATCCACTGCCAGGTACGGGATTTTGTTTTTTTCTCACCGGCAGGGGGAGTATCCTGCTTATTGTCTTCAGTAGGGGGTACTGCTGCAGGTTGTGTTTGATCTAAATTTTGGTCACTCATGGTGCGTATTATACCTTAATCGAAAATGTGCTTTATTAAGCTTGGATTATAGGTTCTTTCAGGTTCAGGAGGCGAAGTGCATTCGCTACAACAAGCAAGGTACTGCCTTCATGTAATATAACTGCAGACCCTATACTCGTCATTCCGGTTATGGCTGATACTATAAGGACAACAATTACCAAACCGGCTATCCAG
>Ga0228535_1003138_pt1 | contig 12896 bp, 8 predicted proteins | sample SJ1metagenome_FD_168457 | JGI IMG/M metagenome (GOLD analysis project Ga0228535, IMG submission 168457) | Enriched culture of PCE-dechlorinating microbial communities from Ithaca, New York, USA - SJ1 | ecosystem: Engineered > Modeled > Simulated communities (microbial... > Unclassified | place... | reverse complement strand
TACAACGGGGACGGAGCGATCGACGGGTCCGATGTCGCCTGGATCGGCAATAACGGCACCTTTCGTGTTGAGAACATGCAGTCCTATGACGGGAAAAAGCCACTGAGGATCTATCAAGCCATGCAGCTTGTTTTGAACAAGCGGTATGCCAAGCGCTGGCAAGCCATGGGGTCCCTCGTCTATTCCTGGTCCGACGGCACGGCCCAGCGGACCATGCGCCAGAACGACAACATGATGGGTCCGATGGTGACCGATGACACCTGGATGGGGAATCTGAACTATACCATCAACAACATGGATGGAGTGCTGCCGTTTGTCCCCAAGTGGGAATTCAAGGCTTCCGGATCCTACACCATTCCTCTCGCCGAGGTGGACCTCGGCGTCCGTTTCAGGATGCACACCGGCCGTCCCCTCTGGGAACTGGAAACTTATCCCGTCCGCAGCCAGTGGGGCGGCACGACCGGTTCGGTCATCACACCGGGCGGCCTTAACCAAATCGTCATGTCGAAAAAACCCACTTACATGCCGACCCTCTCGGTTTTCGATCTCCGCCTCGAGAGAGCGTTCAAGATCAAGAGCTACGGATCCATTCACGTCTTGCTCGATATCCTCAATGCCCTGAATTCGTCGAACGTGACAAACGCCGAGTTTATCGGCCAATGGGGCCGGATCACGGGCTTGACGGACGCCCGCCGGTTCCGGCTGAGTTTCATGTTCCAGTTCTGAGCAGGCGCGCGAACACGAATTCGAGAGCCCGGGGGGAAGCAACCCCCCGGGCTCTTTTCTAAAGGGGGACACAATGCCCATTTACCCTATTTCCGGCAAGCATCATTTCCCTCGGTTCCGCGTGCCGGGTGATTGATAATGAAATAAGGTAAATGGGTATTGTGTCCCTCAATTTCGATGTTTGAAGAAAATGAGAAAATGGTTTAGATTGGGATGTGATGATGGCGGTCGCTAGAATCGTCCTGTGTCTTCTTCTCGGATACCTCTCCCATCCCTTTATGCCGGCCCAACCGGAATCCCGATCAAAAATGCCCGAACTGTATCGCCGCTGGCTGGATGACGAAGTCGTTTACATCATCACCGCCAAGGAGCGCGAAGTTTTCGAGAAACTTCAGACCGACCGGGAAAGGGACATTTTCATGGCGGCCTTCTGGAAACAAAGGGATCCGACCCCGGGTACGCCGGCCAATGAATTCAGGGACGAACACTACAGGAGATGGAATTACGCCAATGAATACTTCAGTCGTTCGACGCCGCGGCCGGGGTGGATGACGGACATGGGAAGGATCCATATCATCCTGGGCCCGCCGAAGACGATCGAAAACCACGCCAACGTCAACGGAGTCTTCCCCGTCGAAATCTGGACCTACGAGGGCGACCCGGAATATGGGTTGCCGCCGGGATTCCGGATCATCTTTTTCAAGAGGAACGGGACCGGCGAATACATCTTCTACTCTCCCTCGGCCGACGGACCGGAAAGCCTTATCGCCGATTGGGGGACGGGCCTGACCCAGGATTATCTGCGGGAGGGAAGGAACCCGCAGACCGCCTATAAGCAGCTTCTCAGGCTGGCCCCCGGCCTCGCCTACCAGACCTTGTCACTCATCCCCGGAGAAATCGTCATGGAAGGGGCCGCGTCCATGGCTTCCTTGAAGCTTCTCGGCAATGTCCTCGCCTATCCCCAGAAAAAGGTGCAGGACCGGTACGCCGAAGCCCTGCTGAAATACAAAGATGTCATCGAGGTCGACTACACGGCGAATTACGTCCCCGGCGATTCATCCCTGCAGATCATCCGTGATGAGGCGGGATTCTACATGGTCCATTATTCCATCGAGCCCAGGAAGATCTCGGTCGATTCCTACGGCGGCGCCTTCAGCGTCAATTACGAGCTCGACGGCCGGATCTCCGACCTCGCGGGACAGACCGTCTATCAGTACCGGAAAGAAATTCCGGTGACTTTCCGGCCCGAGGAATTCAAGGATCTCGCCGCGAAATCGCTGGCCGTTCAGGATCTTTTTCCGCTGGTGCCGGGAACCTATAAGTTTGATCTTCTTGTTAAAAACACGGTTTCCCGGGAATTCACGACGTTTGAATGGACTCTCGCCATACCTGAAGAGAGCACGCTCCCTTCGATCTCCTCATTGTTGCTCGGATATCAGTTGGAAAAAAGCGGCCCGGCGGCATCCGAATTCATTCCCTTCAAAATCAAGGACGGCCAGATGCTCGTCCCGGCCCGCAAGACATTCGCTCAAAAGGAGGATCTTGTCGTTTATTTTCAGGTCCTGGGACTGCCCCCGGATCTCCAGGCCTCGGCGGAGCTGAGGGTCGATATCCTGCGCCGGGACGCCCCGTTCCGGAGTCAAACAAAGAAACTCGGCGGCCGCGGGGCCGGCGACGCCCTGGATGTCCTCGAAATGATGCCGCTCCGGGACCTTCCGCCCGATTATTACAAGATCAAAGTCTCCGTCCTGGATCCGAGCGGAGCCGTGTTCCTGAGCCGCGCCGAGGACTTCGAAATCTCGCCCGCCCCGGCCATCGGCCGTCCCATCGTCGTTTCCAAGGTGATGACGGATTCCGGCCGCGGGGAATACGAATGCGAATTGGGGCTCCAGCTTCTCAACCTGAAAAAAAACAGGGAAGCGCTTGTTTATCTGGAAAAGGCCTATGCCTGGAATCCGGCCCAAATCAAATACGCGTTGGGATTGAGCCAGTGCCTTTTTATGGAAGGGCAATACCGGAAGGTCAAGGACATCCTCGCGCCCTTCAGGGAAGAAAAGGAGCCCGCCCTGGTTCTCTATTTCCTCGGAAAATCCGTCCATTCCCTGGGCGAACTGGATGAGGCGATTTCCGATTACGGCGACTACCTTTCCCGCTTCGGGATGAACCTGGAGATCCTCAATCTCCTGGGAACGGCGCACTATCAAAAAGGCAACGCGGCGGAAGCCCTCCGGGCCTGGCAGAGATCCCTCGAGATCAATCCCGGCCAGGAAAACATCCGGAAACTTGTCCAATCGCTTCAAAAACCCCCACCCCGCTGACCGCCGTCGGTCTCCTCTCCCTCCAAGCGCGATTCCGGACCGGGCCGTCTTCCTTTCCGCCGCTTACCGTCGTCCTGCCTGAAGCGCCCCGACCGCGGCAGAGACCTAACGCCTCTTCCTGAACCAGGAGCGGAGGACTCTTTCGGCGGGCTTGCGATGGGGAGAATAGCCGGTGTCGAACCGCCCCCCATGCCGCGGATCCGGCAGCCATTGCCAGAAATAGACGCCCGCGAGCCAGGGCCTTCCTCTCGTCATGAGCAGGGCCGCTTCATAGCATGTTTCTTGAACGCCGAGGTCGACGGGCCCTTCACGCTGCCAATCCCAGGGATTTTGCGCGCCGCCCTCGACGCTCCGATAGCCGATCTCGGTGAGGATCAGCGGCTTACGCCAACGATCGGCGAGATCCCGAAGCCTCTGCAGATAATCGAGCCAGCCCCTCCGAAGACTCTGGAGAGACGGATGGACCATCCGGGTCAGGGTGGGATACGCGTCGATCCCGATAAAGTCCACGGCGTCCCAGAAGGCCACGGCACCCGGGTTTTTCTCGATCTGATCATCCGCGTAGACAAGAGGACCCTTGTAGATCTCCCGGACAAGGGCGATCAGATTCCTCCACTCCGTCTCATGGGATACCGTGGAACCGAGCTCGCAGCCGACGCAGAACTGCTCGGCGCCGAAATCACGGGCGATCCGGGCATAGTGGAGAATGAACACCCGGTAGGAATCAAACCAGGCCGCCCAGTCCGCCGCCGTGAAGCGCGGCCCGATCTCGCCGCGATAGTGGGCGGCATCGTCGAGAAGGTCCACATGCGCCTTGAGCATGACCTTGAGGCCAAGATCGCGGGCGGAGACGATAAGATCGCCGACCGAGGCGTCGGAAGGCGTCAGGTCGCCGGCCGGTTGAATGGATGTGGAGTCGGCCGTATCCTGGTACCAGGTGGCCAGGATGCTGACCCAATTCGCGCCCGTCTGTCCCAAGGCCTTGAGCGAAAGGAGCGGCTTTTCTCCCGTATAGGCGTATCTTGAATAGCCGGTAAAAGCGACGCCCTTCTGAAAAAGGCGCCGGCCGGGCGTCTCGACAGGCCCGGAGCTTGCGGCGGGACAACGGGCGGGCAGGACAGACAAGGCGGCCAGGAGAAAAATCGGCGGGATCAAGGAAGCCCTTGGGTCCATCTCTGCCTCGATGACACCCATCTAAGCGTTAGCAGAAATCATCGTTCCTGTCAACGCGGGACAGGGCTACTTCGAAGGCTTCGTTTCGAGGGGTTTTTCCGATTCCCCGAAAAATCGGTTCTGGAGCTCCAGCGTGACGGAATCCTTCTTGACGGACCTGATCATTTCCACAAGCTGGCCGGCCTCATTGGCGAGGGCAAGCTCGCCCATCTCTTTTTTCCCGTAGCTTCCATCGCCCCGGTAATGGTTGGGATGGCTCGCATACCACCAGATGCCCGTATAAGCGTTTTTCAGCGCGGCCAGCCGCTTTTGATCTTCCCCGCTCTGCTCCCCAGCCCTGTCCATATGGACCAGGTCCGGCCTGTGCGCCAGGACCGTCGATGTCTCCATCTCGCCCGCGTGGCCGTCGAGAGTGGTTTGGCGCATTTTCTTGAGCTTCTCCCCGGCCGCGCCTTCCTCGGACGGGACGAAAAGATAAACCGCGTAATCCTTCCCGCGCTCGAGTTGTGCCTGGCAGAAATAGCGGAGGAAATATTCGCTTCCGCCATGGCCGTTGACCAGGATGATTTTCTTGATGCCGTTGCGGCCGAGCTCGTCGCAGGTTTCCTGGAGCAGGTCCAGGATGATCCGCGAGCTGTAGGCCACGGTCCCGGGCTGATGCTTGGCCTCAAAAATCTGCCCGAAATAATAGGGAGGGAACACAATCGTGTATTCGTCCTTCGCGGCCCGTAGTGACACCTCCCGGCAGTCGAGCAGATCCGTCCCCAGGGGAAGATGGGGGCCGTGTTTTTCCAGGATGCCCACGGGTATGACGCAAGTGGACTCGGACCTGGCGACGGCCTGGACGAACTCGAGCGCCGTCAGTTCCTCGTAGCGGACAGGCAGGTCCGCAACGGGCGTAGCCTTATCCCGGGCTGCGGACGTTTCCGCCCGGGACAGGAATGCCCCCGCGCAAAGCAGGGAGAGAAAAATCACGATCCGGCTTATCATCATGCGCCTCCTCAAAACTCGGGGATTTTCAGACTTTTTTGTCTCCGGCCGATTCCCTCTGGATTTATATGCCCGGCGGAAAAAATAGTCAAACGGCGGGGAGGCCGGACCGTTTTTCAAAGAATCGAAGCGCGGCCGGCCGGATGCCGGAAACGCGATCCGGAAAACGGGCCCCGCCGGTTTTCCCGACATCTCCCGGACTTCCGCTTCTCCCCCCCGCCTCTACGAGTCCGACCAGCCGGAGCGGCGCCCCGGCCGCTTCCCTTTTATCCTCGAGCAATGCTATGATTTTTCTAAGGGAGGTGAGTGATGCCGTTCGTAAAAAAAAGATTCTTTCGTTCGCCCCGATTCCCCGGAGGGTTGGGCCGGGGCCTTCCGCCGGCGCTGGCCTTGATTCTTCTTGTCCATGCCGGATGCGCGCCGGGCCGGATCGCCGGCCGCCCGCTGGCGGCGGACGTGCGGTGGCTCGGCCTTCATGTCCTGGTCGAGACGAGCGCCGACGCGGAGGCCATTCTCAGGGAGATTCCGGCCTTAGCCAAGCGCGGCGTCAACCTTCTGATCGCCGAAGTCGATTACAACTATGCCTACGAATCGCATCCCGAGCTTCGCGGTCCGGACCCGGTCTCCAAAGAAACCATAAAGAAAATCGCGGGCCTATGCCGCGCCCGCGGGGTTCGGCTAATCCCCGAGTTCCAGAGCCTGGGCCACCAGTCGTGGGACAAAAAAACATACCCGCTTCTCACGCGATATCCGGAGTTTGATGAGACGCCCGGGCAGTACCCCGAAAACAAGGGCATCTATTGCCGGAGCTGGTGCCCCCTGCACCCCGCCGTCAACCCCATCGTCTTCGACCTCTATGATGAATTGATCGATGCTTTTGAAGCTGATGCCCTCCACGTGGGAATGGACGAGGTCTTTCTTATCGCCAGCGATCACTGCCCGCGCTGCAAGGGCGGGAATCCGGCCGAACTCTTCGCCAAGGCGGTCAACGACTATCATGACCACATCGTCAAGAAACGCGGCAAGGAGATGCTGATGTGGGGAGACCGGTTGATCGACGGCGCCGCGACCGGATACGGCGAATGGGAAGGCTCGAAGAATGGGACACACCCGGCCGCGAACATGATTCCCAGGGATATCATCATTTGCGACTGGCACTACGAAAAAATGCCCGAAAAGGCCTACCCTTCGATCCCGGCATTCCTCAACAACGGCTTCCGAGTGCTCCCGGCGAGCTATAAAAACGTTTCCGCCGTCAAGGACCTGATCGATTATTCCCTGAAATACAAGAACGACCGGATGCTCGGCCATCTCTGCACGATCTGGAGAAGCGCGGAGGCGGGCAAAACCCGCAAATACCGACCGCTGAGGACGGCCGCGAAGATGATCAGGGCGATTGCGTCCGGACGCGGCGGCCGGCCGGTTTCCTCATTGACGGGAAGAGACGGTCTCCGGCGAAAGGCGGAGCATTCCTCCCGGCTTTCCAAATCTTTTCAGGGACCATCATCACGGATCGGGAAATCCCTTCCCTGCCGGAAACGGTGGAACCCCCCGGAAAAGTGACCTATAATGCCTCTTCAAGGGAGACGAGATGAAGCGAAAAACACGGATGGCGGCGCCCGCGCTGGCGATTATGCTCCTTATCGGGTTCCAAATCGGTTGGCTCCACGCCGGGGCGGGGAAAAAGATGCCGCCGGTTCTTGCCGGTTCCGGTAAAATCGCGTTCGCGGGCGCGAGGTCCTCGCAGTACGGCATCAAGCCCTTTCCCGCGCCGCCTGATTGGAAGGCGGCGATCGGCGCCGTGGCCGGTTGTTTCGAGGGCTCCGCGCCCGTGGCTGTCTGGATCGTCGGCGAGCTCCGGCGCCCCGCGGGCTGTCACCTGTATTTTCCGGGCGACGGCGGGTCTTACCCGAATATCGAGTTCGACGCCGAAGATATTCATGAACGATACCTGAGCTTCTTTGACGGGGCTGGGATCAAGGTCTATCTTCAGGTGGAACCCGCTCTGGCCGACGTGAAAACGCTCATCGACCTCGTCCTTGGAAGGTACAAAAGCCATCCGTGCGTGGCGGGATTCGGAGTGGATGTCGAATGGTATCGGGAATCCGAAAACCCCGGATGGGGCGTGAAGGTGGACGACTCCTCGGCCCGGCAATGGGAAGCGCAGGTGAAGTCCCACAACCCCGGCTACCGCTTGTTTTTGAAACACTGGGACCGAAGCTGGATGCCCGGAACCTACCGGGGAGATATCATTTTCGTGGACGACAGCCAGGAATTCAAGGATTTCGAGGCGATGGTGGCGGAATTCGCGAACGACTGGGCGGATTTTTTCTATCCCAATACGGTTTTCTTCCAGATCGGCTATCCATCCGACAGGCCGTGGTGGCAAAGGCTCGATGCCCCTCCCCGGACGATCGGAGAGGCTATCGGGAAAAGGATCCGGCAGGACTGCGGGATCATCTGGGTCGATTTCACGCTGAGGGAAGTCCTTCCGGTTCGAGAGAATTGACAACATGCGCAACCAACGGAAAACCCCGGGCCGGCTGATCGTCGGCCTTGTGATCGTCATGATGGGCGCCTTTTGCGCGAAGGACACGAGCCGGGAGATCGGAAGAAACCAGCTGGTCGGGGTGAAAATCTATGAATACTCCGGAAGCTACCCCCGATTGTTCGATGAATGGAAATCGCTCGGAATCAACGCGGCCTTCGTCGGCGCCTCGTTGGCATCCAACCCGGAATTCAGAGGGCTCGCCGAAAAAAGCGGCGTTTCGGTCTTCATCATCTTCCCGGTTTTTCATGATCCCGGGGAACTGAGCCGGCAACCGGGCCTTTCCGCCATAACCGCCTCCGGACAAATCGCCCGCGAGGCTTGGGTCCAATTCGCCTGCCCGACGCGCAGAGACTACCTGACGAGGAAGGTCGAGCTCGCCGGAAAGCTGGTACGAGAGTGCCGGCCGGAAGGCCTCAGCCTCGATTTCGTCCGCTATTTCGTCTTCTGGGAAATGGTCCACCCGGAGCGAAAACTGGATTCGCTCCCGAATAGCTGCTTTTGCCCGAGTTGTCTGGCGGAATTCCAGGCAGCGGCAAAGATCCGTCTTCCGACCGGCCCGGCGGACATCCCCGCGAGCGCGGCCTGGATCATCGCGAATCATCTCCAGGAATGGGCTGATTGGAAATGCCGGATTATCGCCGGCGCCGTCAAGGAACTCGCCGACGAGGCGCGGAAAATCAAACCGGATATCAAGATCAATGTTCATACCGTCCCCTGGCGGAAAGGGGATATGGAAGGAGCCATCCGGATCATCGCGGGCCAGGACCTGGCCATGATCGCGCCCTTCGCGGATTACCTCTCGCCGATGTGCTATCACCACATGGTGATGAGACCCCCCGCCTGGGTCCATTCCGTGGTCGAGGACGCCGACGTTTGCGCCCGCGGCCGGATCCTTCCCAGCATCCAGGTGGATAAAGCCTACATCGACGCCGAGCTGACGGTATCTGACTTCAAGGAAGCGCTGATCGAGGCCCTGAAACCGCCTTCCCGCGGAGTCGTCTTCTGGTCCTGGCCGGCCCTCGAAAAATCAGAGGGAAAAAAGGACGCGCTGAGAGACGCCCTGAAAAAGTAAAACGGCCCGAACCGGGCCCCAGGATAAGGGAACGCCCGCCGCTTGCGGCGGACGAATTCCGCGCGGCTTTAAAAGGCCCGGACGTGCATCCTGGGGAGGAAAGCGAATGGCGGGAGTTCGACGCGCCAAAATGAAAATCTGGAAAGCGGTCATGTGCATCCTGGCGGGCTCTTTGGCATGGAGCCAGGGCTCTTTCGCGCTCCGGACCGGGCAGCGGGAACCGGTGCCTCCGGTCCGGGATCCCTGCCGGACCTTCCTTTGCGACCAGGGCGGGATCATCCGCGGCCGCGCGGACAGGAAAGAAATCGCGCTGGTCTTCACCGGCGGGGATTTCGCCGACGGGGGCCCTCACGTCCGGGCCGTGTTGCGGAAAAGGCAGGTCCGGGCGGGCTTTTTCTTCACGGGGGATTTCTACAGGGACGCCGGGAACAAGGATTTGATCCGGGGCCTGGCGGCCGACGGCCATTACCTGGGGCCCCATTCGGATAAGCACCTCCTCTACTGTGATTGGAGCGAGAGGGACAAAACACTCGTTGACAAGAACCTGTTTGCGGCGGATATCCTGGCCAATTGCCGGGAGATGGAGAATCTCGGGATTCCGAGGGAGCGGGCCGCCTATTTCATCCCGCCTTATGAATGGTACAACACGGTCATCGTCAAATGGGCGGGGGAATTGGGGCTGACGCTTTTCAGCTTCACGCCGGGGACATCGTCCAACGCCGATTACACGACACCCTCGATGCCCGGATACCTCGGCTCCGAGGAAATTTACGGGCGGATTCTATCATACGAGGAAAAGGACCCGCGCGGCCTCAACGGCTTCATCCTGCTCATCCACATCGGCTCGGCTCCGGAGCGCACGGACAAGTTCTATTTCAAGCTGGAAGACCTGCTGTCCGAGCTGACGCGCCGAGGCTATGCCATGATCAGGATCGACCGCCTGCTCGGTCCCGAACGGCGAATGCCTTGAGCGCGCCGGCATGAACGGCGGTCCCGCATCAGTTCCTCTTTTTAAGGAGCGCCTCATAGACGGCCCAGACGGCGCCCGGCCTCATGTATTTCATCGCCCGGAAAAGCTCGTCGCCGTAGGCGCGGCCGGGATCATTCCAGCGGGCCTCCTCCGGATTGAGATAGGCCTCGGGCGTTTTGAAGTAGTAGCCTTGGCCGAAGGGGCTGTAAACGACATGATAAACTCCGTAGGCCGTGTGCATCCCTTCCTCGACAAGCCCGTGGAGGATGCAGTTCGAGGCATAGGCGTAGGCCGCGCCCGCCCAGACTTCATCGCCCTGCTGACTGAGAAGCTGGCGGCCCGATGCGGTCCGGCCGTTGACCGCTCCCATCAAGCCGTCTCCATACCCCAGGACGTTGAGCCGATGAATCGTCCGCAGGGTCTTCAGGACCTGTTCGCCGGGGATAATGGGATCCCCCTTCGCTTCCTCGATCCCCAGCATGGCCGCGTACCAAACGCCGAACAGCTGGTCGGCCATCACGTCGTCGGATTGGGCGTCGATGTGGAAATAGCCGGCCTTGCCGTCCCAAAGCCTTTGGACGGCGCTTTGCCCGGCTTTAAACCAGGATTCATACCTGTCGATCGCCCGCCGGACGTCCAGATCGCCGGCAACGTCCGTCCCCTGCTCGAGCAGCAGCTCGCCCATCCTGGAAGCCGCCCGCAGCGAGGCCAGCCAGAGCAGGCCGACATAAGCGCTCTCCCCTTTCATCCGCCAGGTATCGTAGGTCTGGTCCGGAATCCCCTCGTTCAGAGGAACATGACTTCGAGGATCGCCGAATTTCCTTTCAAGGGTGTCGAGCGCCGTCACGGAAGCGGAGAACATCGTCTTCAGGAACTCGCCGTCCCCGGCGCAGGCGAAGAGATAATCGCGCAGCGCCCGGAGCGGGAACTTGGGATTCAGGTCTTTCCAGACGTTTCCGTTCTGCCAGTCGAACCCGTTGAGAACCACCCAGGGACGCCCGCGGGGAGAGCCGAGATCGTGGGGAACCATTCCCCGGTCCTTGTTGATATCCCAATAATAGGGAGCCTTGTCCGGAGGAACCTCCCGCGGCATGACCTCGGCGTACCGATAGGATTTGTACGCCGGGTCTTCCATCGCGACCGCCCGGGCGAAGAATCTCATCGTGTTCATTTCGAGTTCCGGCCATAACCTGAGAAGGTGCCAGGAGGAATAGGCGTCGACGTCGAAGGTCCCGTACATCAGGTAGTCCGCGCTTTCGAGGTAGGTCTGCAGGTTCGTCGTCGCGTCCCAGATGCTCGTCTCGGCGAGGACATAGAGTTCATTGAACAAAGCCTGCTTGAGCCAGTCCGGAAGCGCCCGGTCGCCCACGATCTCCTTCTGCCATTCGTCGATCGCCTTCTCCCATTCGCCGCAGTTGTTCAGGGCGTCGCAGGCGATGGCGAAGGCTTTCAAGCCGGAGCGGCCGAAGAATTGCGTGTATTTTTTCGCGTACTTGATCCCCTTCTCGAATTCGTAGTAGGGGAAATCCCAGGCGACGGCCATCGGAAACTGGATTTCCTCGTTCGCGCCGAGGCTCACCCTGACGGCGATGGCTCCGGCCAGCTCGTCGCCGCTCCCCCCCGACCGCGATTCTTTCGCGTTCGGCAGCCGGCCGTCGAGCGAAAACGCCTTCCAGACCTCTTCTCCGCCGCCGTTCGGGTCGAAGTCCGCAAGGTAATAGACCTGCGCCTTTCCCGGGATTTCCCGGGCGGCGATGCACATGCTCCCGGACATGGCGTTCCCTTTTCTCATGTCCAGGGATTTTTTCCGGAAAAGGATCCCCCTGTTCGGCCCCTCTTCGACAAATTCATTCACGCTGTCCAAACCGTTCCTGTCCCATGCATAGAGCTCCGCCTGCGCCGCGCCGGCCGGGACGGGCTCCCAGCCGACCATGTTTTCCCATGTGAGCATCACGGAAGCGTCGAGCGGCTCCGGGCCCGGATTCTTGATGATCCATCTGTATACGGCCACCGGATAACTCGTTTCACGGTAATTATGGGGAATGACGGGTGAGAACTGAACCACGGCCGCGCGGGCTGGAAAAGCCTCGTTTTTTTCATAGGAAAACCCCGACTTGGGGAACAACGCGTAATAGGTCCCCTTCCCCTGGGGATAATTCCATTTCCAGCTCTGGAGCTTCCCCCCGGCCGAATCGGCGGACAAGGTCTGGACCGCCGTTCGGCCGCCGGACTTGAAAAAAACATGGAACTGGTTGGCCCAGACCGTATCGTCGACCATCCAGCCGGGCTTGAGGAACCATGTCCGGAAATTCCCGCTGATCGTCCATTCGTAACCACCGGCCCCAATCCCGCCGGCCGGGCAGGCGCTTCCCTCGGACGTTGCGTCGATCGTGCCCGCGGCCGCCGTATGGCCGTAGCGACCGAGCTTGTGCCCGAAGGGGCGGTCAAAGGCGCACGAAGGAAATCCGGCGAGGTCCCCGGACGAATCACCCAGCTCACCGAGGATGAAGCGGCCGATGTCTTTTTCGAGCTTGAAACCGCGGCCCCTGGCGGTATGGATCAGGGCGCCAAGCCGGCCGCCGATTTCAATGCCCCGGTCGTCGAGAAGCCCTTTTTCCATGAGCAATTCCCGGTGGTTTTCCCGGAGGTCTTTCCCGACGCCCGGTTCGACCTCGCCGGCGGCGGCCCGCCCGAATGAAAAAGCCGGAAGAGAACAAAGGCCGATCACGCCGCAGGCGAAGAATAGGCCGGCGAGAACCGTTTTCATCGGCGACGCGGCCCGCTTCCATTGAAGCCGTGATGGATGGCTCCAGCGGGCCGGCCGATGCGCTGTTTTGAAAATCACGCGACATCTCATGTCAACCCCCTTTTTCCGGGATAATCCCCCTCCCCTCCGCCCCGGTTTTCGGGAGACGGGACTTATGGTCATGCCCGTCGCTGATTCAACCGAAAGGCCGTCGCCTTTTACACCGGAAGCTATGATCGAGAGACCTCCAGCCTATGCCCGGTCCTCCGCATGATGATCAACTGCAGGATGACAATCATGCCGCAGTTAAAAACCGGGACGAACATCGCTTGACGCAGGGAGTACGCCTG
>Ga0228535_1003135_pt1 | contig 12917 bp, 10 predicted proteins | sample SJ1metagenome_FD_168457 | JGI IMG/M metagenome (GOLD analysis project Ga0228535, IMG submission 168457) | Enriched culture of PCE-dechlorinating microbial communities from Ithaca, New York, USA - SJ1 | ecosystem: Engineered > Modeled > Simulated communities (microbial... > Unclassified | place... | reverse complement strand
CCAGGGAAAAAGAATCCTGGATCAGGCCGCAGGCCGAACCCAGCACGGCTCCGAAGATCTCGCCCCTGAGAACGGCGTAATAAACGACAAGGACCGAGAAAACGTTCACGACAAGGACCAGCGAAGTGGAAATCCTTCCCAGGAGCGAGAAGACGAGGAAAGCGGCGACCGTCGCCAGGGCAGCCTCAATCACGTTCCGCATGTCTGTCTTGTCCTTTAGAAGGAATCCTGGAGATTGGCGAGGATAACGGCCACCCGGTCGAGTTCGCTGAAAGTGAAAGAGGGCTCGACGAGGATCCTTTTGAAGAGCGATGACTCCTCGGATATGTCCAAGATCCTCCCGACCCTCAGGCCGGCCGGATAGATCCTGTCGAAACCCGTGGTCGTCAGGCTTTCGCCGACCGCCCCTCCCGGAGTCGTCGTCACGACATAGTTGAGCCGGCAGCGGCCTTGGCCGTCGCCGCTCAGGATTCCGACGATCTTGTCCGTATCGGAAATGACGCTGACCCCGCAGTCGTTGTCCGTCACCAGCTGGACGCACGCTTCTTTCAAGCCCACGGGTTCGATCGTCCGCCCGACCAGGTTCCCTCTCCGGTCGCAAACGGCCTGGTTGTTCATGACGCCGTCCCGGGTGCCCTTGTTGATGATAACGGACTTGAAATAATTGCCCGCGTCGACGCCGATCACCCGGGCGACGACAAACGAACGGTCGAGCCGGGCGAGGCTTTCCTCGAACTTGCCGGCGTCCTTTGAAAAACCGACGGCATCCTTGAGCAGCTTGTTCTCCTGCCGCAGGAAAAAAACCTCCTTTTTCATTTTTTGGTTTTCCGCCCGAATGCCCCGGAGATCGAAATAGTCGTGCCAGGCATCGGAAACGCCCCGCGCGAAGCCGGCCGCCACCCGCTGAAGGGGCGAGAAGACGGCGAAGACGGCCGACTTGAAATAGCTGCGCTCCCTCCCGACAGGCACCTGGATCGATATCAGGACCATCTGGATGATGATGAGGGCGGCGAAAATGACGAAATTCTTTTTATCGTTCTCGAAAAGGGGCATCGAAATCTTTTATGATCCCGAACTATACGAGTGAGATCTTCTTCAAGAGGTCAAGGTCGTCGAGCATCCGGCCCGCCCCGAGGACGACCGTCGTCAACGGGTCTTCCGTGATGAAGACGGGCAGCTGGGTTTCCTCCCGGATCCTCTTATCCAGGTTCTTCAGCAGGGCGCCCCCTCCCGTGAGGATGATCCCCCGGTCGATGATGTCCGCGGAAAGCTCGGGAGGAGTCCTCTCCAGCGCAATCCGGATGGCGTTGACGACGGAGGCGACGATATCTTCAATGGCCTCTCGAATCTCCTGATCGTCGACGACGATGGTCTTCGGAATCCCCTCCCTCAGGTCCCGGCCCTTGATCTCCATGGTCATGGGCTCGTCCAAGGGATAAGCGGAGCCGATCTGGATTTTGACGATCTCAGCCGACCGCTCTCCGATCAGCAGATTGTATTTTTTCTTGAGGTAGTGGATGATGGCTTCATCCATCTCGTTTCCCGCCACGCGGATCGAATGGTTGAAGACGATCCCGTTGAGGGAGATGACCGCGATATCGGTCGTTCCGCCGCCGATATCGACCACCATGTTTCCCGTCGGCTCCGAGATGGGGAGCCCCGCCCCGATGGCCGCGGACATGGGTTGCTCGATGAGGTAGACCTCCGAGGCCCTGGCCCTGGTCGCCACGTCCTTCACCGCCCGGCGCTCGACCTGGGTGATCCCGGTCGGGATTCCGATCACGATCCTCGGCCGGAGCACGAATCCCTTGTTGTTCATCGCTTTTTTGATGAAGAAGTCGAGCATCTTTTCGGCGATCTCGAAATCGGCGATGACTCCGTCCCTCATGGGCTTGATCGCCAGAACGCTGGTGGGCGTTTTGCCCAGCATGTCCTTGGCCCGGGCGCCGACCGCCTCGGGCTTCCCCGTCTGTTTGTTGATGACGACGATGGACGGCTCTTGGACGATGATCCCCTTGCCCTTGAGATAGACCAGGGTGTTGGCTGTACCCAGGTCGATGGCCAAATCGCAAAACAGCCGGTTCTTAACCCAGTTTATTAGACTCATTTCTGCCTTCTCATGACAAGTCCCTTATTTAGCATAAAATCCGATTTCAATCAACAAAATTGGGTGCGGAATATGAACATCTTTCCTGCGCCTTCCTCCGGCCGGGCGGGCCGCGTCCGCCGGCGCCCCCGCTTGGGCCATGCCCCGGCCGCGGCGCGTGGTCCCCGGGTTATAAACGTCTTGATTTGTTCGGTCGATTTTTATATACAATTATTGAGAAAATCGACCGCAAAGGAGAGCGTGATGAGCGACCAGTCCTACGTTCCGGAAAAAACCGACATGCGGGAGTTCACGCTGCGGGCGTTGATCATCGGCCTTCTGATGACCGTCATCCTGGGAGCGGCCAACGCGTATCTCGGCCTGCGGGCCGGGATGACCATCGCCGCGACGTATCCCGCCGCCGTCATCGGCATGGCCGTCCTGCGAATCATGCGGGGATCCATCCTCGAAGAAAACTTCGCTCGGACCGTGGGATCGATCGGCGAATCCGTGGCCGCCGGCGCGATCTTCACCATCCCGGCCTTTTATCTTGTCGGAGCCTGGGTCAAGTTCGACTCGCTCGAGGCCTATCTCAAGTCGACGGCGCTGATGTTCGTCGGCGGATTCCTGGGCATTCTCTTCGTGACGTTCCTGAGGCGGGTCATGGTCACCGACCGCGACCTCGTTTTTCCGGAATCCGTCGCCGCCGCCGAGATACACAAGGCGGGCCAAAAAGGATCGGCCGGAGCCAAGTTCCTTTTCCAGGCCATGGGCGTCGGCTCCCTGTTCTACGCCCTCAGCCAGCTCCAGATCTTCGCCGCCACCAAGGAGTTCATCATCAATATCGGCCGGATCGGTTCCAGCTTCGTCCGCGTCGGGACAGCCAAGGACGCCGTGCGCGTGGACGCCGGCGGGACGATTTCCGTGGCGGGCCCCGGCATCTTCCCGGCCTATATCGGCGTCGGCTATATCATCGGACCGCGCCTGGCCGCGCTCAACTTCGCCGGAGGCGTTTTGGCCTGGGGATTGTTCGCGCCTCTCCTGATGTATTTCCTCGGCCCCCAGATCGTCGAAAAGATGTACGGCCCGGCCGCCCAGATGAGCCAGGTCGCCTGGCCCGAATTGATGCTCAATATCTGGAAGTTCATCATCCGACCCATCGCCGTCGGCGGGATGCTCGTCGGCGCCGGCTACACGCTCTTCAAGATGAGGAAAAACCTCGCCGCCGGCATCAAGCGTTCCATCGGGGACGTTAAAAAAGCGGCCGGCCAGGTCGACACGACGTCCCGAATCGAGAAAGATCTCAATATCCGGCTCGTCCTCGGCGGACTCGTCCTGTCTTTCGTGGCGATGGTCTTCGTCTACAGGATTTTCGCCGGCTCCTATCCGCCGGCCATCCTGGCCGCGCTGGTCATGGCCGTCGCCGGGTTCTTTTTCGCCGCCGTGTCGGGAAACCTGGTCGGCACCATCGGCTCGTCCAACAATCCCATCTCCGGCCTGACGCTCTCGACGCTGATCATCGCCGGGCTGCTGATGGTCGTCGTCGGCGCCACCGGGACCAGCGGCGTGGCGGCCGTTCTTGGAGTGGCCACGGTGGTGTGCGTGTCCTCGGCCGTGGCGGGCGAGATGCTCCAGGATCTGAAAGTCGGGCATATCCTCGGCGGAACGCCCTGGAAGATGCAGGTCGGGAACATCTTCGGAATTCTCCTGGCCTCGATGGTCCTTTACTTTCCGCTGATGATTCTCCACGGCGCCTTTACGTTCGGAAGCCGGGATCTTCCCGCCCCCCAGGCCGGGTTGATGGCCGCCATATCGCAGGGGATCGTCGGCGGCGAAATGGCTTGGCCGCTGGTCATCGTCGGGATGCTGATGGGCTTCGCGTTCATCCTCGTCCAGGTCAAATCCCCCATGCTCGTCGCCGTGGGCATGTACCTGCCGTTCGAGACGACCTTCGCCATTTTCTGCGGCGGCATGATCAAGGGGATCCTGGATAGGTTCGCCGGAAAACGGAAGCTCAACGCCGCCCAGAAAGCCCGCGTGGACAACATCGGAGTCCTGCTGGCCGCCGGCCTGATCGCCGGCGAGGGGCTGACCGCTCTCTTGCGCGCCGCATGGAAATTTCTCTATCTTCAGAATGTGCTGAAATTCGACGTTCCCACCGTTTTCAAAAATCCGACCTACTTGATCGGGATCGTCGTTCTGGCCATCATCACGTTTTACTTGGTGGCCGTGCCTCTGAAGAATTCCGGGGCCGCCGATGAGCCCCCGCCGCCGTCCGCGGTCATCTAGGAACGGATCAGCCGCCTTTCCCGCGGCGGATCCGGATGCCTGCCGGCCCGCAGGGCCCGGGACGGGCGTCCCGAATGATTTGAATAAACGCCAGGAATTCTCTAAAATGAAGCCTGGGAGAAAGTAATGGCGATCCTTGAGATTCTGAGAATAGGGCATCCGATTCTGGCCAAGAAAGCCGTTCCCGTCGGAAAAATCGACGACGATCTATGCCGGCTTGCCCGGGATATGGCCGAGACCATGCACGCCGCGCCCGGGGTCGGCCTGGCCGCTCCCCAGGTCGGTTTCTCCAAGCGGCTGATCACCGTCGATCTTTCGCTCGGAGAACGCAAGGAAGACCTCATCATCCTGGCGAACCCGGAGATCCTCAGCCGGGAAGGCCAGATCGTCTGCGAGGAGGGATGCCTGTCCGTTCCCGGTATTTACGAAAAAGTCGCCAGGCCGGCCCGCGTGGTGGCTAAAGGCCTTGATCTCGAAGGGCGGGAAAAAACGATCGAGGCCGACGATATGCTTGCCCGGGCCCTCTGCCACGAAATCGACCATCTCGAGGGGAAACTGTTTGTGGACCGGCTGTCGCCACTGAAAAGGGCCATGATCAAGAAAAGACTCCGCAGGGAAGCGTCTCAAGGAAAGCGGGAATGAAAGTCGTTTTTTTCGGCAGCCCGGCGTCCGCGCTGCCGTCGCTCCGGAAGCTCTTGGAAGCCGGGCATTCCATAGAACTGGTCATCACCCAGCCCGACAGGCCCGCCGGCCGCGGCCGGAAAACCAAGATGGGGGAGGTTAAAAAATTCAGCGTCGCGCGCGGACTCCCCGTCTATCAACCGGTCAAAATCCGGAAAGACGAAGCCGTGATGGAGAAGCTCCGGGCGGCCGCGGCGGATATCCATGTGGTCGTCGCCTACGGGCAGATCATTCCGGAGCCGATCATCCATCTTCCCAGGTTCCACTCCGTGAACGTCCACTTCTCTCTATTGCCCCAATACAGGGGGGCATCTCCGGTCGAGTGGGCGATTCTCAACGGCGAGAAATCCACGGGCGTCACGATTTTCGAGCTCAGCGAAAAAATGGACGAGGGCGATATTCTAGCGAAAGCCGGAACGGACATCGGCTCCCGGGAGACGGGCGGGGAGCTCATGGCGCGGCTGGCCGAAATCGGCGCCAACCTCCTGATCAAGACGATGGACGAAATCGGCGGCCTGCCCCGCGTTCCCCAGAACCACATGCTGGCCAGCTACGCTCCGAAGATCAGCAAGGCGGACGGCCGCATCCACTGGAGGGACGCGGCGTTGCTCATCGACCGCAAAGTCCGCGCCCTCAAGGCTTGGCCGACGGCCTACGCTTTTTTCAAGGGGAAACGCGTGCAGATCCGGAGGGGCCGCGATATCGAGGGGATTTTCACGGCCGGTTCGCCGGGAGAGGTTTTGGCCGTCCAGGAACTCGGCATCGACGTTTGCTGCGGGAAAGGGACGATTTTCAGGATCGAATCGATCCAGCCCGAGAACAGGAAAGAAATGCACGCCTATACATTTTCCCTGGGGTCGAGAATCAAGGCCGGAGATTGCCTGGAATAAAGCGGCCGGCGGCCGATGCCTATTCTTCGAGAATATAGCTGAAGGGATTCATGGCCTTGTCGTTGACGCGCACTTCGTAATGGAGGTGCGGTCCCAGGGCCTTGCCGGTCCTTCCCACGTAGCCGATGATGTCCCCCCTCAGGACCTTCTGTCCCGCGACGACTCCGAACCGATCCAAATGTCCGAAATGCGTCGTTATGCCGCCGCCGTGGCTGATGATGACGCTTCTGCCCAGCATTTTTTCGGCTTTGACGCCGACGACAATGCCGTCCGCGGGAGCGGCGATGGGATTCCCGAGGTTCGTGGCGATATCCACTCCGTAGTGGAACTGCTTTCTCCCGGTGAAGGGATCAATCCTGGAACCGAACGGAGACGAAACCCATCCCTGAGTCGGCCAGATCGTCGGGGTGCTGGCCAGGCGCAAGGACTGGCTTTCAAAAAAGTCGACGAGGGTATCCAGGTTCTTCTCGACGCTTTCGGCTTTCCGGGTGAGATTCTGGATGGTTCCGAGCGAGACGTTTTGGGGATTTCCCGCCGGCTCTCCCAGGGGGATGTTTCCCTCGCCGGACTCGCCGTAGCTGTTGCCGCCGCCCAGGCCGGGAGCACCGGGGATCACCTCCGGCGATTTCAAGCCGGCCATGATATTGAGTTTCTTGGCGTAGCCCTCGAAGTTGGCGATGGTCGTCTTCAGCCCCCGGACATAGCTCTCGTAATTGGCGATCATCTTTTTCTGGTTGGCGCTTTCCAGGCTGAGGGCCCTGTATTTTTTCCGAATCATGCTCATGGAGACATAATCCGCCAGGACGACGGCCAGCGCCAGCGCGAGCAAAAAGGATCCCGCGACGACCGCTTTGACCGCTTTCTTGGAAACCGACAGCGTCCGGAAACTGGTCTTTGAATGCGGGACGATAATGACCGAAAACGACTTTTTTGCCATGAATCTTTCCTTTGATTATCACAAACAAAAAATCAAAGTCAAGGGATTTATGCCGGGGGCGGCAGGGACCCGGCCCGCCCGAAGGGGCTTACGAATCTCCCGTGACTCTGAAAACACGGTCATGTTCCCTGACAGGAAATTCCGCCTTGAAGCCCACAGACAGGCCTTTTGCGGCCGATTCGACCTGAACATGCTCCATTTGCAGGGACTCCAGCTTTTGGAAGAAATCCGTCGTATGCCCCACGATATGGATCGTGTCCCCGACCCTCAGTACCCCCTGGGTGACCTCGAGCACCCCGACCTGGATCTTGGAAAAATAATGCGTGACCCTGCCGATTTCTTCTTCCATCCAAGGCCTCCTTTTGAGACGTTGATATCACGTTATCAAAAAACCCCGGCCTCTGGCAAGCCTTCAGCCGCCGCAGAGAACGGAGCCGCCGTTCACGTTCAAAACCTCGCCGGTGATATGCCGGGCCAGCGGGGAAGCCAGGAACACGATCGGGCCGGCGATGTCCTCCGCGGGCGGGATCCTCCGGAGAGGGATGGACCGCCGCACTCTCTCCTTCGCTGCGGGATCGCTGAAGGCGCCGGCGCACATGTCCGTATCCACCCATCCGGGAGCCACGCAGTTGACGAGGATATTCCACGGCGCCAGCTCCACGGCCAGCGACTTGGTCCATGAGACAAGGGCTCCCTTGCTCGCCGCGTAGTGAGAATGGAGGGCCTCTCCGCGAACGGCCGCCGTCGAAGCCACGTTGACGATCCAGCCCTTTTTCATGGTCTTCAGGACCGGCACCACGGCGTTCGTCACGTGAAAAGCGCCGTCGAGGTTGATGGACATCGTTTCTCTCCACGTTTTCTCATCCATGCTCCCGATTTCCCCGTATGTCCAGACGCCGGCGTTGTTGACCAGTGTGTCGATTTCCCCCCATTGGGCGAAGACCGCCTCGACCAGCCTGACAGCCTCGAGGCGGCTGCCGAGATCCGCCTTGACGGCAAGACAGCGCCGGCCCTGTTTATGAATCTCGTCGCGGACGAATTCCGCCGAACGGACGTCGGATGCATAGCTGACGGCCACGTCGGCTCCGCATCGGGCGAACATCAAGGCCGCGGCGCGCCCGATTCCGCGCGAGCCGCCGGTGATCAGGACCTTGCGGCCCTCGAGTTGAATCATCGCGCCTCCTCTCTCCTGCCGCCGGCATCCGCCGCTTGTTTTCCAAGCCTGCCCGCGGCCGAAATGCGGGCCGAGCGGCCGGCAAAATCGCCCCGGCGCCGGCCATCTCCTACCGGACGTAGGCCAGGGGCTGCCCGCCGGTCTTGTCAAACTCCAGATAGCGGTAAATCGTTTCCGCCGCCGGGAGGATTTTTTCGGTCATGACGGCGAAGTACTCCTCGACGCTGGGCAGCCTTCCGCGGATGGCCGTGACCGCGGCCAGCTCCGCCGATCCCAGATAGACGCGGGCGCCGTCTCCCATGCGGTCATCGAAATTGCGGGTCGACGTGGACATGACCGAAGCTTCCGGGTCCACGCGCGCCTGGTTGCCCATGCAGAGAGAACAGCCCGGGATTTCAACCCTGGCGCCGACGGATGAAAAGACGGAATAGTGCCCCTCCCTCATCAGCTGGGCCGCGTCCATCTTCGTCGGCGGGGCGAGCCAAATCCTGGCCTCAGCGCGTCCCGCTTTCTCAAAAATGCGGCTGGCCGCCCGGAAATGCCCGATGTTCGTCATACACGAACCTATGAAGACCTCGTCGATTTTGTCCCCGGCCACCGCGGACAGCGGCCGGACGTCATCCGGATCGTTCGGGCAGGCCAGAAGGGGTTCCCGGATGTCCGCCAGGTCGATCTCCAGCACGGCGGCATATTCAGCGTTCTCATCCCTCTCCAGGAGTCTCGGATTTTCCAGCCAGCGGCGGCAGGCCTCGATGCGTTTCTCCAGGGTCGAGGCGGTTTGGTAGCCTTCGCCGATCATTTTTTCCATGAGAGCGATGTTGCTCCGGAGGTAAGCCGCTACGCGATCGGTCTCCAGGGCGATGACGGCCGCCGCTGCCGAGCGTTCGGCCGACGCGTCCGTCAACTCATAGGCCTGGTCCACGGTGAGGCCCGGAATGCCCTCCATTTCCAGTATGCGGCCGTTGAAAATATTCTTTTTCCCTTTCTTGGAGACGGTCAGCAATCCCCGTTGAACCGCATAAAAGGGAACGGCATTGACGGCGTCCCGCAGCGTGAGGCCCGGAGCCAGCGCCCCCCGGAACCTGACCAGGACGGATTCGGGCATATCCAGGGGCATGAAGCCCAGGGCCCCGGCGAAGGCGACGAGACCCGATCCGGCCGGAAAGCTGAGCCCGATGGGAAAGCGCGTGTGGGAATCTCCGCCGGTGCCCAGGGTGTCGGGGAGGATGAGGCGGTTGAGCCATGAATGGATGACCCCGTCGCCCGGCCTCAGCGCGACGCCGCGGCGGTCCGTGACGAACGCCGAGAGGCCGGAGTGCATTTTCACGTCGGTGGGCTTGGGATAAGCCGCCGTGTGACAAAAGGATTGCATGAAAAGCCCCGTTTGAAACTCCAAGCAGGCCAGCTCCTTGAGCTCATCGGCCGTCATGGGACCCGTCGTATCCTGGGATCCCACGCTGGTCATTTTCGGCTCGCACGCCGCGCCCGGAAGGACTCCCCTTGTGCCGCAGGCAGCGCCGACGATCTTCTGCGCCTGCGTGAAGCCCTGCCCCTGTCCGGGCACGGGATTTTTGAGCCCCGCGAAAAATTCCGCCTCGGCCAGGCCCAGCGCCCGGCGGGCTTTGCCGGTGAGCTGCCGTCCGATGATGAGGTTCAGGCGCCCTCCCGCCCGGAATTCGTCCATGATGGTCGGCGGCCTGAACTCGGCGGCGCAAATCCTTTCGCCGCTTTCGCGGGTGATCATCGAGGCTTTGGAATCGACGATGATCACGTCGCCCGTTTTCAACTTCGCGACATCGGCGGTGATCGGCATTCCCCCGGAATCCTCCGTCGTGTTGAAAAAAATGGGCGCGATGAGCCCGCCGATGACCACGCCCCCTTTCCTCTTGTTCGGGACGAAGGGGACATCGTCGCCGATATGCCACATCAAGGAATTGCAGGCCGATTTGCGGGAGGATCCCGTCCCCACGACGTCTCCCGCGAAGGCCACGCGGAAACCGCGGCCGCGGAACTCGCGGATGGTCTCGATCCCTCCTGGAAAACGGGTCTCCCCCATGTACCGGGCATGGAGGGGGATGTCCGGCCGGCTCCAGGCGTATTTCGCCGGCGAGAAATCGTCGGTATTGATTTCTCCATCGACCTTGAAGACGATCAGCTTCAGCTTTTCCGGAAACGCCGGCCTTTTCAAGAACCATTCCCCGGCGGCCCAGGATTCCAGGACGGTCTTGGCCGCCGCATTCTTTTTCGCCATGGCCGCCGCCCGGTCGAAGGCGCCGTAGACGAGAATGATGTCCTTGAGGGCGGCCGCCGCCGCAAACGCCAGCTCCGGATCCTCGAGCAGCGTGATCAGCGGCTCGACATTGTAGCCGCCCAGCATGGTTCCGAGAAGGAAAACGGCGTCTTTCCTGGTGACAACCGGCGAGACGGCCCTTCCCGCGGCGATGCCGGACAGCCATTCCGCCTTGACCCGGGCCGCCGGATCCACGCCCGGCGCCACGCGGTCCCTAAGGAGAGCCAGCAAGGACGCCTCCCGCCCCCGGGGCGGCGCCTCGAGCCAACGGCAGACCTCCTCGGTGTCGCCGGGGCCCAGGGGCAAAGGCGGAATGCCCTGTTTCCGGCGTTCGGATTCTTGTCGGAAATATGATTCCAGCATGTATGACCCCTCTTGTTCCGGCTCCTTCCCTGGACTGCGCCGCGGCCCCAGGCAGGCCGGAGGGCCGCTCGGGCCCGTGGAAGGCAGCGGCGAAGATGGTTGCAGATACTGTACAGGATGATTGACGCGATTGTCAACCGGACGAATCACGCCGGCTAAAATCCAGCCGAAGGGCGATGTGTCTTGCCATTCAAAAACCCAGCCCTGGCCGGACGGGCCGGAAGGATCCGGCGTTTCCGGCATCCGCCCCGCGGCCGGCTTGAACAAGTTGATTTTCGCGGCCAAACAGGATAGAATTCTTGGATTATTTCCACACGGAAAACTCGGAAAGGAGGGCTAAAGGGATGGATCAAACCGCCATTGACAGGGCCAAAGGGCATTTTGGGAAAATTCTGGAAGCTCAGATGAGCCGCATGGAAAAGATCAAGGCCATGCCGGACTGGATCGACTACAGCCGGATTCAGCCCATCAAAATCGGCATACTGGCCGGCGACGGCATCGGTCCGTTCATCGCCGCCGAGTCGAAGAAGGTCCTCGGCTTCCTGCTCAAGGAGGAGGTTGACCGGGGCAAGGTGGTCATCCGCGACATCGACGGCCTGACCATCGAGAACCGCGCCGCTTGCGGAAAACCCGTCCCCGAAGATGTCCTGGCGGAAATCAAGAAGTACCACGTGACGCTCAAAGGTCCGACGACGACTCCGCGCAAAGGCGATCCCTGGCCCAACATCGAAAGCTGCAACGTGGCCCTGCGCAAGGAACTGGACCTTTTCGCCAATGTCCGGCCCGTCCGTGTTCCCAAGCAGGGGATTGACTGGATCTTCTTCCGGGAGAATACCGAAGACCTTTACGCCCTCGGGCCGTACGGCATCGAGGTCGACGCGGATATCGCCATCGATTTCCGTCTGATCAGCACTCCGGGATCCGACAGAATCTGCCGCCTGGCCTTCGAGCATGCCAAGGCCAACGGCCGCTCCAGGGTGACCTGCGTGACCAAGGCCAACGTCGTCAAGACGACGGACGGCCGTTTTCTGGATAATTTCTACCGGGTCGCCAAGGAATATCCCGGCATCCAGGCGGATGACTGGTACATCGATATCATGACGGCCAAGCTCGTCGACGAGAAGCGGCGCCGCGATTTCCAGGTCCTGGTCCTGCCGAATCTCTACGGCGATATCCTGACCGACGAAGCCGCGGAATTCCAGGGAGGAGTCGGAACGGCCGGGAGCGCCAATATCGGCAAACAGTACGCCATGTTCGAGGCCATTCACGGTTCGGCCCCCCGCATGGTCGCCGAAGGCCGCGCTCCGTATGCCGACCCCTGCAGCATGATCCGCGCCGCCGCCATGCTCCTGAATCACATCGGGTATCAGGACAAGGGGAAAAATCTGGAAATGGCGCTCGACGTCTGCGGCCAGTATGAGAAAAAGCTGGTGATCACCGGCCGCTCGACGGGAACGACCGGCTCGGCATTCACCGATTACGTCATGGATTGGATCGTCAACCCCGGGCTCAAGGAGACCTGGGAGAACTATGTCGGCGCCTGATCTCAAGGCGGAGTCTTTTCTTTAAAGGATTCATTCATCTTTCAAGAAGGAGATTCTTTCATGAGAAAAAAGATCGCGCTCATCGGCGGCGGCCAGATCGGCCAGATCCTGGCCATGCTCGCCGGTCAAAAGGAACTCGGGGATATCGTCATCGTGGACATGCCCGCCCTGGAAAATCCCGTCAAGGGCAAAGCCCTGGACCTCATGGAAATGGCTCCGCACGGCAACTATGACGCCAAGATCTCCGGCACCTCGGACTATAAGGACATCGAGGGAGCCGACGTGGTCATCGTCACGGCGGGCAGGCCCCGGGAAGCCGGGATGACCCGCGAGGACCTGTTGAACGTCAACATCAAGATCATCAGCGACGTCGCCGCCGGGGTCAGGCAATACGCCCCCCACGCCTTCTGCATTATCGTCACCAACCCCCTGGACGCGATGGTCTATGTTTTTCACAAACTGACCGGGTTCCCGAAAAACCAGGTGGTCGGAATGGCCGGCACCCTGGACACTGCCCGCTGGCGGGCTTTCATATCCATGGAGCTGGGCGTTTCCGTGGCGGACGTCGCCGGGACCGTCCTGGGGGGGCATGGACCCGACATGGTTCCGCTCCCCCGGTTGACAACGGTCGGCGGAGTGCCCCTTTCCGAAATCGCGACCCCC
>Ga0228535_1003134_pt1 | contig 12926 bp, 11 predicted proteins | sample SJ1metagenome_FD_168457 | JGI IMG/M metagenome (GOLD analysis project Ga0228535, IMG submission 168457) | Enriched culture of PCE-dechlorinating microbial communities from Ithaca, New York, USA - SJ1 | ecosystem: Engineered > Modeled > Simulated communities (microbial... > Unclassified | place... | reverse complement strand
GTGATCTTCACGAGCCCCGTGCCGAATTCAGGATCGACATAGCTGTCTTCGATGACCGGAATGACGCGATCGGTCAGAGGCAGACGCACTTTTTTGCCGATAATGGCCACATAGCGAGGATCATTGGGGTGGGCCGCAACGGCAGTGTCGCCTAAAAGCGTCTCCGGGCGCGAGGTCGCGATCTCGATCCTGCCGCTCGGCCATTCGGGACAGGGACCGTCGACAAGTTCATACCAAATGTGCCACAGCGCGCCCGGTTCATCCTCGTGCTCAACCTCATCGTCCGAGAGGGCAGTGCCGCACGAAGGGCACCAGTTCACCAGGTATTCGCCGCGATAGATCAGATTGCGCTCGTACAGCGCCACGAACACTTCGCGGACGGCCTTCGACAGCCCTTCGTCCAGAGTGAACCGCTCCCGGCTCCAGTCGACACTCGCCCCGATGCGGGCGAGCTGGTTGTCGATGAAGGCCCGGTGTTCCCTGGCCACCTTCCAGGTCTCTTCGACGAAGGCCTCGCGCCCCAGAGACTCCCGGCTGCGGCCTTCCTTTCGCAGTTTCCGCTCCACCACGTTCTGCGTGGCGATGCCCGCATGGTCGGTGCCGGGCAGCCAGAGCGTTGGAATGCCCTTCATGCGTCTGTACCGGATCTGTATATCCTGCAGGCTGTTGTCGAGCGCATGCCCCAGGTGGAGGACACCGGTTACATTGGGAGGAGGAATTACGATGGTAAAAGGCCGCTTCTGCCTGTCTACTTTCGGCTGAAAATGGCCCTCGCTCTTCCACATCTCGTACACGCGCTGTTCGAACGACTTTGGGTCATAGGCCTTTGCAAGCTCCACCGATTTCATGTTCTCCTCCAGAATGAACAGAAAGTGCACAAAAGAATAGCGCAAAAGCGAGCCTGCCGGGAAGGGGGCGATAATTCAAGAAAATCGCTCCGCCCACTTTTCATCACCCTTGTTCTTGCTGCATAATAACGGCCATGAGAGAGACAGAACCCTGGAAATTTCTCGAGGCATATCGAGATCGTGTGTTTTCAGACAAGTGGCCGACTATTCCCCAGCTCTTCGACATCACCACAGAGCGGTTCCCCGAGAGGCCCTGTTTCACGGTGTACAGTCCGCAGAGAGTGAGCCTGACCTATAAAGAGGCCCGTTCCCGTATCGTCGATGTTGCTGCCCACCTGAGATCCATCGGCGTGAAGGAAGGAACCCACGTTGCGCTGACGGGAAAGAATTCACCGGAGTGGGCGATTGGGTTCCTCGCCGTCCTGTATGCGGGAGCCGTCGTCGTTCCCATCGACTATCAGCTGCCGACACAGGAGATCATCACCCTGATAAAGGCCGGGGATGCGACGGCGGCATTCGTCGATGAAGAAAAATTCGGGGAGATTCAGAAAGAGTTCCACGACATGCCCTGCTTCGCCCTTGCAAAGGGTGCCGGGGAATATATCTACGACATGGCCCCGCCTCAGGGCTTCACGTTTGAACGGACAAAGGTGAACGCGAAGAGCAATGCCGCCATCCTCTTCACCTCAGGCACCACGGGCGTTCCCAAAGGCGTAGTGCTGAGCCACGAGAACTTCGTTTCGGATTGTTTCCTCGCACAGTCCAATCTCAACATTTTTTACCAGGACGTGTTCTACGCCCTGCTGCCGATCCACCATTCATACACGATGCTCGCGGTGTTCATCGAAACGTTCTCGGTCGGCGCCGAGGTGGTCTTCGGCAAGCGCATGGTCGTCAAGCAGATCCTTTCGGACCTGAAAGAGGCAAAGGTGACGATGTTCCTCGGCGTGCCCATGCTGTTCAACAAGCTTCTCGCCGGCATCATGAAAGGCGTGAAGGAAAAGGGCATCTTTACCTACGCGCTGATCCGGACCCTGATGGCCATCTCGGGGCTCATCAAGAAGGTGACGGGCGTCAATCGGGGCAAAAGTCTATTCCATTCGGTGCTGGAAAAAGCGAGCCTGTCTTCGATCCGAATCTGTATTTCGGGCGGCGGGCCCCTCGATCCGAAGGTCTTCCGGCAATACAACGAACTTGGGATCGACTTTGTCCAGGGCTACGGTCTCACTGAGGCATCGCCGATACTCGCCCTCAACCCTGTCGAACACTATAAGGAAACTTCCGTCGGCAAAATCCTCCCCGAGGTCGAAATGCGCATCGCAGATCCCAACGAAGATGGCATCGGAGAGATCGTCGTCCGCGGGCCCATGGTGATGCAGGGCTATTACAAGATGCCCGCAGAAACGGCCCAGGTGCTCTCTCAAGACGGCTGGCTCAGCACAGGCGACCTGGGAAAGCTGGACAAGGAGAATTATCTCTATCTTGCGGGGAGAATCAAGAATCTCATCGTCACCGAGGGCGGCAAGAACGTCTATCCCGAGGAGATAGAGAACGAGTTCCAGCTCTACGACGAGATCGACCAGATCCTCGTGCGCGGCTATAACCCCGAAGGCAAATCTGTCGCGGAGGAGATCGAGGCCCTCGTCTATCCGAATCAGGACTGGATTTCCCAAAACCGCCTGGAGCCACACCAGATTGAGGCGCGCATCCAGGACATCATCACCGAGGTGAACCAAAAGCTGCGGCCCTATCAGAAAATCACCCGCACGCACCTTCTGCACGAGCCCCTCGAGATGACGACCACGAAGAAAGTCAAGCGCCAGAGCGCCAAAATATAGAAGAGAGGGCGCCTCCGTTGCGCCCTCTCCCCTCTCACATTATGAGTCTTCGCCGCGCCGGGCGACTCTCTCTGCCTTATTCTTTTCTCAACACCGTGACGCAGTTTGTGACGCTCGAGCCGCCGACATTGAAGATGACGCCCACTGTCGGGCGCTTCTTCGCAGGGACAGCACCGATGGGCTGGCCGACGAGCTGCTTGTAGATGAGGGCGTGCATCGAGACGCCCGTCGCGCCTACGGGGTGCCCCTTCGCCTTGAGGCCTCCGGAAAGGTTGATCGGACAGTGCTCGTCCTCGCGGGTGAATCTGCCTTCCATGTAATCGTAGCCGGCGCGGCCGTCGGCGGAGAGGCCGAGTGCCTCGGTGCTCAGGAGCTGATTGATGGTGAAGCAGTCGTGGACTTCGGCCAGGTCGACATCCGCGATCGTGATGCCCGCCTCCGAGAACGCCTGCTGCACCGCGCGCTTGCCGGCCATCAGTTCATACATATTGGGGCGCACCGAGATGGGGAGGCGCTCGTTGACCTGGGCGATGCCCGCCACCTTGATCGCCTTCTCCGATTTGGCGAGCGGAAGGTCGTCGCGGACGAGCACGAGCGCAGCGGCACCGTCGGTGACGAGCGAGCAGTCGTGCAGCCGCAGCGGGTCGGCGATCACGGGGTTTTTCTCTTCGGGAAGCGCGAGAATCGCCTCTGCCGTCATGAGGCCGAGGCGGTCCGCAACGCCGCCCTTGCCGAAGTGCGCGAGGGGGTTGTCGACACCATTGCGGTAATTGAGCGCCGAAACCGCAGCGAGCATCTTTGCGAGCAGTTGCCGGTCAAAGCCGTACTGGGCGGCATATCCCTTGGCATATTCGGCGAACAGGGCCGGGAAGGTGTACCCCTTGGCCCCTTCTTCCGGCCAGTAGGAACAGGTGGCGAGCCCATGGGTCACGCCCTTCGTATCGAGGAGATTCATTTTCTCGATACCGAGCACGAGCGCGATCTTCGCCCGCCCCGATTCCAGCGCATACAGGGCGTTGTACACTGCAACCGAGCCGGACGAGCAGGCGTCTTCGACGCGGTTCATCGGCTTGAAGCGCAGAGCCTCCGGGGCGATTTCGGGCGCGAAGGCCGCGAGGTGCTCCTGATTGGCGAACATCCCCGGTGCGCACGAGCCCACCCAAACACCATCGATATCATTCGGGTCGATGCATGCGTCGGCGATCGCTCCCCTGCCCGCTTCGAGCATGAGATCGTAGACCGACCTGAGGTCGGTGACTTCGCCTGTCTCTTTGTTCTTCTTCACAAAGTTTCCGAACTGAGTATTGTAGGCGCCGACAATGCTGACTTTTGCCATGAAAGTGCCTCCTTTAGAGTACTCTCTGAGTTTGTATGGATTTATCTTTTACAGATGCCATTTTCGGCGAGGAAATTCCTGAAAATCTGCAGGAAGAGGCCGGGGTTCTCGACGATGACCGAATGCCCCACTCCCTCCAGCGTCACAAGCCGGGCATGAGGATAGGCCCTGGCCGTCTCCTGGGCCATCTCGTCAGTGATAATCGGGTCGAAAGTCCCCCGGATCACCAGGACCGACCCCTGGTATTCGGCGCACCTGGCGGCGACATCGAAGTTCGAAAGTGCCTCCGCGTTGCCGATCCATGCGGGAACGGCCATCTTCTGCGCATCATCGACAAGCGTCTTGAGCAAAGCCTCGTCCTTGAGCGTAGGGGCAACCGCCTTAAGGGCCTGTTCGAGCACCGTCCGATTGGCCCTCATGAACTCGATGGCAGAATAGCGGTCCCTGGGCGTCAGAAGACCGTCCGGCGCACCCGAATCGACGAGGACCATGGCTTTTACAAGGTCCGGCCGGTCGAGCGCGAGAGCCTGCACGACGCAGCCTCCCAGCGAATGGCCCACGACGACCGCTTCTTTCAGCCCCTGTGCATCCATGAAGCCGGCGACATAGGCCGCATAGCGCTGGATGCTGATATCTCCGTCGAGGGGAGAGGACCGGCCGAAGTTGGGCATATCGAGCGCGACAACACTGCAGCCCGGCAGGTCCATCACGAGCTTGAACCAGGCCGAAGAACCGGTATTGCCATGGACATAGACCACGGGCTCTCCGGAGCCCTCCCTGAAGAAGGACAGCGAAACCCCATTCACCTCAGCGAAACCGCTTTCCATATTTCCTCCGCACTCACCGCAGGCTGCTCGATCACCACCGCGTGGCCTGCGTCTGGAATGACATGCATCACCGCGCCCGGTATGTTCCGGGCGATGATCTCCGAAAAACCCCTGTGCTTGAGAATGTCCTTCTCCCCGACGACCACCGTTGTGGGACACTGGATGTACTTCAGCCTCGGTGTCAGATCGATCTTCAGGAAAGCCTTGCAGAGTTCAACGAAGGCCGAGAACCATTCTGCCGGCAGAGCTGCGACTCCCTCTTCCCGCGCTGCCAGCATGTCCCTGTGGGCGGCGATATAGTTCGAGGAATAGGTCCAGGGAAGCATTGTTTTATAGAACAGACGGGCATCTTTTTGGGCAGATTCCATCCACGAAGATACAGCCGCTTCCAGGACCGGATCGAGTTCGCTCACTCCGTCGATCAGCATGAGCGACGCGCACCGCTCCGGGTACAGAAGCGCGAACTCCATCGCCACCTCGGAGCCGTAGGAAGTCCCCACGATATGCCCCTTCTCCATGTGTAGGGCATCCATGAGGGCGGCGAGGTCTCCGGCATGCATGGCGAGCGAATACGGCCCCGCGGGTTTGCCGCTGAGGGTCTGCCCCCGAAAATCGTGGCACAGGCAGCGCGTTCCGGCAGGCAGCGCCGCGATTGTCTGCTTCCAGTGGGAAATCGACATCGCGATGCCGTTTAAAAGGATAATCGGCGCCCTTGGAGTACCGATATCGAGCTCTCCGGAGAGCTCGTAGGCGATCCGGACGCCATTGACCATCGTCTCCGCCATTGCGATACTCCCTCACAATCCCAGATATGATTTGATGACATATGGGTTTGTCCTGAGCCCCTCCGCGCTGTCCTCCAGCACGATGCGGCCGTTTTCGAGTACATACCCGCGGTCGATGGCCCTCAGGCTTTCGCGCACATTCTGCTCGGTGACCAGGATCGAGACCGAGCTTTTCAGCCCTTTCAGCACCTCGAACACCTCCGCGACGATCGACGGCTGGAGGCCGAGCGATGGTTCATCGAGAATAAGGAGCCTGGGCTTCGACATGAGCGCCCGCCCGATGGCCAGCATCCGCTGCTGGCCGCCGGACATGGTGCCGGCATACTGTGTGCGCCTCTCCTTCAGTATGGGAAAGAGCGAGAATACTTGTTCCAGTTGAGCGGGAATGTCGTCCTTTGCATGGGGAATATAGGCGGCGCCGAGCACGAGGTTGTCCTCCACGGACATGCCGGGGAAGAGTTCCCTCTCCTGCGGCACAAGGGCTACTCCCATCCTGGCGATGGCATGTGTTTCAACGCCTTCTATTCTCTTGCCGTCGAGCTCGATGCTGCCCTTCCATGGCTTCACCATGCCCATGATGGCGCTGATCAGGGTCGACTTTCCCGCGCCGTTGGGGCCGAACAGTCCTACGGATTCGGCGCCGACTTCAAAATCCACTCCATCGATCACCTTCATTCGGCCATAGCCGCAATCCAGATTCTGTATTTTGAGCATCAGGCGGCTCCTCCCCCCAGATAGGCTTCGACAACGCGCGGATTCTTGGATACTTCTTCGTACTTGCCCTCCGCAATCAGCTCGCCGGCCTCAAGCACGATCACCCGGTGCGTCAGTTCCCGGATAACGCCCATGACATGCTCGACCACGCCCACCGCGAGGTGCCGCTCCAGAGCTATTCTCTGCACCATCGCAATGAGGTCCTTCGTCTCGTCCGCGTTGAGTCCGGCCATGACTTCATCCAGAAACAGCACTTCCGGTTCATTGGCGAGGGCCCTCGCAATCTCCATTTTTTTGACCTCAAGAATGGTGAGGCGGCTCGTGTCCCTGTCCAGACCCGCAAGGCCAAGCTCATGGCACAGTGCCTCGGCCTTGTGACGGGCCTCTCTCAGGCCATGGCCCTTCGCAAAGATGGACCCAACCATGACATTCTCTATCAGCGTGAGATTCTCCAGGGGATGGATCAGCTGATAGGTCCTGGCTATCCCCAGCCGGGCGCGCTCATGCGCCGGCATGTAGGTGATATCCTCGCCCTTGTATTCAATGAGCCCTTCGGTCGGCATGATGATTCCCGAGATGAGATTTATGAAGGTCGTCTTTCCGGCACCGTTCGGGCCGATAATGCCCAGAATCTCTCCCTCGTCCATCGAGAATGAGACCCTGTTCACTGCGACAAGACCCAGGAAACGCCTCGTGAGGTTTTCGGTTTTCAGCTTGATCATGCGTTCCTCCCGTCGGCCTTGTGCGCAGGCCGCCGCACAAGCTGTCTCAAGCCCTGAGGCATGAAGAGTATGACAATGATGATGATGATGCCGTACACCACGAGGTGACCATAAGGAATTTTCAGCTTGAGCCACTCGGAGACCAGGCCGAGGAGGACCGCGCCGAAGATCGGCCCCGTCGTGCTGTACACGCCGCCCAAGAGGGCCATCGCGAGAGGCAGGAGGGTAAAATCGGCGCTGAACACAGTGTCCGGCGTGGCAAATCCGTAGGATTGGACAAAAATGCCGCCCAGCAGGCCCTGGATGGCGGAGGTGACGACAAAGGCCAACAGCAGCCAGCGGAATATGTCTATCCCCGAAGATTTCGCCGAAATCTCATTGTTGCGGATCGCGGTGAGCGCAAAGTGGATCTTGCTCTTCTCAAACCAGTAGGAGGCCGCTACGGCCACCGCCAGACCTGCGAGTACGAGCCAGTACAGTCTGTTGGCATCGCCTCCGAAGATGACACCCTTCTGGATGACCACGCCCTCAGGGCCACCGGTAAAATCGTGGAGATTATGGATTATGATCCTGAAAATCTCTCCGAGGGCGAGCGTGACGATCGAAAAATACATCGCCCTCAGACGCAGGATGAGGAATCCGATGACGAAGGCGACGACTCCTGAAAAGATCGCTGCGAACAGTATCGAAAACCAGGCGGGCATCCCCGCGCGGATGACGCCGAGGATCGCCGCATAGGCCCCAATGCCGAAGAGACCGGCTATGCCGAAGGAAATCTGCCCCGAGCGGAGCAGCATGTCCCAGGTGATCGCCAGAGCCATGTACATCATGATGTTGCGCGCGACCTGCAGCGGATAGTCTCCCGCGAAGAAGGGCAAGGTGACAGCGAGCACCCCAAAGAGCGCCGCGAAAATTCGAGATGCGTTGCGGTTCATGACTTTTTTCCTTTCAGGGAGCGCGCCAGTATCACGACGATGATCAGAACAAAGAACACAATCTCTGCCCAATCCCGAGTAGGGCGGAATGCGCGCAGGAAATTCTCCGCAACCCCCAAAAGCACGCTTGCGCCGAGTATGCCGGGTATATTGCCGATACCGGCCATTGCGATGAGACAGAAACTCTTCATGGTGAAGGGGGAGCCGACGCTGGGGAAAATGGCCGACTTCGTGAGGAAAAGCGCCCCCATAGCGCCGACGAGCACCAGAGCGAGCGCAAAGACAAGGCCATACGTTCGATAGACATCTATGCCGACAATCGCGGCACCCCGCGGATTCTGGCCCACCGCGACCGCTGCCTTGCCGGTCATCGTTTTCGTAAGGAAGAATTTGAGCCCATACGCGAATATGATCGCTACGGCCACAAAGACGAAAGACCAGACCCCAAACGTTATGTCGCCGATATCCATGGATGCGGAGACATAATCGAGGGGCATCTTGTAGGTCTGAGAAGTGAAGATGAGGTTTATGGCCTGAGTAAATGCAATCGCAAGTCCAAAGGTGAGGATGAGTTGATTCAGTTCTGGGGCCTTGAGCGCCCTCCGAATCGTCAGTTGGAACATGACCCAGCCGAAGATCGCAGTAACAATTGCCGTAGGGATTATCGCCAGCAGAGGGTCCATACCCAGAGCCTTGCACCCGAAATACGCGGCATATGCTGCAACCATCATAAACTCGCCATGGGCGAGATTCACGATATGGACAATGCCAAGGACCAGCCCCATCGGGATGGCGACAGCCGCATAGAGGCCAGCGGCCTGCAATCCGTAAATGAGAACCGTTGGTTTCCACAGAATGAGCGCTACCACCGCGGCAATGATCGCTGTACGTCGTTTTACTACCATCTTGACTGCCTGTATGTTCTGTATTGTCTAAACTATGCCGCCGCAGGTCGGCGCATATTGCGCCATCCTACGGCGGACTTCAAAACTTTTTATGAAATTACTTCCACGCGGGGAACGGATACACCGGCACTGCAGTCGCAGCTTCGAAGGGCCAAATGACCTGCTGATCACCATTCTGCCACTGGAGAATCTTCTGGCGGGTAATACCCTGGTGCTTGATGATGGTGGAGGGGGTGAAGGTGATGGTCTCGCCGAGCGGAGAGGCATACTTTGTCGCCTCGAGGGCCTTTACAAGCGCGGCAGTCTCGGTCGTCCCTGCCGCCTTGATGCCGTCGGCAAGAATGAACACCGCAGAATAGGCCAGAGGCGCAAAGTAGGTCGCCGGCTCTTCCTTGTATTTGGCCACGTAGTTCTTGAAGAACTTTGCGCTCGATGGATTGTTGTTGTTCATCGCCGTCGACCACATGCCGTAGAGCATGACATTCGGAGAAAGCTTGGATGCACCGAAGTCGATGGGCCATCCGGGAGGCGCTCCGAGGTAGATGCCGGGGCTGAACTTCATCGCCTTGGACTGCTCGAGAAGGGGAAGAGCATCGGCGTCGTAGCCGGCCCAGAGGAAGAGGTCGGGCTTGAAGGACTTCGCTGCTTCGAGCACTGCGGTGTAGTCGCCTCCGCCCAAGAGTGCGCTCTTGAACGAAGCGCCGTCGATGGTATAGCGCTTGTCGGAGCCGAAGAGGATCTTCGTCGCGTCCCAGGAGGACTTGCCGAATGCGCCTTCCTCATATGCCAGGAAGATCTTCTTTATCTGGATGTTCGGATACTTCTTCTGGATCGCATCCCAGCCCTCGGCGTAGGAAGCACCCTGGTTGTAATCCCATGGATGGAGGTGGAAATAGAAATCCGAGTCGGGGCTCGGGCCGAGCGCTTTCTCGACAGTTGCGCTGCCCGCGGCGCCGGTCGACATGACCACCTTGTTGTATTTCTTGAACGCCGGAATCTTTCCGAGCTCGGCGCCTGAGGCCATGCCGCCCACAAAGACATCGACCTTGTCCACGGTGGCCAGTTTTTCGACGGCCGCCGCGGCCTTATCGGCCTTGCCTTCATCGTCGACGACGATGAGCTCGAGCTTTTTGCCGAGCACACCGCCCGCGGCGTTGATCTCATCCACCGCCAGCTGAGCAGCGGCACTGCCCTGCTTGCCCGTGATATCGGCCAGCGTCCAGATGCCACCGATCTTGATGGTGCCTTGCGCATATGCACTGCCCGCGATAAGCGCGAGCACTGCCAGTGCTAACATCATTCTTTTTTTCATGAATGCCTCCCATAAACCGCCCCTTAAGGCTGCGGCCTTTTTATTGTCCGGCCAGGACGAGCCCGGCCAGCAGTAACCTTAATCCATGCCAGCAGTCATGCGCCAGAAACTTCTTCAGCTCTCTGCGCTCTCCTGCCAGGCTCCCCACTGCACGACGGTGCTCGCCCACACAAAACCTAGCCCCGCCCCCACCATCACGATCCTGCTGCCTTCGCGTATCTTGCCCGTCTCCAAGCCCAGCTTTATCGACAGAAGCTGGTCGTTCTGCCCCAGGTGCCCATAGTCTTCGAGATAGGTCGACTGATCCTCCCTCAGACCCAGCTCCTGAAGTGCCGCCAGATGCGCGCTCCGCTTGAAGTGGAGAATTGCAAGGTAATCGATGCCCTGATCGCCAAAGCCGCTCTTCCGCATCGATTCGCGGATGACCGCGTAGAAGTTCGGCATCGTGACATCGCCGAGCTTCTGCTTGAACGCCTGTTCATCGGGCACGATGAATGATGCATGCTGTGCATCCTCCGGCTTGGGCGGCCAGGCTTTCGAGCCGAGCACGGGCACCATGCACATCTCCGAGAGGGAACCGTCGCCCTTAAAAGCCGAAGAAAGCACGACGTTTCGACCCAGATTCTTCTTGAGCACGCAGGCCGATCCTCCCGAGCCGATGTCCATCATGAACCGCGTCGCCGGGTATGCGGGGTCGATCAGATCGTTGTTCCGGTATCCTGAGACAAGAAGGACCGTATTGAGGTCATCGCGGGCTATCATGAGCGACTTGGCCACGTCGATGGCGGCCATCATCGAGCCGCACATCGCTTCCATATCGAAGCTCCATGCGCGGGTTGCGTCGAGCTCGTTCGCCACATAGAGACCAGCGAGCCAGCAGGGATAGTCCTTGTGCTGGGCGCCGCACCAGATCAGAAGGTCGATGTCCTCTGCCTTTGTGCCCGCATCCTCGAGCGCCGCCTGCGCAGCCATCAGTCCCATGTAGCTTGTCGGCTCCTCCGGCCCCGCGACCGGTTTCTGCTTAATGCCGAATTTGAGAGCAATGACATCCTCCGGCACGGCCGTCTCTTTTGCCAGGTCCGCTGCAGTCTTGTAATGTTCCGGTATGTAGAGCCCAATACCCGCAATTCCTACGTGCATCACCCTCTCCCATCAGCGCGCAATAGATGAATCATCTCTCACATTATTGTTGAACGGTTTTCGCTATTCGTCAAGAGGAAATCTGTATTTTTTTTAATACGAAATGTCGTAAATATGTTTTGTCGTTTATTAATTATTTATATTACAATAAATAATATAACTCACCAGGACGGGAGAGCCGCCCGTCCATTTTCTTAAAATTTTCACTTGCGCATATGAAAAAGCGAGGTTATACTGAAGGCACGTAAGAAGTGAATCGACTCTCACTCCGAAGGTCAATGATGAGTTCAGATACGCGGCAGGCGCTCATAGACAGCGCGGTAACTCTTTTCTCCACAAAGTGGTACGGCATGGTATCGGTAGCAGAGATCTGCCGGTCCGCCGGCCTCTCCAACGGAGCGTTCTACCGGTATTTCAAGAGCAAAGAGGAGATATTCTGTGCGATTCTGGATCATGTCGTGCGTCAGATCGAGCGAGCGCTCAAGCCCCTGGCCGGCATGGAGCCGTCCCAGAGATTGCCGAACTTCGTCGGTATTATCTACAACTTCTCTCAAGTCCACACTCCTCTCGTGCGCGTGTTCCGGGAAGGACAGTACCGGCTCTTCGAATACGAGCGAAAGCTCAAAGACGTCTACCGGCAGGCCTTTCAGATAGTCTTTGGAAGGACCCCTTCGATCACGGAGTACCTCTTCGCGCTCGCCGGACTGAGATTCGCGAGCATCCGCGCAGCACTGCACCAGATTCCCGTGCAGACCGATGCGCTTGTGACGATTCTAAGTAAGGGGTTACTGAAGGCACAGCCCATCAATGCCGACCGGATATTCTCCACATCGATCACCCCGCTCCCCATCGAGCTCTGGCCGGACAGCAGGTACCTCCTGCTCGCCGAGGGCCGAAAGCTCTTCGGCGAAAAGGGTTACTTCGAGACCAACATTCACGAAGTAGCTCTGCATGCAGGTCTGGCCATCGGCTCCTTCTACCGCTACTTCGAAAGCAAAGAATCATTCTATAAGGAAGTTATCCGTTCGGTGGGGAGGGATGTGCGCCATTTCATCAGCCTGAACCTTGGGAGCGGCCTCAACCCGGTGGAGCGTGAAATGCGCGGACTGTGGCTCTTCATCCTTTTCCTCTCGATGGACCGCTACTGCTACAACATCGTGCGCGAAGCGGAATTTGTGCTCCCGAACGAAGTGCGGGATTACTACGACGCCTTCCACAGAGGCTATCTCAAGCGGGAAGATTCTTCCCTCACCTGCGATTCGACGACCTGCATAGAATTCATGCTGGGAGTGGCCCACTATCTCGGCATCGAAGTCATTTTCGACAATTCTCCGGAAATCGCCCGTCAGGCCATCGAGGAGATGGGGCACCTGTACATGCACGGGCTCGGCGAAAATATACAGCCGGATGAATAAACGCCAATTCAACGAATGGAGGAAGATATGCCAAAGGCAGTGATTGTCGGTACGGGGCTGTACGCGCCCGGAGAGCCGATCGACAATGCGACGCTCAAAAAACTGACCGGTGTCGAATTCGATGCCGAGCGCCAGGAGACCAAGATTGG
>Ga0228535_1003132_pt1 | contig 12929 bp, 14 predicted proteins | sample SJ1metagenome_FD_168457 | JGI IMG/M metagenome (GOLD analysis project Ga0228535, IMG submission 168457) | Enriched culture of PCE-dechlorinating microbial communities from Ithaca, New York, USA - SJ1 | ecosystem: Engineered > Modeled > Simulated communities (microbial... > Unclassified | place... | reverse complement strand
GACGTCGAAGTGAACGCCGTTCGCCCGGGTGTTGAGGATCCTCTCCATGGCCAGGGCGGTCTTCACCGGAAGGGTGCTTTTCTCGATCACGATCTTGGAGGACCTGGAGAACTCCAGGATCTGCCGGGCCGTTTTTTCCCAGTGCTGCAGATCCGCCGCCATTCCGGCCCCCAGTCCGAAGGTCTTGGTGGGGGTGTTCACGCTGACGAAGATGATCTCGTTTTCCCGGATGCCCGCTTCGATGTCCGTGCTGAAGAAGAGGTTCTTACCCCGTGTCGCGGCCACCAACCGGTCCAGTCCTGGCTCGTAGATCGGCAGCTCGTCGGAATTCCAGGCGGCGATCCGGTCGGGGTTGACGTCCACCACCGTGATCCGGCAGTGGGGGCATTTGTGGGCGATCATGGCCATGGTCGGGCCGCCGACATAGCCGGCCCCGATGCACAGGATGTTCCTTTGAACGGTCATAGGGTCCTCACGAAGCCGCCTTTCTGGGGACGGCCTTTTGAAAATAGTCGATCGTCTTCTTCAACCCATCCTCGAGGGGGACCCGGGGCTCCCATCCGAGTTTTTCACGGGCCATGCTGATGTCGGGCTTTCTCTGGACGGGGTCGTCCTGGGGAAGTTCCCTGAAGGTGATCCTGGAGGAAGATGCGGTCATCCGGATGACGGTCTCGGCCAGTTCCAGGATCGTGAATTCAACCGGTGTCCCGATATTGATGGGGCCGGTGAAGCCTGCCGGAGAATCCATCATCCGGACCAAGCCTTCAATCAGGTCGTCGATGTAACAGAAGGAGCGGGTCTGAGACCCGTCCCCGTAAACGGTGATGGCTTCCCCCCTGAGGGCCTGGACGATGAAGTTGCTGACCACGCGGCCGTCGTTCACCGCCATCCTGGGGCCGTAGGTATTGAAGATCCGCACAATCTTTACATCCACGTGGTTCTGTCGGTAATAGTCCATCATCAGACACTCGGCAGCCCGTTTCCCCTCGTCATAGCAGCTCCGGATCCCGATGGGGTTGACGCGTCCCCAGTAGTCTTCTCTCTGGGGATGGACCTCAGGATCGCCGTACACCTCGGAGGTGGATGCCTGCAGGACCCTGGCCTTCACCCTTTTGGCAAGCCCCAGGGTGTTGATCGCCCCCATGACGCTGGTCTTGATGGTTTTGATCGGGTTGTACTGGTAGTGGATGGGAGATGCGGGACAGGCGAGGTTGTAGATCTGATCCACTTCCAGATAGATGGGGTTGATGATGTCGTGGCGAAGGCATTCGAAGTGGGGGTTGGCCAGAAGGGGCAGGATGTTTTCCCTGCTTCCGGTGTAGAAATTGTCGAGGCACAGGACATCGTGGCCCTCGGCCAGGAGTCTTTCGCAGAGATGGGAACCGAGAAAACCGGCGCCGCCTGTAACGAGGATTCGCTTCATTTGAACCATTTCCCCCATAGGATCTTGCCCCGGGTGTGCCGAGACTGACACCGGAAATTCCTTTTTCTGGCATTTTCCCGCCAGGGTTGCTATAAACCACACAAGGATTTTATCTGTCAATCATTTTATCGATTCGACGGGCCGCCTTTTACGGGGGCTTTGCATCTGCATGAAGAGAATCCATAAGCATCGACAGCGTGGAGAGGGCCGAGGGGAAACGGTCCGCGAACCCGGGAGACTCGAGAAGGGGCCTCCCGGCCGGGAGGCCTGCGTAGGATGTCCGGGGACGGGGGCCCTTTACGTGGTGTCCACCCCAATCGGAAATCTGGAGGACATGACGATCCGGGCAATCCGGATCCTGAAGGAGGTTCGTCTGATCGCCGCCGAGGACACGAGGCGGACGCGGGTTCTGCTTGACCGGTATCAGATCGAGACGCCTCTGATCAGCCTGCATGACCACAATGAATTGAAAAAGAGCGGATTGCTCATGGCCAGGCTGCTGGGGGGCGACGATGTGGCGTACGTTTCCGATGCAGGGACACCCGGGATTTCGGATCCGGGCTATATCCTTGTCCGGGAGGCGCTTGCCGAAGGCATTTCAGTGGTCCCGGTCCCCGGCGCATCGGCACTGATCACTGCCATCAGCGTTTCCGGGTTGCCGATGGACACCTTTGTCTTTTACGGCTTTCTCCCCTCGAAACCGTCCAAGCGCAGGCAGTTGCTCCTCTCCCTGCGGGGGGAGAATCGGACCCTCATCTTCTATGAAGCGCCCCACCGGTTGCCGGACTCCCTGAAAGATATCGCAGAACTCCTGGACAAGAGGGAGGTGGTTCTGGCCCGGGAGATGACCAAGCTCCACGAGGAGTTCCTCAGGGGTCCCGCCGATGCGGTGATGGCCCGGTTGGGGGAAGGGGGCGTCAAGGGGGAGGTCACCCTGATCGTTGCGGGAGCCCCCCGTGAATCGCCGGAATATACCGATGAGGATCTCCTGCAGCGCTGTGATCAGTTGAAACGGACGGAGGGGGAACTCTCCCTGAGGGACAGGGCCGACCGGGTTGCAAAGGAAACAGGAGTGTCCAGGAGGCGGGTTTACCGCCTCTTACTATTTCCTTGACGGTTTTCCAAAAAGTCCCTATGCTTCGCTGCGCCGTCCGTCGTCACGGTCGTAAAAAGGCACAGGTCTGATCGGAAGGATTCATGCTCCTTGGCTTCCGGACTGATTCCGCAGGGGCCTTGCGAGATGGGTTCCATCAATGGCTTCGAGAGACGCCGGTTCCTGTGGACTGCAGAGGGTGTCACGGACGTTTCTGCGGCAGAGACCTGGAGGATGCCTAGGGCGCTAAGCAAAGCCTCATTAAGAGGAGGGGAACCATGGCCGTGACAGAAAAGGAGGCCTGGGGGGATCGAGAGGGGATCATGCAAGTGGAAGGACGTGTACTAAAACCGGGGGACAAGATCCATGATCTGCTGGACGTGGCGGAGGATTCCCCTCTTTACCCATCGGCCGGCCCGGCAGTGAGGAAAGCAGGGCCCGAAAAGATCTATGATCTGGTGGATGTTGTCGAAAGAAAGCCCAAGATGGCCCTGGTCGATCCGGGCCTGCGCGACGAGATCCTGAAACGTGCCTCAGAGATTGCCGAGAAGGTCGCCCGGGAGATCATTCCCGATATTGCGGAACGCGTCATTCGAGAGGAGATTGAGAAACTCAAGAAGGAGACATGAAGGTCTTTACGACGACAGGCTTACTCATCCTTCTCGCCGTTCTGCTGGGCGTTCCTTCCCTTTCCCTCTGCGCGGATTCCGCAACGGTCCAGGTTGAGGAAGCGGAGGGGAGTGCCGCCGTTTCCGGGGCCGACCTTGCCCGGGCAAGGAATGAGGCCATCCGGGATGCGCTCCAAAAGGCCGTGGCTCAAGTGGCGGGCCACTGGCTGAGCCTGCAGGATACTGAACAGAAATCCCAAATCCTCCAAGAACGGATCCTTGACAGGGCCGAGGGATTTATACAGGATTACCGAGTGGTGTCCGAGTCAACCCTGTCGGAGATTTATACGGTGGTGATCCGGGCGAGCGTTTTTGCAGAGACCCTCCGGGACGAGCTGCGGAAGGCGGGGCTCATCGATCCGGCCCAACCGAGGTCGGCCGTGAACCGGATTAGCCTGACCGTTCGAGGCATCCGTCAATACGGGGATTATAAGAAGGTGCTGGGTCTTCTCCGGGAGGGGATTCCGGGGATCCGTGGGGCGATCCTCAGGGAGGCCTCTTGGGGAGTGGCCCGTTTTGAAGTCGCCTCGGACCTGACCACCACGGCCCTGTCCGAATCGCTTCGGGAGAAACTGGCGTTGGATGTCGGACATCAGGATGAACAGGTCCTGGAGGTCCATTTAATAAGATGAAGGGATCTATGGGAAGGTCATGAAGAGATTCTACCGATGGTGCGTACCGTTGGCCATGATCGTTCTAGCCGGTTGTGCCTCAAAGATACCGCACCTGATCGTGCCGGAATTCGACAAGCGGGGGATTCAGCTCATCGCCGTCATGCCTGTTTTGGGCGTGTCCGATTCGAATTCGAAGACGGCGGATATGCTGAGGGGGAAACTGGTCGAGGAACTCTATTTCAAGGGCTATCCCAAGATCCCCTTCAAGGTGGTCGATGAGGCCATGGCCGGGGGAAATCAGACCCCTCAACAGGTCGGCCAAAGGCTGAAGGTGGACGGCGTCCTGATCCCTACGATTCACCAAAGCGGGACGCGCCATCGGATCATCTATGCCTCGACAACGGTGGATCTTGAGTTAGAACTGCGAAGCGTGAAAACGGGGGAAAGACTCTGGCGTGTTCGATACCAGACGGTCAAGCGCAGTTATGGCTTTACGCGAAGGCAGAGGGAATTGAAAACCACCTTGGTCTATGAAGAGGCGATCTACGAGGTGGTGACCCGGGCCCTGGAAACTCTGCCGGATGTCAAGGACACCGTCGGTCCGTGAGGACGGTCCACTTTGGAACTGGTCCATGGGAAGGGGATGGGGATCTCAAGAGGCCGTGAACTGAGGCTCGAAGCGGAACGGAACGGAGATGCGATATGAATATACCGAATCTTCTGACGCTGCTGAGACTCATTCTGGTCCCGCTTATCGTCATCCTGCTCATCCAGGGGTTGTTCCTCAAGGCCCTGGTCGTCTTCATCATTGCGGGACTTTCCGACGCCCTGGACGGATTCCTGGCGAGGTTCCTGCGTCAGCAGACCGTGTTGGGGGCGTATCTGGATCCTATCGCCGATAAGGCGCTTCTGATCAGCTCCTTCCTCACCCTCGCCATCCTGCATATCATTCCGGGATGGCTGGCGGTGATCATCATCAGCCGGGATGTCATCATCCTGCTGGGCATCGCCATCCTCTCCATCCTGTCGATCCCCCTGGAGATCCGGCCTGCCTTTGTGAGCAAGGTCACGACGGCCCTGCAGTTGATCACGATCCTGCTGGCCTTGGCCATCAAGTCCATACCTGGGGAGTTCCACCAACTGCCCCTGCTGGCGGTTTACTGGTTGACGTCCCTGTTTACCATCCTTTCCGGGTTGAATTACATCGCCAGAGGGGTGAAGTTGATTAACCACAACGTAAAAAAATGATATTTGCCTTGACATCACTGTATTTTCTTGTTAGATAGAACACCCTCTCCGAGGCAAGGAATCCTTGTAGGCACGTAGCTCAGGGGGAGAGCGCCATCCTGACGCGGTGGATGTCCAGGGTTCAAATCCCTGCGTGCCTACCATTTTAGAAATCCCTCTGCCCGTTCGAATGGCGGGGTGGACGGATGTGCTGGATCGGGAATGGCGTCACGGTTGGACGGCAGGTTATGATGAGGGCATCATCGCATAGTGCTGATGCCCTTTCTTCGTAGGGCACGGATGTGGATATGGGGCAGCAGATCAAGATAACCCTCCCCGGGGGGGATGTGACGTTGCACACGGCCGGGACTCCCGTGAAGGAGGCCCTCGCCCTCTGGAACGCCGAGCGGCTTAAGGAAACAGTCGCGGCGAAGGTCAATGGTCTGCCCGTCGACCTGAGCCATGCCCTGAACCAGGATGCCGTCGTCGAACCGATAGAGGCCGCCTCTCCCGAAGGCCTTTCCATCCTGAGGCACAGCATGTCGCATGTCATGGCCCAGGCGGTCCAGGAAATCTTCACTGGCGCTCAGGTGACCATCGGTCCTGCCATCGAGGACGGCTTCTACTACGATTTCGAGTATGCCGAAGCCTTCACACCGCAGGATCTGGAGAAGATCGAGGCGCGGATGCGCAAGATCGCTGCGGCGGATGCTCCCTTCGAGCGCCGAGAAATGGACCGGGCGGAGGCGGTTGCGTTTTTTGAGAAGAAAGGCGAGAACTACAAGGTCGAACTGATCAACGATCTCCCCTCCGATGTGAAGACCGTCAGCCTCTATTTCCAGGGCGGCTACGTCGACCTGTGCCGCGGCCCCCATGTCCCGTCCACGGGAATGATCCGGGCCTTTAAACTCCTCAATGTGGCCGGGGCCTACTGGCGGGGCGATGAACGCAACAAGATGCTCCAGCGCATCTACGGGACCGGATTTGCCACGCAGGAGGCCCTGGACGAACATCTGCGGATTCTGGAGGAGGCCCGCAAGCGCGACCACCGCCGTCTCGGACGGGAGCTGGACCTCTTCCAACTCAACGAGGAGGCCGGTGCGGGCCTGGTCATCTGGCATCCCAAGGGCGCCCTGTTGCGGACGATCATCGAGGACTGGGAGCGGAAGGAGCATCTCAAGCGGGGCTACGACATCGTCATCGGCCCGCAGATCCTCAAGGCGGAGCTGTGGAAGAGATCCGGGCATTTCGACCACTACCGGGAGAACATGTACTTCACCGAGGTGGACGAGCAGTCCTATGGGATCAAGCCCATGAACTGCCTTGCCCACATGCTGATCTACAAGTCCAAGATCCGCTCCTACCGCGACCTTCCGTTGCGCTATTTCGAACTGGGGACGGTTCACCGCCATGAGAAGGCCGGGGTGCTCCACGGCCTTCTGCGGGTGCGGCAGTTCACGCAGGACGATGCCCATATCATCTGTACCCCGGAACAGCTCAACGGCGAGATCCGGGCCATCGCCGATTTCGTCGGTTACGCGATGGGGATCTTCGGTTTCGAGTACGAGGTGGAGCTTTCCACCCGCCCGGAAAATTCCATCGGTTCCGATGCGGACTGGGAACTGGCCACCTCTGCCCTGGAAGGCGCCCTGCGGGACAACCACATGACCTACGAGGTCAACGAGGGCGACGGGGCCTTCTACGGTCCGAAGATCGACTTTAAGCTGAAGGACGCCCTGAAGCGGAAATGGCAATGTGCAACCATCCAGTGCGACTTTACGCTGCCGGAGCGCTTCGACCTGAACTACATCGGCGAGGACGGTGAGAAACACCGGCCGGTCATGCTGCACCGGGTTATCCTGGGGGCCATTGAGCGGTTTCTGGGGGTCCTCATCGAACAGTATACTGGGGCTTTTCCCCTCTGGCTGTCGCCCGTTCAGACGGTCGTCCTGACCGTGACGGACAAGCACATCCCCTGGGGTCAGGAGGTCCTGAAGCGCCTCATTGAGGCGGGAATCCGCGCGGAAGGGGATTTCCGGAACGAGAAGCTGGGCTATAAGATCCGGGAGGCCCAGATGCAGAAAACCCCGTTCATGCTGGTGGTCGGCGACCGTGAAGTGACCTCGCAACAGGTTTCTCCGCGGCGACGGGACGGCCAGAACCTCGATTCCATGGGGGTAGAGGCCTTTGCGGCCCTCGTCCGGGAACAGTGCGCCCAATTTAAATAATTCTTTAATGTCTGGAGGTGACCCATAGCTAAGGATTTGAGGATCAACCGTGAGATCAGGGCTTCCCAGGTTCGGGTGATCGATATGGAGGGGAAGCAGTTGGGGGTGATATCCCTTACGGAGGCCCTGGCGGAAGCGGCCAAGGCAGGGCTCGATCTGGTGGAGGTTTCCCCTACCGCGACACCGCCCGTCTGCAGGATCATGGATTATGGAAAGTTCAGATACCAGCAGAGCAAGAAGATCCAGGTTTCCAAGAAGAGCCAGACAGTTATTCAGGTCAAGGAGATTCGTCTGAGACCCAAGACCGAAGAACATGACCTGGAGGTCAAGTTGAAACACATCAGAAAGTTCCTTGACCAGCACAACAAGGTGAAGATCTCCATGATGTTCCGGGGACGCGAGATCGCCTATACCGATATCGGCAGGAAGATCATGGAAAACATCAGGGATGCCCTCGCGGACGGCTGCGTGATCGATCAGCATCCGAAATTGGAGGGGCGAAACATGGTCATGGTCCTCTCGCCGAAGAAATGAGGCGGTATCCCTGAAACAGGGTGGCGGGAGGTTACGAACCGGGGAAATCAATCCTGGACCTGCAGCGGGTTCGGGAGTGACTATGAAACAGGGGTGATGGAATGCCAAAACTGAAGACACATCGGGGTGCGGCGAAACGTTTTACCGTGACGGGAACGGGGAAGGTCAAGAGGAACAATGCCAACACGAGGCACATCCTGACGCCGAAGACGACGAAGCGCAAGAGACAACTCAGAAAATCGACCATTCTCGACAAGACCAACGAGAAGATGCTTAGGAAACTGATCCCTTACCTATAGTCGTTCGGTACGGGGTTGGCTTGAGATAGATCAATGAGATGAGGAGATTGAAGCAATGCCGAGGGTAAAACGAAGCTTGACGGCTCACAAAAAGCGAAGGAAGATCCTGAAGTCGGCCAAGGGATTCTTCGGGGCCAGGAGCAGACTGCTCAGAACGGCCACGGAGGCGGTCAACCATGCGATGGCCTATGCCTACCGGGACAGGAAGGTCCGGAAAAGGGAGTTCAGGAGACTCTGGATTGCGCGTATCAGCGCCGCCGCGAGACTGAACGACATTACTTACAGTCGGCTGATCGACGGGATGAACAAGGCCGGCGTCGAGATTGACCGCAAGGTCCTCTCTGACCTTGCCATTCACGATCCCCGTGGGTTCTCCGAAATCGTGACCATCGCAAAGGGCGAGCGGACGGCATGACGGCGGAGTTGGAGGCGCTTCGTAAACAGGCGGAGGCCGAGCTCCAGAAAGCCGGAACGGAGGAGGACCTCCAGACCGTCCGCACCCGTTATCTGGGACGGAAGGGTCTGCTGACCGCGCTTTTGCGCAACATCGGAAATGTCCCCCCCGAGGAGAAGCCCCAATTCGGAAAGCGGTGCAACGAGATTAAGGAGGAATTGTCCGCACGGATCGATCAGGCCCTGGCGGGACTGGCTTCCTCAAGGCGGGACGAGGTCTTGCTGCGCGAACGGATCGATGTGACGCTCCCGGGCCGGGGAACACGGCCAGGCCGGGTCCATCCGGTGACGCAGGTCAGGGAAGAGATCTGCCGGATCTTTGCCGGCCTCGGGTTCTCGGTGGTCGAAGGACCGGAGGTGGAGCTCGATTATTACAATTTCGAAGCCCTGAACATTCCTAAAAACCACCCTGCGAGGGACATGCAGGATACCTTCTACATCGATGAGAACATCGTCCTTCGCACCCACACTTCCCCAGTCCAGGTCCGAATCATGGAAAAGACGCGTCCTCCGGTGAGAATCCTCTCTCCCGGCCGCGTCTACAGACGGGATTCGGACATTTCCCATACCCCCATGTTTCATCAGATCGAGGGTCTGCTTGTGGACAGGGGGGTCACATTCGGCGACTTGAAGGGGGTTCTGACCGCTTTTCTCAAGCAGGTCTTCGGTGACCAGACGGTGCTCCGGTTCCGCCCCAGCTTCTTCCCCTTCACGGAACCCAGTGCGGAGGTCGATATCCAGTGCGTCATCTGCCGCGGCCAGGGTTGCCGGGTCTGCGGCCAGAGCGGCTGGTTGGAGATCCTCGGCTCCGGAATGGTGGACCCCGAGGTCTTCAAAAACGTCGGTTACGATCCGGAAGAGTTCACCGGCTTTGCCTTCGGTCTCGGTCTGGAACGGATTGCCATGCTCAAATTCGGCATCACGGACATCCGACTCTTTTTCGAAAACGACCTGAGGTTCCTGGAACAGTTCTGATGGGTCCGGAGCCGGGGAGGGAAAGGAGGCCGGGCCTTTCCGGTCTCCTGCGTAAGCCCAGTCACAAATCGGAAAGATCCCTATGTTAGTCAGCGTGAAATGGCTCAGAGATTATGTGGATGTGAATGTACCGGCTGCCGAATTGGCCGACAGGCTGACCATGGCAGGCCTCGAGGTGGACTCGCTCCATGAGACCGGTGCGGCCTTCAGCGGGGTGGTGGTGGCCAAAATCCTCTCCCTCAAACCCCACCCCGATGCGGATAAACTCTCACTCTGCGAAGTGACCACTGGGGGGACGACCATTCCGGTGGTCTGCGGCGCTTCGAACATCCATGCCGGCGATGTGGTTCCCCTGGCGACGGTCGGGGCCACCCTGCCCGGCGATTTGACCATCCGCAGCTCCAAGATCCGTGGCGAGCGCTCCGAGGGGATGCTCTGCTCCGAGGAGGAACTCGGGATCGGTTCGGACGCCTCGGGGATCATGATCCTCCCGGCGGATCTCCCCCTGGGCAAGGATCTCGCAGAGGCCCTGGGGATTCGCGACACGGTCCTGGATATCGGCGTGACCCCCAACCGTTCCGACTGCCTGTCCATGGTCGGCGTGGCCCGGGAATGGGCAGCCATCTCGGGACAGAAACTTCGCTATCCCTCCGTGGAAGTGACGGAAACCGACGAGGCCGTCGAGGGGGTCACCTCGGTGACGATCCTCGACCCCGATCTCTGCCCTCGGTACACGGCGCGGATCATCCGAAACGTCAAGATCGGACCGTCCCCCCTCTGGATCCGGCAGCGGCTCGATGCGGTTGGCCTTCGTCCGATCAACAATATCGTCGATGTGACCAACTTCGTGATGATGGAGATGGGGCAGCCCCTCCATGCCTTCGACTTTAGCTTCCTCGACGAGGGTCGGATTGTTGTCCGCAGGTCCCGCGAAGGGGAACCTTTTGTTTCCCTCGACGGCAAGGAGAGGATCCTCAGGGGAGACACCCTCATGATCTGCGATGGCGTCAAACCGGTGGCCATCGGTGGGGTTATGGGCGGCCTTAACTCGGAGGTCAAGCCGGATACGGAAACGGTCCTTCTGGAGAGCGCCTATTTCAACCCCGCCTCCATCCGCAGCACGTCGCGGGCCCTGGCCATGGGGACCGATGCCGCCTTCCGCTTCGAAAGGGGGATCGATCCGGAGGGGGTGGTCCGGGCCCTCAACCGGGCGGCCTCGCTCATGGCGGAACTCTCGGGGGGGACAGTCTGCCGGGGTCTGATCGATCAGTATCCCTTGAAGGTCCCGGTGGCGAAGCGGATCCCCCTGCGGGGCCGGCGCGTCCGCGACATCCTCGGAACCACCATTCCCGACGAACGGATGGTTCGCATCCTGGAAGGTCTGGAGATGACGGTTGATGTATCCGGGGACGGGGCCTTCTCGGTGACGCCCCCCACCTGCCGCGTCGACATCACTCGGGAGATCGACCTCGTCGAGGAGATCGCCAGACTGGACGGTTATGACCAGGTGCCGGCGACCCTTCCGGCCATTTCGAGGGTTGCGGGGGCGCCGGAGGGCAGGAGGCGGATCGAGGGTCGTCTGAGGGAAATCCTCAATGGTGCAGGCTACACCGAGGTGATCAACTACAGCTTCATTGCCCCGGACAGTGTCGACAAACTCGGCCTCGATGCGACGGATCAGCGACGCAACCAGGTCCGGATTAAGAACCCACTCTCGGAAGAGCAGTCGGTCATGCGGACCACTATGGCCTACAGTCTTCTGCTCAACGCCAGGAGGAACCGCGATGTGGGATGCCTGGATCTGAAGATCTTCGAGATGGGCAGGACCTTCATCCGCCGTGGGGATGGGAAACAGCCTACGGAACAGAATCGTTTGGCCTGTCTGATTATGGGACGGCCTCAGGAGGCCGGATGGCATTCCGACGACCGGCCTGCAGATTTCTACGACCTGAAGGGCGGCGTGGAGACCGTCATCGAACGGCTGAGAATTCCTGATGTTTCGTTCCGCTCCGGCATCCATGAGGCGATCCTCCATCCGGGCAAATCCTGCGGCATCTTCAGCAGCGACGAGATGATCGGTTTCATGGGGGAGATCCATCCGGACATCCTGGAGAGGCTGGATCTGGCGGCACCGGTCCTGGTGTGCGAGCTGGATATGGACCTTCTGGCGTCCCGTTTCGCGGACAAGTCCCCCTTCCACAGTATTCCGCGGTTTCCGTCGAGTTCCAGGGATGTGGCCTTTCTGGTCCGCCGTGACCTGGAGGCAGGGGAGATGGTTCGGTTGGCGACGGACGTCCCTGAAGTATTAGTTGAAAAAGTTCAAATTTTTGATGTATATGAAGGCAAAAATCTCCCTCCAGGGATGCGGAGCCTGGGGTTGAGGTTCTCGTACCGTAGCGCGGACCGGACATTGACGGACGATGAGGTCAATGAGGTCCACGGGAGGATTGTGCAGCGGATCGTCCAGATCACCGGGGCGTCCATCAGATAAGGACAGACCAACTGGCAAATCATCGGAGGGATGGGACATGACAAAGATCGATATCATTCAGGACGTATACGAGAAATTGGGATTTTCCAAGAAGGATTCAGCGCGGATCGTCGAGTCGGTCTTCGATATCATCAAGGACAGCTTGGCCAAGGGGGAGAAGATCAAGATTTCCGGTTTCGGGAATTTTGTTGTGAAAGAGAAGAAATCCCGGCGGGGAAGGAATCCCCAGACGGGTGACGAAATCGCCATTTCGGCCCGCAAGGTCCTGACGTTCAAGTCCAGTCAAGTCCTCCGCAAGGCGTTGAACGACTGAGCAAGGTCCGGGTGCTTTCGGAACCAGGCGGACCCTGAAGCGGGGAGGAGACCGGAAGGGCGGCAGGATGAAATTGGGATTTGATGATGGACGGGTCGATTCCCGATAAGTCTTACTACCGAATCGGCGAGGTCAGCCGGTTGTTGAACGTCCAGCCCTATGTCATCCGCTACTGGGAGTCCGAATTCAAGACGGTCCGTCCGATCCGGACCCGGTCGGATCAGCGCCTTTACCGGCGCAAGGATGTGGATCAGCTCTTGTTGATCAAGAGGCTTCTCTACGAGGAGAACTTCACGATCAACGGGGCCAGGAAGCAGATCCAGAAAATGAGAAGCGAGGAGGCCGCCGGTGCCAGGCCCGGTCAGGAAGATATCCTCGCGGAGATCGAAAAAGGGCTGCGGCAGATCCGGGAACTTGTCCGTTGAGGGATTCTGGTCCGCGGGCGACGCTACGAAGGAAGGCCGATTGGAACGCTCCGTTCCAATCGGCCTTCCTTCGTTCGTTTCAATGCCCCTGCGGCCCGCAGGATCGAAGCGGGTGGTGCTGTACGAGAAGAGAACAGGTCGGCTCGGAAGAATTACTTCTTGTTGGCCCTCTTGGAGGCCTTGAGC
>Ga0228535_1003131_pt1 | contig 12936 bp, 11 predicted proteins | sample SJ1metagenome_FD_168457 | JGI IMG/M metagenome (GOLD analysis project Ga0228535, IMG submission 168457) | Enriched culture of PCE-dechlorinating microbial communities from Ithaca, New York, USA - SJ1 | ecosystem: Engineered > Modeled > Simulated communities (microbial... > Unclassified | place... | reverse complement strand
ACGAGTGGTGGCCCATCTGCTCCACGATGGCGCCGTTTGCGGGCGGATTTTGCGGAAACGGGTACGCGATCTCCAACCTCACGCTCGACGCGTTCTACGGCACGGCGGACGACGGCTCCGATTCGCTGATACGCGCGGGGCTATTCGGCGGCATCGAGGGAGGATGGGTAGAGGATCTGGGCCTTAAAGAGGTGTCCATCACGATCGGCTCCGATGCCGGCGGAACGGTCGAGTTTTGCGCCGGCGCGCTCGCCGGTTACGCGGCGGACGGGGCCGATATCGACGGCTGCTACTCGACCGGCACCATCTCCTCCTCCGTCTCGGGCGCCGTCGTCGGCGGCCTGATCGGGCACGCGGATGATTCGGAGATCGTCAAGTGCTACTCGGAATGCGATATATCGGGGACCTACGACCACGGCGGCTCTCCGCCCCATCAAGGTTTCGGCGGCGGTCTGTTTGGCCGTCTCGGGGATTATTCCGAAGTCTACGACTGCTACGCGACCGGCGACGTGACCGGCGAGTGCGACTATAACGGCGGGTTGGTCGGCAGCTATTTGGGGGAGGACTGGGTCGATCTCGTCAACTGCTACGCGATCGGCAGCGTCGCCGGAGCAGGTTATAACGGCAGCTTCGCCGGCTATGGCAATTATGGCTACGACAGCTACACGGAAAACATTCACTGGCTCGAGCATGGGGATCAGCCCGGCATCGCCGACGGCAATGCCGACAGTTTGGCCCTGAACGATCCCGACTCGGGCTGCAGCATGAGCAGCGAAGACATGACCAGCGACGATTTCGTGGTCCTCCTGAATTCGGATTACGACGAGGAAGACGGGGGCCCGTGGAGACGGTACGAGGACGTCAACGGCGGTTACCCGGTGCTCTCCGGCGTCGGAGTCGGAAATCCCGTTGTCACGGCGCCGACCGTATCCTTGAGCAGCACGGCGGCCGACCCGACCAATGTGTCGCCCATTCCGGTCACCATTACGTTCAGCGAGGCTGTCACCGGATTTGACGAGAGCGACATAAGCGTCGGGAACGGCACAAAAAGCGGGTTTTCCGGCAGCGGAGCGTCATATTCGGTGAATATAACTCCCGCGGGAGACGGAGAGGTAACGGCAGATGTGGCGGCGGGCGCGGCGCAGGACGCGGCCGGAAACACGAGTACGGCGGCATCTCAGCTGAGCAGGACCTACACGCAGCTGCTTACCGTCTCCATTGACGAAACCGCGCAGACCCTTACGTATGACGGTTCCGCAAAAGCATTCGGCATCAGCGGCACACCCAATACAGGCTTTGCAATCACCTATAACCAGGGCTCCGGCAACGTTATCCCAATTGAGCCGGGAAGCTATAATGTTGTGCTTACCAGAGCCGGGGATGAAACCTACGCGCCATACAGTAAAGCTATTGCGGACGGTCTTGTCATTCGGCCCGCCGTAATATCCCTTGGTACAATCGGAGGCGTGACGCCCCCTGTAAGGGGTGCGGTTCCGGTGGCGGCAATAACCGAAACGGCACAGTATACGGGAGCCGTTTCCTGGAGCCCGGCGGATAATCCCTTTGCGGCAAGCACGGTCTATACGGCGACCATCATCCTGACGCCGAAAGCGGGATACACCCTGGACGGCGTAAACGAGAGCTTCTTCACGGTGGCCGGAGCGACATCCGTAATAAGCGCCGCCAATTCCGGCGTTATAACGGCAATATTCCCGGAAACGGGAGCCATATCGTCCGGCGGCGGCGGAGGTGGCGGAGGCGGTACCCAATCAACCCCGGCCTATGATGCGGATGTGAAAAAAGGCACCGGAACTGGAACGACTCTTCCCGTTACAGTCGATAAAAACAGCGGCAGCGCATCCGTGGACGCGGGCTCCCAGAGCTTTACTCAAGGCGGAACTGTCATCACGGTACCCTCCATCCCCGATGTCGACACCTATTCCGTCGGCATACCGGTTCCCAATTTGTCGACGGGCGGCGCCCAGGGCACGCTGACCCTTGATACTGCCACGGCCAGCGTCACCATTCCGTCGAATATGCTGACAGGCATTGAGGGAATCAGCGGAAGCAAGGCGCAAATTTCCATCGGTCAGGGAGATAAAGATACCCTGCCCGATGATGTGAAAGCCGCCATCGGCGACCGGCCTATGATCCAGCTCACACTCTCCATCGACGGCGCGCAGATCGGCTGGAGCAATCCTGATGCGCCGGTGACAGTGAGCATACCCTATACCCCGACGGCTGCGGAGCTCGCCAATCCGGAGAGCATCGTCGTATGGTACATCGACGGCGCCGGCAACGCGCAATGCGTAACGAACGGGCACTACGATCCGGCGACCGGGATGATGACCGTCGATGTCACCCATTTCAGCGACTACGCGGTGGCCTACAATCCGGCGGACTTTAACGACGTGGCTGCAAATGCGTGGTACTACAAAGCCGTTTCCTTCCTAGCCGCGCGGGAAATCACGGGCGGCACCGGCAACGGCAATTACAGCCCTGACGCGGAGCTGATACGCGGAGACTTCCTCGTTTTGATGATGAGGGCATACGGCATCGCGCCGGATGCAAACCCGACCGATAATTTCTCCGACGCTGGCGACACCTACTACACCGGCTATCTCGCGGCGGCGAAGCGCCTCGGCATTTCAAACGGCGTGGGCGAGAACAGATTCGCGCCGGGGCAGGCCATTACCCGTCAGGAAATGTTCACGCTGCTGTACAACGCCCTCAAGGCGCTTGACCGGCTTCCCAAGGGCGATTCCGGCAAGCCGCTCTCCGACTTTACCGACAGCGGCAGCATAGCGGACTACGCGCAGGAGGCCATGGGCTATCTGGCGGAAACCGGGGCGGTCGGCGGCAGCAACGGACTGCTGACGCCCGCGGCCACCACCACCCGCGCGGAAATGGCGCAGGTGCTGTACAACCTGCTGGGGAAATAATCTAAACATTTTGAAGCGAGCTATTAAAAGCAGAAAGCCAGCCACAAAACGTGACTGGCTTTCTGCTTCCCTGGTTTGCCCGCAGCGGTTACCCTCGGTTCAATTATTGTCCCTGTGAATGGCAACCCTTGAAATCACAGGGTTTTCTATGGAAAAATGCTGCAAATAAAATTTCCCGCCGCGAGCGGGAGCGAGCCGCGCGGAGTCGCGCGTCAATTCGGAGCCGTGCTCCGAATTTGACGCAGGGCGAATTTACTTCGCCCGAGGATGTTAAATCAATCGGGGGAGCGCCCGAAGGGCGCGGAACCCAAACAGAAGAGGCGAAAAAGATAAAATCTTTTTCGCCTCTTCTGTTTGGAGCTGATGGGGAGACTCAGACTCCCGACCTCTGGTTGTTCATAAGGGTATATAAAAAGGCTTGCCGCCGGAAGCAAGCCTTTCATATATCTTTATCTGCCTCTATATTTCTCGCGCGGGATTCGGAGACAGAACACCTTAAGGCCGTACTGTGATGCCCAGATGCGCACTCCGTTGCGAGTTATGTACGGCGTAAAAACCAGCACATAATCGTCAACCATAAGCGGTCACCTCCTAACCTGGAAGTTCCCTCTTGAAATCTCCGATTTTGTATGGTACTATTTTGGCATAGGTTAATAGCGCCCCGGCATACAAAGTCGGGAGAATCTGTGCTGTAACACAGGTTCAAGAGGGCAGATCACTCATGGGTGGTCTGCTTTTTTACATCAGCTTTCGGAGTTCCTGAAGCGTCTTCAAAAGCTTCATGGTTGCCCCATAATCCAACTGATCTGTATCGTATTCACAGCGGTATAATCCTTGTAGGTTTGACGGTAATTGGGTTCCTTTGCGACAAAGAATAATGATACGCTTTCCATAAAGAGCCATTGCCGCGCCGATTTCAATTAGTACATTTTCATTCAGCTTACTGAAGGTATGATTGTCCACATCAGAAACTGACTCGGCGCAAACATGGATAATACCCGCGTTGCAACTTCTCATGTCATCAAAGACTTTCTCCTGAACGGAAACAGCTGTGGTCTCATTTTCGACTGAAACAACAGGTTCCATTTGGCCATAGCTCAGCAGTTCTTTGAGTTGTCCGACAATTACCTTGCTGTCCTTTCCATGAGAAATAAAAACCTTTGGTATTGCAGGCGGCTCGGGTGTTCGCTGCAGATGGGCCTCAGGCGTAATAATGTGCATTCTATCGGCTAAATCCCGTGGAATTTCAAAATCATCAGAAGCGTCAGCACCATGGTTAGGTTGTATCTTTTCCGGCTCCTGGGCTACGATATTGCCCACAGAACTGTTTATCGCTACATCTGACAGCCGCACATATTCGCTTCCGGACAGTATCTGTATTGTGTTCGTAAAACGGCCGTTTTCTCTAATGATCTTATAGACGCTGTCAATTCTTTCGGGTGGAACACTTTTAGAGGCCAGCACGTTTTTGGCAATATCTTCTCGCGGGAATCTATTGCGATCATACTGCCGAAAGAACATATTCAGGACAGACGGAATTAACGCAGCTTGCTGCAATGCCGTCGCATCATCTCCCTCAATCAACGGTGAGACAATTCTTTCGCCAAGCGCAGTTAATGATATACTCTTTGAATTGTAACCACCTTCTGTAAGACCGTAAGCAATAGCGGCACCCGTAAGTGTTCTCCATGTAGAGCTTGATGGCGAGTAACCACATGCAGTGGCTACAAGCAGAGGGTCTGTGGCTTGTCCAGCATACTGCTCTTTTATTGCCTTTGGGATATTCAAGGCTTCTTCTAACGTATGAAGCGGGCAGTCGCTTTGAGATACGCGAATTTGCTTTTTTTTCGTCATCTCCTTTTCGGCTTCTTCTTTTGGAAGCGTATCAGGAGCTTTAGGCTCTTCCGGCTTACTCTTTGCCACAAAACCACATCCTTTCTTCCATATATTAACACGTTGTTTGCATGTTTGTCAATATGGTTGATAAGAATGTATAAACATTTTTATTAACCGCGAGCAATTCCTAATTTATAGCAGCTGTACTCTATTCAAAGCACAATATATTGTACGTTCTTCTGTGATTTTTTGCCCTGCAGTTTTTGCAGTCCAGTTGTGAATCCAATCTCCAGAGAATACAGGTCAAGTAAAATTCATTAATTGATTTTGTGGAGCAACTCACAGTCGCCGGGATATGCTTCCCGGCGACCGTACGTTTTTTATGCCGTTTGTGTAATCAGAGACTCTCGCCCAACGTTGTGCTCTACCGGAATACTTTTCCCCATCCCTCCCATTGCGCCATGTAAATTAGGCGGAGTTTTCCGAATTGAGAAACGAGAGGAGTTTGGGAATATGGATGATTTCAAATCCGCTTTAGTCGGCAATCTGAAGCCCAAGGATATGAGGCATTCCTTTGAGGAATTGCTGACACAGGCGAAGGAGATCCGGAAACAGCTTGGCGAACGGAAAGACCTGCTTGACCGGTATCTGTCCGGCCTTTCGGAGTCGGCCCGGAGTGCGTATGCAGATGTTGCTTCTGAGGACGGCGTTGAAACGGCGCAGATACTCCGCTTTATTTGCCGGGATATCGTTCTCGGGGAAAAAAGGTTCATCAATTACCCTTTTTATCGGCATGCCGAGTCGTATATCAAGTCCCACCCAGTCGTCTGCAAAGATGCCACCACAAAAGCGGCACTTTATACCATAGCCCTGACTCACGATTATCTGGAGATCGAGGTCAAACGATTCCTTCATACACAGGGACAGAACCTAAAAGGTATGCTTGATCGTATAGACTTGCAGGAACTCTTTTGCCAAATTTGCGGTATCATCGGCGGTGAGGCCGGCATGAAGAATCTGGACAGGCTGTTCCGCGAGCGTTTTCTGATTATTACATCATTGGAAGGTTTCCTGCAAGGGATGGCCGGCGATCTGATGTTTGAACTTACATTCAAAGACATGGAAAGCTCGAAGCAAGTGTTCCAGCTTCTGCTGGACGACTCTGCGATATTGGGCTGTTAATCGTTTCGATCTCTTTGTACATCGGTCGCACGTCGTATTTCTGTTCCGCAGGTCAAGGATATCAAAATTCTTATATGCAGATAAAAAAATGAGGCAGAAACTTCTGCCTCATGGATAATACAGGCTTTCACGGTACGGTCTGGTCGATAACCTCACAGGTAATGGGTGGAGGCTCTGACTGCGACGCTGAGGGCGGCACGTCACCTGTGCCCATAATACCGATCTTATTCCCGTTTTCATACATGTCGGCCGCATATATGCCGCCGCCCATCTGCCCGACCTTATTGCCGGTGAGCTGATCGTTGGGATTTCCGACCGTTGTCCCTTGTGCGCCGCCGCCCTCGTCTTTAATCCAGCCGAAACCGGGGATGTTAATTTGCGTTTCACCGTCAATGACGCGCGTATCTCCTGGCTGCGGCTCTTCTGATACCGGCACTTCTTTTGGTTCGGCTTTCCGCGGGAACACAGGCTTGGACGTTTCTTTGGGCTCCGGCAATACTGCCTCCACGTCGCTTGTTGTGTCGGTTTCCGGGTTCGGCGCAGTTTCGGTTGGGGCAATGGTTCTTGACACAGGTTCGATTTCCGCCACAGCCGTCACCGGTGGCTTCTCGGCCGGGCATACGGTGGTTTGCACCGGAGGGGCGGGTACATTCTCCACTACAGGGTTCTTCTGCCACAAAAGGGCGGACACGGCGGTTACGGTGATAAGCAGACAGCCGGTGACAATCCATACGCTCCTTTTCATGTTCTTTCACTTCCTTCCCCATAAAAACGGCGGGTTCTCGAATCGACTTCTTTCTCGTCGAACGGATACCCGCCGTAATTGTTCAGTTGATTTGAGAGCGTCCATGCCAGTCGGAAGCCCTCAATGAAGCTGTCAAGTGAAACGGCGTTTGCGATCATGTCCTTGTCGTCGATGATGCGCAGCACCAGCTTCCGTTCCTGCTTTCTCAACCGCTTGATCAGTCTTTGATGATTTGCCTCGATCCGCTTTTCCTCCGGTGTGTTTCCGGGGAAGGTGTAAAAGTGGTCGTATATGGCCTGTAGTATATCGTTCATGCGTGTCGCCTCCTTGTAGCAACACACAGTACTACAGTTTACGCTGGAAAGCTACTACTTTTTACTGAAATCAATCGGAATATAGTGTGGATGTTCTTTCAAGAAGTTCCTTAATCAGCTTACGCATACTCTCCGGTTCCAAACAGACGCAGTGATCACAGTATCCAACCAGCATCCGCGCCGTCGATTCTTCAACTGGCAACCGGGCAGTTACAAGGTAGTGGCCTTCTCCGTCCGGCTCAATATTCCCCTCGCCATAATAACCCATCATTTCATCCCACAGTTCTGCGTCGATTCGCATTTTAATGGTTTCCTTTACTTCGTTGTCAAAGCGAATCCGGTCAAGACTCTCCGGAATATCATGCAGTTCAAATTCTTCTTCCAACAAGCATACATCCTTCATCCGTGGCAGCTTGAAGGTGCGGTAATCCTGCCGCATCCGGCAAAAGCCTTGCAGATACCAGTTCATATCCTTTAGCAGTAACCGGCAGGGCTCAACTTCCCTTGTGCTTACAATATTCTTCCTTGTGCCATAGCAGAATCGGATGACCCGCTGCTGATCCAGCGCAAGACGTACTATTTCCATTGTCTGCGGCAAGATGCCCCGGCCATGCCACGGAGACACATCTATTTTGATCTGACTGGCTTTCAGCTCCAGCTTCTTATAATCCTCATCGGGCATCATACCGCGCACTTTTGCCAGTGTATTGACCAATTTATCACTGGGAAAGCTGCTTTGCATATGTCCAAGTCCCATCAGCAGCGCTGTGACATCTGAAGCGGAAAAAAGCCGCTTTTCCATCTTATAGGAATCCATAATACCCACACCGCCGCCGGGGCCGGTGGAGGATTTGATAGGGATACCGGCCTTGCCAATCGCTTCAACGTCACGGTAGATTGTGCGCAGGGACACCTCAAACATCTCCGCCAATTCCGCAGCGCTGACAGTGTCCCGCTCCATCAACAGCATAATAATTGCGATTAACCTATCTATCTTCATTAATAATTCCTACTCTCGAAATTTATTTTATTATATCACAAAATACTGACGTATAGCTGTCAGCAATTGATTGGTATAATAAAAACATCTAAGTAAAGGAGCGTTGAAGATGACACAAATCTAACTTGTCTTCGAGTTTTTCCTCACCGTCGAAGAAGCTGAAAACGATATACTGCACTCCGCGTATCTCCGTTACGCTCACATCAATTCCACTGCTTTCGCAGAAAATACCTTCCATATTTCCTCCTTTACATCGTTATCCCGCCATACTGCTGTCCGTCTTCATGGTCGTCCTGCTTCTGGCCGGGGGCTTTCTTTTTCTTCTTCGGATGATGCTTCATCGTCGTGGCGTCCTGAACCGGCGCGTTGGGATCGCTCAGATTCTCGACAGCATAAGCAAGCTTGACAAGATCGTCAGCAAGCCCAGCGCCGCCGCTGCCAGAAATGTCAGGCGTATGGAATAGTCCTTCATAGCCTGCTTCATCTCCGAAAGCTGCGTCCGGCATTCCCTCATCAGCGAGCTCGTATCCGAAGCAAGCTGCTCGCTCACTTTCCCAGCCTGTTTCCCAAAGCTCTGAAGCTCCTTCCTCACATCGTCCAAAATCGTGTTCGCCGCTTCTGCATACTCCTTCTCCAGCTCCCGCGTTTGGCTCGTCAGATGCTGAATTTCCTCGCGCAGCTGAGGCGTCGTGGTCAGCGTATCCAGCTTTTCGAGCATCCCCGCCTGCGTATCCGCCATCCGCCGGTTGAGGCTGATCAGCGATACCCAGTTGCTCTCCAGCACCGTCACGGTCTTTTCGGCCTGAGAGGCCATATTTAAATCCTGTTGGTTCAATTTGCGAAGCTCGTCCATCGAGTATCTCCGCTCTGATTCTGAATTCATCTTCCATCCTCCGTTTCAGATATTTGTCGTCGTGCAGACTTTTGTCGCGGGCCTTTTGCCCGTTGGGGTGCGTGTAGGTGATGTATTTCCGCTCCGGCGTCCATGTCACCTCGTAACCCCGCCGGTGAAGCTCGTTTAGAAATTCGTCGCGGGTATGGCTGCGTTTCATGGCGTTGTCTATCACATTGATGAGCTGGAACTTCCAGCTTCCGCCGCGCATGGCGGTATGGTATTCTTTTGCCCTGATCCCCTTGACCTGCTCACTCTTTGGTTTCGGTCGACAGATATTCAGCCCGTACTCCATACACAGCGCGTCGGACATCTTCCGGATTTTATCGATGTCCCTGGCGCACTGGTGGAGCTTCCGGCCGGTTTCAAAGCCGACGCTGTTGATGATAAAATGCGAATGGATATACGGCCTGTCCACATGGGTGCAGACGAGAATCTCATAATCCCTGTACCGCTCGGCCAGCTTGAGAGCGATCTCATGCGCCGTCTCCGGCGTCAGCGTGTCTTTGGGATCGAAGGCCTGTACCATGTGGTAATAATAGCGGTTGCTGTCCTTGCCAAAGAGCAATTTGGTGTTGACCATTTCCATGAAGGCCGACTCCGGTGTGCAATTGACGCCGCTGACCAGCAACCGATCATTCCAGCGGCATTTTTTCTCCCGGGCGCAGTAGCCGAGAACGTATTTCAGTCCGGCGCGGTTTTGCATCTTAGGGCTGTTGGAAAAGTTAACGGTAGCTATTCCGACCACCTCCTGCGCTCAAGCACATCCGTCAGCGCCTGGTTGATGGCGGCGTGCCGTTCGGTCAGCTCGGCAAGGCTGACAGTCTGTATGCGTCCCATATTCGCCAGCGTTGCAAGCTGATTGAGATTCCGGCCGATGGCTTTCTGCTCTTTCAGCACATCGCCAAGGTCTGGAACGACGGTGATCTGTTTTTTCAAACAGCACCTCACGACGTAGTCCGTAAGATTCATTCCTGCCTGTTTTGCCTTGCTTTTGATACTCTGAAGCTCGTTCTCGGATACCCTGATGGAGAGCTTTCGGTTTTTCCTGATCATGCACTAACCTCCGTTCGTTTTGAAAGTGGGCGCGGGCTTCTGCCCGCAAATCTCTGCGTTTGGCGGTCGCGGCCATCGGCCGTGACCAGACGAATGCGATGCTCGCTCTCTCGCCGAAGCGAGAGAAATCTGCGGCTCCCGGCCTTATACGCATGGATAAGGCAGAGAACAAAAATGCGCCCCGAGGGGCGCTTCTTTTGGGGCGTATCTTGGCGGGGTTCAGGCCTACAAACCGTCTGTATGCCGTCTGCTTGGTTTCGGCAGTGAATTACTGTTTCCGATTGAAAAGCGGACACAGGGGCGAACAGGCGGCAACGGGTGTCGACGGTCTGCTGGAGCCGTTGGAGTTGCGGTTCCTGGTACCGCTTTGTCTGCGGAGAAATACGCCAACAAGGTATACTTGTCCGGATTTTTTGTTTTGCGCTACCGCGTTTGAGCCAACAAGGTATACTTTCTTCTGTGACGTGAGCTTATCCTCAGAAAAAGAAGAAGGCAAGGAGGCAAAGTCCTTAGAGCATTACCCCCTTACCCCCTTGATTCCTCCGACAGAACGGCATACCATTGATTACCCTGTCTGACGGAGGTGATGCCAAGGTTCTGTTTGGCGATCTTGACCGTACGCTCCGAGATGCCGAGCTCCGAGGCGCGCCGCAGAATGTCCTCGGCGGAAACGGGTCCGTCCCGCAGCAGTTCTTTCAGCTCATCTTCCATCTGCATGGTCTTGCTCTGCACTGTGCCCGTGCCGGAGAGCAGTTCCTCCGCCGTGACGTCGCAGCATCCTTTCCACTGGAAGCCTGTTTCGGGATTCAGCTCGAACGCGATGGATTTTCCTTCGGGGGCCAGACTGCTTTTGCAGTGAGCAACCACACGGATGGTCGGCTCGTCGCGCATCCTGCCAACCAAAAGAACGCTCCTTGCCGCAGCCTGAAAATCGATGGAGCCAAGTCCCCGGTACGAGGACTTGGCTCCCTGCATTTTATTCATGTGCCCGATCAAAACAACCGCGCAGCCTGTCCGCTCCGCCATCTGACACAGTCGCTTGAAGATCGGGCGCACCTCATTGGCGCGGTGCATGTCCACATTGTCGCCGAGATACGCTTGCAGCGGATCGAGGACAACCAGCCCCGCCTCCGTTTTTCGGATAGCCTGCTCCAGACGCTCGTCACATAAGGTCAGTTCCTTGCGGCTCTCATCGATGACCAGCACGCGGGAATAGTCCGCGCCCGACGCTTCCAGCCGCGGCTTGATGGTATCCGCCAGCCCATCCTCCGCAGTCTGGTAAATCACATTCATGTGCGGCGGCACCTCATCGCATTCCGGCAGAGGCTGCCCCGTTGTGAGCAGCGCCACCAGCGAGAGGACAAGGGTCGTCTTCCCTTCACCGGGATCGCCCTGCACGATGGTGATTTTGCCGCGCGGGAGGTACGGGTACCAGATCCACCTCACTTCCTCCGCCTCAATGTCGCTCATGGTGATGAGCTTCAGTTCATTTTTCACATTTTCTCCTGCCTTTCCATAAAAATTGACTGCGCCTAATCGGTACGCGGTCTTTACTGTATGAGAGGCTTTCAGATCCTCTCGCTTGATTATTCTTTGAAATTTGATATAATTAGATTGTCGCACGACATGGCGAAAATCAATATAAGACAGAGGGACAGGCCATGAGTCCTCTTGGATCACAGCAGACGAATAATTTGCTCCATATTACCGTCGATATATGGCAGGATAAGGTGTTCTTTAACGAGCGGGAATACCCGGCCGGATATTTTGCCATGTCCGTCATGAACATAACGCTGGAAGAGCTTGGGGCGCTGCAGGTCAAAGGCGGAGCTGTCTGGAACTATTCGGAACGGCTCGCGAAGGCAAACCGGGAGCAGACGAAGTACGCGCTGCCGGAGCTCAGGATCGCGCTTCTCTCCCTGCTGGATGATATTTGGCGGTTCCCGCCGTTCTCCCTGATGGATATGCAGGCGGAACGGCATGCCATCGACGTTATGCTCTCAGACGCTTCGCTGGGCGACATCACGCGGGAGGGCTCTCCCGGACGGGAATTTTTTCTGAGCTATGTGAACGGAATGGCGCGCATACCGTGGGGCATTTACCATTATATAGCCGCGGCGTGGACCTTTGAACTCGATTATCTTCGGCGGCTTGGGAAACGCAGGGAAACATATTTTGCGGTAGCCGCGCACGACTGCTTCAACAGCCGGGATTTCTGGAAAGAGATGAAGGAATACGATCCCCTGTCTATGGAGAGCTTTTCGGTTAAGCCGCAACTGAAATCCTCTTTTGTATTTGCACGCAGTCCCAAGGATGAAAAGGAAATGGTATTTGTGAATCGAGTCTCCTTTGACAAGTATGTTGACTTTTACACCTTTGACCTTTTCAACGGTCTGCATCACGGCCATGCGCCGTGCAAGTGCGCAAACTGCGGACGATATTTTCTTACCACCACCGGGCACATGCCCAAATACTGCGACGGCGTTTCGCCGCAGGACCCGGCGCTCACCTGTCGTCAAATCGGGGCGCAGGCGCGTCAGAAGGAGAAGAACAAAAATCATCCGATTTACGCGCTTTATTCGACCCGCACCAATACGATCCGCAAGCATCACGAGCGCGGGAAAATTACGGGAGAGCTCCGGGAGGCGGCTTTGTATACGGCGGAGAGCTGCCGGGAGAAGGCGCTGTTTGACAACGAATACGCCGCGAACGGATACGCGGGAGATATGGAGCTTGACAGCCTTTATGCCGCGGCAAAGCAGCGATTGAAGAAATAGCGGTTTTTAGCTGGGAAGGGGGCAAGACCTCATGACCAAATATTCGAATATGTACAAAGCGGAAGATGGGGTTTGCCCCTCCAATGAAGACCTTGCCGCGGCCATTCAGGGCGGCGACAAAACTTGTCTCCCGTTGCTGCTGTCGCAAAACGAGGGATTCCTGATGGCCTGCGCCGTGGACATCAGCGACCG
>Ga0228535_1003128_pt1 | contig 12954 bp, 10 predicted proteins | sample SJ1metagenome_FD_168457 | JGI IMG/M metagenome (GOLD analysis project Ga0228535, IMG submission 168457) | Enriched culture of PCE-dechlorinating microbial communities from Ithaca, New York, USA - SJ1 | ecosystem: Engineered > Modeled > Simulated communities (microbial... > Unclassified | place... | reverse complement strand
CTCGGTCCTTCGGCAGATGGCCCTGCTGCAATCCATGTCCCTGGAGCAGCTCCGGGAAAAATGGCTCGACCTCTACGGCGAAGAGCCGCCCCAGTACAAAAAGCAATTCCTCATCAAGCGGCTGGCCTATCGCATCCAGGAGCTTTTCTACGGTGGGCTGTCCGAGCAGGCCAAGGTCCATCTCCAGCAGGCCGCCAAGGAGGACCCGGTCGCCACTGTCAATCGACGCATCCCTGAAGAGCGGAAATCAAACGAGGCGATCCTGCCCGGGACCAGACTGGTGCGGGTATGGAACGACCGGCGCTATGAGGTGATCGTCCTTGCCGATGGCTACGAGTTCGAAGGCCGCACCTTCCGGTCGCTCAGCGCGGTGGCCAGAGAGATCACCGGGACGCGCTGGAACGGGAAAGTCTTTTTCGGACTGAAGAAGGTTTACGGCAGAAAAGCCGAGGGAGGTTCGGATGCTTGATAACAGCAATGTCGCGCCGGGCAAAAACAAGACCCTGCGCTGCGCCATTTACACCCGCAAGAGTCATGAGGAAGGGCTCGAGCAGGAGTTCAACTCGCTGGATGCGCAACGGGAATCGGCGGAACACTATATCGAAGCTCAGAGGATGCGGGGCTGGACGGCTCTGCCGGATCGCTATGACGATGGTGGTTTCTCGGGCGGGAACATGGAGCGTCCGGGGCTGCGCCGCCTGCTGGCGGACATCGACGCCGGGAAGATCGATGTGATCGTCGTCTACAAGGTCGACCGGCTGTCCCGCTCGCTGCTGGACTTCATGAAGATGATCGACCTCTTCAACGAGAAGGGTGTCAGCTTCGTCTCGGTCACCCAGCACTTCAGCACCACCGATCCCACCGGCCGGATGTTTCTCGGCATCCTGATCACCTTCGCCCAGTATGAGCGGGAGGTCATTGCCGAACGCATCCGGGACAAGGTGGCGGCAGCCAAGCGCCGGGGGAAATACTGCGGCGGCGTACCCATCCTCGGATACGACGTCGACAGGGACAACAAGAAGCTGCTGGTCAACCCAGATGAAGCCAGGACGGTGCAGTACATCTTCCGCCGGTTCATCCAGATCGGCTCGGCCAAGAAGCTGGGCCAGGAATTAAACGAACAGGGATACCGCACCAAGGCCTGGACCACCAAGAAAGGAAAGGTGCGCGAGGGCTCCGAATGGAACACCGCCCACATCTACCGGCTGCTCAATAACCGGATCTATATCGGCGAGATCGCCCACAAGGATCGCAGTTACCCCGGCGAGCACGAAGGGATCATCGACCGGGCAACCTGGGACAAGGTGCAGGCCATCTTGGAAGACAACAAACCGGTCAAGGTTTCCATGGCCAGGACCAAAATGGTCGCCCCGCTGAAAGGCGTCATCCGCTGCGGCCACTGCGGATGCGCGATGGGACCGACCTACGCCCGCAAGAACGGCCGCCACTACACCTATTACATCTGCCAGAAAGACAGCAAGCGGACCGTGAGCCGATGCCCGCTCAAGCGGATTCCCGCCGGGGACATCGAGCAGGCGGTGATTGAGCAGTTGAGCGCGGTGTTCCGCACACCGACGCTGGTAGCCAGGACCTACTTCGCGGCCCGGGACATCGAGCAGGCTGAGCGGGAGCGGTTGTTCAAGCAGAAAGCCCAACTCGAGATGGAGCTGTCGCAGGCGCGGGAGCAGGCACTCGAACTGATGAAACCCGGCAGCGATCAGCCGGGCAAGACCGAGATGCTGACGACGGTCAATCGCCAGGCGGTCGAGCTATCGAAACAACTGACCCACGTGAGCGAGCGATGCAGAGCCTACCAGGGGAACAGCATCACGGAACAGGATGTGTCGGAGGCCTTCCAGAATGTCGAGGGCTTCTGGGAAGACCTTTTCCCGATGGAGCGGAATCGGCTCATCCGCCTCCTGGTAGACAAGGTCGAAATCCGCGAGACCGGAATCGACATGGAGCTGCGTACCAACGGGCTGACAACGCTCATCGCCGAGCTGGCTGGTCTGGCATGCGAAGTCACCGAACGGAGGGCAAGCCGATGAAAATGAAGCCGACCATTACCGTTGCAGACAACGGCAATCTGCAGATCCACATCCCGATGCTGATCCGGCGCATGCGCGGCCGCAAGACGGTCATCGCTCCCCAGGCCCTCGATGGAGAAATCACCGGAGCGCAGGAACCGGTGCAGTCCGCCATCCTCCAGGCGCTGGCAAGGGGCTTTTCCTGGGCCGACATCCTCGAATCTGGCCAGATCAAGTCCATCAGCGAGCTTGCCCGTACCCTCGACGTCGATGGCTCGTATGTGGCCCGCATTCTCAAGCTGACGACCCTGGCCCCCGACATCGTCGAAGCCCTGATCAACGGCGAGGAACCCAACGGGCTCTCGCTGGCCAAACTGACCCAGACCTTCCCGGAGGACTGGGCCGAGCAGCGCCGCCAGTTCGGCTTTGCCACCGACTGACGACAGGACCGGAGACCGCCCCAGAGAGCCGACCATCAGCGTCGGCTTTTCTTCTTTAGGGGGCAGGAAGCCGGAATTGACCGCGCTTCTTTGCATGGCCGATGCGGGCGATTTCGAAAAAAACGTCCGGTTGCGGCATCGAACGATGACATAAGACAACCGCCAAAAACGGCAACCAGCCGCAAACCCATATCAATCAAGGATGTAGCTTCCCGGACGCGCTTCGGACTTGGTCCGGAGAAAACAGAGAATCAGGGGCCAAACAGAGAAAGAAAGGCTGGAAGATGGTGAGAATCGATGATGCGGAGAGGTGCTTTGGAAAGATGTGAAACGGGCGCAAACCCTTTAGAAACAAGGGGAAAAAGAAAACCCGTCACCCCGGAGAATGACCCCAGAGAGACGGGTTTGTCTTTTCTAAATGGTGGAGGTGCCGGGAGTCGAACCCGGGTCCGAAGATCATCCACGAAAGGCGTCTACATGCTTATACCAGTTTTTGTTTTAGCCTCATGAAGCTCCACTGGCCGGGATATTCAATCGGCGATCCCGCTGAAACTTCGCTTCGGGTCACGGGCGCCTCCCTAAGCTATCCCACTGAAATGACGATCCGTCCTTCCCCGTGGGAGAGGGTCGGCGGATCGTTAGCAGAACTAAGCTGCTAAAGCGTATTCGTAGTTGTCGGCGTTTAATTCGCCCCGGATTGTTTAACGAGCCACCCGGACCTCGGCATGCAACCTTTGCTTACTATCCCCGTCGAAACCAGTACACCCCCTCAAATTTAATTATGAATTATGAGTTTTGAAGTATGAATTGCAAGCCAAATACTCCATTTCATCTTCATAATTCAACCTTATCCTTTATGTCTTTCCTTGAATACCTGCGCCATCTCGCGCTTCTGATCCTTCTTCTTCAGATCCTCGCGCTTGTCATAGAGCTTCTTCCCCTTTGCCAAACCCATTTTGACCTTTACCAGGCCGTTCTTGAAGTAAAGCTTCAAGGGAACCACCGAGTATCCCTCTTCCCGGATCTTGCCGAAGATCTTTCCTATCTCCTTCTTGTGCAGCAGGAGTTTGCGCATCCGGTCCGGGTCGTGGTTCTCACGGTTGCCGAAATCATAGGGCGAGATATGCAGATTGTTGAGAAACGCCTCACCGTTCTTCACCAGGGCGAACGAGTCGTTCAGGTTGGCCTTGCCGAGCCTCAGGGATTTCACCTCCGTGCCGGTCAGTACCATGCCTGCCTCGAACTTCTCCTCGATGAAGTAGTTGTGATAGGCCTTCTTGTTGTTGCAGATTATCTTCTCGCTCATGGTTTTTATGATAACAGACCGGTTCGCTGCTTGTCATGGAAAATATTCCGCGCCGCAGGCAGGCTTCAGATGCCGCCGACCCCCAGCCGGCTGCCGGCGGCAAACACCTCCAGGACCCTCCCCTCCCCTATGATGGCGTCGCACAGCTCTCGCGAGCCGATCTGGTCAGGGAGAGACACCACCAGGAAGTCCGCCCGCTTGCCCGGCTCGATGGAGCCGGTCTCCCGCTCCAGGCCGATGGCCTCGGCCCCGGAAAGGGTGACCAGGCGCAGCGCCGCGGCCGGGGTGAACTCACCGGGGAACCGGTCCAGCAGGAAACGGGCCTCGTCCAGAAGGGAGAGGGAGTCGTTGCTGGCCAGGGAGTCGGTGCCGAGCGCCAGGGGGATACCGCTCTTTTTCAGCAGCCTGACCGGCGCGTCCCCAACGTCCAGCCGGTCGTTGCTGCGGGGACAGAGCACGACCGTCACGCCCCGCTCCTTCAGGATCCCGGCCTCGGCCGGGGTGATATGGACACAGTGGGCAGCCACTGTTCCGGGCCGCAGGACCCCCAGGGAGTCCAGGTAGGCGGCCGGCGTGGTCCGGCGCGGCGGCGGCAGGTGGCCGTCCCAGCCGACAAAGGGGTAGAGCTTGTCGGCGATGGGCCCGCTGGAGTCGAACAGGAAATCGATCTCGGCCCGTGACTCTGCCAGGTGGACGGCCAGGGGGACCGAGTGCCGGTCGGCCAGTTTCCCCAGGGCGCTGAAAAACCCGGCCGACAGGGTATGGGGCGCGTGGGGCGAGATGCCCGGCAGCAACCCTCCACCGTCGAACCCGGCGACCGTCTCGTCCAGCAGCGCCAGGAGTTCGGCGCACCTGAGGGGCTCCTGCCCTATGGCCTCAAGGTAGAGCCGGCCAGCCAGCGGGGAGAGGCGATAGAAGTTCAGCAGCCACGGCTCCGAGACGATCTCGCCGATGGCGGTGGTGCCGGACTCAAGGGAGATGCGGATCCCTTCCAGCACCGACTGTTCCAGCTCATGCCTGGACAGGCCCCGCCGGATCTTGATCACCTGGACCACCCAGTCCACATAGGTGCGGGGCGAATAGTCGATCCCCTTGCGGATTTTCCAGGAGGGGAAATGGGTCAGCTCCAGGTGACTGTGGGCGTTCACCATGCCCGGAATGACGACGCACCCGGCAAACTCGGTGACCGGCGCGGAATAGCGGGAAGTCAGGTCGGCGAGCCGTCCGACAGCGACGACCTTTCCCTTCTCGACCACCAGGGCGCCCCCCCCGATGGGAGGCGAGGAAACGGGGAGCAGGTGTGATGCCGCGTAGATTCTCATGTTCACGTTCCCCTGTTCCGCCGGCGTAAGGTGCGCCGGTGAGGGAGATCCGCTACCAGGCGACCTTGCGCAGGTTCCCCTGGCCCGGTTTTTCCTTGCGGGCCGGCAGGATCCGGTTCCGTTCATCCACGAACACCAGCTTCGGCTCGTGGGAGCGGGCTTCTTTGTCGTCCATGGAGACGAAGCTGGCGATGATGACCAGGTCGCCGGGAGCCACCAAGCGGGCCGCGGCGCCGTTGACGCAGACCACCCCGGAACCCCGTTCCCCCTCGATGGCGTATGTCTCGAAGCGGCTGCCGTTATTGACATCCCAGATACAGACCGCCTCGTAGGGGAGAATATCGGCCGCTTCCATCAGGTCCAGGTCGATGGTCACGCTTCCCTCGTACTGCAGATCGGCCCCGGTCAGGGTGGCGCGGTGGATCTTGCTCTTCAGCATCTTTCGTTCCATGTGAAGCCCCTTCCAATCATGGTATTGTCAATAAGCCTGGTCCTGCCGATACGCACGGCCAAGGCCAGCACCGTCCGGCCGTCGGCGTTTTCCACCTCTTCCAGGGTGTCTCCGTCGCGGAATTCCACGTAGTCGATGTCCGCCTTCGGTTCTTTAAGGATAATCGCCATCACCTCTTCCCGCAAGCGGGCCACGGAACGCTCGCCGGTACGATACCGGGCGCAGGCCGCGGCAAGCGCCCGGGAGAGGCAGAGGGCGCTCCTGCGCTCATCCGGGGAGAGGTAGCTGTTGCGCGAGCTCAGGGCCAGCCCGTCCGCCTCGCGCACGGTCGGCATTCCCACCACCTCCACCTCCATGTCCAGGTCCGCGACCATGCGGCGGATCACCGCCAGTTGCTGGTAATCCTTCTCCCCGAACAGGGCCGCGGTCGGTCGCACGATGTTGAACAGCTTGGCCACCACCGTAGTCACCCCCCGGAAGTGACCCGGCCGCGAGGCCCCGCACATGGGGAGGGAGACGGTCTCCACGTTCACCCAGGTCTGGAACCCGGCCGGATACATCTCCGAAGCCTTGGGCACGAACAGCACATCGGCCCCGCTCTCCAGGGCCACGGCGGTGTCCCGCGCCAGGTCGCGCGGATAGGCCTCGAAGTCCTCCCCGGCCCCGAACTGGGTCGGGTTGACGAAGATGCTGACCACCAGGAGGTCCCCGCGGCGGCGCCCCTCCCGCATGAGGGAGGCGTGCCCTTCATGGAGGAAGCCCATGGTGGGGACAAAGGAGATGCGCCTGCCCGCCTCGCGTGCGGCCGCGGCGATCCGCTTCATCTCGCGAACGGATTCGATGATGTCCATATTCAGTGGAAAGAGTGCTCGTCGGTCGGGAACCCGCCCGCCTTGACCTCGGCTGAGTACCGTCCGGCTGCCTCGGAAATGATCGATTTCACGTCGGCGTACCGCTTCACGAACTTGGGGGAGTATTTCTCGCACAGCCCCAGGATGTCGTGGATCACCAGGACCTGTCCGTCGCAGCCCGGCCCGGCCCCGATCCCGATGGTCGGGATCTCGAGCTCGGCGGTTATCCGGGCTGCCAGCCCGAGGGGTATCCCCTCCATGACCACCGCGAAGGCTCCTGCCTCCTGGATCGCCAGGGCGTCGGCAAAGAGCCTGTCACCCGCCTCCTCGCCCTTCCCCTGCACCTTGTACCCCCCCATCCGGTGTACCGACTGGGGGGTGAGCCCGATGTGCGCCATGACCGGGATGTCCATGTCCACCACCGCCCTGATGCAGTCGGCAACGTTGGCGCCCCCTTCCAGCTTGACCGCCTCGGCTCCGCCGTCCTTGACCAGCCGGCCTGCGTTCATGCGGGCGTCCCTGAGGTCGGTCTGGTAGGAGAGGAACGGGAGATCCGCCACCAGCAGAGCCCTGGTCCTGGCCCTGGCCACAGCCCGGGTGTGATAGACCATCTCGTCCATGGTCACCGGAAGGGTGTTGTCGTAGCCGGAGAACACCACCCCTACCGAATCGCCGACCAGGAGGACGTCTATCCCGCAATCGTCCAGTATCCGTGCTGTCGGGTAGTCGTAGCAGGTCAGTACGGATATCTTCTCGCCGGCCTGTTTCATGCCGCGGATATCGAGAACAGTCCTCTTTTTATTCAATGGGTCCTCCAGCAAAAAACGCCCCCCGGGACGGGGAGCGTTTGTAAGCATGGAAACGAGAGGCGGTTCCTCCCGTAACAGACCGGCTATCGCCTCCCGTCCCGGTTCCTCGCGGAATCCGGGCGGTATGAAAACCTGGTGCGGTTGTGTCGGTTAAAGGCCGCGACCGCGGCTCTTCACACGACACGTATTTACTAACATATCAGACCGGAAAAAACCAGCGGATTTTTTACGGCGAGACCCCCTTGATGACCTCCAACTCCTCGACCACAGCGATGCTCTGCCGCTTGCGCAGCTCCATGCTGTCGAACATCTCTTCGCTGGTCCCCACGTGGGACTGGACCGACTCCTCGATCTCGGACACGTCCCTGACCTGTGCCTCGGTGGCCTTGACCATGTGGACGGCCATGTCCTTGATGGACTCGATGGAGCGGAGGATGTTCCTGGTGGCCTCGGACTGCTCCTTGGACGCGGTGAAGATCTGCGACGCCATGGTGCTCACGTCCTCCATGGAACGGGTGACCAGGTTGACCCCCTTTACCTGCTCCTCGGTGGCGATCTTTATCTCCTCGGTCATGTCCATGGAGTGCACGGCGCTCTCCTGGATGACCCGGAGGGTCTCTCCGGTTCCGTGGCCGATCTTGACACCCTTCTGCACCAGCTCCCTGGAGAAGGTGATGTTGCGCGCCGCGTCATCGGACTCCTTGAGGATGTCCGCCACGATCCCGGCAATCTCGCCGGTTGACTGGCCGGTCTGCTGGGACAGGGTCCTCATCTCCTCGGCCACCACCCCGAAATTCTTGCCGAACTCGCCGGCCTGGGCCGCGATGATGGAGGCGTTCAGGGCCAGCAGGTTGGTCTTTTTGGTGATGTCCTTGATCACCCTGACGATGTTGCCGATCCGCCCGCTGCTTTCACTGAGCCGCATGATCCCTTCGAAGGAGAGGTCAACGGAGCGCTGTATCTCTTCCAGGGCGGCGATGGTCTCTCCCACGCCCTCCCGCCCGGTGTCTGCGTGGAGGGTGACCTTGCGCGAGACCTCGTGGGACACCGCGGCGTTCTTCTCCACGTTCTTGATGGAGGCGTGCATCTCCTCCATGGCCGAGACCGACTTCTCGATGGCCCCTGCCAGGAAGTTGAGATTGTTGGTCACCTGGTCAATGGAGACGGAGATCTGGCCCACGGTGGAGCTGGTCTCCTCCACCGAGGACATGACGCTCTCCGAGGCGGAGGCGATCTTGCCGGTCCCCTCGAACAGCGAGTCGATAGCCGCCTTCAGGTTGTAGACGGTCCGGGAATAGGTCTCCCGCTTGCGCAGGAAATCGGTAAAGGTCTTTTCCAGCTCAGAGGTAAGGGTGTCGATGGCCTTCAGGAGGTTGATCCGGGTGATGGCGGCCGCAGCCTGGTCGGCAAACAGCCGTATGGTGTCCTCGTCGCTCTCGTTTGCCAGCCGCCGGCTGTGGATGTTGTCGATGCCGAACAGGCCTATGGACTCTCCCTTGACTATTATCGGACAGAGCACGAAGCTGCGTGAACGGAGCGGCTTGATGGTGTCGTAGGGGGGCTGGAGGTAGTAGTCCTTGGGGCACTTCTTGATGTCGTCCACCAGGTACAGCTTCCGCTCGTCGAAACACTTGAAGATAGCGCCCATCCGGTAATCCAGGGGAAGGACCAGGCCGTCGTGATCGAACCCCTCGCTCCCGGTGGCGATCAGGAAGTGGAGGGACTTCCGCTCGCTGTCCGCCATCAGCACATTGACCCGCTCGAAGCCGAGCACGTCGTGCAGACCTTCGGTACAGAGGGTCAGGACCTCCTTGACGTCGAGGGATTTCTGGATCCTCGTGCTGATGCGGTGAAACTTCTTGATGTTCTCGTCCAGGGTCCGGTAGCGTTCTTCGAACGACTCCTTCTGGGAGGTCACCTCGCGGTGGAGGTTTTCCAGCTCGAGGGCCCGCTCGCGCAGCTGGATACCGGTGTTGCCGAGGATGTAACCGGCAACGGAGGCGATGGCTGCCCCCCCCATGCCGATGAAACCGTACAGGAATATGTTTTCCGGGCTCCTGGTGATGTCACCGACGACCTGGGACCAGACGGAGAGAGCGGGATCGTAGAACAGCGCAAGCCGGAAGAGCGCCCAACCGGCCGGGGCAACCAGAAACATCAGCAACCCAAGCGAGGCAAACAGGAGACCTCTGCGGTTCACCTTCAGTTGTCCGTTCATGCTGTTCCGTTCCTCGTCGACAGGCGACGAAATGGTGTCACGCCCGCCCGGCGTGCGGTATGGCCGGATCGGTACGGCCGGGGCGGATTCAGCCGGCAGCGGCCCCGGCCGCCTCCAGGAAAGCGGGATAGAGCTTGTCGTAGGTCGCGGCCAGGTTCTCGGGCATTACCCTCACGTCGGCGATGACCGTCATGAAATTCGCATCACCCACCCAGCGGGGCACCACGTGCACGTGGAGGTGGTCGTCAACCCCGGCGCCCGCGGCCTTCCCCAGGTTGATGCCGACATTGAACCCCTGGGAGGACATGACCCGGGAGATCACCCTGCAGCAGAGACCGACGTTCCCGAACAGCTCCAGCATCTCCTCGTCGGCGAGATCGCCCATATCCGCGATGTGCCGGTTGGGAGACACCAGCAGGTGACCGTTGCTGTAAGGATAGCGGTTCATCATGATAAAGGTGTGCCTGTCCCTCAGCAGCACCAGCCGCTCCCGTTCAGCCGACCGGTCTCCCTTTTCCCCCAGACAGAAGATGCACCCTGGCGGTTTCTCGTTTAAGATGAACTCCATTCGCCACGGGGCCCAGAGCCTTTCCATGATGGCTGAACCTCTCAGTTTATCGTTCGATCTCTTCCAACTCTATGTCCACCTCATCCAGCCCGGACAGGTCGAGTGCCCCCTTGTTGCCGGAAAGCAGGGCGATCTTCCCCATGGTATTCCGGAAGCCGGGATTTACCACAAAAATATCGCGGAACACCCGCAGCGCCTCCTCTCCCCGGCCGGCGGCCTCGTACAGCAGGGCGAGCTCATAGCGGAGGCTGAGAACCCGGTCCGAATCGAGCCCTTCGATCGAAAGCCCGGAGTTGAGAATCCTCTCCGCGCCTTCGTAGTCACCCTTCTCCCGGCAGCAAACCCCCTGGAGGGTGAGGCAATCGAGCATCCTGCCCGGATCGCTCCCGGCGATGCCGAACTCGCTGACGGCATCGTCGTACAGGCCCATCTCCATGTAGGCTATCCCCAGGCTGTAGTGGGTCTCGGTATCCCCGCTGTCCACCTGCTGTCCGAGCCCCTCTTTGAACTTGGCGAACATGCCGTCAAAGGTGTACTTGCCGGTAGAGGCGCCAGGCTCGCTCCTGTTGGACGGGAGGGGTTCAACCGGGGCCAGAGGAGTAAAGACTCCCCCGTCCCGGTCCTCCGGAATGGAGTCCGTCTCCCTCAATGGCGGCGGGACAGCCGCCGGGGGAGCCACCCATGGAAAGGAGGGGGTCCCGTCGGGACCGGGGACAGCACGGCTCCCGTTCACGTCGGACTCCCCCTCTTCCGGGATCTCTTCCAGTTCCAGAGTGACCTCCTCGATGAATTCGGGTTCGGCCGGGGTGCCGCCTGGTACCTCGGCGGACCATTTCGGCTCCTCCGGAACCAGGGACGCTTCCCCGTCCGGTACAGCCTCCTCCCGGCTCTCCGGAGAGGAAAAGAGTTCCGCCCCGTCGGGGAAGTCGAAGCTTATGTCGATCTCGAAATCCTGCGGCTCGGCCTCCACTACCGGTTCGGCCGCAACGACGGGCTCCTCCAGGGAGATCTCCTCCACCTGGTCAGGGGTTTCCAGTGACTGTTCCGTAGATATCTCAGCCAGGTTCGACAGGTCGATTTCCCCTCCCCAGGAAAATTCCGCCGGCTCTGCTCCGGCACCCCCTGCGGAAGAGCCGGCAGCCGTTGATCCGCCCGCATCCCAGGAAGCCGTGTGGGCTCCGGATGCGGACCTCTGGGAGAGGATATTGAGGCTCACCTGCACGTCCGCCAGCTTCGAGCTTTCGCCTGTCAGCTCGTAGAGCTGCTTCAGTCCGGTGAGGAGCCTTATCTCGTAGGGGTCATGGTTCTGGAGGGAGGTGAAATAGTGTTCGACCTCGCCGTACGCCCCGGCGGAGAACAGCAGCGGCAGGTATTGATCGAGCAGGGATAGACTGCCTTCCAGGTCTTTGCCTTCCACCGAGGCGTTGATCAGGCCTTTCACGGCATCGATATCGTCCGGGGCGAGGGTCAGAATATGCCGCAGGATCCCGGTCTGTTTTTCATGCTCCCCGGCGATACGGTACGCCTCGGCCAGGAGCGCCAGAACCCTCGTATTGTCGGGATCGTCCTGCAGGAGCTGCTCCAGCCTGGGAAGCGCGTCACCGGCTACCCCGCCGCGGATCTGCTCTTCGAGGAGATCGACCATGGAGTCGGCCCGGTCGGGAAAGAACTGCTGGATTCTCCGGCAGACCCTGTCGAAGTTGGCGATATCTCCCCGGCCCTTCAGGGCAAGGGCGGCGCGGGTATACTCCTGGTAGGCCCTGCCAGCGGCCCCGGCGGCGAAACAGGTTTCCGCCAGCTTGAGCCGTATCTCGATGTTTTCCGGGTCGACCGCCTGCATCTTTTCCAGGACCTTGATCGCTTCCTCCTTGAGCCCGGATTTCTCGTAGTGGTCGAAGACGGTCTTGTATTCGGACAGGGCGTTGCCTATCATTCCCTGCTTTTCGTTCAGCGCCGCCAGGGAGAGCGAGATCGCCAGGTTCGACGGGTCGAGCCGCTGTATCTGCTTGTAGACGGCAATGGACTTCAGATAGAAACCGTTCTCGTCGTAATATCTGGCAATGGTTTCGTATTCGCGGATGGCATCGTCCCTGCGGCTGCACCTTACCATCAGCTCGGCAAGCTTCTGTCGATGCTTCACGTCCTTGGGATCGGCGGTGACGACCTGCTCATAGTCCTTCAGTGCTCGGTCGAACTGCCCCTTCTGAATGTACTTTTGCGCGCTGGCCAGATATTTGTCTTTTTTGGAACTCAAATCACACCTTCTTGTCGCATGGGATCCGGACCGTCTGCCTCCGGCGCGCCAGGCCCGCCGGAATGGAAAATGTATCAGTAAAAGAAAAGCGAGTCAACGACTTATGCCGTTTCAGGAGACGGCATCCATTAAAGTAGGCCGAACCGTTCAGATACGTTTCAACAGACCGTTCAGCATGGCAATTTCTCCGTCGGTCAGCCTACGGTCCCGATATACCGCGCCGGAGTAGACCTCGACGAATTTCCGGACCGCCGGTTCGTCGAACCGGTCGGCCAGCTCGTTCAGCCCGGTCGAGGGAGAAATGGGCTCCCTGGGATATTTCCTGCCGAGCCTGCGGATGAACCTGCGCACGATCCTCTCTTCGCGGGATCCCCTGCGCCGTCTCCTGATGAAGTACCATGCCGCCGTTGCGAGAACTGCCGCCGACAGGGACAGGGAGAACTCCTTTTCCCAGAACGGCAGCGACAGCTTCCTGACCGCGGAATTGGCCTTGTTGAAAACACGAATCTGCTTGTCCAAATCATAGGTTATTACCGCAAGATTCCAGTAATAGTTGAAAGAATCGGACAACATCCTCAACCGGTGGTAGAGCCCCACGCTCCCGCGGCCCCGTGCGCCGGCGAAGTTCACCGCAAAAGAGCTCGGGTCCCTCCGTACCCAGCCGCTCCCCTGGAGGTAGACCTCTACCCAGACGTGCGCCATGTCCTC
>Ga0228535_1003127_pt1 | contig 12968 bp, 12 predicted proteins | sample SJ1metagenome_FD_168457 | JGI IMG/M metagenome (GOLD analysis project Ga0228535, IMG submission 168457) | Enriched culture of PCE-dechlorinating microbial communities from Ithaca, New York, USA - SJ1 | ecosystem: Engineered > Modeled > Simulated communities (microbial... > Unclassified | place... | reverse complement strand
TTGTCTTTGCCGCAGTTGCCGGCATTATGGTCTACATATCCCTCGATGAACTCTTGCCCACCGCCGAAGAGTATGGCGAACACCACGTTGCCATCACCGGTGTCATCGCCGGCATGGTGGTAATGGCCGTGAGTCTGGTAATGCTGTCGTGAAATGTGTAATCGAGACATCCAGGTTGTTTCTTAGGGAACTGAATCAGGATGACTATCCCTCTCTTGCAGCAATATTGCAGGACCCCAGAGTCATGTACGCGTATGAGGGGCCTTTCAGCGATGCAGAGACACAAGCATGGGTTGATAAGAATCTTTTGCGGTACAAGCAGGATGGATTCGGACTCTGGGCCGTCATCCTACGTGAAACAGAAGTTATGGTTGGGATGACGGGTTTGACTTGGCAGACAATCGGGGAGACCGATGTGCTTGAAATAGGGTACCAGTTCAACAGGCAGTACTGGGGAATGGGGTTTGCAACAGAGGCGGCCAAGGCCTGCAAAGAGTACGCCTTTAGCGTGCTGGATGTAGGACAAGTCTATTCGATCATCCGTGACACGAACATTGCTTCCATGAATGTGGCCATCCGCAACGGCATGCTTGTGAGCGGCAGATTCGTCAAGAAGTATCGCGGCATCGCGATGCCGCATCTGGTGTTCAGAACCAAGCGACAGGTCTGACATCCCAACGATATTGTGGTGTGATGAACCGACAACCGTTACCGGTTCTCTGGAATCCCATTTTTTTGTTGACGGATTATAATAAGACCATGAACTGAGACAGGGAGGTGTAAAAATAACGAATTGCTGTTACCGTTGAAAACGGAGCAGAAAAATGGGACGTAACAGGAAAACTTACAGCGAATCGTCCAAGAAAGAAGTAGCGGTCGAGGCTCTCAAGGAAAAGACTCCAGTTGCTGAAATAGCAACTGCCTACGGGATTTCCCCGAGCTTGGTTCGCTTGCTGTTGAGTACCTGTCACATCTTCTGCAAAAGGATTCGTTGGAGCAGCTTGATACGCTTACTCCTTTGCATTTGGTCATCGCAGAGAGCTCAGCGTTCACCGAATAAGTCGGGATCCTTTGCAAGCAACTCATTCAATGCCTGCGTTAAGGGCTTGGTCTGGTGATAGAGCACCCTTGCGTCGCCCAGTCGGCCTTCCTTGAGGATGCCTTGCTCCCTCAGGTACTCTTCCACCCGGGGAAAGTTTTCCGCTCCATGGCCAAGGTGTCCGCTGTTCGGACGGGGAACGAGCGTCCCGTCACTGAGGCGGATGAAGAGCATGCGCTTCTTCTCATTGATCCGGTTGGGTATGTCCAGCCACTCTTCCACCCCGTGGATGAAGGTGTCCCGGTTCAAGCCGACCCCCACCAGCAATATGGTGGCATTGCGGTCCAGCAACCTGCCCCATGCTCCTTCACGAGGGCAGGGAGTGGTATACAAGTGGTCTCCCTCTGTGAAGATTTTTGCATCCTTGCCGAAGGCGACCACCGAATGGGTCGGGTGTGCCGAGCGTATACCATTCGGGGTCTTTCGGGCCAGCTCGGGAATGATTCCGATGCAGACCTCGGTCTCATTCACACTGTAGTAGGGTTGGTCCTCGGTCACATTCGCCCACGTATGGGTGGGGAACACCATCAAACCGTCATGCATATACTCGACCATCGCATCGACTACGGTTTGCGCTCCGCCCTCCACCTCTCCTAAACTCTTGTAGGAGAAATGTGCAAGGGTGGTTCCTTCAGAATCGAGTCCGAGGGCTTTCAAATCAACGAGCAAGCTTTGTTTCGTGTGCATGCAAAGCATCATGCCATACGAGAGTGGGGGAATCAAGGGTGGAAAATCGGTGACGCACCAGCGTAATTGGAGTAAGATGGCTCGTATGTGAGGGTATGCAATGAAACAAACATCTGACCTGTTGTACCAGGAATACCGGCATATGCTGGTGGACAACATTCTTCCATTCTGGCTTCGCTATGGCTTGGATCGGGTGCATGGCGGCATGTATACAGCTCTGGACCGCGACGGTTCAATTCTCGATACCGACAAATCGGTCTGGTTTCAGGGAAGGGCCTTGTGGACCTATGCCACAGCGTATCGGCAGGTGGAGAAGAACAGCGAGTATAAGAGTGCCTGCGACTCGTTGGTCTCTTTCATCGAAGCCAACTGTTTCGATCCGTCGGACGGACGGATGTACTTTCGTGTCAGCAAGGAAGGCAGGCCGGTGATCAAGCGTATCCGCTATGTCTTCAGCGAGACCTTCGCCATCCTGGGCTTTGCAGCCTACAGCAGGGCTTTCAACCGTCCCGACTATGCCCAAAAGGCGTATGACCTGCTTTTGAAGGTGGAAGGGTATCTAGCCACTCCCGGCATCCTGGTTCCCAAGTTCGAGACCGCTTCCCTGGGATTCGGGCTCCCCATGATCCTGCTCAATACCGTACAGGAACTCAGGGCCGCACTTCCTGACCAAGCTGCAGCTTTCAACGCTCGCATCGACGGCTATCTTGAGCAGATCAAGACGTACTTCGTCCGTCCTGAACTGCAGATAGTGGTGGAACAGTGCAATCCTGACGGTTCGCTGCAGCTCGACCACTTCGAGGGACGCCAGCTCAACCCCGGCCACGCCATTGAGGGTGCATGGTTCATCCTCAATGAGGCGCGCTACCGCAGCAATGATCCTGAACTGATGAGCCTGGGAACCACGATGCTCGATTGGATGTGGGCCAAGGGTTGGGACAGCGAGATGGGAGGAATCATCTACTTCCGCGATGCCTTGGGCCGAAGTGCTACAGAGTACTGGCACGACATGAAGTTCTGGTGGCCGCAGTGTGAGGCGGCGATTGCCAACCTCATGGCTTACAGCATGACAGGCAAGGATGCCTACCTTGCCCAATTCGATACGGTGCATCAGTACATCAAAGATCACTTCCTCGACCGAGAATTCGGTGAGTGGTACGGCTACCTCCATCGCGACGGAACCCTTTCCACTCCCTTGAAGGGCAACATGTATAAAGGGCCGTTCCATATCCCGAGAATGTATCTGGTCTGCTGTCAGTTGCTTGATGAGCTGAGGCGCTGACGCTCTTCGGGGACTTTCCCTTGGAAGGTTCCCAATACATTCTGCCATCTGCTTTCATCATCTGAATCAATTTTATACATACCATTTTTCCATATATTGGTAACATTTCTACATTGTTTTCATGGAAATCCATCCTACGATAATATATGTCCAAACAATTACTTATGCGTTCTTACTCTTTGGACAACAAAAGAAGTGTAGAGGTCTTTATGCCTCTACCAGATAAAAATCAGGAGGATTTGTATGAAAAAGAGGATTCTTTCCCTGCTGCTCGTTGCGCTTTTTGTAAGTGCCCTGCTGTTTGCAAGCGGAGATGCTGAAAAAGCAAAAGCCGCCAGTGCTTCCAAGCCCTTGTCCGTTATGATTTGGGACTCCAATCAGGAACCGGGCATTCGGAAGATCATCGATGATTTCACAGCCAAGACAGGCATCACAGCCGAGATTCAGGTTGTGGATTGGAACAACTATTGGACGTTGCTCAGTGCAGGTGCCCAGGGCGGATCGCTTCCCGACGTATTCTGGATGCACTCCAATGAGTCTCAGCGGTATATGTCCAACGATTTGCTGCTTGATGTGACCGACCGTATCGCCAAGAGCGCACTCATTGATCCAGAGAACTATCCCGAGGATATTTGGAGCCTGTATACCTACAACAAGAAGTACTATGCAGTTCCCAAGGATGTGGATACCATCGCCCTGTGGTATAACCGTGCCTTGTTCGACCAGGCCGGTGTCGCATATCCAACTGACGACTGGACTTGGGAAGACCTCTATGCTGCTGCAAAGAAGATTACCAGGGCTGACGGCAGCGTGTATGGCTTTGCCAACGTGAATTCAAACAACCAGGCCGGTTGGTACAACCTGATTTATGGAAACAACGGGTATGTGCTGTCAGAGGACAAGAAAAAATCCGGTATGGATCTGCCTGCAACAATTGAGGCCATGCAGTGGATGGAGAAGATGATCAATGAGAATCTGATGCCTCCGCAGGCAGTCATGACTGAGAGCAGTGAGGATGTCCTGTTGCAGTCGGGCAAGATTGCCATGACCATGCAGGGCTCTTGGATGCTTCCTGCCTTCCGTGACAATGAATACACCCTGAAGAATTGTGATATCGCCATGCTGCCGAAGAACAGCAAGACCGGCCGCCGTCCCTCCATTTACAACGGCCTTGGCTGGGCGATTGCCAAGAATTCTCCACGCACCGACGATGCTTGGAAGTTGGTTGAGTACTTCGGTTCCGAAGAAGGCCAGCTCAAGCAGGCTCAATTGGGTATCACGATGTCTGCATACAAGAACACCAGCGAGCAGTGGAAGAACAGTGTGCCGCAGTTCAACCTGCAAGCGTATTTGAATATGCAGGACGATATGGTGATCCGCCCGTTCTCCAGAAATACGGTAAAGTGGGAAAATGCAGTACTTGATGTTATGCTGAAGGTCTGGAACAAAGAGATGACCATGGAAGCAGGATGCAAGGAAGCAGCCCGCCAGATGAACGCGATTCTTGCCGAAGAGTAGGAGTCAACCTTTCGAACCCGGGTGGCGCTTGGTCCGCCCGGGACTGTCCAAGGATTGGTTTTGCATGAAAAAACGCTCGCTACGTTCTGCAACCGCAACACAAACGTTTCTTTGGGGATGGGCTCTGATCCTCCCTACCATTGTCGGTTTGACGGTTCTCAATATTATTCCCTTGATTACCACAATAAGCCAGAGCTTTCACAAGACCGGGGATTTCGGCAGGGGTAATATTTTCATCGGATTGAAGAATTACCAAAAGCTGTTCTCCGACCAAGCTGTTTTGCAGTCGATCATCAATACGCTCAAATACACAATCGTCCAGGTGCCGTTCTCGGTTTTCATCGCCTTGGTTCTTGCCGTTATGCTCAATAGGGAGATCAAAGGCAGGGGAGCGTATCGAACCATTTTCTTTTTGCCCATGGTGGTTGCCCCGGCAGCTATCGCCATGGTATGGCGATGGCTCTACAATACAGAATTTGGATTGATAAACAATCTCTTCAATCTCAAGATCAGTTGGATTTCCGATCCTGCAATCGCGGTGTATTCAATTGCCATCATCGGCATCTGGTCGGATATCGGGTACAACATGATCCTATTCCTTGCAGGACTGCAGGAGGTCCCCAGGGACTATTATGAGGCAGCCGACCTCGACGGCGCGAGCATCTTCCAAAGCTTTCGGCATATAACCGTTCCGATGATCTCCCCGATTCTCTTCTTTGTCATCGTTACCCGAATGATTGCTGCCATGCAGGTCTTCGATACCATTTTCATGGTCATGGAGCAACGGTCGAATCCAGCTATGTATAAAACGCAGTCATTGGTATATCTCTTCTACCAATCGTCATTTGTGGAACGGGATTTTGGGTATGGTTCGACGATTGTCGTGGTTTTGTTGGTTCTCATCATGGCCATCACAGCAATACAAATAATCGCCCAAAAGAAATGGGTCCACTACAATTAGGAGATGCGCATGAGAAAGAGAAGCCTGATACATTCCCTGCTGCTGCATGCAATCCTGATCGGTGTATCACTGACCATGCTTATTCCGTTTGTGTGGATGGTTCTTACTTCGTTCAAGACGCCAGGGCAGGCCATCCAGCTCGATCCGTATGTGTTCTTCCCCACACAGTTCCAGTTCAACTCTTTTATCCGTGTCTTTACCACGAATAATTTTCTCAATCTGTATAAGAATACCTTGTTGTTGATTTTCTTCAGGATTCTCTGTGCGGTGGTGACCGCCAGCATGGCCGGATTTGCATTCGGCAGGCTGAAATTCAAGGGCTCTGAATTGGCCTTCTCCCTGGTGTTGGTCCAGATGATGATTCCTTCCCAGATTTTCATCATTCCCCAGTATCAGATGATCAGCAAACTCGGAATGACCAATACGACCTTTGCCTTGGTATTTCCCGGATTGGTCTCAGCCTTCGGTACGTTCTTGATGCGCCAAGCGTACAAGATCCTGCCCAAGGATTTGGAGGATGCAGCCAAGATCGACGGCTTGAATATCGGCAAGACCTTCCTGTATGTGCTTGCACCCCTGACCAAATCGAGCTTGGTCGCCCTTAGTGTCTTTACGGCTGTGTTTGCCTACAAGGAGCTGATGTGGCCGATGATTGTCAATACCAGCAAGGACTCCTTGGTCCTGGCCTCGGCATTGGCAAAAATGAAAGGCCAGTATGTTGCAAACTATCCCGAGCTCATGGCGGCATCCTTGATTGCGTGTGTGCCGATGATCCTACTCTACTTCATTTTCCAAAAGCAGTTCATTGAAGGAATTGCCACCTCGGGAGGAAAGTTGTAGCGCTTGTGTTTATGTAGTGTCTCTGCTGATGTGGTCAGGCTCTCCGGCCGGGGATGCCGTGATTGGTACATCTCTTTACGATAAGTTTCCTCGTGTGAGGATCATAATAGGAGAAGGGAAGCGATGAAAATTACCTTTTTGGGAGCTGGAAGCACAGTGTTTGCACGCAATGTGCTGGGTGATTGCATGGGAACCGAAGCTCTGCGGGATGCAGAGATGGCGCTCTACGATATCAATGCAAAGAGGCTGGAGGAGTCGAAGATGATTCTTCAAGCCATCAACGATACCATCAATGAAGGGCGAGCCAGAATAGTGGTCTATCACGGGCTTGGACAGCTTGAGGCCGCCCTGCGGGGTGCCACCTTCGTGGTCAATGCCATTCAGGTTGGCGGCTACGACCCGGCGACCATCATTGACTTTGAGATTCCCAAGAAGTACGGTCTGCGACAGACTATTGCCGATACCATCGGAATCGGGGGGGTGATGAGGGCGCTGAGAACAATCCCGGTGATGGAGGAGTTTGCCAGGGTGATGGAGCGGGTGTGCCCGAATGCGCTGTTGCTGAACTACTCCAATCCCATGGCGATGCTTACCGCCTACATGCTGCGGCACACCGCTGTAAAGACTGTCGGTCTCTGCCACAGTGTGCAGATATGTTCGGAAACCTTGCTCAAGGGATTGGGTATGGAGGATAAACTGGAAGGAAGGGTTGAACAGATTGCAGGCATAAACCACATGGCATGGCTGTTGAGCCTGCATGACAGGGACGGCAACGACTTGTACCCGGAGATCAGAAAGCGGGCCGCGCATAAGAATGCCACCGAGAAACACGATGACATGGTGCGCTATGAGTACATCAAGCATTTGGGCTATTACTGCACCGAGTCCAGCGAACATAATGCAGAGTACAATCCGTTCTTCATCAAGAAGGGGTATCCCTCCCTGATCGACCGATTCAACATCCCCCTCGACGAGTATCCCCGAAGGTGCATCCGCCAGATAGCCGAGTGGGAGGATGAGTGGAAGAAGATTCACAACCAGGGTACGGTCAGCCATGAGCGGTCGCTCGAGTATGCTTCGCACATCATGGAAGCGGTGGCGACCAATACGGTGTACAAGATCAACGGCAATGTGCTCAATACCGGCTTGATCGACAATATCGACAGTGATGCGTGTGTTGAGGTTCCTTGTCTGGTTGACGGTAATGGTGTCACTGCGTGCAAGGTGGGCAGGCTTCCCTCGCATCTGGCGGCGATGAACATGACCAATGTGCATGTGCAACTGCTCACCGTTGAGGCGGCAATCAGCCGGAAGAAGGAGGATATCTATCATGCAGTGATGCTCGATCCCCATACTGCCGCCGAGCTTTCAATTGATGACATTGTGGCCATGTGCGACGAGATGATCGAGGCCCATGGGCCGATGATGGAAATGTATCAGTAAAAGAGAGGCGGTATGCACCCCGGACCTGTCCGGGGTGTTGTATACTGGAGGGCAGGAGTTGTGCCATGGCTGAAGAAGAGTTGTTGATCAAGGCAGCCCGATTTGTAGGATTGGACGGGGTCAGGAAATCTGCAATCGATCTTGCCCTCTCGTATTGCGGCATCCAGCAGTGTTCGCCGCTGCACAACAATGGGCCTGAGATTCGTGACACCAGCTTCATCCATATCATCCGCTCTGGAAAAGGTGTGCTGAAAATGGAAGGAAGGGAGTATCATCTCCAGAGTAATCAAGCCTTCCTGATTCCTGCCGGAGTCAAGGCGCAGTATACCGCCGACAAGGACGATCCCTGGCACTACATGTGGGTGGGTTTTTCCGGGCTCATGAGCGAGGAAAGCATGGCCATGGCAGGCTTTTCCAGGGAGCATCCTGTGCGTTCGGTACTCAATGAGCAGCAGTTGTTGCAGGACATTGAGGGCATGATCGAGACGTATCACCTCACATTTACCAATGAACTGCGTCGAAACGGCTGTTTTTTCCACTTCATCTCCCATCTGATCGAAGACTATCAGGCACAAGGCACGCTTGAGGGTCTGAGCAATCTGCAATGCGCCCAATATGCCCGCAAAGCCTATCACTTCATCATGGAACACTTCAGTGAACAGATTAAGATCCAAGAGCTTGCCGAGCAGTTCGGGGTGAGCCGCAATTACCTGTATGCCTGTTTCAAGGAGGTGTACAAGGTGTCTCCGAAGCAGTTCCTCAATGCCCTGCGCATGGAGCATGCATCAAGCTTGCTTCTCTCAAAGTACCTGTATGTATCGCAGGTGGCCCATCAGGTGGGATTCGAGGATGAACTGGCGTTCTCCAAAGCGTTCAAGGAGTTCCATCACCTCTCTCCAACCGAATTCCGCAAGCAATTGCACTCTCTTGCCGCATCCCCTACGAAAGAGAACCCGTAATGCTTTCCCACTTGCGGTCCATGTCCTGCATCAGGGCGATCTGGGTCCTTGCCCGGTCGAGGTTGTGGCTCGGCCGCTCGATGTGGTAATAGACATCACCGTTCAAATAGTCGGTGAGGAAGCGTACCCCCATGATCTGGGTGGTCGCTCTTCCTGATTCTGCGATGAGCTGTCGTTCGGTGTCCGTCAGGAAATTGTCGGCTACAGATCGGTAGCCCTTGACCATCTGGATGAAGAGGTTCTCATCGCATCCTACCTTGCTCAGGTCTTGCTCGTCCTCACCGGCAGTGATGCTTCCGGTTCTGAGCATGTCGCCGGTATCGAAGAGGATGGTTCCGCTCATCACGGTATCGAGGTCGATCACACACACTCCTTCACCGGTTGTCCGGTCGAAGAGGATGTTGCTGATCTTCGTATCATTGTGGGTCACCCGAAGCGGCACCCGTCCCTCTTCCAGGGCAGTGGTAAGAGTCATGCCGCGCTCTTCATTCTCAAGGAAGAACTGCAGTTCAGCCTGCACCGACTGAAGTCTTTTCGCTTTGTCATTCTCGATGGCCTGCCTGAGCTGGTTGTAGCGACTTCCCATGTGGTGGAACTTTGCAATCGTTGTATGCAGCTTGTCGGCGGGAAAATCACAGAGGTGGTGCTGGAAGGTTCCCACAGCCTCTCCGAAACGGTAGGCAAGGTGCTGGTCGTCGAGGAAGGGGTAGGTGTTCACCTCGTCGATGAATCGGTATGTCCGCCAAAGGCTGCCCGCCTCATCATATGCATACCAGGCGTCTTGTTTGGTTTTGACCAGCTGAAGACATCGTTTGTCCCGGTCGGCAAGGTGTATAAGCTTCGTCTGGATGTGGCTGGTCACCTTCTGGATGTTGTCCATGACCTCCTCGGGCCGGGTGAATACACTATCGTTGAGCTTCTGATGGGTATACTTGTATTGCTTTCCCTCGTGTATGAATGTGGAGATGAAGGTGCTGTTGATGTGCCCTTCCTTGTTTGCTTTTATTTTCTGCAGTTCGCCTTCAATGGCGAACAGGCCTATGATGTCTGCGATGTCCTGCATGGGTGCTCTGCCTCCAACAATTTTCCTTGACAGAATAGCATACCTGGTATAGTCTAGCAATGTACACAGGTGTGTATATTGGTGGAATCAGGCATGGAACAGAAAAAAATCCTTCGAACCATTACGCGCAAGGACATTGCAATCGAGGCCGGCGTTACGGAGACAATCGTCTCCTATGTCATCAACGGCAATCGATATGTCAAGGAAGAGAAGCGCAAGAAGGTGGAGGAGGCGATCGCCCGGCTCAACTACCGCCCCAATTCCATGGCCCGTGCCCTCAAGGGGAAAAAATCGAACCATATACTCTTTGTTGCTGATGATATAAAGGGTGAGTACTTCGGCAAGCTTATCAGTGAAATAGACAGTCTCGCCTACAAAGAGGACTACTTCATCACCTTGTGTGCCGATCATCAGGATGAGGATTTCGTCAATCGCATCTATTCCAAGTTCTTTGACGGCATCGTCATCGGTTCTGCATCATTTCCCCTGCACAATATTCAGCGTCTCATCGATGCCGATATTCCCATCGTACTCTTGGAGATTCGAGATTACAGCTCCATAACCGGTGTGTACGGCCTGATCAACACCGGTCTCTATGAGGGGGCCCGTCGTGTTGTACGGACATTGTACGAGAGAGGCAGGCGCAGGTTGTTGTTTCTTGACCGTGTCAGCACTTCCGGCAATTGGTCAAGCATGGATGACTGGCGCTTGAAGGGCTTCACCGACCAATGCAATGTCTATCAACTGGACCCTGTGGTTCTCAGCGGCTGTAGCACCGAGGATGAGTTGAGTGCCAAAATCATTGATCTGCTTGCCTCGGGCTTTCGGCCTGACGGAATCTTCGGGCGGAATGACCCGATTGCCTTGGTGGGAATGCAGGCATGCCAGAGGATGGGGTTCTACGTTCCACAGGACATCTCCGTCATCGGCTTTGACAATACCCGGCTCTGTCGATTTTCTTCTCCGACGCTTACTTCGGTGGAGATTGACCAGCAGGAAATTGCCCGGTGTGTGATGCAAATGATGATGAGTCTCATCGACAACCGCTCTTCTTTTGAAAAACGGTTGGAGGTCTATTTGGATACGAAAGTGGTTATGCGCGAGAGCGTATAAATGGCTGAAAAAAGGAGTTTGAGAAGATGAAAAAAATTGTAGTGGTTCTGTTGGTGCTTGCTATGGTGTCTGCATCGGTATTCGCTGCAGGAAAGACCGAGGCCGCCCCGTCGGGTCCGGTGACCCTCAAGGTGGCAAACTATGCTTTGCTGGAAAGTGGGTATGAACCGTTCTGGAAGCAGGTGAAAGTGGATTTTGAGGCTGCAAATCCCGATATCACCATAGAGTGGGTGACCGCCCCCTATGGGGAGATTGTCAACCAGGTGGTGAATATGGCCGGCGGCGGCAACAAGGTTGATGTCATCTTCGGTGAGATTGACTGGGTTCCAGGTCTTGTCGATGCCGGCTTGGCCGCCCCCGTGAGGGACATTCTCTCCCCGGCATTCGTCGATGACTTCTATCCTGATGTATTGAAGTCCTTCGAGGTGGAAGGCAAGCCGTACGGTATTCCGCTCTATGTCTCCCCGTATGTGCTGTATTACAACAAGAACCTGTTCACCCAGGCGGGTCTTGACCCGAACAAGCCGCCCAAGACGTATGATGAGATGCTCGCCTATGCCCAGAAGCTCTCCCAACTGAAGGATGCCAAGGGAAACAAGGTCTATGCATTCGGCCAGACGACAGCTTCGGTGCCGGTATCGGGGGCTTCCCTTACGGCCATGATCTTCAATTTCGGTGGTCGGGTGCTTGATGCACAGGGAGCCCTTGCTGTGGACAACCAAGGCTTCAAGGATGCTTTTGCCATGGTACAGAAGCTCGACCAGCTGGGTTACAATCCACAGAATGCAAAACTGAAGGATCTCAGAAATCTCTTCGCCCTCGGCCAGCTTGCCATGTATTACGATCAGAGCTGGGGTTTCAACGGGGTGAAGTCGATTAATCCTGATGCAATCAACTTCACTGCCTCTGCCGAGCCTTTGAAGGGTGGAAGCGGATCAGGTGCCAGTCTGCTGCAGGCCCACTGCTTCATCCTTGTTGACAACGGTGATGCCAGAAAAGCTGCTCTTTCGAAATTTGTCGAGTTTGTGATCAGTGAACAGACCCTCAGCTCCTACCTGCGCGATCTCACCCCTGCATACCCTGCCAAGAAGTCGATGGCGAATATGGAGAGCGTGGTGAACAACGGTATTCTCAAGGGTGCTTCCGCTGCCGCCGGCAGGGTGCAGGTGCAGTCCTTCATCCCTAGGATCAGCGACCTCAACCTTGAGTTGTGCTCCCTCGCCCAAGCGGTAACGGTAGGAAAGCAGGATGTAGCTTCGGCTATAGAAAAGTTCAAAAACACGGCAAGTGTAAAGATTTCCCAATAAGAAACATGGTTCAAGGGAGTCGGAAAACCGACTCCCTTGGTAGGAGTGGTATGAAAAGCAGAACCTTGAAACGAACGAGATCGGATCTTCTTTTCTCGTTCATCCTCGATGCCCCGGCCCTGCTGATGACGGTGTTGTTCATTATTGTTCCCATTGTGGATTCCGTGATCAAAAGTTTCCAAGACTATGGGGTGCGTAACATCATCAGCGGGAAACCCGGCGTTTGGAATAACTTTGCAAACTATCTGTACCTTGCGAAGACTGATGCCTTTTCCATGGCGAGCATCCATACCTTCAGCTTTGTGCTGGGGGTGGTGGTGCTGCAGTTTCTGCTTTCGCTCCTGCTGTCCCTGATTCTGAATACAGAAATCAAGGGTGCCCGATTGCTCAGGAGCATCATGATGACTCCCTGGGTGGTGCCCACCGTCATCTCAGCCCTCATCTGGATGTGGCTTTTTCAACCTCAGTATGGGTTTGTCAAATACTTGGTGAATCTTGTCTCCCTTGGCAAGGTACAGGACTTTGCCATGCTCAATAATCCTCGGACCGCTCTTGCCGGGGTGGGGATTGCAGCACTATGGAAGCAGATTCCGCTCATGTCCCTGCTTTTGTTGTCAGGTCTTCAGAATGTGCCGCAGGAGATTAACGAAGCGGCCATGATCGACGGGGCGGGCAAGTTCAGGCGCTTCGTTTCAG
>Ga0228535_1003126_pt1 | contig 12973 bp, 12 predicted proteins | sample SJ1metagenome_FD_168457 | JGI IMG/M metagenome (GOLD analysis project Ga0228535, IMG submission 168457) | Enriched culture of PCE-dechlorinating microbial communities from Ithaca, New York, USA - SJ1 | ecosystem: Engineered > Modeled > Simulated communities (microbial... > Unclassified | place... | reverse complement strand
CCGGCCCTGGGTGCTCCTGCGCCTGGACCCTGCGGCCCCGGCCTGCCCGGACTGCGCGGCCCTGCGCCACGGCGTGGTGGCCGCGGACCATCCGGACCTGGCGATCTTTCTCCCGCCCTTCGGCCTGGGCTGCGCCCTGTCCGCCGAGCTGGTCGGGGATGCGGCGCTGGCCGGTCTCGCGCCTGCGGCCCGGCCCCTGGAGCGGGAGCGGCTTCCCGCCTGCGGCATCTTCTGCGCCGCCCGGGGCCTGGGTCCGGCCGCGTCCTGCAAGGCCTGAGCTACATGGCCCCGGCCGGCTTGCCGGACAGGCCGCAATAGCCCTTGTCCTGGGGCCCCTCCTTTTCGGTATGGGCGTAGCGCCACATCATGCAGTCGTTGCCCAGGCACAGGCGCAGCTTGTCTTCCCGGGTGGTGAGCAGCGGACACTTCTTGAACTTGGCCTCGTTCTGGGGCAGCAGCATGACGGCCTCCTTGGCTGGGGTTGCCCGGGGCATGCGGCCCGGGCGGCAACCGGCGGCGGGGCCCGGCAGGGGAGTCGCCAGGCGCGGCGGCCGCCGGCCGTCGTCCTGGTGTAGCAGACCCCGGAAACCGGGGGAAGGGCCGTGCGCCGGGGCTGCTTGACGCGCCTCGCATGTTTCACCTACTGTTACGACGATGCGAAAAGTCCTCCGGCAGGCGGCCACCCCGGCATGAAAGCCACAGCGTCCCCCCCCAACAAGACGCCGGACTACCCGGCCTCCCTGCATGTCCTGCTGGAGGAGAAGGCCGTGGCCGAGCCCGGCGGGCCCGGGGCCGTGGCCGACCTGGAGCGGCGCTACGGCAACCAGGTCTATGCCGACGCCATCTTCCACCTCACCCGCCTGGAGATGGACGGGACCCGGGCCAAGAAGAACTGGGAGGCCATCCTGGAGCACCGCGCGGCCATGACCGCGGCCCTGGACCGGCCCGTGGGGCTGCGCACCGCCATCTGCGACTTCTTCATCGGCCAGGGCCGGGTGCTCAAGAACCCGGTGGTCATCGAATCCCGCCTGCTGGTGCAGCGCGAGGACTCGGCCTTCCGGGACGAGCTCACCGGGGTCTTCAACCGCCGCTTCTTCAACCTGGAGATGCGCAAGGAGGTGGCCCGCGCCCAGCGCTCGGGCATGCCCTTCTGCGTGTTCATGATCGACGGCGACCACTTCAAGGCCTTCAACGACCGCTACGGCCACCAGGCCGGCGACGCGGCCCTGCAGCAGCTCTCCCGCATCTTCGTGGCCTCGGGCCGCATCAACGACCAGGTGTGCCGGTACGGGGGCGAGGAGTTCGTGGTGATCCTGCCCCGCACCTCCAAGCAGAACGCCCTCATGGTGGCCGAGCGCTTCCGCCGCAACGTGGAGAACCACCTCATCACCTACGACGGCAAGCCCATCGGCGCGCTCACCGTGAGCATCGGCGTGGCCTGCTACCCGGACGACGCCACCGGCGAGGAGGAGCTGGTCAAGCTGGCGGACTGGGCTCTGTACCGGGCCAAGACCGGCGGCCGCAACCAGGTCTCCTCCGACACCTCGGACCGCCGCATGCACCGGCGCATGGCCGTGGACACCCGGGTGGAGTTCGAGACCCCCGCGGACAGCGGGGCGCAGTACGTGTGCCGGGCCGCGGACATCAGCCTGGGCGGGCTCATGTGCGAGTCCAACCGGCCCTTTGCGCGCGGGGCCGAGATCCTCGTGCGCGTGTACGACCCGGCCAGCGGCCAGCCCATCATCCTGACCGCCCGGGCGGTCCGCTCCATGGAGAGCGCGGCCACCGAGCTGCCCTACCGCACCGGGTTCACCTTCGACGCCGAGGAGCCCGCCCGCCTGCTGGAGCTGCACCGGCTCCTGGAGCGCCTGGGCGAATCCCGGCCCCACCCCGCCGCCTAAAGTTTTCCCTCCGCCCTGCCGATGAGGCCGCATGAAGGGCTTCGCGCCCGGAGCAGCCATGCAAGCCGTCACCTTCGCCACCTCCCCCTACGCCAGCCTCGCCGCCTGGGGCGGCGCGGACCTGACCCAGGGCGCGCGCCAGGGCGCCGCGGTCCGGTCCTCCGCCGCGGCGGACAGCGGCCGCGTGGTGGACGCCTCCTTTGCCCAGGACATGCTGCGCCGGCTCACCGAGCAGGCCGGCGCGGGCGAGGACGGCCAGGCCAGGGACGCCGGCGGCCTGGCCTCCGCCCTGCAGGACTCCATGGACTACCTGCGGGAGAACTTCGGGGACGAGGCCGCCACCGCGGCCATCGGCCTGGTCTACCAGCACGCCGGGAACGGGACCATCACCGAGGACAGCCTGGGCCAGGGCCTGGTGGCCGCGCTCAAGTTCGTGGACCGCAACTTCGGGACCGCGGCCGGCGACCAGGTGCTCGCCCAGTGCAACGGCCAGCTCAACGACCAGCTCAACGCCTATTTCGACAACGGCGCGGACGAGCGTTTCCTTTCCGTGGACGCGGGCATGTCCGGGACCCTGCAGCAGGTGCAGGGGGCCCTGGCCGACCTGGGCGACTCCCTGGGCCAGGGGGTGGCCGACGCCCTGGGCGACATGCTGCGGGACGGCCTGGGCGACTCGGTGGACGCCGCCTCCCTGCGCGGGGCCCTGTCCGACATCCGCGCCTGGCTGGAACAGAACTACGGTCCCGAGGTCGCGGCCACGGCCGACTCCGCGTTCGGCGCGGCCCTGGGCAACCAGGTTCCGGCCCAGAAGGGCCTGCTCCTAGACCTGGCGGCCTGATTTCCGGCCATTTATTCCTTCATTTCCTCTTAATTAATCCTTACTGCCTGTAAGGATTAATCTTTTTGTCGTTGACAGAATTAATATTTAACTTAAAATATAATATACAAATTAAAGGAGGGGTAACCCATGGCGATGTGGTATCAATATAATGAAGAACATTCAGAGCTTGAGAATATTGCTTTTGCTTTGTTCGCTATTGCTAGTGAGTTAAGGAATCTAGGCTTAGGCTCTTCTACTGACAATAGAGAAGGATTCGGTGCTATAGAATCCTTCGGAATGATTGTTAGAGACGGAATGAAAGATATTGCAAATAATATAAATAACATTTCAAGCTCAATAGATGATGCAGTGTCATCTTTGGGAGAAAAATAAGATGGATCCAATAATTAAACAACAAATTGATTCTGCCCTAACTAGTATAAGTCATTCTGGTAAGAAAATTTCATTTAAAAAACTTATCTCTCCTTTCCTCGTTAAGATGACAGGGAAATCCTTTGAAGACTTTTTCCCTGATATTGAAACAATATCTTATGAAGATATAAACAAAAGAATTAATAACATTGTTATATTAGGGTGTTCAGATTTATATTCTCTCATAACTAGATCAATTGATTGTATTTTAAAAAATAAAAAATAATAAATAATCGTTAATAGCACACCGACATGATGCAATAAACCCTAAGGGTTGCCCTGCGCCGCCGCGGCGTATATCGTGGTTTCGGCCCGAAACGGGCCGGAGACGCCATGCCGCGCAACCCGTCGACCCTCATCGCCGATCCCCTCTGGTTCAAGGACGCCGTCATCTACGAGGTGCACGTCCGGGCCTTCTGCGACTCGGACGGCGACGGCATCGGCGACTTCCCGGGCCTGACCTCCAAGCTGGACTACCTCAAGGATCTGGGCGTCACCGCCCTGTGGCTGCTCCCCTTCTTCCCCTCGCCCCTGCGCGACGACGGGTACGACACCGCGGACTACACCGGCGTGCACCCGGCCTACGGGACCCTGGCGGACTTCCGCCGGTTCCTGCGCGCGGCCCACGCCCGGGGTTTGCGGGTCATCACCGAGCTGGTGCTCAACCACACCTCGGACCAGCACCCCTGGTTCCAGCGCGCCCGCCGCGCCAGGCCGGGCAGCGCCCACCGCGACTTCTACGTGTGGAGCGACACCCCGGACCGCTACGCCGAGGCCCGCATCATCTTCAAGGACTTCGAGTCCTCCAACTGGGCCTGGGACCCGGTGGCCCAGGCCTACTACTGGCACCGCTTCTACTCCCACCAGCCGGACCTGAACTACGGCAACCCCCGGGTCCGGGAGGCCATGTTCAAGGTCCTGGACTTCTGGTTCGAGATGGGCGTGGACGGCATGCGCCTGGACGCGGTGCCCTACCTGTTCGAGCAGGAGGACACCAACTGCGAGAACCTGCCCCCGACCCTGGAGTTCCTCCGGGAGCTGCGCGCCCACATCGACGCCAACCACCGGGACAAGATGCTCCTGGCCGAGGCCAACCAGTGGCCCGAGGACACCGCGGCCTATTTCGGCGCGGGCGACATGTGCCACATGGCCTTCCACTTCCCCACCATGCCCCGGCTGTTCATGTCCCTGCGCATGGAGGACCGCTTCCCCCTGGTGGACATCCTGGAGCAGACCCCGGCCATCCCGGAGAACTGCCAGTGGGCCCAGTTCCTGCGCAACCACGACGAGCTCACCCTGGAGATGGTCACCGACGAGGAGCGGGTGTTCATGTACCGGGAGTTCGCCCGGGACCCCCAGATGCGCATCAACCTGGGCATCCGCCGCCGCTTCGCCCCGCTCATGGGCAACAACCGGCGCACCATGGAGCTCCTGAACGCCCTGCTCTTCTCCCTGCCCGGGACCCCGGTGCTCTACTACGGGGACGAGATCGGCATGGGCGACAACATCTACCTGGGCGACCGCAACGGGGTGCGCACTCCCATGCAGTGGTCCGGGGACAAGAACGCCGGATTCTCCGACGCCAATCCCCAGGGCCTCTACCTGCCGGTCATCATCGACCCCGAGTACCACTACCAGTCGGTGAACGTGGAGGCCCAGTCCGCCAATCCCCACTCCCTGCTCTGGTGGATGAAGCGGCTCATCGCCCTGCGCAAGCGGCACTCGGCCTTCGGCCGCGGGGACATCCGCTTCCTGGACCCGGCCAACCGCCGCATCCTGGCCTTCATCCGCTCCCACCGGGAGGCCCGCATCCTGGTGGTGGCCAACCTCTCCCGTTTCGCCCAGTGCGTGGAGCTGGACCTGGCGGACCACGCCGGGGCCTCGCCCGTGGAGCTCTTCGGCAAGACCGAGTTCCCGCCCATCGGGGAGGCTCCCTACCGCCTGACCCTGGGTCCGCACACCTTCCTCTGGTTCGCCCTGACCCGTCCCGCCGCGGCCGCGGACCGGGAGACCCGGGAACTGCCCCTGCTCACCTGCGCCGGCCCCTGGGAGGACGTGCTGGGCGAGGCCATGCGCCCGGACCTGGAGGCGGCCCTGCCCGGCTGGCTGGCCGGCCGGCCCTGGTTCAACCCCGGGGGGCACGCGCTCAAGGCGGTGGCGGTGCGCGAGGTGCTGCGGGTCTCGGACAACGGCCCCGCAGCCCACGTGGTCCTGGCCGAGGCCTCGTTCATCGACGCCGAGGCCGAGATCTACGCCCTACCCCTGACCTACGCGGGCAGGGACGAGTACAACGCCATCCTGCGCGCCACGCCCCAGGCCGGGGTGGCCCGGCTGCGGGTCAGCGAGCCCCGGGAGATCGGCCTGCTCTACGACGCCATGTTCTCGGAGCGCTTCTGCCGCGCGCTGCTGGCCGCGGTGCCGGTGCAGGGTCCGGCCCGGGGCGCGGCCGGGGACCTCACCGGGCTGCGCACCACCCTGTTCCGCACCCGGCTCCAGGCCACGGGCTCCGGGGTGCTCTCCCCCGCGCCCTCCAGCGACCAGAGCAACTCCCTGGTGGCCTTCGGCCAGGACCTGGTGCTCAAGTTCTTCCGCCGCCTGGAGCCCGAGGCCAATCCCGAGCTGGAGATGGGCCGCTACCTGTCCGGCCGGCGCACGGACTTCACCCCGCGGCTGCTGGGAGCCATCGAGTACCGCCGCGGCCGGAGCACGCCCATGACCCTGGCCGTGCTCCAGGAGCGCATCAAACACCACGGCAGCGCCTGGGAGCTGGCCCTGGACGCCATGTCCGCCCTGGGCGAACAGGCCCTGGCCGAGCGCGTGCCGCCCCCGCCCCTGGCCGGCCATCTCCTGGACCCCGAGCCCGCGGACCTGCCCCCGGCCCTGGGCAAGAGCGCCGGAGGCTTCATCTCGGCCATGCGCCGCCTGGGCCGCCGTCTGGCCGAGCTGCATGCGGCCCTGGCCGACTCCGCGGACCCGGCCTTCGCGCCCGAGCCCTTCTCCCGGCTCTATTGCCGCTCCCTGGTCCAGGCCTTCCGCTCCTCCGCGGGCCTGGCCCTGCGCCAGCTCCAGGCCCGGCTGCCGGACCTGGACCCGGCCCTGCGCGGCCCGGCCCAGTTCGCCCTGGACCATGCCGCGGCCATCAAGGACTTTGCCCGGCCCCTGGTGGAGCGCGAGCTGTCCGGCCGGCGCATCCGCTGCCACGGCCAGTTCCACCTGGGCCACGCCCTGCTCCTGCCCGACCAGGAGTTCGCGCTCATCGACTTCGAGGGCGACCCGGCCCGGCCCCTGGCCGAGCGGCGCATCAAGCGCTCGCCCCTGCGCGACGCGGCCAGCCTGGTCCGCTCCCTGCACCACGCGGCCCAGGCCGCCCTGGACCAGCTCACCGAGCGCGGGGTGTGCCGGCCCGAGGACACTCCCCTGGCCCGGCTCTGGGCCTGCTCCTGGCGCGCCCACGCGGCCCGGACCTTCCTGGCCGGCTACCTGGAGCGCCTGCCCCCGGGCCTGCTCCCCGCAAACCCCGACCACGTGCGCCTGCTCCTGGACGCCTTCCTCCTGGACCGCACCGTGGCCGAGCTGGCCCAGGTCCTGGCCCGGCGGCCCGGCTCCATCCTGGTCCCCCTGACCGGGATCCGGGACATCCTCGGGGCCGGGGAGGAATGAGCCGGACGCCCGGCCCGACCCACACGGAGGTTCCATGCACCGTCGCTGCTCCGGCCTGCTCCTGCACCTGACCAGCCTGCCCTCGCCGCACGGCGTGGGCGACCTGGGGCCCGCGGCCCGGGACTTCGCCGAGCGCCTGGCCGGGTCCGGGCAGGCGGTGTGGCAGCTCCTGCCGCTGACCCCCACCGCCCTGTCCACCCACAACGACCCCTACCACAGCCTCTCGGCCTTTGCCGGCAACCCGCTGCTCGTCTCCCCCGCGGACCTGGTCCGGGATGGCCTGCTCCGGCCGGAGGAGATCGCCGCGCCCCCGGCCTTTCCGGAGGACCGGGTGGATTTCGCCCGGGTCACGGCGCACAAGCAGGGACTCCTGGGCCTGGCCGCGTCCCGCTGCGAACCCGCGGACCCGGACCTGGCGCGGTTCTGCGCCCAAGAGGCGGCCTGGCTGGAGGACTACGCCCTGTACGCGGCCCTGCGCGTCGAGGCCGGGGACCGGCCCTGGGCGGACTGGCCCGAGCCCCTGCGCGAGCGCGACCCCGCGGCCCTGGACGCGTCCCGCGACCGGCTGGCCGCGCCCCTGGCCCGCACCCGCGCGGTCCAGTACCTCTTCGCCCGGCAGTGGGAGGCCCTGCGCGCCCGGTGCCGGGACCTGGGCGTGCTCCTGTTCGGGGACATGCCCATCTACGTGGACCACGACTCCGCCGACCTCTGGACCCGGCCGGAGCTCTGGAAGCTCGGCCCGGACCGCCGGCCCCGGGCGGTGGCCGGGGTGCCGCCCGACTATTTCAGCGCCACGGGCCAGCTCTGGAACAGCCCGGTGTACCACTGGCCGGCCCACGCGGCGGCCGGGTTCGACTGGTGGCTGGCGCGCCTGGAGCGCAACCTGGGACTCTTCGACCTCCTGCGCATCGACCATTTCCGCGGCCTGGCCGCGTACTGGGAGGTGCCGGCCGGCGAGGCGACCGCCATGCATGGGGAATGGGTCGAGGCCCCGGGCGGGGAGCTGCTGGCCGCCCTGACCCGCCGCCGGGCCTGCCTGCCCCTGGTGGCCGAGGACCTGGGGGTCATCACCCCGGACGTGCGCGAGCTCATGGCCCGCTTCGGCCTGCCCGGCATGAAGATCCTGCTCTTCGCCTTCGGCCCGGACCTGCCGCGCAGCCCCTATGCCCCGCACAACATGGAGCGCCACGCCGTGGCCTACACCGGCACCCACGACAACCTGCCCGCGGCGGCCTGGTGGCGGGAGGAGGCCACGGCCGAGGACCGGGCCCGGGTGCGCGCCTACCTGGGCCGGGACCTGGCCGACGCCGACGCGGCCGACGCGCTGGTGCGCCTGGCCTGGGCCTCGCCCGCGGACCTGGCCGTGGCCCCGGTGCAGGACCTCCTGGGCCTGGGCGCGGAGGCGCGCATGAACCGGCCCGGGCATCTGCAGGGCAACTGGGGCTGGCGGCTCGCCCCGGCCCAGTACGAGGCCCTGGACTGGGACCGCCTGGCCGGCCTGACCCGGCTCTACGGCAGGGATTGAGCCCGCGGCCCCGGTGCAGGGCGTGCAGCGCCTTGCACAACGCCGCCGGCGAATTCTTGCACATCCTCTGCGCCCTCTCTTCATAACCGCCTGGAATCATGCATGCCATCACTTGGCATGCTTCCTGCCTTGGGAAAGGCAAACGCCAAACCCAAGGAGGCTTCCATGTCCCGACATTCCCTGCGCCGCATCGCCGCCCTGGCCCTGGTGGCCCTGGCCGTGACCGCCGGCAACGCCCTGGCCGAAGACTACGAGACCCCGTTCTGGGCCAAGTCCACCCCGGCGGTGGCCACCACCCCCGCCCCCGCCGCCACGACCCCGACCTTGACCCCCGGTGCCTGCCCCCGCGCCACCGGAGCCGCCGCCGGCCGCCACATGATGGGCATGCACGGCATGCGCGGCCAGATGTCCCAGCACACCGCCTTCACCGGCCATCCCGGCTACGGCCCTCAGTCCATGCACGGCTGGGACGGCGCTACCCGCTAACCCCCGCTGCCGGCCGGGCGCTCCAGGCGCCCGGCCGCGGAGTTCAGCCCATGACCGCACTCCTGATCCTCGCCCTGGTTCTGGCCGCCATCGCGACGCTGCCCGCCCCGCTTCCGGCGCCAGTCCGGCTCCGCCGCCATGCGGAACGCAACCTCCCGAATCGGCTGTGAGTCCGCCGAATTTTTTTGGCCCTTTATCATATGTAATTAGTATGAATACTGCCCATCCCGGTTCGCCATCCGGGCGCAGGCGCGGCGACGAAACCGGACAACCCCAACCTCGACCATTCAGCAAGGAGTTTTCATGACCATGCAAATCCCCTTCAAGGCCGCCCTGTTCGCCTTCCTGCTCACCCTGACCACCGCCCTGCCGGCCCTGGCCGCCGACGCCCACCATCCGGAGGCCGCCCCGACCCCCCCCGCCCACGACCTGGACAAGACGGCCCGGACGAGCCATGCGGGAGGCCCCATGGGCGGCATGAGCCCCTACGCCCAGCTCACCCCGGAGAAGCAGGCCGCGGTGGCGTCCATCGACCAGGCCTTCGCCGCAAAGCAGGCCGACATCCGCCAGCGCATGTGGGCCAAGAATGCCGAAATGGAGGCCGTGCTGGCCCAGCCCAAGGCCGACCGCACGAAGGCAGCTACCCTGTCCAAGGACCTGGCCGCCCTGCAAGGCGAGATGCAGGACGCCATGATCGACCGCCGCATCAGGATCGCCGAGGAGACCGGCGTCACCATGCCCCTGGGCAAGGGGATGATGATGGGCCCCGGCATGGGCGGCATGATGGATTTGATGGGCCGTCCCGGCGGCATGATGGAAGGCGGCAAGTGCGCCAAGATGAAGGACATGATGGCCGGCCACGGCGAGGCTGACGCGACCCGGCCCACACAGCACCAGTAGCCACGGCGGGCGGGACGCCGCCGCGCCCCGCCCCGTTCCGTTGCGCCCGGACATAGACGCAGGCCGGGCTTTGGGCTATGGGGGAACAAACACACCAGCGAGGGAGGTGCTCCCATGCCCATCCAGCGTCCCGAGCGCAAGTTCGCCAAGGTCATCATGGCCCTGCGCGACGGAACCATTATCGAGGGCACCGTGCACCTGGGCATCGGCGAATACAACACCCGGGTCTCGGACCTGCTCAAGGGCGAGGAGGACTTCCTCACCCTCACCGACGTGACCTCCAACAACCGCGACATCGACCGCCACGGCCGCATCATCTTCGTGAACAAGACCCAGGTGGTCTGGGTCATCCCCACGGAGGACTAGCCGTCCCGCCTCTCAGCGTCCCGGCCCCCGGCCGGGACGCGCCGTCAGGAGCGCAGTGAGCCCGGCCAGGGCCGCGGAGAGCACTGCGCCCGCATAGAACACCCCGTCCATGCCCCAGGCCGCATGGGCCGCGGCCCCCAGCAGCGGCCCCAGGGTCTGGCCCAGGCGCAGCACCCAGCCGTTCAGGGCCATGAAGGCCCCGCGATGCTCCATGGGCGCGTGCTCGGCCAGGAGCGCCTGCACCCCGGGCACGATGAGCCCCATGCCCCCGCCGTAGCAGAGCACCGGCAGCACCGACCAGACCAGGCCGGGCATGCGCGGGACGAGCACCCCGAAGGCGCAGTACAGGCAGAAGCCCGCCACCAGGAGCGTGGGCTGCGAGACGCGGGCGGACAGCCGCCCCAGCTGCGTGGCCAGCAGCCCGTTGCCCAGGGAGGCCGCGGCGATGACCGCGCCGATGGCCCAGGCCGAGGCCCCGAAGCGTTGCGCCAGGAACAGGGGCAGGAAGGTAATGACCAGGCCGTAGAGCAACACGAAGGTGGCCGCGGTCACCCCCAGCAGGCCCGCCACGCGGCCGGTGGCCGCCAGCCGGAGCGCGGCCCGCATGTACTGGCCCAGCGCCGGCCGTTCGGCGGGGGCCGGACAGCGCAGGCCCAGGCCCACGGCCAGGGCCAGGGGCAGGGCCAGGACCGGCAGGTAGAAGGGCAGGCTCCAGTGGAAATGGGCCAGGCCGCCGGCCAGGGCCGGATACAGGGTGGTGCCCAGGGCCAGGACCGCGGCGTTGTAGCCCAGGGCGGTGATGCGCTCCCGGCCGGCGTACAGGTCGGAGATCACGGTCACGTTGAGCGCGCCCAGGGCGGCCGCGCCCACGCCCTGGAGCAGGCGCATGCCCAGGAGCAGGTGGAAGTCCCGCACCAGGCCGCAGGCCGCGCCGAACACCGCGAACACCACCAGGGAGGGGACCAGCACCGCCTTGCGGCCCATCCGGTCGGCCAGCACCCCGAGCAGCGGGGTGAGGAACACCCCGGGCAGGGTGAAGGCGGTGATGACCAGGCCCGGCTCCGTGGGCCCCAGGCCGAACGCCTGGAGCAGGTCGGGCAGGATGGGGGCCACGCTGGACACCCCCATGACCACCATGAGGGTGACCCCGAAGGCCAGCCAGAGGTTGCGGTCCGCGAACAGGGAGCGCCGGGGCGCATCCCGGTGCGGAAGGGTCGGAGGCATGGGGCGGGGACTCCGCTCAGAATTCCAGGTCCCGGGCGTCGCCGGCCCGGGCGTAGGCGAAGATGTCCACGCCGGGCACAGGGCAGGAGGCCGCGAACTCGGCCACCTTTCCGGTGTGCCCGAAGGCGTGCATGGGCACGAAGAGCCGCGGCCGCAGCGCGTGCGCAACCCGGCAGGCCCCGCTCCAGGAGGCCAGGCGCGGGTCGGCGTTCACCAGGGCCAGGTGCGGGCCGAAGGCCGCCGCCCGCTCCAGGCTCCGGGCGAAAAACGCCTCGGTGGAGCGCAGGACCGCCGGGGTCTGCCCCGGCCAGTCCCACAGGGCCAGGTCGCCGCTGAAGTAGAGCCGCAGGCCCAGACACTCCACCAGGAAGGCCACGCCCAGGTCGTTGGCCTCCAGGCAGGAGACCCGCACCCCGTCCGCATCGACGGCAACGTCCGGGGAGTCCTCCGGCGCGACGATGAACGCGCCCGGCAGGTCCAGTTCCGGGACCATGTCCGGCACGTCGTCGGAGAGCACCAGCCGGGTCCGGGCCGCGCCCCGGGCCAGGTCCAGCACGTCGGCCGAGCAGTGGTCGGGGTGGCTGTGCGAGAAGAAGAGCCAGGCGTCGGCCCCGTCCAGGGCCGCGCGGGCCGCGGCCTCGGCCTGCGGCGTGCGGTGCGCCGGGGCCGGCCAGTCGAAGAGCAGGGTGCGGCCTCCCACGCGCAGCGCGAAGCAGGCGTGGTGGAGGTAGGTCACGGTGGCGCGCATGGGAGCTTCATAGTCCGTTCCCCGAGTTTGTACAATTCCGAACGCGGGTTGCCACCCCCCGGGGCGGAGTGTACGGAGAATACGGTTTCTTCCGGCCCCAATCCCTCAAAGGCGGACAACCATGTTCTCAACCTTGAACTACGGCCTGTTCTGCGACGCCCCCCAGGAGCCCAACGGCTACCGGGTGGCCGTGGTCGGGGCCGGCCCCGCGGGCCTGGTCGCGGCGGGCAGCCTGGCCTGCCGCGGCTACGGCGTGGAGGTCTTCGACAAGATGCCCCGGCCCGGGGGCCTGCTGCTCTTCGGCATCCCCGAATACCGCATCCCCTCCCTGCGCATCGAGGACGCGGTGGACCGCCTGGCCGAGGACTACGGCGTGACCTTCCACCTGTGCACCAAGGTGCTGGGCTCCCTGGAGGACCCCGCCGCCGCGCCGCACGACGAGGGCGACGTGTTCGTCGCCGCCACCCGCTCCCTGGCCGACCTGCGCCGCGACTTCCACGCGGTGCTCCTCTCCACCGGCTCCTGGCGCTCCCGGCGCATGAACGTGCCCGGCGAGCACCTGCCCGGGGTCCTGTCCGGCCTGGAGTACCTCTTCCCCCTGCGCGCCGGGCACTGCCGTCCCGACGAGGTGTCCTCGCCCGACCTGGCCCGGCGCAAGGTGGCGGTCATCGGCGCGGGCCTGTGCGCCGTGGATGCGGCCCGCACCGCCCTGCTCGCCGGGGCCGCGGAGGTCAACCTGTTCTACCGCCGCACCATCGCCGAGGCGCCCGCCGGCGCGCACGAGATCAAGAACCTGGTGGCCAAGGGCTGCGCCTGGCGCGAGCTGGCCATGCCCACCGCCATCCGGGGAACCGAGCGGGCCGAGGGCGTGGAGTTCGTGCAGTGCTCCCTGGGCGAACCCGACGAGAGCG
>Ga0228535_1003124_pt1 | contig 12988 bp, 10 predicted proteins | sample SJ1metagenome_FD_168457 | JGI IMG/M metagenome (GOLD analysis project Ga0228535, IMG submission 168457) | Enriched culture of PCE-dechlorinating microbial communities from Ithaca, New York, USA - SJ1 | ecosystem: Engineered > Modeled > Simulated communities (microbial... > Unclassified | place... | reverse complement strand
ACCCGCTGCATCTCGACGTAGCCGGCCTTGCGGAGTTCCTCCTCGCTGAATGGGGTCGTCCCGGTCAGGAGTTCGTAGAGCAGCACGCCCAGCGAGTAGATGTCGGTCCGGGTGTCGATATCCAGATCGCTCAATTCCGCCTGTTCCGGACTCATGTAGGCGGGGGTGCCGATCAGGTGGGCATAGCGGGTGAAGAGCGTCTTTTCGGTCAGACGCTGGTTGGTCGCCTTGGCGATGCCAAAATCGATGACCTTGGGCACGGGTTTGCCATCATGGTGCGTGACCATGACGTTGGAGGGCTTGATATCGCGGTGGATGATGCCCTTCTGGTGGGCATGCTGGACCGCGTGGCACACCTGAACAAACAAAGCCAATCGGTCCTTGGTGTTCAGACTATTCCCATCGCAGTACTCGGTAATCGAGACGCCCTGGACCAGTTCCATGACAAAGTAGGGTCGTCCGGTCTCCGTCGCCCCGGCGTCCAGGACCTTGGCAATGCTGGGATGGTCCATCATCGCCAAAGCCTGCCTCTCAGCCTCAAAACGGGCGATCACCTGGCGGGTATCCATGCCCAATTTGATGATCTTGAGAGCGACCTTCCGCCGGATCGGCCGCTCCTGCTCAGCCATATAAACAACCGCCATCCCCCCTTCCCCGATCTTCTCCAACAGCTTATAGCGACCGATCACGGTGCCAGGAGCCTCGGAGATTGGAGAAGTACCGATGGAAACGTTCAGATCCAGGGCAGGTGTCTGTAGGAAATCGCCTACCGCGTTCTCCAGACGCAGAAGCGACTCGATCTCCGTCCGCACAGCTGAATCGTCTCCACAAGCAGTTTCCAGATACACCGCTCGTTCGGCGGCCGTCTTCCTTTCCATGGCCTCCGCGAGAATCAACTTGATGTCTTTGGGCTTCTGCTCCATGGCCCCTGCTCCACGAGAGTTCATGTCTGCCTTACAATGCGTAATCGCCGCGAGAAATGAGCCAAGAAAATACGTTGCAGAAGAAAAAGAACGGTGTAGCCGGATGCCTCAGGGACTCTCTTGGGCGATTTCTCGGTACAGCCACAGACGAGCATAATTCCAGTACCGGGTCGCCGTACGGCGCGAAATCCCCAGTACCTCGGCGGCCTGGTCCTCGGTCAGCCCCGCGAAATAGCGCAGTTTCACCAACTGAGCAACCTCGGGATCCCGATCCGCCAGCCGGGTGAGGGCCTCATCCAAAGTGATCAGTTTATCCGAATGATCCTCCGAAGCGACCTCAGTTGGGTCCATGTCGAGCTTCTGCCGAAGACCGCCTCGCTTCTCGCTTTTCTTGTGACGTGCCCGGTCCACCAAGATTCGACGCATCGCCTCCGCTGCAGCGGCAAGGAAATGCCCCCGGTTCTCCCAGCTTTGGGGTTCGTCTCCGATCAGTCGGATGTATGCCTCGTGCACCAATGCAGTCGCCTGAAGCGTCTGCCCGGGCGGCTCATGCAACAGCTTCTGTGCCGCCAAGAGCCGGAGTTCCTCGTATACCAGCGGCAAGAGTTCGTCTGTAGCCTTGGCGTCCCCCTGTTCGATGGCATTCAAGATGCGTGTAACGTCCGTCATACCCACTCCCCACCGTATCAGGTCCCAGACACCAGTATTTTGGGCGCAGAGTGGGGAGAATGCAAGTGATTTGACACAATCCGGGCACTCGGCATTGAACTGTCCGGTCCTCCATCAGCCCGGCTGTTGAGCACCTCCCCCCGCTCTGAGGTTCCGTGTCATGATTCCAGACCCCTGGCAGCAGCCAGGAGTTCCGCAGGGAAAGCGATTTCATGAGCGGATGCGACCCTGGCCCCTTCTTCAGCAGTCGATCCTGGTATCACCGAGCACCGTGTCCGTGCGACTATCCACATCCAGGCAGGTTGGCGGCGGTCCTCTCTCTCGCAACACGATGGCCCGATGGCCACCTGACAGGTATGCGACTTCTCTGTCTTCGACGTAGAGAAGACAGTTTCTTCTTGTCTCTCTGGCGTCAGGGTGTATCCTGTGCTGAGCGTGCGCCAAACAAAGGGAATCCAGTTCATCTGGAGAGTTCAATCATGATCCAGACAAGTCTGGGACGGACCTCAGGTGACATTGTGCAGGACTGCCTGGAGAAGGTGAGAGGCCGCGGTCTCATCGTGGTCCTGCCCGAAGGTCGTGATCCGCGGATTGTCCAGGCCGCTCGTCAGATCAAGGAACAGTGCATCGCCGAACCGGTTGTCCTGGGCAAATCCGAGCAGATCGAGGCCGCCGTGCAGGAGGCGGGCGTCTCGCTGGCGGGCATCAGGACGTTCGATCCCAAAGACAGTTCCCATCTGGATGCCTATGCCGAGGAGTACCGTAGGGGTCGGGACGACATCTCGCCTGGGATCGCACATCGGATGGTCGTCAAGCCTCTCTTCCACGGCGGTATGATGGTCGCCTGCGGCGACGCCGATGCGATGGTCGCGGGAGCCGCCAGTCCCACCGCCGCGGTGATCCAGGCCGGGTCGCTAACCATCGGTTTGACCCCGGGCATCGACACCGTGTCGAGTTACTTTCTGATGATCGTCCCGAACTTCCCGGGCGAAGGCACTCGCCGATTCATCTATGCCGATTGCGCGGTGAACATCGATCCATCGGCCGAGCAGTTGGCCGATATCGCTTTGGCCTCGGCCCAGAGCGCTCGTCGCCTGCTGGGTGAAGAGCCCCGGGTTGCACTGCTGTCCTATTCGACCCGACAAAGCGCCGGGGGTCCCAGCGTCGAGATGGTCCTCAAAACGCTCGGGATCGTTCGCGCCCGTGCGCCGGAGCTGAAGGTCGACGGAGAACTGCAGGCCGACGCGGCCGTCGTACCTCGCGTTGCCGCCAAGAAGGTCAAGGACGGCAGTCCGGTGGCCGGGGTCGCCAACGTCTTGATCTTTCCCGATCTCGACGCCGGCAACATCGCCTACAAGCTGACACAATACATGGCGAATGCCCAGGCGATCGGCCCCTTCTTGCAGGGCTTTGCCAAACCCGTTTCGGATCTGTCTCGCGGCGCGACGGTCTCCGACATCGTGACCACGAGCGTGATCACCCTGGCCCAGGTACAGGGCAAAGACTGGTCTATCCGGCTCGCCGAGCAGTCAGGGGTATGAAGATCCTAGTCATCAACGCAGGCAGTTCCTCGATCAAGTATCAGTTGTACGACATGCCCGGCGGACAGGTCCTCGCCAGAGGGATACTCGAGAAGATCGGGGACAAGCTGTCCCGGCTCACGCATCGCCGTGGATTGGAGACCTCGACGCGAGAGGAGGCGGTCGCGGATCACAAAGCAGCAATGCAGCAGATTCTGGAGATCCTCGTCGATCCGCAGGTCGGCGCTATCGAGGAACTCGCGGAGATCGCCACGGTCGGTCATCGTGTGGTCCACGGCGGAGAGGAGTTCACCGGATCGGTGATCGTGGACGACCGGGTCCTGGCCTCCATCGAGAAGTTCGTGGAACTTGCTCCCCTGCACAATCCACACAATCTCGTGGGGATTCGAGCGGCCCGCGACAAGTTGCCCCACGCCGTTCAAGTGGCCTGTTTCGATACGGCTTTCCACGCAACCCTTCCTGAAGTCGCCTACCGATACGCGCTGCCCTTTGAACTCTATGAGAGATACCACATCCGTCGCTATGGTTTCCATGGCACGTCGCACCGCTATGTGGCCCGTCGTGCCGCGACCCTGATGGCGATGGACAAGTACCGGCTCAACGCGATCACCTGCCACCTTGGCAACGGGTGTTCCATGGCTGCTGTCCGCCACGGTAGGTCGGTCGACACATCTATGGGGTTCACGCCGCTGGAAGGGTTGGTCATGGGCACGCGAACCGGGGATTTCGACCCGGCCATCCTGTTCTACCTGGCGGATAAAGGGTATGATTTGACGGCGTTGAACTCGCTGTGCAACAAGAAGAGCGGCCTGCTGGGCATCTCCGGGGCCTCGAACGACATGAGGACCCTGGAACAGCTCGCGCGGGAGGGAAATGTGCGGGCCGGACTCGCGGTTGAGATCTTCTGTTACCGTGTGAGAAAGTACATCGGCGCTTACATGACGCTGCTCAACCCTCCGCACGCGATCGTTTTTACAGGTGGGATCGGCGAGAACTCCTCCCTCGTGAGAAGGCAGGTCTGCCAGGACCTCGATCATATGGGGATCCGGCTCGATCCGCAGGGCAATGAGATGGGACGGGGCCGAGAAGGGATCATCAGCGCAGCGGACAGCGTCGTACGCCTCCTGGTGATTCCTACCAACGAAGAAGAAGCGATCGCCACGGACGCGTACGAACTTAGCGTAGAGGCCGGCGCGTCCGAACGGGCGAAAGGCCATAGGGATGGAACATGACGGAAAGAACAGACGATAGACGGTTTCTAGTGGACGTGGGACTGCGCGACTTGCCATTTCCGATCCGGGCGGTCTCTCGCAACCAGGTCGACGGACAGTCGACCATCGCGAACATCTCGATCAATGCGCGGATCATGCGGGCCTTCGAGGCCCGCTGGATCGACAAATTCATCCATATCCTCCACAGCCACCGCAACAATATCGGGACCGAAACACTCCGCGGCAACTTGAAGGACTACACGACGGAGCTGGAAGCAACGGCGCTGAAGATCGATTTCGACTACCCGTTCTTCATCGAGAAGGCTACGCCCGTCACACACGAGAAGTGCCTGGTGCGATATCTGTGCCGCTATTCGGCCAAGGGGCACTCCGTGGACGATCCGGCGGCCGTGATCTTCAAGATCCAGGTGCCCTGCATCACGACCTATCCCGCGTCCAACGCGAAGAGCCCACGGGGTCTGTTCGGCCAACTGAGCATGCTCGATGTGTCGGTGCAGAGCCGGACAGACGTGTATCCGGAAGACATCGTCGAACTCGTCGACAGGCACGTGCTGGCTTGCGTCTACTCCTTCCTGGGCGAGGAGGACCAGCAGTTCATCATCGAAAAGGTCCACACCGAGGAAAAGACCAGCGTGGTGGTGGTGGATGAAGTGAAGAAGGAGCTCGCGCGCAATCGGAACATCGAGTGGTACGCCATCGATTGCTCGAACTACGGGATGCTCCATTCCTACAGCACGGTGATTCGAACGGAGAAGAGCGCATGGGTTCCATTGAGCGGCTTCGACGATCACCTGTAGCCTCCGTCGAACGATCCGAGTGAACGGCCGCTTGAGAAGAAACAGGTGGGACAATGGATGCCAAGACAGTCTATCGCGCGTTGAGTGAACGGGAGGTCGAGTTGCTCCGGATGCAGGGCTGTTCCGCGGAGGACTGGACGAACGTCGAGGCCGTTGAGGGTTTCGACCCCGCATATGTCCGGAACACCCGGTTCCTGGGGACGGTGCGGCTGGGCCGGTTCTCCGGTCACGTGCGAACCGTGGGTGGTATCGCCAGGCCGAGCGGCCTTTACAACGCGGTGCTGTACAACTGCACGATTGGCGACGACACGCGGATCTCCAACATCGGCGTCCACATCGCCAATTACGACATTGCCCAGAACGTGTGCATCGAGAGCGTGGCCACCATGCAGACCAATCCCGGGGCCACGTTCGGCAACGGCGTCGAGGCCAGCGTTCTGAATGAAGCAGGGGGACGCGAGGTCATTCTCTTCGACCGTCTCAATGCCCAGTTCGCCTACCTCATGTGTCTCCATCGGTATCGGCCGCGCGTGGTCGAGCGGCTCCGAGCCCTGGCGATCGCGTATGTCGACTCGATCCGCTCGGATCGCGGCCGGGTGGGTCCGGGCACGTGCATCTGTTCGACCCAGGAGATTGTCGACGTGAACATCGGCTCCTACGCCACGATCAGCCACGCATCGAGCCTGCGGAACGGCACCATTCTGAGCACGGAGGATGCGCCGGCGACCATTGGCGTCAAGGTGATTGCTGAGGATTTCATTGTGGCCGAGAGTTCCTCCGTCACGGGGGGCGCGATGCTGAGCAAGGTCTTCGTCGGCCAGGGTTGTCGCGTCGGCCGGCAGTACTCGGCGGAGAACTCGGTCTTCTTCGCCAATTGCGAAGCCTTCCACGGAGAGGCCTGCTCGGTCTTCGCCGGCCCATACACGGTGACTCACCACAAGTCGACGCTGCTCATCGCCGGGTTGTTCAGTTTCTACAACGCCGGCAGCGGCACCAACCAGTCCAACCATATGTACAAGCTCGGCCCAGCCCACGAGGGCCGTCTGTTGCGCGGCACCAAGACCGGTTCGTTCTCCTACATGATGTGGCCCAGCAAGGTCGGGCCGTTCAGCGTGGTCCTCGGCAAGCACAGCACGAACTTCGACACGTCGGACTTTCCATTCAGCCATCTGGAAGCCCGATATGACGGCAAGTGCACCATGATCCCAGGGCTGCATCTGACGACGGTCGGGACGGTTCGCGACGGAGCCAAATGGCCCAAGCGAGATCGCCGCCGGGGCGCCTGGAAGCGGGATCACATCTGCTTCGACATCTTCACGCCCTACACTGTCGGCGGGATGATCCAGGCCAGCACAAGACTCAAGCAACTCCAGGAGACCACGGATCGATCGATCGAGGAGGTCGCCATCGACGGCGCCCTGGTCAAGCGTTTGATGCTCCATGCCTGCCAGAAGTACTATCGCACGGGCATCGAGATGTACTTGCTGGAGCGAGTGGTCGAGAAGATCGAGAACGCGATCGGAGGGCCGTCGATTCGCCTGCAGGAGGTTCTGGCGGCCGATGCGAACGCCGTCTATGATCGCGAGTGGGTGGACATCGCAGGCCAGCTCATGCCCAGGAGACGATTGAAGGAGCTGGAAGACGCCATTGAGACCGGCACGATCGCGACAATCGACGATTTCGAAGCCCGCACCGGAGCGATTCACGAACGCTATCGTGCGGATGAGTGGGCCTGGGTACGAAAGGCCTACGAGCATGTGTTCGAAGGGGCTCTCGACGCGCTGGCTGCCGACCGCGTCTGCGAGATCGCGGCGGCCCTGCGGAAGGTCAAGGGCAAGTTCCTCAATCTGGTCGCCGCGGACGCTCAAAAGGAGTTCTCCGAGCTGAGCCATATCGGATTCGGGCTGGACGGAGACGACAACGAAGTCGAAGCGGATTTCCATGCTGTTCGCGGGATCTACGAGCAGAACCCATTCGTCCAGGAGATCCGCCGCAACATCGACAATCTCCAGCGGCAAACCGAGCGTATCGAGCGGGCCTTCAGGGAAAACACAACGTAGGGACGTTCAGGAACACAGTAGTCTGTCGTGCCAATGAGCCGTGAGATGTCACGGCGTTTGTCTTTCGCAGTGCACTTTGAAAGGAGCAGCGTATGAGAGTGATCGTTCAGAGGGATTACGAGGGGGCCAGCGTCTGGGCGGCCGCCTACGTGGCCCGGGCCATCAATCAGTTCAAGCCGACCGCCCGCCGACCTTTCGTTCTGGGCCTTCCCACCGGTTCGTCGCCGCTGGGCATGTACAAGGAACTGATCCGGCTCAACAAGGCCCAGAAGATCAGTTTCGCCAACGTCGTGACATTCAATATGGACGAGTACGTAGGGCTGCCTAAGACGCATCCACAGAGCTACTACTCCTTCATGTGGGACAATTTCTTCAGCCAGATCGACATCAAAGCGAGCAACGCCAACATCCTCAACGGCAATGCCAAAGATCTCGAAGGCGAGTGTGCCCGCTACGAGAAGAAGATCAGGAGCTACGGTGGCATTCAGTTGTTTGTGGGGGGCATCGGGCCAGACGGGCACATCGCGTTCAACGAGCCGGGCTCGTCCCTGGCAAGCCGGACGCGAGTGAAAACACTGACCCAGGACACCCTCATCGCCAACTCCCGGTTCTTCGATGGCGACATCCACAAGGTCCCCAAGACGGCGCTCACGGTCGGAGTCGGGACTGTCATGGATGCCAGAACGGTCCTGATCGTCGTCTCCGGCCACAACAAGGCACGCGCGCTGCAACAAGCCGTCGAGTTCGGCGTCAATCACATGTGGACCGTATCGTGTCTCCAATTGCACCCTCATGGAGTCATCGTCTGTGATGATGCGGCCACGGTTGAATTGAAGGTGGGGACCGTCAACTACTTCAAAGACATCGAAAAAGACAACCTGGATGCAAAGAAGATGCTCAAAGGATAGGACGGGAGAACGTCTATCCGCAGTATGGAGTCTTGCTATGTCGGATGTTGAGAGACGCGTCAAAGCGGTTACGGCCAGGACACTGAAGGTGGATGCCGGGCGTATCGACAGCAGTGCCCGCTTCGTGGAGGACCTAGGAGCTGAATCCATCCAGAGCGTCGAGCTTGTAGCCGCCTTCGAAGAGGAGTTCGATATCGAGATGGACGAAGAAGAGGCGCTGGAAGTCAAGACGGTTGGAAAGGCCGTCGAGTTCATCGAGAAAGCGCTCCGATCTTGAGCTGACTCAGAGCAACACCGCATGCTCAAGGGCGCCGACCCGGTTGTGCCGGGCGATCTTGTGACCTTGGGTGAGACGGCACGGGTAGCGTACACTGCCGGAACCGGGAAACCTTTCTGGCCGGGATAGACGTGCCAATTGGCGCCGTGTGCCTGCGGTTCAGGAAATGCGACGCGAATCTTGCCGCGCCCGGCCTGGGGCGTTGAGGTTGTCCCGTTCTCAGTTGGAGGTGCGGTGACCACTCCACGGTGAATCCTACGCACTCTTGACCTTCTTGGCAACACCCTGTTCCTGATTTTGATCTTGGAGTTTCGCCTCCAGGATCCACAGTTGCTGACGGCCCAGACGCGAGTTGCCCAGCATCGCTTCGTACGCCGGGATCGCCACTTCCTTCTCGGCGCCCGGGCCCTTGCGTCGCAGCCGGGGTTTCTCGACCCGCAGCTTGCGTTCGGCCAGCGGGATCGTCGTCTGCTGGCGGCCATACCAACCGATCTCGCCGGCGGCTTTACCCGGATGCTTGGGACCGGCGACCTCCTGGGCCGAGAGCGTCAACACCGCCTCTTCCACGGCTCCGTCGCTTGTCAGCCGGTGGCCTGAGAAAAGATTTGATACCTGCGAAACCGACTGTTACTCTGGACAGTAGAGTCCATGTGCCGCCGGGGTTCTTGTGTTCGGGCTCCTTTGACACCATTAAACGAGCATCTTGACGCGAGTTCCGAGCCTGGGAATCGGCGGCACATTCTTGCCCCCCGGGGGCACTCCCCCCTGTTGCTGCCATGACGCAGCAGTACACGATGTGTTCCGAATCTCCGGCCTCCACCCCAGTTCAATGACGCATCGGCCTCAGACAGCTCTCGAGACCGAAACTCAGCTCAGAACCGAACGGGGATCCACCGATGTTCCGTGCCGGCATCCTCGGAAGATGGCAGCGGCGCCGTTGTCAGTCGTGACGCACGGACTGCACTTCCAGACTTGATTGGCCTGAATCCCTGACCGCCGCCATGACTCCATCGCTCATCGGGGACCGCCACTGTGCCTATCTCTTCACCAGGATTTCGGCCCCTCCCCTTCCCTCAAGTTCTACCACACCGCAGATTTGACTGGTTGACGCGAGACACCACGCTCCGACCGGAGAGCCATAGGGCGTCATGTCGATGCTCGTCAGCGTGGCGCCGGTCCAGGTGAGGATGCCGATACCCCACTGGCTCGCGATCAGCAGATCGTCTCGACCGTCGTCGTTGAAATCCGCGATCTGCCGAACTGTGTCGTTGTCCGGATTGTACAGCCAGCCTCCGAACCACGCGCCCTTCGGCCGCGCCAGAACCGCGGTAAGCGTAGATCCCTGAAGCTTCAGCACAGCGAGCCCCCAGGGACTGGACAGAAGCAGATCATCCCGCCCGTCGCCGTCGAGGTCCCCCATCCCTTCAATCACGTTGTCCTCGCGGCTGTAGCGCCAGCTTCCGAACCACGTGCCGTTGGGCTGCGTCATGAGTGGGCTCAGGGTTGAACCCTGCAAAGTGAAGATCCCGAGGCCCCAGGGGCTGGTCATGAGGATGTCGGTTCTGCCGTCGCCGTTGAAGTCCGCGAGGCCCTGAACCACGTTGTCATCGGGATTGTAGCGCCACCCCCCGAACCAAGCATCCTTCGGCTGCTTCATGATTGGAGCTAGCGTGGAACTCTGCAAGGTGAGTATGCCTATCGCGGAAGGGCTGGACAGCAAGATGTCGTCCTTCTTATCCCCGTTGAAATCTCCGACGCCGCGGATGACATCCGTCTTGACGTTGTATTGCCAGGCACCAAAGGGTGTTCCGCTGGCTTTGGCGAGCACGGACGCGATCCCAGGACCCTGCAGCGTGAGGATTCCAATCCCCCACGGGCTGGTCACCAGCATGTCGTCCTTGCCATTCCCATCGAAATCTCCAATCCCTTCCATCGTGTTATCGTCGGGATTGCACCGCCATGCGCCGAGCCAGTCATACTTGGGATGAATGGCAATCGATTGCCAGGTAATCCCATCGTGCGACACGACGCCCATGCCCCAAGAACTGGTCAAGACGATGTCCGGCTTGCCATCGCCATTGAAGTCCCCTGTCCCCTCGACTTCGTTGAGGACCGACGAGTAGTCCCACCCGCCAATCCACGCATGGTCCGGATGGACAGCCCGGTCGGTCAGGACGTTGCCTGAAAGACCAATGATCCCCAGTCCATTCCGGTAGCGCAGCCGGACCGTCCAGTCGCCGAGGACGCTCCACGTATAGCAACGCTTGTTGTCGGCGACCAAACCCGGAAGCGAGGTATCCTTGGACTCTTCCTCGAAGTACCCCTTCCAGCCATCGCCGAAGCACGAGCGTTCCGTCTGTCCCAAAGCCTCCGAAAAGCCTCTCGGCGCATCGTAGAAGACCTTGGCCCGGGCCGTGAGCGCCACCCCGTTGAGGTAGAACAGCACGCCTTCGACATTCTGGAATGTACCATAGAGTGGATGATTGTAGGGCAAAGTGGCGGCCCCATTCGGGCTGTTGGCCTGACAACCGCAATGAATGTAGAGCCGGTTGCCCGTGCCCGCCAGGAGACCGTTTTCCCAGATTGTCCTATGGAGGTACAGATCGGCCGTCCCGCCCTGATCGGCCAGACTGGGCTCATAGAGACTCGTCGTCCCCCGCCTCTTCCATCGCCAAGGCCGGCCGCCGACCGCCGCTTCCAGATCGCCAACGCTGTAATAGCTGCCGAAGGCGGAGTTGAGACTGCTCGAGTGGGCAATGATCCCTCGATAGCCCGCGTCTTCCGTCAGCCAGTTTGCATAGGTCAATAGCGAGGCATTCTCCCTCACGGCCGAATCAACAAACTCGGAGGAGGCCTTCAGCAGCGTATCGTTGAGCGCCGTCGCGGAGAGGTCTTTGCCAATCGCCGCCGTCCGGAACGGCAGATAGGAGTCGCCCCCGACTCGGTAGGCATGGTCCCTGTCGAAGTAGTCCAGCAGGACTTTCCGTTCCAACTTGGCGTCTCTGACCCAGAAGGAGCCGAGGTTCAAATTGATGGCTTGTAAGGAGGTGACCGCCTGCGGCTTGCCGTCGCCAGCCAAAAATCCCTGGCCATGGTCGTCCCGGAACGTTGGGTCCGGATTCACGGCGATGTGCAGTGGGTTGATGCGGGAAACGAAGATGTCCGGCCGGGCCACCGGGTTGGCCAGGGCCTTGTCGGCCGCGGTCATCTCCGGATGGAGTTGGGCTGTGAAGATCTGGATTCGCATCCCGCCGGCGCCGGCGGAAATGATGCTGTAGTTGTCGTCCCGGATCCAGAAGAAGTCCTGAAACGACAGGGTGGTTCGATCATACTGAGGGCAGTTCAGGATCTGCCCATCCTGATACCAGCCCGCCCCGGCGGTAACGGCAGGTCTGGCGACTATCGACTCCAGAGGCATCGGTCCCTGTTCGTAGATCGCATCCCACCGCCCATCCAGGTCTGCCAGAACGAGATCGGACCGCTCCGAGACGATCTCTGGGACGATACGCAGATACTCGATCCCCGCCGGCAGATCGACCCCGCCAATCCGCATTCCTCCCTCTTCTGTGATCTTGGGCCACAGCCATCTTCTCACCAGCATGGGCTCGGGAAAAGACCCCACAAGAATGACCCCGGACAGCTTCCTGTAGGTGACCCGAACGCTCTTGAAAAACTCCCGCAGGGCAACCACTGTACGACCGTCCTGGTGCCCGCTGCCGGCATACACGCGAGCCCGAATGAATTCCGTGGAGTAGCCCTCAGCCCGCAGATCCCCCTGGAATCGGGCCAGCCTGTCCTCCACATCCGACACATGGATTGCCGAACCAGGGATCGCTTCGAGCAACCGAGATTCGACCATCACGATCACGAGCGTGGCGTCCATCGGGATAGCACCCCGAGTCGAGCCCAGAGGCAATCGCTCCAGGGTCTCGATTTGGCTCACTGTCGAAGATGTCGCTAGGGAGCTCAAGATCTCGAAGTCGGTCGTCTACCGGCTGATCCGCAACGGCGACCTGGAGGCCGTCGACCTCGTTGTCGGTGACGAGGGCAGTATCCCCAGAAAAGGACACTTTCGTATAAAGCGGTCGGCCCTCAATCAGTATCTTGGGGCCAAGAGAGTCAAACCTCTGTCGAACCCACCTGTTCGCCCGCCTGTCCGCCGGTTCCCGAAGGTGAGGAATCACTTGGGACTATGAGCTTTCGGACATTGTTAACGACTCGGTCCGTTTGCTCCGAGACATTCTGCACATAGGTTGTAGCCATTCTGAGATCGGCATGGCCAAGCAGTCTCTGAACGGCAAATGGATCGCCGGATCTTGCGGCTAGTGTTGCTGCAGTTCTCCGAAGAGTATAGAAGCCGACGCCTCTTGGCATCTCCATACCTACGTTTCTCATGAGCTTTGAGAAGGCCTTGCTTATGGCATTGTCATTTGAGTACGTGACATTTCCATGCTGAGTTTGTCCCATCGGTAGTTGAAGGTTGAAGAAGCGGTGGCTACTCCGGCCTGATGGCAGGTACCATCAGGCCATCCAGTCATTCACGATTTGAAGGAGTAGCCATGGACAAGACAACGTACCAGA
>Ga0228535_1003121_pt1 | contig 12999 bp, 13 predicted proteins | sample SJ1metagenome_FD_168457 | JGI IMG/M metagenome (GOLD analysis project Ga0228535, IMG submission 168457) | Enriched culture of PCE-dechlorinating microbial communities from Ithaca, New York, USA - SJ1 | ecosystem: Engineered > Modeled > Simulated communities (microbial... > Unclassified | place... | reverse complement strand
CGGGCAAGCGCCACAGTCTCATCGCCGGTTTTGTCGAGATAGGGGAGACGCTCGAAGAGGCTGCGGCGCGCGAAATCCGCGAAGAGGCGGGGATTGAGGTAAAAAATCTGCAGTATCTGCGTTCCCAGCCCTGGCCCTTCCCCGACTCCCTCATGCTGGGCTTCATCGCCGAGTGGGCGAGCGGCGAAGCGCACCCCGACGGCGTGGAAATCGATCACCTCGACTGGTATACGGCCGACAATTTGCCGGAGATGCCGATGAGGGGGAGCATCGCGCGATCCATCATCGACAGGTTTGTGGCGGGAGAGTTTTCAGGCACACGGTGATGCTCCTACCGGATGTCCCTACCGCCCCTCACTTTTCTGATGCCGTATCTGTTTGAGTATCTCGAGGTCCTTTACATAGATGGTTCTTCCCTCGATCTCGATGAGTCCCTCGCTCCGCATGTGCGACAGCTCCCGGGAGAGGCTCGGACGCGCAACGCCCATCAGGTCGGCCATCTTCTCGAACGAAGGCTCGACCCGGACGCTCAGGGGCTGATTCGAGCGGCCTTCCAGGCTCGATTGGGCCTTTCGCACGAACCAGTCGGCGATACGCTGGCGCAGTGTCGCAAAGCGTGTCAGCCTCAGCCGCTCGCTCAGGAATTGGATTCGCGATCCGCCCTCGGCGAGGAGGGCCTCCAGAATATCTTTATCTTTCATGCAAAGTTTCAGTATCTCTTCTTTCGGAAATGAGATAATCCGGCAGTCCGACTGTGCCCCCACCGTCACCGGCAGGACAGGTTTCGGGGCGAAGAGCACCCCACTTGCGAGCGCTTCCACCGGCGAAAAGGTCTCGACTCTGATGCAGCGGCCTTCGTCGTCGCTCATCTCGGCATAGGCCGTGCCCTCGAGGAGAATATACAGAGACGAATATATACAGCCCTGGAGCAGAATAAGGCCGCCTTTCCGGTACTGATGGTCGCGCCAGCGCGCGCCCGAGACGAGTTCGGCAAAGCGCTCTACGGGTATGCGGCGGAAAAGGCTGCAGAGCGCCAGCTTGGCGATATCACGGTCATTCATTTTTTGGGTCCCCGTTGCGCACTCATACAAACAATTTTACACTGTGTGTCAAGGAGGCCCCCATGGATTTCAGCTGGAAAATTGTCATCGACGCAGGACTTATCTCTGTCGGTCTTGTCCTTGCGACTTTTCTGCGGTCGAAAATTCCTTTCTTGCAGAAATATCTTGTTCCCAATGCTCTGACCGCCGGTTTTCTGCTTCTCCCCGTGTACAACTATCTGCTGCCGTCTCTAGGCTATGCCACGAACAGGCTCGGCGACCTCGTCTATCATCTGCTGAATATTTCGTTCATAAGCATGACCCTTCGGTCTTCGCCTCCTAAAATCAAGGGGTCACGGTCCAACGGCAGCGTACTCGGAATGTCGGCCGTGATACTCTTCGGGTATTCGTCGCAGGCAATTCTGGGGCTTCTGCTCACTCTGCTTTTTCTCCCCAAAATCCATCCGGCCTTCGGCCTCCACCTCCCTTTGGGGTTCGCCTTGGGGCCGGGGCAGGCATATGCGATTGGCAAGGGCTGGGAGACGATGGGCTTTGAGGGCGGGGCCACCGTGGGCCTGACCTTTGCCGCCATCGGCTACCTCTGGGCCTGTTTCGGGGGCATGCTCCTGATCCACAAGGGCGTACGGAAAGGATGGATGAAATCCGAACAGCTCAGCATCATGTCGGACAAGGCCCTGCTGACCGGCATCATTCCCCGGGGCAGCGAAAAACCCGTGGGCGAGCGTCTCACCACCGACTCCGAGGCGATCGACTCCTTCAGCTTCCACGCGGCGATTGTCATACTCGTATATTTCCTGAGTTTCCTGTTTTTGAAAGGTGTGTCGTTTCTGCTCGGCTTTGCGGGGAAGGCGGGCACTGAGCTTGCGACAAATCTGTGGGGTATCAATTTCATTTTCTCCGCAATGATCGCCATCGTCGTTCGGAAGATCATGGACCTGCTCAAGCTTGGACACGTGCTCGACGACGATGCGCTGACCCGGATTTCGGGCATGTCGGTCGATTACATGGTCGCAGGGGCGCTCGGAGCGATATCCCTCGTGTTTGTCGGCAAATACTGGTTCCCCATTTTCCTCATGTCGACGCTCTGCGGGTTTATGGTCTACTACACGGTTCCCTGGGTGTGCTCGAGAATTTTCCGCGACTTCCGCTTCGAGCGCATGCTCATGCTCTATGGCGTTTCGACGGGGACGCTCTCCACGGGACTCGCCCTGTTGAGGGTCCTGGATCCCGAGTTCAGGACAAAGGTCACGTCGGACTACATGCTGTCGGCGGGCCTTACCTTTCTTCTGGCAATTCCTTTCATTCTCACGATCAATTTGCCGGCAAATGCGTATACGAGCGGCTCCATGGTCCCCTACTGGATATTTTTCGCGATTGCCGCGGGGTATCAGATCTTTGTCACTGTCGTGTACCTGATTCTCGCGCGGAAGCGCCGTTTTGCCCTGCCGGGAGAGAACTTCTACCGCCCGGGCAAATGATCGCTTGAAATTTCGCGGAGGACCCCGATGGCGTCGGCATACTTTCTGGCCGATGCCTTCGGGTCCTCAAATACAACACGGTAGACATTCATTCCCTGATAGAATTCGAAGAAATTCCATTTGAGCACGCCTTCCGCCTCGACATTCCCGAGAGAGAAGATTACCGGCTCGAGCGCGGCGCCCCGGCTGCCGTGGAATTCGAGCCGGTCGGCATAGAGCTCGATGCACCCCCTCAGCATCGTCTTCATGGAGTCGATGCGCCTGCCGCGTTTCAGTTTGACCGGTTCATCGGAGAAGATCGGCCCCGCATGTGCTCCATCCTTCCATTCCGAGAGCTCCTGTGAGAGGAATCTGCTCTGAAAACTGTTCCAGAGCACGATGGAGTCGAGGAAAGGCGCTTCATCGAAGGGCGGGACGTAGCCATGGCTGTCCCCTTCCGTGCGCAGCGCAAATGACCCGTCGGTCTGATATCCGACGGAGAAACCGCAGCGGCCGCAGGCGAAGACATCCCCCACGCTGTGCATGGTCGCTTTGCCCCCGCAGCTCGGGCAGATATAGAGCGCGAGTTCGAGGCTCTCCGCGCCCCGCAGGCTTGTGTACTGAATGCCCCTCTCTCTGCACCAGGCTGTATCGTCATAGGAGAGCGCGTTGTTGAGCGCGCTGTCTATCTCCGAGAGGGAGACTTTGTGCAGCTGTTCGGGGGTGAACAATACGGAAAAGGTGATTTCGACCTTTCCGGGGCGGCGCACATGCGACCACCTGGGCTTTGTGAGATAGCCGCCATTTGTCTTTGCCAGCACGACGGGCACGCGCAAGAGGCGCAGGAGCTTTGCGCTTGAGAAAAAGGCCGGGAACTGTGTGCCCGTCCATGAACTCTGGCCCTCGGGATACATCCCGACGACGCCGTGCTTGCGTCGGATTATATCGACGATCCAGCTGACAGTCTCGATATCCGGAATCGCCTTCGATTTGGGTATGCAGCCGACCAGCTTCAGGAGCAGAAAGCGCATGATCGGGTTTCGCATGTTGCCGTCGCTCGCCACCCAATGGACGGGGAAGGGCACAAATGCGTTGGCGATGAAAGGGTCGATAAGCGTCGTATGGTTGCCGACCAAAATAAAAGGGGGCTTGACTGTCCCGAACAGCTCGGCGTTGATCCCGGTGATCCGGTATGTCCACCTGAGCCAGGGGCCGTATGTGTGCCGCAGCAGCCACGTGAAAAACTTGAAGTTCGTCGGGTGATATCGGCGCTTGAGAATCATGGGCAGTCCTTGCACTGCATGATAACCGCTGAATAGCGGCGGGACAAGAAGGGGCAAACCTCCTGCCCAAGGCCATTCTCACTCCTCCCCCGTGAAACACATCGATTTTTGTGGTATGTATTCGTGCAGCATGGATTTTGACAAGATTTACAGGCAGTGGGAAGAGCAGCAGCATCCCCGCAAAAAACCTTCAACTTCAAAGGGAATCCCGAAGGGCGCTGCCCCAGGGGATGAATCCCGGGCCGATCCCGCCTTTCGGCAGAAGCTGGAGCAGTGGCTCGAGGACCACGGGACGACTGACAAAGACGCTGCAATGAAACGGGCGGCCAAGGATGACAAAACGGCGACGATTTCGGCCTATACGCGATTCAAACGCATGCTGCCGCAGGCCGAGCTCGACCTTCACGGCATGCGCGAGGCAGAGGCGCGCCAGGCCCTGAAATCCTTCATCGCCCGCTGTGCCGCCCAGGGTTTGGAGAAGGTGAGCATCATACACGGAAAGGGAAATCATTCACGTGAGGAACAAGTGTTGGTGCATGTCGTCAGGGAAGAGCTTGAACGGAACCCGCATGCGGGAGAATTCGACTTTGCGGACAGTCGGCATGGTGGCAAGGGAGCCACGTGGGTCCGTATTCGACAGTCTATTTCTCGCGGTAAATAATTCGTCCTCGGTTCAGATCATACGGTGAAAGACCGACTTTTACTTTGTCACCAGGCACAATTCGAATGTAGTGCTTGCGCATCTTGCCTGACAGATGGGCAAGAATTATGTGTCCGTTCGCTAATTCCACACGAAACATCGTGTTGGGGAGGGCTTCCCGGACTACGCCCTCCACCTCGATAGCTTCTTCTTTAGCCACATATACTCCTAAATGAAAACAATGACTGGGTTTGGGCCCGCGCATGAGGCAAAAGAACCCCTCTCTTGCACCCTGTGCGCAGGTGAAATACTATGGGCCAATGCATCGAATGTCAACACGATGGGGACACGTCATGCTGCACATCTTGACATTTTTGACAATGTGATGCATTGTGCCCATCCATTGCCTGCTGGTAGATGCCAGCAATTGATGAGGGGGAGAGAGATGGAGAATGCCTTCATCGAAAAAATGAAGAATCTCTTGCTTGCGCAGAGGCAGGAGATTATAGGTACCATTGCCGAGTCGAATGAGCAGCTCAGGACAGTGCTCTCTGAGACAGATCCCAAGGACTCGGCAGATATTGCATCCGACGATGTCGACAGAATTATGATAGAAGCTCTCAGCTCCCAAGACCTCAAACGCTACCGTGCGATCGAATCGGCACTGTTGCGCATCAGTCAAGGGCGCTATGGCCTCTGTGCGAAATGCGGCAAGAAGATTCCCCAGGAGCGGCTTGAGGCGATTCCCTATGCGGTGCTCTGCGTCGAGTGCCAGAAGAGCGACGAGCGCAAGAATCGCTAGAGTGTCTTTTCGACCTGATCGATAGAGATTTCTTTCCAGAGGCCCGGCGCGTCCAGGTACCAGAGCGACGCAAACCCCGCACCTCGTGCAGCGCTTATCGCGACATGCTGATAGGTCCCGATGTGCTGCGGCGCATGGGCATCGTCCCCGATGGTTATTCTCAGGCCTTTGTCGTACATCCTCTTCAGAATGCGCGCCGAAGGGTAGGGTTCATGGTGCTTGCCGCGGGCTACGCCGCCGGTATTTATTTCTGCGACGAGCCCCTTTTCTGCCGCGAGGTCCACAGCCTGAAACGCCGCATCGATGTAGGCCGGGTCCTGCTCGTCGAACCAGCGCCCGTCCGCATTGTTCTTCTTTACCAGATCGAAGTGCCCGATTATGTCGAATCCGCCGTGTTCGATCATCTCGGCCATATACTGCCAGTATCGCTTCCAGATTCTTCTGTAGTCGCCATCCGCCGCCCACTTGCGGACCTTGGAAGCGAACTGTTCTTCAGGTTCATCCACGGTGAAAAAGGCTTCGCCGGGGGCGGTGATGTAGTGAACCGAGCCGATGCTGAAGTCGAGGTGAAAAGGCTCATAGGCGGGCTCATCCGGCATCGTTATCCCGGGCGCATAGTCGGTCTCAAGGCCCAGGAATATCTTCATTCCCCTGGGAGCATATTCCTGCGCGAGCGCGCGCACCGTCGCCACATAGGCCTCCGCGCGCCCCCAGGGCAAATTCCACCGCGTCTTGATCGGCACCGGCGCATGGGCCGAGAAGCCCAGATGCGTGTAGTGGTGCCCGAAGGCGGCGCCCGCCATTGTCGCTGCGTCTGCTTTGCCGTCGCAGAATGTCGTATGGGTGTGAAAACTGAAAGCCATGGTACATACTAGCATTCCGCGCATATTGACGCAACGAGAGCCCTTTCCTACTATGAAGCCATGACTGGGCCATCTGTCAGGTCTATCGCGCTCCTCATGTCCGATCGGGAAAAGGGCGAAAAATTCATGCAGTTCCTGACCCGGCGGAGCGCCAATGTCGAGATACTCGGCAGAGACAGTATCGCGGCGCCCGGCCCGGCGGAATGCGTGATCGCCGAAGCAGCTTCGCTTGGCCCGGGAGACGTCCGCGCGCTCCTGGATATTCCCCTGGCCCTGATCGTGCTTGGAAATCCGGGCAAAAACCGGGAGGAGATACAGACTTCTCCTCTTGTGCGGATCATGCCGGCCCGCAGCTCTCCTGCCTCGGTCTACGCCGCAGCGCTCCAGACCTGCGCCGCAAGGGATGCCATTCTCGCCTCCCGGACAGTCGTCGGCGCCTTTCACAGTCAGCTGCGTACGCTCCTCTCGTCCGTGCCGGACATCGTCTACATACTCGATGAACGCGGCAATTTCGTTTACTTGAATGAATCGGTGACCCTGTTGGGCTACGAGCCTGCGGAACTGGTCGGCAGGCATTTCAGCATCATCATCCATCCGGAGGACAAGCCGAATATCTCGCGCGACATCGTAGTAGAGAAAATCCGCCGGGCGAATAAATTCCCCGACACCCCTCCCAAATTGTTCGACGAGCGCAGGTCCGGCCAACGCATGACGCGAGACCTCGAGGTGAGGCTCGTCCACAAGGACGGGCACATTGTCTATGCCCTCGTGAATGCCTATGGGGAGAGAAATCTCGACATGCCGCTGCTCTCCGATGTCGTCGGACAGAACCCCCAGACCATCGGCGTCGTGCACGATGTGAGCGCAATGCACTTCTACCAGCAGAGCCTCGAGGATTCGTTGACCGCGAAGGAGCAGCTTCTGCGCGAGATACATCACCGCGTAAAGACGAATCTGCAACTCGTGGCGAGTCTGGTCCACCTCCAGCAGACCGATGAGGCTCCATCTTATGATGCTCCATCTAATGACACTCCATCCGCCTCTGCCGGGGTGCTCAGAGAGCTTGAGGCTCAGATCAAGAGTATCGCGCTGGTTCACGAGGCCCTCTATCAGTCCGAAGAAGTCGACCGGGTGACTGCCCGGGAGTTTTTTGCGCAGTTCTGCCATGCCGCGGAAGAGGCGCTCGAAACAGTAGGCTCGACGGTGCATCTGCAATTCTCGGCCGATGATTGCCCGCTCGATCCCGATCGCCTCGTGCCGCTCTCGCTCGCTCTCCTCGAATTGCTGGGAGGCGCTTATCAGACTGCATACGAGAAACGGGCCGAGCTCACCGTGACGCTTACGTTCAGCTGCGCAGAGGGCCGGCGCCGCGTGCTGGAGATGCAGGGTGAAGGCATTCTGAGAAGAGCCGATTCCCCGATCATGCGCGCGCTGCTGAAGTATGCCGATGTGGGCTTCGAAGTGCTTGAAAAGAAAGCTCTCAATGAATGCTGCCGGCTGACTGTCGAGGGGCAGGCTTGAATATATTCATTATATTATATATAATATTTATTATATAATTCCGAAGGAGAACAGCGATGGGCCAACTCTATGATTTTGCGATTGTCGGCGCAGGTGCGGCGGGCCTTTCGGCCGCCCAGTATGGAGCACGCGCGAACTTGAAAACTCTTGTCATCGAAGAGCTGGCCCCGGGAGGACAGGCACTTCTCATCGATAATCTTGAAAATTACCCGGGCATCGTCGAACCGATCAATGGCTATGACCTCTCCGACCGCATGCGCACACAGGCCGAACGATTCGGCAGCTCTTTTCTCGACGCGAGTGTCCTGAAGGTACACAGAGCGGCCGGGCATTTTGTCATCGAGACGAGCAGCGGCCCCGTCGAGAGCCTCACGGTGCTCGTCGCCACCGGGGCGGAACACCGTCAGCTGGAAATTCCCGGCGAGCAGACCTTTGTCGGCAAAGGTGTCTCGTACTGCGCCACCTGCGATGGCCCGTTCTTCAAAAGCAAACGCATGCTCGTGGTCGGGGGCGGCGATGCAGCCTGCGATGAGGCGACATATCTCTCCAAACTTTCGGACAAGATTGTCATGATTCACCGCCGTGACCGCTTCCGGGCCCAAAAGGCGCTCGCGGAGCGCGTCCTCTCCAATCCCTCGATAGAAGTCCGGTTCAACACCATTGCAAAAGAGATACGAGGCGACACGAAGCTCCGTTCAATCGTGCTGGAAGATGTGGTGACCCACAAAGTTGTCGAGGAACCTTTTGAGGCGATCTTTGTCTTCATCGGTTCCATCCCCCGGACCGGATTCCTCACCGATACGGGCGTCCAAATGGACGAGACGGGCTATATCGTCACCGACTGCAGCATGCAGTCGAGCGTCCCCGGCCTGTTCGCGGCGGGCGACGTGAGGTCGACACCTTTCCGCCAGCTCATCACCGCGGCAGCCGACGGAGCCATCGCCGCTCACTCGGCTGCGAATTATATCGACGAGCAGAGGGGGCAGGCCTACCGCTGAGGCGACGGACATGTGGGTCGACGACCGCATCGTTTTTTATAGAGAGGCAGCCCGCCGCTTTCTGCGCGAACGCGAATTCGGATGTGTGCGTGCCTCTGAAAATCTGCAGCTGTATCTGTCGAATCCCGAACTGCAGAGTTTTTTCTCAGTATATATACACCTTCCCGAAACAGGGCCTCGCGACCGCATCGATGGTCTTGCCGTGGTGGATTCCGATGGGGCGCTCTGTGCGCTCCTGCCGGATTCTCCCCGGAGGGACTCGGAACTCGCGGGGCGGCTCAGACTCCAGAGAGACCTGTACAGAATCTCCGGAGTCGAACGGGACGTCAGGCGCCTTGTCGCGGCGCTCGGCGAAGGCGAATGGCAGGATCAATCCTACATGCTCATGCGCGCGCGCAGCGTGGACATAGCTTTCCCGCCGAAGGATGCGCGCGCCGCGGTTCGGAATGCGGGGCCGGACGATCTGGACGCGCTCCTTTCGCTGCAGATGGCGTATGAGCGCGAGGAGCTCAATCTCAAATCCACCCGCTCGGAAACTGCTTTGAAGGTACAGTCGCTTTTGGAACGGCAGATCGTCGCCATAGCGTTTCGCGGCGACGAGCCCATAGGAAAAATCAACACGAATGCGCGCGGATGTTTTTATGACCAGATCGGCGGTTTCTATGTAAAGCCAGAATACCGGTCGATGGGGATCGGAGTGATCGTCCTTTTTTATTTATTATACAGGATCAAAGCCGAGCGGAGGGATCCGGTTCTGTTCGTGCGGCATGAGAATGTCCCGGCGATCAGGGTGTATCGGCGCGCGGGCTTTCGGCCGGCCGGCGAATATGGTATGAGTACAAAGGGTACGAGGCGCCTATCATGAAAAAATCGACCAATTTTTGTACGCTCGACTCAGTGCTCAGTATTCCTGTCGAGCTTGTGTGCGGGCTGGACGAGGCGGGGCGGGGGCCGCTGGCCGGGCCCGTCACCGCTGCCGCGGCTATCCTGCCGCCGGATTTCCCGATGGCGCTGCTCGACGATTCGAAGAGGATGAGCGCCCGGCGGCGCGAAGAGGCCTATCAGGCGATCGTTGAGCATGCGCTCGACTGGGCGGTGGGCTGGGCTACGGTCGAGGAGATCGAACGCTACAATATTTTGGGGGCGAGCCTGCATGCGATGGAGAGGGCTTTTGCGGGGCTGACGCGGGCGCCGGCACTCGTGGTGGTCGACGGCATCTTCGCGCCGAATCTGTGGATGGGCGGAACCTATGTCGAGGCTGCGACGATGCCCAAGGCCGATGGCCTCATCCCTGCGGTGATGGCCGCTTCGATCCTGGCAAAAGTGGCACGGGACCACCTCATGGACCGCCTCGATGATCTCATGCCCGAATACGGCTTCGGGAGACACAAAGGATACCCCACCAAGGCGCACCGGAGAGCGATCGAGCGCTGCGGGCCCTCCAGATTCCACCGGCAGGGGTTTCAGCTCCTGGCTCAGCCCAATTCTTTGCTTTTCGACTCTTTTGATTCAGGGGATTCGGAGGGCTGAGGTTTTTTCCTTATTATGATGCGGCGCGGTGTTCGCCCCGTCTCTGTGTGCTCGATATGCTCGGTGTGGACCCGCACCGGCTGGTGAGGAACGGTCTCCTGCTTCGTCCGTGGGCCTGTTTTCTCCATGTAGCCGGCCGCTGTCCTCATGGCCCGCATAAAGCCCTCCATGTTCTCCTGAAATACCACGATGGAGCGCCGGTCGAAGGTCTCTGTCTCAGTCGGTTTGCTCTCTACCACGGACAAGAAGATGTCGCCATTTCTGTTTTCTTTTACATTGAAAAAATATGTTCTTCCCTCGCAACTGAATCTCGTGGAGAACAACTCACCGCGGATACCCATCGATACTCCTTTGAATCGCGCTATCCTACAACATTCTGCGAGTGGGAGACAAGGAGATCGGCCTTGTTTACCAAGTCTGTGTGCCATCCCCGCAGCCAAGCCTCGTCCGCGCCGGTGCCGCCCCTTATGTCGACGCCGATGCGGAACACGGGCTCTGTCCCCGATGCCCGCATCCAGAGAAACGCGCGGGATTCTCCCCGGCCGTCGCAGAGGACAATTCTGAGACCCCCGTTCCCTGAGGCTCCAAAATCGGACCCTATCTCGTGTTCGCCAGGACCGATCGTGGCGAAGGCTTTCCATGAAGCGATGCCGAATCGGGCCGCCAATTCGGGCAGCATCTGCGGCCAGGCTTCAAGGAAAAGGCGCCGATAGGCATCTTTAAGGGCGATTTTGTCATCTGAAGCGATCTTGAGGGCGGCATAGGGCTCGAATGCGCTGGTCGTGGCCCATGGAGGCAGACTGTCGATGACATCGTCGAGTCCGTACTCCGGCCTGTATCTCTCGGGGGCACCGATGGCGTTGAGCCAGAGATTGAAGCAGGTTTTGCCTTTCTCTGCCTGACCCAGCCGCAAAAGCCGGATCATCGAGCCGAGCGTGGAGAGCGGGTCGCGCACCTTCGAGGGGTAGGTGATGTTGCCCCCGTTTGAGCCTTCGCCGAGGATGCGCACGGCCCAGCCTTCCGCGCGGAGTTTTTCCGCGCAGGAGACGACATTGGCCTCGCCCGTCTCGGCGCGGAAAACCCTGGCTCCGAATGCCCCGGCAATCGCCTCAATGCGCATGCTCGTCGCATCGTTGACGACGACGGCAATCGGCCGCGCCTCGCCTCTCCAGCGCAGATACGCGAGCTCCGACAGGCAGACGAGCGCGAAGACCTGCTGCGCCTCGAGGGGGACGGCCCGCTGCAGTGTCTTGCTGTAATACACGAGGTTGCCGCGGTCGCCGTCGCAGTCGGGCACGTATCCGAGCGCAAAGGACGCATTCTCCGCGTGCACTTCGTTCAGCGCGTCACTGCAGTCCTGGAGGGATTCGTTCTCCGGCACGATGCGGTGCGCAAAAGCCCCCGGTTCGGCGTTGAGCACTTTGGCCTGTACGCCGAGGGCCGAGAGCCAGTCGGGATCGATGCTCTGCGTCCGGGCCGAACCGTTGAGCTCCGCGATGACGCCGAAGGGGCGCTCGGCGCAGGCGGCGGTGATCTCCGACAGCATCTTTTCCTGGGCGTCCAGCCCGGTCTCATCGGTGAAGACGCGGTGCGCGAAGAGCATATACGCCGACTGCGAATAGCGTTTCCAGTGTGCGACCTTTCCGTAGCACGCCGCGAGTTCTCGAGGGTCGGTTTTTCCGATCGCCGCAAGTGCGAGTTCCGGGGCGGCGGAATCTGCGATGAAGGCTCTGATCTTTGCGATGAGGGGTGCAACCTGCTCCCCGGTCAACACGCCTCCGCCAAGGCCGAACTTGAGACCGTTGTGCCCCGGGGGGTTGTGGCTCGCGGAGATATAGGCGAAGCCGTCCGAATGAAATTCGTGTTCAGGCGGCAGGCCCGTCGTCTGGGCAGAATAGGCCATGATCTCAGGCGCCGGCACGATGAAGAGATAGCGCACCTCGCAGCCCTCTCCCGTGAGCACCCTCGCAAAGACATCGGCGATCGTGGGGCCCGTGGGCCTTGTGTCGATGCCGAGCAGCACGACAGGGCGCCGGCCGCCCCCGGTCTCCTCGATGCACGTCTCCTTGATGAATGAAGAGAAGACGAGGGCCATGCCCGCGACAATGACAGTATCCGCGGGGCAGAGCCCGCGCGAAAGAGAGTTTTCCAGGCTGTGGCCGGGGTCCCAGGATGCGTAGGGGCCGTTGGCGGAAGGGTCCGCGAATGTCTTGCGCCAGCCCGATGCGGAGAGGATGAGCGAGTGTGCAGCCAGCCGAACCTCTTCCGGAGAAGGAAGTGTCTCTCTGGCGAGCGGGGCTTTCGTCGGGTCTCCGACCGCAAGCCCCAGGAAGGGGTGAGTGATGAGTGGCATCCGTTGCTCCTGCATCTATTGTAATGCCTTTTTTGCGTTCTGAAAACGAGCGGCCTCCTGTGCCCTTCGGATATTTACCCGTCCGCCGTTTCAAGGGTATATTGAAGGACAGAATGATCGGTATTTTTGAGCACATCCTTTTTCTTCTCCGCGGTGTAAAGAGTTATGCCCTCGTGGGGTCCTCAGGAACGGGGAAGAGTTTTCGCGCAAAGCTTGTCGCCCAGAAATATGGCGTCGACCTCATCATCGACGACGGCCTCCTGATCCGGGGAGACCAGATTCTTGCGGGGCGGTCGGCAAAGAAAGATCCGACCTATCTTGGGGCCATCAAGACCGCGCTGTTCGACGACCGCGAGCACCGGGAGATGGTGTCGCGCGCGCTTCAGCACGAGCGTTTCAGGAAGATTCTCGTCATCGGCACCAGCGAGCGCATGGTGCAGAAGATCTGCGATCGCCTGCAGCTGCCGCACCCCATCAAAGTCATAAAAATA